>Ga0307442_1001400_pt1 | contig 11968 bp, 8 predicted proteins | sample SalMarWE160430MG_FD_202143 | JGI IMG/M metagenome (GOLD analysis project Ga0307442, IMG submission 202143) | Salt marsh sediment microbial communities from the Plum Island Ecosystem LTER, Massachusetts, United States - WE1604-30 | ecosystem: Environmental > Aquatic > Marine > Intertidal zone >... | reverse complement strand
TGGCGCGCCTGGAGGGATTCGAACCCCCAACCTTCGGATTCGTAGTCCACTGCTCTATCCAATTGAGCTACAGGCGCATATTATTACTATACAGCTTATCAATATAAATTGAAAAAACACACTTGTCCTTTATGTCAGCACCATAGAAATATAGCAGTCACAGAAATGCAGCAGCAGCAACCATTTCAGGAAACTTCGTTCAATTCTTTAAGCAGGTTGTCAATATCAATACCATAAGTCTTAGAAACCATACCCAGTGTCAATATCTCTGCCTCAAAAGCAGCCATCGCACAGTTTAAACAGGGCAGCCTGTATTTCTTAATAATCTTACTTGTTTCCGGTGAATTCATCACTTCTGATAATTTGGTATTCTCAGTATATTTTTTTGCCATGATTTCCTCTTATGTCTCATTTATATAAGTTTTATTATGCGGTTTTTAATGATATCATAATATTGTAAAATCAAAAATAACTTTATTAGAGGTATAATGTCTCCTGAATTGACTCCAAACGATTTAAAATTCAGATTAGATGAAAAAAAACTCGGATGCAAAACTACCGAGAATCTAATCCCATTAAAGGGAATAATCGGACAGGACAGAGCAGTAAAAGCTTTAAAATTCGGATTGAACATAGAAGACAACGGGTTTAACATTTTTGTTTCCGGCCATAGCGGGACTGGAAGGATGACAGGGGTAAAAAATTTTGTAGGAGAACTGGCAAAGACAAAACCCGTACCTTTTGACTGGTGCTATGTGAACAATTTTAAAAATTCTTATGAGCCGAAAGCGGTAAAACTGCCATCTGGACATGGGAAAATCTTTAAAGAAAACATGAACAATTTTATAAATTCCATAAGAAGTCTTCTTCCTAAGGTGTTTTCCAGCAAGGATTATACAGAAAAAAAAGAAGCAGTTACTATAAGTATCGAAGAAGAAAAAAACAAGCTCTTGTCAGATTTAAATAAAAAAGCCAATCAAGGAGGCTTCATTTTAAAATCCACCCAAATAGGTCTTTTTATTCTGCCTACTATCAACGGAAAACCAATCAACGAAAAAAAATTTATGAGTCTCAGCCAGGATAAAAAAAATGAGATTCAAAAGAGGAAAAGAAAAATCAATAAAGACCTGACCCAGACTATGAACAAAATAAGAGACCTTGATAGAAAAAACAGCGAAGACATTAAAAAATTAAACCATGAAGTCGCCCTTTATACCATAGGAAAATCTGTAAATGATATTAAGGAAAAATATAAAAATATACCGGAAATAATCGAATATATTGAAGATGTAAAAGATGATATACTAGAAAATCTTAGTGATTTCATATTTAAAAAATCAAAGGAGTCTTCAACTCCTGTTTTGTTCCCCTGGATGAAGGAAGTGCCGTTTAAGAAGTACGAAGTCAATGTAATAGTTAATAATTCAATACTAAAAGGCGCTCCGGTTATAATAGAACAAAACCCTACTTACCAGAATCTCTTCGGAAGAATAGAAAAAGAAGCACAATTTGGAGTGCTTTCCACAGACTTTACCATGATCAGGGGTGGATCCATTCACAAGGCAAACAATGGTTTTATAGTGATCCCTGTCGAGGAACTATTCAGAAATATCTTTTCCTGGGATAGTCTAAAAATGTCTCTAAGAGACAAGAAAATAATCATTGAAGAAGCCGGCGAAAGGCTTGGTTTTATTTCAACAAAAGGATTAAAACCCGAGCCCATACCTTTAAAGATCAAAGTTATACTCATAGGGCTGCCTTACCAATACAGCTTTTTATATAATGCAGACAATGATTTTAAAAAATTATTTAAAATAAAGGCTGATTATGACCTATCAATGGATAAGAACAATTCCAATATTAAAAAATATACCAGTTTCATGTGCACGTTATGCAAGAAAGAAAACTTAAATCATCTTAAAGCATCAGCCGCGGCAAGAGTAATTGAATATAGTCTGAGACTTGCCGAAAATAAAAATAAGATCTCAACCAGATTTGCACTTATTGCCGATATTATAAGAGAAGCCAACTTTTACTCCAAATTAGAAAAACAAAAATATATAGATGATATTCATATAAAAAAAGCAATTGATGAAAAATATTACCGCTCAAATTTAATACAGGAAAAAATAAAAGATATGATAAACGACGGTACTATTTTAATTGATACCGAAGGCAGTACTATCGGGCAGGTAAACGGCCTTTCGGTTATGGACTTAGGGGATATTACTTTTGCCAAGCCGTCCAGAGTAACTGCATCTATGGGACTGGGTAAAACCGGTATCATTGATATCGAAAGAGAAACCAAGCTGGGAGGCCCGATCCATTCAAAGGGGGTAATGATATTAAGCGGGTATCTAACTGAAAAATATGCTACTGACGGGCCATTAAACCTATCGGCGCGTATAGTATTTGAGCAAAGCTACGGAGGTATAGAAGGAGACAGTGCCTCAAGTGCAGAACTATATGCTATGCTTTCAGCTCTGTCGGAAATACCTTTAAGCCAAAAAATTGCTGTCACCGGATCTGTAAACCAAAAAGGTGAAATACAGGCTATCGGAGGAGTCAATGAAAAAATTGAAGGCTTTTACGAAGTCTGCAGAGAAAAAGGCTTAAAAGACAAACAGGGAGTTATTATTCCTAAAAGCAACATCAAAAACTTGATGTTGAAAGACGAAGTTATAAAAGCTGTTAAAGATAAGAAATTTCATATATACGCCATTAAAAACGTTGATGAAGGTATTGAGATATTGACTGGAGTAAAAGCCGGTAAAAGGCTTGCCTCGGGAAAATTTCCCAAAAATACCATAAACTATAAAGTAAGTAAAAAAATAAAAGAATTCACCAGCAGATTAAGTAAACTCTCTAATTTAGGAGAAAAAGAAAAATAGCTATCCTTCAGGAAATAACCTAATTATAGATATTTCCGTCATTTTTATTGAATAATTAATAAATAAAAGATATATTGTTTTTATTACATAAAAGTTATAGAATTGTACCAATTAAATTAGTATGTGAGATAAGTATTATTATTACTTAATTATCAATAAAATAAGTGGTATTTTTTAATTATTTTGTATCTTATAGGGGTACATAAATGAAAGTAAAAAATAAACAGATCAAAAGCCAAAATAACAGTTTGCTCGATATGAGTGGGGTCAGATACAATTTACTGCAGACACTGATTGATAATACTCCAGATCTTATTTATGTAAAAGATAAGAAAAACAGTTTTATTATGGTAAACAAGAGCATGGCTGAATTCTTCGGAAAAAATCCCAAAGAACTTATCGGCAAGACAGATTTTTATATTGCTGCAGAAAAAAGCGCAAAAGAATCTTTTAAAGACGATACTAATATTGTTAAAAGCGGAAAACCGATAATTGACAAGACTGAGAAGATAATATCTTCTTCTGGGAAAGAATTCTGGGTATCCTGCAGTAAAGTACCATGGTGCGATAAAGACGGAAAAATAATGGGAACTATGGGTATTTCCAGAGATATAACAAAGAGAAAGCAGATAGAAGATTATCTTTTAAGTAGAGAAAAAACTCTTTTCAATTCTCTTATGGAACAAGTAATAGATTCTATATATTTTAAGGATTTGAAAAGTAGGTTCATCAGAATTAATAAAGCATGTGCAGAAAGATTTAAAATTAGCAACCCGGATGATGCTATCGGGAAGACTGATTTTGACTTTCATCCTAAAGAACATGCCCAGAAGACATATAATGATGAACAGAAAATGATGAAGACAAGTAAACCTATTGTAAATATTGAAGAAAGAGAAACTTTTAGTGATAAAGAAGATAGATGGGGTTCAACTACAAAGATGCCCTTATATGATCAGAAGGGAGAACTTATCGGTACATTCGGAGTTACAAGGGATATAACAGAAAGAAAATCAATGGAACTCAAATTGGAAATGGAAAGATCCCTTGTAAACTCACTTATGGAAAAACTACCTGAATCGATTTATTTCAAAGATAAACAAAGCCGTTTTATCAGACTCAACAAAGCACTTGCCGATCTTGTTGGTTTAAAAGACCCGAATGATGCGATCGGCAAGACTGATTTTGATTTTTTCACCAAAGAGCATGCCCAACAGGCATACGATGATGAACAGAAAATAATAGCGACCGGCAAGCCCATGGTAGATATTGAAGAAAAGGAGACCTTCAAAGACAAAGAAGATAGATGGGTGTCAACGACAAAGATGCCGCTTTACAATGAAAAGGGCGAACTCATCGGCACTTTCGGCATCTCCAAGGATATAACAGAAAAGAAGAAGGCAGAGGATAAAATAGAATTTCTATCCTTCCATGACGTACTGACAAGTCTATACAACAGGGCCTATTTTGAAGAAGAACTCAAAAGACTTGATACAGAAAGGCAGCTCCCCCTGACTATCGTGATGGGTGATGTAAACGGCCTCAAACTTATGAATGATGCCTACGGCCACGATAAGGGGGACATTCTCCTTAAAAAAATATCGGCCATACTTAAGGATAGTTTCAGAAAAGAAGACATTGTCTCCAGATGGGGAGGAGATGAGTTTATAGCCATACTTCCAAAGACTTATACCAAAGATACTGAAAATATCATAAAAAGGATAAGAGAAAAGTGCAAAAAGGGGAGTACTCCAGATATGCCCCTCAGTATTTCACTTGGAGTCTCGACCAAGAGGTCTCCGGCTGAAGATATAGAAAAGATATTAAAAGAAGCCGAAGACAAGATGTATAAAAATAAAATATCGGAGGGTGAGGAAACCCATGAGGCCCTTATAAACTCCTTTAAGAAGAAACTAAGAAAAAGAGACCTGAGAAACGAGAAACTTGTCAATAAAATGCAGGATTACGCAGTCACCATAGGAGAGAGGCTGAATCTTTCCAAATTGAAGCTTGAGGAACTAAGGCTTCTTATGAACCTCCATAATATAGGCAAACTGGCGCTGGCAGATGAAATACTGTCCAAGCCGGGAAGCTTAAACAAAGAAGAGTGGAAAATAGTAAAGAAACTTCCCGAGGTAGGGTACCGCATCGCAGAATCATCGGAACAGCTCAAGCCGATTGCGGAGGCCATACTCTCCCATCATGAATGGTATAACGGGAAGGGTTACCCCAGAGGTATAAAGGGTGATGATATCCCCATACTTTCCAGGATATCGTTCCTTGTCAATTCATTTGAAGCTATGACCAGGGACAGGCCCTACAGAAAAAGAATGACATGTGATGAAGCGATAAATGAGATCAAGAAATACAGCGGGGTCCAGTTTGACCCCAAGGTGGTAAATATTTTCTTGGATATAGTTAAAGAGTCAAAATACAAGTAATATTCATAAGTTCTATCAATTCTTTACAATAAAGGACTTCATCTTCCTAAAAGAAAGTCTATCTCATGCATCTGTCTGTCTGTTAAAGGCCCAAACTGCATTGCTCCAGCATTTTCCTCAACCTGCTTTACAGTTCTAAATCCTGGTATAGGTATTGTCCGCTTGCTTCGAGCCCATATCCATGCAAGAGCACCCTGGGCAAGAGTACGGCCGCCACTTGTAAGGACATCACGTACTGCATGAAGTTTATCGAGCCAATCAGTACTAGGTTTTCCATTCTTAAAATATTTCATCCATTTCGGTTCATTGCCTCTAATATCATCCTCCGGCAACCGTGAGTCCGCTTTAAACTTACCTGTAAGCAGGCCCATAGCCAGTGGCGTTCGATTAATGCTTGCCAGATTATATTCTTCGCATAGTTCCAGAACCTCTTTGGCATCATTTAAAACATTTAATTCATGCTCGACAGCTGTATATTTTTCATTATCTGCTAACAGCCTGGCACATCTAGTATCATCAGTGCTCCACCCATAAGAACGTATATACCCTTCCTCGCATAGTTTATCAAGTTCAATTGATACAAATTCAGCTTCTTCCGGAGGAACAGAACCCAAATGAAGCAGGTAAAGGTCTATATAGCTGGTTTCAAGACGACGCAGTGATGCCTGACATTCCTGTCTGATATATTCCGGCGATAAATTACTACCAGTGACTTCGCGGTTCATTACATCAAAAGTGTAGCCAAATTTGGTTGCTATAACGACTTTATCACGCCGGCTTTCTAAGGCACGTCCTAAAATACTTTCACTATGACCCACTCCATACACTGCAGCAGTATCAAAAAAAGTAATACCAAGATCAAGTGCTCTGTTTATTGCATCAGTTGATTCCCTATCATCCACGTCTCCCCAGCCAAGTGGCTTATCATCTCTCCAGAATACACCGCCGATCGCCCAGCAGCCAAAACCCATGGCACTTACCTTGATACCGGATTTTCCCAACTCCCTGTTCAATACTGCATTCATCAAATATTATACTCCTTCGTCTTAGGACATCAGCTTTATATCATCCAGCCTGTGATAATAATTTCACTTACCTGTCAATCTGGTAAATGATTAAGAGGACCAGCTGTCTATTCTATTTTAGCCAAAGGTAAGAAAAAATAAAAGACGGACAAATTTAAGTGGCGGAGAGGGAGGGATTTGAACCCCCGAAAGGTATAAACCTTCAACGGTTTTCAAGACCGCCGCATTCAACCAGACTCTGCCACCTCTCCGGCAAAGACAAATTATAGCATAAAATTATGATTTATTAATCTTATTCCAGCTAATAGGATCGATGCTGGATATGACATGTAAAAATATACTATTTACTTTTTTTAACAGAAATTATATCAATTCCGTTCATATAAGGCAGCAGGGCTCTGGGAATCTTTACATTACCGTTGCTATCCTGGTAATTTTCGTAAATCGCTATAAGAGTCCTTCCTACCGCACAGGCAGTGCTGTTCATGGTATGGACCAGCTCTTTCTTTTTTCCATCCCTGTACTTTATATTAAGTCTTCTTGACTGAAAATCCGTGTCGTGGCTGCAGGAAGCCAGCTCTCTATACTTATTCTGTCCGGGAAGCCATACTTCAAGATCATATTTTTTGGAATTAGGAGTGCCGATATCTCCTGTGCACATATTTACTATTCTGTAATGAAATCCCAATCCCTGCATGATCTCTTCCAGAATACCCCTTAATCCCTCATATTCCTCCCATGATTTCTCAGGGTGGGCAAAAATAAACATCTCAATCTTATCAAACTGATGAACTCTGAACATCCCTCCTAAATCTTTACCATAAGTACCGGCTTCTCTTCTAAAACAAGTAGAAAAAGCAGTGTACTTTAAAGGAAGAGAGCCCACATCTAAAAACTCCTCACTATGATAGGCACATAACGGAACTTCAGATGTTCCGATTAAAAATAAGCCATCAAGTTCAGTTTTATAATACTGTGTTTTTTCTACCGGTAAAAAACCTGTGCCGTACATCGCCTTTTCTTTTACTAAAAATGGCGGCAGTAAGGGCGTAAAGCCTTTTTTGATCAAAATCTTTAAGACATATTGGATCAAAGCCAGCTCTAATATAACTGCCTCGTTCTTTAAGAAAACAAACCTTGAACCAGAAATTTTTGCAGCTCTGTTTTCATCTAAGATATCAAGTTTTACTCCAAGGTCTATGTGGTTTTTGGGTTTAAAATCAAATTCAGGTTTACTTCCAAAATATGATTGAACTACATTGCCGCTCTCATCTTTTCCCACGGGAGTAGTGCTTTGTGATAGATTAGGATATTTTGAAAAATGAATTAAAAACTTTTCCTCTATGTCCTTAAGCCTGGTCTCTAACTTCTTCAAATCATCATTTATTTTTTTCATCTGATTGATTTTCTTATCCTTCTTATCTCCTTTAAGCGAAGGTATTATTTTTGAAGCATTATTTTTATCGGATCTCAGCTTATCTACCTCCAATATAAGATTCCTTCTCTCCATATCCAGATTAATACCGGTGCTGATATCGATTTTTAAACCTCTATTTTTTATTTCCTTTTCAAAAATTTTGGGACTCTTTCTGAATAGTTCTAAATCAATCATTTATACTTCCCTCTTTAAATATTATCTGTCCATTTAGGATATGAGCCTAAGATTTTTACCAGATAAACACCCCTCCTGAGGACTTCAATAGCTTCAAAGACATTTTTATCATGCAGGTGACCATCCAGATCTATCATAAATACATAATCTCCAAGATTCTTTTTGGCAGGTCTGGATTCCAACCGGGTCAGATTGATATCCCTCTGGGCAAATTCCTTTAATATATTATACAGGCTTCCAGGCCTGTCCTCTTTAAGAAAACATACCATTGAAGTCTTGTCACTGCCAGTTTTTGGCTGGATTCTATTCCCAATGAAAACAAATCTGGTCTTGTTATCCTTGTTGTCTTCAATATCACTCTCTATTATTTCAAGGTCATATATTTTTGCAGCAGTTTTTGTCCCTATTGCTGCAACATCATCATCTTCCTTCTTTAAAATTTTAACCGCCTCCGCAGTGCTGTTAGCAGCAATTATCTCGATCCCCTTCAGGTTGGCGGCCAAAAACTTTCTGCACTGGGCAGTTGCATGAGGATGAGATATGATCCTTCGTATTTTACCAAGTTTGATTTTTTTCCTACCGATAAGGCTGTGTTTAACAGGAATAGTCACCTCTCCTACTATTTTTACCTCGCTTTCAAATGTGAGGATGTCCAGAGTAATATTTACCGAACCTTCAATAGAATTTTCAATAGGAACCAATCCCTCATCAACTTCTCCTCTATCCACACTTTTTATCACCTCTGTAACTGTGGGAAACGGTATTTTTTTTATCTGATTTACATCCCCGACAAATTTATCCAGTGCTTCCTCAGTAAATGTTCCCGGTGGTCCCAAGTATGCTATTTTTTTATTTACAGCCATATCGAACTTAAAAAATTTGATAATAAAAAAATACTTAAAAAATTTATTGATTAAAAATAATATAAAACAAAATAAGTTTTTACAAGTTAGATCTTAGTTATGGCAGAAAATCCTCCGGATTATTAGGAACACCATCAACCAAAACTTCATAGTGCAGGTGAGGTCCCGTACTGTTTCCTGTGTTTCCCATGGTAGCAATTAAATCACCTTTACTGACTTCATCTCCCACCTCTATATAAATCTTGCTGAGATGAGCATATACGGTACTATAACTGGCATCATAAAGACCTGGTCCATGATAGATGACTACCTTTCGTCCGTAGCTTCCGTGCCATCCCGAATATATGACTACCCCGCTAGCAGTTGTCTGTATATTGGTACCAACGCTGTTTGCAATGTCCAGTCCTTTATGTCTGTGACCGCCTCTCCATGCCCAGAATCTTGAGGTAAGCCTTCCCCAGGTGGGCCACATATCGGGAGTATGGTCCTTCAGGTATAAATGGTCTTCCATATCCTGCTTATCCTGAGAGAGTACATCGGATAATTCAGGAGCTACTGCTAAAAGATTATCTAATAGTGCATCTATATCATCAATCTCCTGCTCCTGGTCACTGGTATAGTAATAGACCTCATTTGGGTCTTCTTCTAATTCAACATCAGAACTCAAATCTGTAGTATAAATTGCTACCTCTTCCCCATACCCGCCTTCTCCAGTTATGTCTCTTACCATCTGGTCAAGTTCTTCTACCTCTTCCATATAGCTTTCCAGGATTTTTGTTTTGGTCTCAATTTCTTTGGTCTTCTTTGCAAGATTTGCCAGCTCTACTTCTTTATAGTTGACCTTATACTCTACTCTTTCAAGCTCGGCTATTTTCTCATTTAATTTTTGACGGGTTACAAATAGGTCTGAAACCAGAATAACTGCAAAAGCCAGGATTATTATAAATACAACAAATAATGATCTCAGGGTATTATGTGAGATCTTTACTTTTCTTACTCTGGATTTAGCATCCGAAAAGAATAATAAAGTAAAAGATTTATTCTTTTTTTCCTCCATAATCAAATAACTCTAAAATTAAAAATTTGATATAACATTATAACCGATAAATCTAATATGGAAAACCCCCTATCAAAGTTTCTCCTTTAAAACGATTACAAAATATGTAACAGCCATTACAAATATAACATCCCAAAAGCTCAAGTCTGTTTTTATTCTTCCATCATAAATTTGTATTTAGCTGTATTGTTAGTCATAAGCACCTCATCAGGTACAGGACCGGCGGTTATCTCAAGCTCACATTTTCTTCCTGGATAAGCGGTGAATCCTGATAATGTCACCACCTTCTGTTCGGAAGGATTAATAGAGTTTATAACATATTTTTCTTCTTCAGAGATAATATCCTGTGTCATATATTTCATGATAACATCCACATCATTTTCTATAACATTACCCTGATTCTCTATCTTTATAGCTATAGTTATTTCAGAGCCCTTAGCTATTATCCGGTAATCCCCCTGCACATTTATCTGCGGTGGATCAAATTCTATGCTCTCATCAATAACTGCTACACCCCTTCTCTCCTGAAGCCCGGACACAGCTTTTATTTCAGAGATAAATGCCGTGACATTCTGGGTGTCAGTAAGATCTTTATCCTGCAGTATTTTTGAATCAATAATAGGAAGTTCGGATATTCCTAAAAGTTCTCCTGACTCTTCTAATTTATCCTGAAAATACAGGTAAATCTCATCACTCATAAACATATACAAAAAAGTATTTGTTATCTGCGCAGTAGAAATCTCCAGATCCAGATCCTCAAGCGCATTAAACAGGGCCGGCCTGAAATCTTCATAAGCTTTACTCCTGGTCTCAAATACCAGCTCTAAATATCCATGTGCAACATCAAAAAATTCCGGAGGTCTTAGTTCTTTGCAGTTTGCTAAAATAACCTTGTTCTCTTCGATTATATCCAGAAGTTCACTTTCTAAATCCTCACGGGACAGATTCTTTGCCTGTTCCAGAACATTAAAAAATTTATAAGAGACCCTGTTGGACTGCTGGACATATATAGATACTGAATTCACATAATTAGAGATAGTGAGCCTTTCTTCATCGCTTAGTTCCACTCTTCCCGCCTCACAGCTCCATAAACCGGAAAGCCAACTTATAATAACCGCAGCAATTATAATCATTATTATCAAAGTTATGATTATTTCTTTTCTTCCTCTTCTTTCCAAAAATATCCTTTCTGGTAAACATAAACTAAGATTTTAAACGGCGGTAAAGACTCAAATACATTATACAAACGAATATTGCAAAACTCAATTTATACACTGAATTTAAACAGGGCAACATCTCCATCTTTCATAATATAATCTTTCCCCTCGCGGCGGACCAGACCTTTCTCCCTTGCGGCGGTATAAGAACCGGCATCTATAAGAGTATGATAATCTATTATTTCAACACATATAAAACCTTTTTTAAAATCCGTATGGATCTTACCTGCGGCCTCAAGTGCAGTGGTGCCCTTCTTAACAGTCCATGCCCGTAATTCCGGAAGTTTTATAGTTAAAAAACTTATGAGCCCTAAAAGCTTATAGCACATCCTTATCAGCCTATCTATACCTGATACCGGAATTCCAAGTTCTTTTAAGAACAACTTTTTCTCGTCTGGTTCAAGCTGCGATATTTCTTCCTCGATCTTTACACTTATTGATGTCACTTCAGACTTTTCCCTAGAAGCATATTTATAAAGGTTAAATACTGCAGTCAAACCATCTATTTCCTTCCCTACATCAGATTCATCAATATTTGCAACATATATGATCGGCTTATAAGTCAATAGAAAAAGCTCCTCGATAATCGTTCTTTCTTTATCATTAAACTTCATATTCCTTACTGGAATACCTCTTTCCAATTCTGATTTTATTTTTTTCAGCAATTCACACTCATCCACATATTTCTTATCTCCGCTCTTCGCCATTCTATTTACTCTGTCAATTCTTTTTTCAACAGCTTCAATATCTGCTAAAATCAATTCCATATCCACTACTTCAACATCCCTTATAGGTTCTATATCACTATAGGTGTGAGATACCCTTTCATCTTTAAAACACCTAACTACATGAATGATAGCAT
>Ga0307442_1001393_pt1 | contig 12007 bp, 10 predicted proteins | sample SalMarWE160430MG_FD_202143 | JGI IMG/M metagenome (GOLD analysis project Ga0307442, IMG submission 202143) | Salt marsh sediment microbial communities from the Plum Island Ecosystem LTER, Massachusetts, United States - WE1604-30 | ecosystem: Environmental > Aquatic > Marine > Intertidal zone >... | reverse complement strand
GGTGAGAACATTCAGGAATCATTCACAGAACTCACACGTATTTTGATTGCAAGGTATCAAACAGAACAATGGAAAAAGAATAAGTGATTTTGGTTCTATTTTGCAGGTGATTTAATAAATTGGAAGGCGTTCTCATCCAATCTTAATGTATCGATACTACTTCAAGTTGTGCGAAATTTAGGTGTATGAAATTCATATCAAATAAGGACCAATCATTGATGGGGCTGGAAAACAATGATTCTACGCAGATACTCTTCTCGTAATTAAGTATACATAGATCAAAACCGCATATATGAAACAAAGTTGTCTTCAGGCCATATAGCTTCTAGTTTCTTGGCTGTTTCAGATGAACACTCAATCTCGTTCAAACCATGAAGCATAATCGCAGGTGTTACTCCAGAAATCACCTGAGAGAGCTGGAATGCATTCAGATGAATGTCCGGTTCACGTTCAGATTTCTCAACTTGCAGACTCCCTTCATTCGGAATGAGTGTGTAAGTTCCTGTATTCCAAGGACAAAGGATGTCTTCTAGTTTGATTGTAACCCAATCAGAAGCTGCATCTGGAATCGCGATGCGGTTACAATATTTCTCAAAGTCAATAATACGCATCATCATTGAACCTAAGACATGAGATTCGGTGGTACTATAGCTATCAAAGAAATGACGTACTGGAACTTCATAATCTGTGTACCAGGTAATTTCAGAACTATTTACTGCATACTTGCTAACGAGTTCGACAATTGATGGAAAAACATCATCTGACTTATACATAGTATTACCAATAGTAAGTTTGTAGCCCGGGTGCCCACCCTCAAACATAATCCTAACCGTACCAACAGGTTTAGCTCCTTTCTCAAAGATGAAGAAATTACCACGTTTAATTCTCGCTCCCAGTGGCTTTTCAAAACCCCAGAATCTTGAACCAAAGCGCGACATTGATTTCGCTACTTCAACTATTTTTGATATATCTTCAGGACCAGTAGCTTCGCGAACAGTGAGGTCATTCCTAGTTTTTCCAACTCGTAAATCTTCTTTCTTGAAGACATGTTTTGCACGTTTTTCTCCAAGAGCATAATCGAATTTTTCATAAAATGCTCTGTAAAAAGGATCTAGAATAGAAAGCACAGCTCCTTCCTTTTTCATTCTTGGAAAGCTTGCTTTGAATAGTTCTCGAATCAGACCTTGTTTCCTATACACTGGGTCGGTTGCCACAGCCCAGATTCCAGCAAAGGGTATGGGTCTGCCTCTGATGATATTGTTTTTATCACTAGTAATGAAGAATGAAAGATTCGCAATGACCTTGTTATCGTCAACTGCAACATATGCCCAGTCCTTGTCCTGCGGTTGATTCCATCTAGCAAGCCAATCTTCCTTTTCGACATCCTCTAGAGTTCTGTGAGCCTCAAAAGCTTTCCATAGAACCCTCGCTACTGATGGACGATCTTCATCTCGACCTTCTCGTACCTGAATCATAAAGTCTTGAACAAAAAAGTCTACAGATGAGGTTTTCGCTTTACGCTTAATTCATTGTTATTAGCTAAAATTGATTAACGATAATGTATATCGTTTGAATGGTGATATAATTTGGAATGGAAGAACCACACAAAGAAAATCTCCGAATTAAAGAAAACAAACACAGAAATAGACATGAAAGTCAGAGAACGATTAGAATCAATGATTAAAGAAATTCTAGACAAAGATACAGCTGTATCTTTTGATTTTCTGATAAAATACTTGCATCTGCATAAAGACACCGAAGCAGCTATGCAGGAATTGAAGTTTCATATCGAAATGATTGATAACGTAAAGTACGGTATTGTCACCGATGACACAGATCAATCAATCTACGTTTATTTCACTAAGAAAAAAGAGTGAACATCTTAAAGAAAAAGAAAGAGAGGTTTTTACCTCTCTATTTTTTACAACGTTTCTTCGAACATCTTGACAAATTCGGAGAATTGATCAATCCCCTTTTGCCAAAATTCTTCAGTTGTGACATCGAAGCCAATATCTGCAGCAAGATCTCTTGGAGACCTGCTAGAACCGGCAGATAAAAGAGCTTTAAGTTTTGGCACGAACTCCTTACCCTGCTCCTTATACAATCTGTACATAGCATAGACAAAGAGTTGAGCATAGACATAGGGATAGTTGTAGTATCTGTAATTGGCCATATAGAAATGGAGTTTCATAGTCCACCACCATTTCATCTCTGGGAGCCATTCAACTGAATCTCCGTACATTTTCTCTCTCGCTTTCAACCAGAAATTGGAGATAGTTTCACCATCAAGGAACTTCCCTTTCTCCAAAGCCTCATAGAGCATGGATTCAAACCAGACTCGTGTAGTGACTTGATATCCTGCTCCACCGAATCCATCTAGGATAGCAGCAAGGACCGCCTGTTTTTCTTCCTTAGTACCTTCCTTTCTGAGTAGTTTCTCGGCAAGGAGGAGTTCACCAAAGATGGAACCAGTCTCTGCAATACAACTACCAATTTCGTAATTGTTGGGTTTCTGGGCTCGTGTACCTAGATATGCATGCATCGCATGTCCGAGTTCATGTGCCTGAGTGAAAAGGTCACCCATGATTCCATTGAAACTCTGTAAGATGTATGCACTCTGACCAGCATGCCATGTTGCACAGAATGCACCGGATCGCTTGCCATTTCTAACAACTCCATCTATGTGACGACGCTCATACATCTCATCAATCCAGTTTCCAACTTCTGGATCGAAATCAGTGTATGCTCCGACTATCAGTTCTCTGGATTCTTCCCATGAGTACTTCTTATCAGGACTGTTAGGTAATGGAGCATCAATATCCCAATTACCGAGCTTCTCAAATCCCATTGCTTTTGCTTTTAGCTTCAAGTAATTTTGGTACACTCCAACGTTTTTCTCCATTGTATTCAAAAGAGCAACAATAGTCTCTTCATCCACATCATTAGAAATGAAGCTTTGAGTCATTGGCGTCGGCCATTTTCTCATTTTGCACATAAGGAGGTGATCCTCAAAAACTGAACGAAGTGCAGAAGCCCAGACAATATGATCTTTTCCGAGACCTTCATAGACAATCTTATGCGCACGTTTTCTTAGGTCTCTATCTGGATGTTCATAGAGCCCAATAATTTCACCATAAGGGAGTGTTTTCATTTCACCGTCAATTTCAATTTCAAAAGTTCTTGATGCAAGCCAATCTCCTTGGAGCATTGACCATGCACGGACTCCGTTCTTATCCTTTCCTATTACTAATTGCTCCTCGAGTTCAGTGAGCATGTGTGGAGTTTGACGTTGTATTTTCTCCAGACTATGCTTGTATTCAGATAAGATTGGATCTGTAATTAACTCGGAGTTCATGACTAGCAAGGCACCGAGTTCAAGATCGAGGAAAGCTACTGCTTGCTGAAGTAAGGCATAAGCTGTCCTAAACTTATCATACAGATGTTTTGCGATTTCATCATTCATATCTGCAGTATACATCAGTCTAGAGTAATTGATTGGCCCCTCATACTGAAGTTCAAGTTCATTTAGTGACTCATACAAATCGAAGACTTCTTTCGCCCCGAAAGATTGAATCTTTCCTCTGTGCTTGTTTCTAAACTCCTCAGCTGCTTTGACAAGAGCTGTAAGTCGTTCTTCAATATATCCAGGATCATCGAAGGCTACCATTTGGGAGAGATCCCAACTCATCTTTTCAGACTCAGTCATCGTAATCGTACCGAGAAAATTTCAATTACTGATTCTTAAGAGTACTTTGTCCGAGGCAGAGAAATAGTAATTTTGGGTTTCTATAGTATTTTTTCATGAAGGACTAATTTAAGCTCATGATCTCTTTGCTTAAGCCATTTGATAGAACTATAATCTGTCGTGAATTCTGAAGGATGAATACACATGATGTTTTGAATTCCCAAATCTTCAACAATTTCTAGGTTTTTGGATAATCCCGATAGAAACGCTTCAGAACATGTTGCATAGAGTGTAAAACACCATTGAGACCCATTACCATCCAGGACCATTTCCCATGGTTGCCTTCCCCCTACTGCCAGAATAGCTCCACTCTCATCTGAGCCAGCCCAATATTGTAATGAATTTCCAATGTCCATTATTTTCTGAGGTGTCGCTTCATAGACATCCCAATGAAAAACAAGAGTATTTAGTGGCATCAAGTTAGGGTTCTGCTTAATGAAATCAGATACTTGTTCTGAATCAATTCGATTAACACTGATTGTATCGTATCTCCAATTAATCTTACTTCGCAAATCTTTCCAGAAGACTTGGTAAACATACATTTGCGTCAAGCCCATTGCAGCAGCGAGTTTTATTGGTGCAATACTATCCCCTGAAGTGACTAGACGCAATCTCTTAACATTTAACCCATTAGCTACTTCGACAAGATGGTGAGACATTTTTTCCCCAAGTCCCTTCTGTCTAGCATCTGCATGCACTCGTAAGCCTTCTAACCAAGCAGTCCTTCCATCATCGATTATTCGAATATTAGCTACTCCAATTGCTCTTTGATCACTCTCAAATGCAAATGGGTGGCATAGTGGATCATTAAGCCATTCTCCAATGATATGAGGAAGATGGTCATGACCACCCCAAGTGGTTTTTGATATCTCAATGATATCTGGGATATCTGATTCTTTCAGAGGGCGTATCTTTGGATTCATTTTGTATCTCTCCTCATTCATTTGGTAGTGGTAGTTGTTACATGTAAGTCGTTGCAAAGAGATACCAGAATAGAATAAGGGCTACAACGAGTAACACAACCTTGACAACTAATTTCAGTGTATCCAATGTTCTTTCCTCACACAATTTCTTGAAGCCATTGCACAACTCTGCTATAAGCTTTGATTTTATTGTTTAGTTTTGCAAGTCCATGACCTTCATCTGCAAAACGCATGAGCTCAACTTCCAATCCTTTTCCTTTTAGTTTCTCATACATCTGAATAGACTCAGACAGAGGTACTCGCTCATCATTATCACCTTGGATAATCATCAAAGGAGCCGATATTTCGTCGATTTTATGGATTGGACTTACTTTCACAAGAGTTTCCATATCATGTTCAAGACTTCCATATTCAGCTTCTCGGAGAGACCTTCGCCAAGATGCAGTATTCTTCAGGAATGTAACGAAATTAGAAATTCCAACTATATCAACTCCCGCTTTCCATAAATCAGGATGTTCAGTCATTGCAGATAGGACTGCGAATCCTCCGTAGGAACCTCCTATGATTGCTAAACGATTTGCATCAATCTCATTATCCTCATCTTTGAGATGAAGGGCAAGATAGCGAATATCCATAATCGAATCAAGGCGTTTTTCGACATTGTCCAAATCTAGATATTTCCTACCATACCCTTCACTTCCTCGTATATTTGGTGTGATGACTGCGAAACCACCTGTCAAATAGAATTGAATGACCGGATTGAAGTCTGGCCGAATCTGAGATTCTGGTCCTCCGTGAATGAGAAGAACTGCAGGCCAGCCATTTTTTGGCATTTCTCCTTTGGGAATGAATCTGAAATAAGGAACGCTGAGACCATCAAAACTATTGAATCTATGAAGCGTTGGTTCTACGAAGTTAGTTGGATCAAGTCCTGATGTATCACTCACGTTTGCAGACCAACTATACATATCCTTCAGATTAACTATCCAAACATTGTAAGGTTGGATTCCGGAAGTTACGGTGAGAGCTAACATATGTTCGTCTGTTGAGAGACTAAATGCATTATTCCAAGACCTTGCATCACCTGATGGAACCACGCTTCTCAAGGGAAATGGTAAGGTCTCAAAATCAGAAAATCCCGATTTGGAGAACTTTGCCCGATGGATGGCACTATAGCCATCTTGATTCTCAATGAAATATGTCCAGACAGAACCTTTGGAATAGGTGAATTTACCCTCGATTTCAAACTTGATTTTCTCAGTCAAATCATCTAGTGGTTTGAATTCACCACTAGTTCGTAAAATTCCCAGTCGCTTGAAATCAGACTTAAAATCTGTATTGACAAGAATATATTCATCCTCAAGCCATCGAACGACTTCCCATCTCGTCGGAATATCTCCACTAACGCGTGTGATTAAGTCTTCAGTTGTTCCGCTTTTCATATCAAGAAGAAGTAGGTGATGATGCATATTTCCTAGAAATTGAAGCATCAGGACTTTGTCCTCATTTTCTGAACAGCCCTTGACTTGTATGATTCCGTTCTCAGGTTCAAAGATGAGTTCTGGTTCATTCTCTTGTAGTGGAATCTTCCAGCGGTATACATCAAGTCTTGCTTTGTCTACAATATTTGCACTCAAGTATAGGTAGGAATCTGAGATATGTCCAATACGGTGCTTTGTACTAAGATCTGAAGTCAACCAACGAATTGTATTATCCTCATTAATGAGTCCAATTTGAAAATTCTCATCTCCACCTCTATCTCGTGTGAATATCAGAGTCCCATCGGAAAGGTAGTGAGGGTCCGTGCATCTATCTGTTTCATCAGTGAGTTGCTTTCGTTCGTGAGTAACGTCCCTCGTAACTTCACAGGTATATATCTGATAGTGACCGGACGAATTAGAGACGAAAGCAATTCGTTTTCCATTAGGATGCCAAGTTGCTCCACCTGCGGTTTCAATTGAGAGATATTTTGTGAATTGGGAACCAGAAGTCATAGGTTGAGATAGTTCAAAACTCGTTTTGAGTATTTCCGTATTTCAAAGTTCTATCAACGTTCCTTGACTTGCAGGTGTGCATTCCACTGTTCCTCTGACATCTACATTCTCAAGTCTAACCCAATACTGACCTGTTGTAACTTGACAAGTGATATCCCCATAAACTGTCGAATTTACTAGGTTAATTCCATTATTCCCTGGACAATTAATACCATGATGGAAATAGATGTCATCAAAGGTTGCATTAGTAGCAGTCATGTTCATATTACCATGTCCTGCTAGTGCTTCGATATCAATGGTATACGCGCTATTGATGGTAACATTGACAGTTGCCCTTGCATCTCCCTTATTCAATGCACAGACGTCGGAGGGATTTTCTTTTAATATTTGAATAGTAATGTATTGATCATACCCACTCTGAACAACTTGCAGATTCGTATTCTTTCCTTTTGCTCCTTCTACAAGAACTGTAAGTTTGTAGTTTATCCTGATTATGAAGCCAGGATCTTCAACAACATTGAAGGTTGCATTATGAAAACAGACATCGTAATAGATTGAAATATTCTCAGCAGTTGGATAAGCAGCCTCATTGATTGTCACAGTTTCATCGTAGTCAACTAGTTCTACTTGGGTGAGTAAGACATACATTCCACCAATAACGATAGCAGTCACTAGCAGTCCTATAAAGCATATACCCATTGATCTTTTTCTCATATTAACCACGCTTCATTAAAGGGCATCTTCCAGAATAACGCATTTTCTAATCATTTGAGGTTATCTAGTGCCGTTTGTTATTAGCAAGGTTAACTTTCTTAACACAACACATTGTAGAATATTGAATCTTGAAAGGAAGAAGTGATTAGGAACCTAAACAAGAATATGCATGGAGGAAATTGTGATGCCTAGTAAGAGAGGGAACTGTGGTATCTGCGTGTTAATTATAATTCTAATAGTAATCGGACTTTGGTTGCCAGGATTTGGTCCAGGTCCTGATTCGAATCTTCCACACCAGATGCACGCACAATTGACCGGGCAGGATGCAACCGTTGATTCTACAGCTTTTGGAGTAGGCGGAACAGATTTAGGAATTATTGTAAAACATGGTACAGAATTCTTCTTCTTTTTTGGGGATACGTTTTCCTCAGACTCAATGACAGGAAATTGGCGTAGCAACACTCTGGCTATATCAACTGATACTACACCATCCAATGGAATCTCGCTCGACGAGTGGATTGTGGATCCCACGACTGGATTAGCTAAAGAACTAATCTCAAGTCTGAAAGTCGACAACATTGAGAAGACCTGCATTCCAACTACTGCAGTTAGTCTAGACGGAATCCTCTACGTATACTACATGTCAGTACGTCACTGGTCCAGTACTGGAGGAATGTGGACCTGCAACAATGCATCTATCGCAATATCAGAAGATGACGGACAGAATTTTTCTAAGATGACGAATATTTCGTGGGATGGAGATAGTAACTTCGTTCTCTTTAGTGCCGTACAGCCATATGATGAATATGATACATACCTGTATTTGCTTAGTACACCTTCAGGACGTTTCGGATCATGTTATCTAAGTAGGGTAAATCCAACAAACTTACTCAATATTTCTGAGTACACATATTTCGCTGGCTTATCATCAACCAACGCTACAACGTGGAGTACAGAAATGTCAGATGCGGAACCAGTCTTTCCGTCACCTGTAGGAGAAGTATCAGTGATGTGGAATGATTATCTCAGCAAATGGACCGCATTTTACATGGATAATGAAGCTTTCTCTATTGTCCTACGAACTGCAGACAATCTTTGGGGACCATGGAGTGAACCAGTAACTATTGTATATGGTGCCGAGTATCCTTCACTCTATGGCTCGTATGTACACTCGGAATATGTCGAAGATAACGGAGAAATTGTGTACTTCATCATGAGCATCTTCTCAGAATACAACACTTTTGTCATGTCGGTGAATGTTAGCTCATTAACAACCTGACTCGAAACATCTCCTTCAATGATGATAAATATCTAAAAAGCTCACGACAAAAGATAACGTGCAATATTTGGTTACGAATGCAAAACAGTTTTTATATTTCAGAAAAATTGCAGACAAAGAGGATCTCAAATGAAAGAATTGATTCTTGTTCGTCATGGAGAAGCCGAACATTTGATGAAGGGACTAATCGGGGGCGGGACTGACTTCCCTCTAACTGATAGAGGTCGCAGACAGATTACACTGACAGGACAGAGACTCAAGGAGTTATTTGGGAACCGGATTGAAATTATCTACACAAGCAATTTGAAGCGAGCTTCGGAATCAGCAGAAATTATTCAAAATGAAATTAATATTCCACTCAGAATTGATTCTCAACTTAGAGAGATAAGTCGTGGCAAAGCAGAGGGTTTGACAATAGAAGAAGCAAAGAAGATCAGAAGGGCTCCTACTGAACCCTTACTTGATTGGATTCCTTATCTTGGTGGTGAGAGTTGGAGAATGTTGCAAGACCGAGCATCAATTGCCTTGACTCAAATACAACAAAATTCCGAAGAAGTTGTTCTAATTGTTGGTCACGGAAACTTGAACAGAGCAATTATTGAATCGTGGTTGCAGTTTCCTGACGATTATATTTTGGATTTTGTAATTCATCCTGCATCCATAACTGTGTTAGGTGTGAGTGAGTGGGGAAACCGTGAAATTAGGAAAATGAATGAAACTGCACATCTCGGTGTTGCTGATCTTTAAGACAGTCTGTTTGAACTCTGACGGATGTTTATAGGCTATGTTTCAGATTCTGAGCAAAATCTTCTGCATGTTTGAGGTCTTCAGCATTAGGTCTACCTTTATTCATGCCTCCCAAATATTTCATGAAGCTATTAGTGTTGAACCCCTTACAAGCAAATTCATCAATTATTCTGTAACCTTTGGTCTGTAGTATTTCCTTAAGCGTAAGGTGATCTTTTGCAACCTTATCTTTGCCCATCATTGCACTAGTTGAAAAAATGAAAGCACACTTGTTAGTGACTGGTAGTAATTTGCTCGCAAGGTCAAGCAAATTCTTGTGATGTTTTGAACTATATATCCCTGAACCAAAGCCAATCAAATCATAATTCTGAAGCTCTTCAAGCTCTACTTGCTCTGGTGTTTTTATTAGTGCATCAAGAACTTCAGCAAATACTTGAGCGACTTTCTCAGTATTCTTGTGATGATACGAGAATACAATCATTAGTGATTTCATTTGTAACCCGAATCTATCCGTTTTCTAGATTTAAGATTGTTCAGGTATTTGCTTTACAGACAAAGTGTCCTCTCTTTCTTCATTTTCAATTTTCGTTTCTGTGCGAACTAGAATTCCACCTTGAGCTATGGGATTGCTCCCTGTAATCAAACCATTCCAAGCATTTCGGAAGGAATCTAGGAAACTCTCGTAACCACTTTCTGCTCGCGGATACCGAAACGCGGTTATCAAAAGCCACACATAGAATATGAGAGCTGGTACGATTTTCGAGCTGTGGTATATAATCTGCCATACTGGACCCCATCCAATTGGATGAACTCCAGCACTAATACCTGAGAAAAACTGAACAACCGGTAAAGCAGGTATACTCATCACAAGGGCAAGTAAGACAGGTACCCATCGTGCCCTATCCTTCGGACCACCCCTAATCCAAGCAAGTACCAAGAGGGGAATAAGAAAAGTATAATGATGTTCCCAAACATCTAGCATTATGAAGAAATAGGAAACAGAGAACAGACCTGCACAGGACCAAACATCCCGAGAGTATAATGTGGCAAAACTCGCCAACCCAAGGAAGATTACAACAAGAAGAATAGTTAGACCTGCAACATCTCTGCTTTGCTCACCGAAGAGATAATAGAGTAGCATTTTCAAAGAATGGTCACCAGGGTAGGGAGTGATGTAACTATTGCGAGCAGAATTAAAATCTACAAAATATTGGAGTGATTCTAAGCCTGCTGGAACTGCAACAATCGCCACTATCGTCACTATGATTGCAGCTAGTACAGTTCGAACTCTTCCTGCTGCCAGAAGTACAGGTGCAATGAAGTAAGGTATCATTTTAGTTAATGCAGCTACTGTCCATGAGATTACCATAGTCCCTCTTTTTTTCAGTCCATCAACTAGTGAATGTGTAGTCAATGCAAAGAACATCAAGATACCTGATATGAGAGTAACTTGCCCCACATAGAGTTCGATGTATATCGGAGAGAAGATGAACCACATTCCCATTCCAACGTATCCCTCCCAATCTGGACGATTTAGTTTCTTAGCCACGGACCGGGTCTGCACCGCAGCTAACCACACTGAAACCGTTAATACGCTAATCCAAATCCAGTATGCGGAGATGGGAGGTGCAAGATTAATAAGCACTCCAAAAGTGTAGGCAAAATATGGGAGATATCTATAGACGTATAGATAGGGAACAACCAAAGGATCTGGTAATGCATAACAATCTAGTCCATTCAAAACATTGTGTCCGGCTTGATAATACGAGAAGAAGTCTGCTCCCTGACCAACCAAATATTGCGTGTCATAAAAGAATGAATTTAGCCACCCGGTCACTAGTGAGAAAATGAATTGCACTTGAATGATTATTGTCACCGTCAGAAATACCCAACTCAGACTCCTCCGCCATCCTCCTGCCATGAATCAGAAAGAATTTTGAATTCTTATTATTTTTTCTTTCCAAGAAACTGCACTGAAGATAATGGTCAATATGTTGAGTCAGCTATTTCTCCTAATAGTTAGTCTGCAACTGACTCAACAGCTTCAGATATTATTCCAGGCTTCTATTCCAATATTTCTCTGGAAATCTTAGCTTAACTTCATTAAATTCCTGTTCGCTCATTTCAATCTCCTTTAAAAATTACAGAAAAAAACACAATTAAACACTCTAATTAGCCCTATATTTTTTAGTTTAATCAAGTCGTTTTCTTTATTAGAGGGGTTGTTCATCGATATTCATCTCACAACATTCGTTGTGTTTGGAGGAAATATAATAAATGACAGACAGACCACTTGGAGTCACTGTACTAGCAATTCTACAACTACTTGGAGCGATTGTTCTAATTGGTGTAGGATCACTTGCAGTCTTGGCGGCTATATTACTAGATCCACTCTTTCTTTTATTAGCAGCAATCCCACTAATCATAGGGATTATTGACCTAATACTCTTCTGGGGACTTTGGACACTTAAGAGCTGGGCTTGGATATGGACTATAGTTGTTAACCTTCTAACAATTATAACATCAATCTTTGATCCCGTGGGTAACATTATTCAACTGGCAATTAGTTTGATTATTGTTGTCTACTTGTTCTCACCTGGAATAA
>Ga0307442_1001392_pt1 | contig 12014 bp, 4 predicted proteins | sample SalMarWE160430MG_FD_202143 | JGI IMG/M metagenome (GOLD analysis project Ga0307442, IMG submission 202143) | Salt marsh sediment microbial communities from the Plum Island Ecosystem LTER, Massachusetts, United States - WE1604-30 | ecosystem: Environmental > Aquatic > Marine > Intertidal zone >... | reverse complement strand
TCTCCAGCAAAGGATGCGGAGTTAGAATCATCCTACGCAGCCACCACGCACGCAGGCCTTCGGCTGAGCCAGTGCCCGAGCTTTCATACTCGTCGTACGCGCTGTTAAACGCTCCTATGTCGGCTTGCGGCCGCATTAGCTTATCGATGGTTCGCTGCGGCCCATCGGAGAGTGCCTGCTGTAATTGGTCCCAGGTAGCCCCGAAAGCTGCGCGCCGGTACAGGTGCCCGGCTTGGGCGAGGTTCCACGGCCGCTGAGCGTCCGGCTGGTATGCACTCCAGGCCCACTTGGGATCGGCCAGCTTTTCAGTAACTGCAGGGTGAGCCTTTTTTGATTGATTATGCCCCTGCGGTTTGTCAATCTGCAAAACCATGCGAGATTCCTTTTTGGTATTTCCAACCAACGTACCACGCACCGTGGTTGAACGTTAGCGCAAATCCACTGTTATTGTAAGTTCAGCTTTATTTCCAAGCCTGCCCGGGTAAGACTCTCGTGCACCCCAATGTCCAACTTAGCGCTGTCCAGAAACTTCGCCAGGCTGATGAACATATCGATATTAGCTTCGGCCTGTTCCTGTGTGCTGCCTTTATCGACCATGTTCCCGCGAACCAATGTTTTGCGGTTGGCTTCGAGTATCGAGGCCAACTGGCCTCCTTCGAGTTCAACCAGGCTGTGGGTTCCGGCGAGTGGTTCGGGAGTCTGTTCGGTCTCTTGATGTAGGGCATCGATCAGGTCTTTGGCCAAACCATCGGTGGAGCTTAGGATTAAGTATTCGCCCGGCATGGCCAAAGCTGGGCGGACATTGAATCGCGGGTCCAGATTAGTCTTGTCTTCGATCCCGGAGGTCGAGAAGTAGGCTACTGTATACTTTGTTTTTCCCTGCAAGGGACGGTCGATGATTAGCCCCGGCATCGCTTGCTGGCCGCGAGTGAAGTTGATTAGGCCCACGGCCTTCTGCCACGCTTCCTCAGCTACTTCATTGAACTGCTCCGGGTGACGAAGGTGAAGGATTAAGGCAAAGGCAGGGAACTTGACCTGTGGTACGCCGATTGAGGAATCATATTCCTGTTCGGCTGCTACCAGGCGGATTTCAGGCTTTGTCTCTATCAGAACCTCGTTGGTCAGGTCACGGCCGCTGAAGAATATACCCATCATGTTCTCGAAAAAGATCAAACCGGACGTACGTTCGGGAAAAAGGTCATCCTTGGCGGCGTAGAAACTATGCAGGTCACGATACAGACTTAACGCGGCGATGCGACGGGGTACCGACAGGTTTGGCAGAGTGCCTTCACCGGATTTGTTTGGTATGGCAAAGGCGACGGGACTTGTCGGAGCCACCGTCTTGCCGTCTACCGATAACTGAAAATCTAACGTGTTGTCTTTGATGTGCAGACCCAGTGCCAACCAATTCGAATCGCGCACCGTTTCAATGATTCCGGCGAAGAGCAATGCCGCCAGTGGATTTTGGCGCTGTTGCTCGAGAAGCTGCGCGATGTTGGGAATTTGCACAAGGGGCTTTAGGTTTACAAAGACTGTCGCGGCGGCGTCGGGTTTCACTGCCCTCTTTGCAGTCTGGTAGGTGCTGTTCGATGTTAGGTTTGCGCTCTTGGAATTGGCGCGAAGTTCCAGGACGGCTTTGAGCCCTTCGGGACGGTTGGCGAAGACCAGACGCTTGCCGATTATTGCATGCGATTCTTCTCCGTCGAAAGTCCACGCCGTGACACCTTCGTATTCTGTTTCTGTGGATGCCACTCGATTTGGCTGATTTTGTTTGTCGGCCTCGGACCGGGCCATGTTGAGCAGTATCTCGTGAAACTTCTGAAGCATATTCTCATCTTCGGCGTCGATGATCACCAAAACCGTGTCCTCCGGACAGATGGCAAGTGTGATGCCGCCGCCGGTCAGTTTCGCCAGGCCTGTCCGCCAATCTGTGTCTAACGTAATCTCCAGGAAATTGATAAGGTTGAGGAACTCTTTGAACTTTGCTGTCGATGCCTGCTTCTGATACAGCGGCAGCGCAGTGACAGCCGCGGTCGCCTTCTCGCCCGACAACAATTCGAGCAGCGCTTTTGGCTGTGTCAGCTCCAGTGAAATCACCACATCTTGCGGAATCCACTGGTTAGCCGGGGGTAAGGTTTGCGCCGCCATCGTGTTTTGTGCAACAAACACGAGCAAAATCAGGGCCGGTATAAGTCTGAGCTTCTGAGACATGACATACCTCCAAGGATTGTTGTAACAATCATTTGTATCTAATAATCAATTAAGTGTAAATAAGTGAGAACGATTATACACTATAAACCTGCTATAGTCTCGAAAAATCATAATTTTCCAAAATCGCTATCTTGCCAGCCTTCGAATCAAATAGAAGGTGAAAAGGTAAAATCCTGTAAGCTGCCGTGATTTAGGCAGCTAATCCCATAACAGTCCACGAACAACTGTCTTTTCACGGTCTTATACGTTTATGCGGCCTTAAAGGTTACAGTCCGGCGGGGCATTTCTAACGCAGCGAAAGCCGTAGATATCATATCCAAAGCAGCCATCAACATAGCCGGGATTTTCATTGTAACGATAACCGGAGCGACAGCTCTCGGCGCTGAATTTCCATGCGCCGCCGCGTACCACCTTTGTTTCTCCGGTCTTCGGTCCTTTCGGCTTTTCTTCAGGGCTTTCCTGATAATAGTCCACTTTGTAAAAGTCGCTGCACCATTCCCAGACATTACCGTACATATCGTACAATCCCCAGGGATTGGGCCGCTTTTGACCTACGGGCTGAGGTTTCCCGCCGGAGTTTTTGTCAAACCAGGCAGTAATTGTCATTGGGCGCTTTAAATTAGGGCACTATGGGTAATCCAAAGCTAATAAACAATCGCTATGGCGAACCATTCACACCAAACGCCGTTTATTTTGCCCCGGATGATTCAATTGTTATTGGTACCGAAGCTTTGAGACGACGAGGAAATTCTACTTGGCTGTAAAGAATGGTCTTCTGGATAAGGCACGGCAGGCAAGTTCCAAGGCGATGGGACGTGTTTTTGTTGCGCATTTGTTGCGCACCCCATCAGACGGTTCCGAACAAGAAAAGCCACCAACCATAAATAATTGATGGCCAAAGACTTGAAGATTGGGCCCGGAAGGATTCGAACCTTCGACCAATGGATTATGAGTCCACTGCTCTGACCAGCTGAGCTACGGGCCCTGCGTGCCGGGATTACTTTACATTGTATCTCCAAATCTGGCAAGAAAAATGTCATTGAACATTGCCGAACAGGGATGTACGATATTCGCTTGCTGTTTTTTCTTATATACTCCGGCTCGTTGACACTGGTTTCCGGTCACGCCATATTACCTGCCGTTCCGTCTACTCGTCATGATGTAAACGTAGTCTACGTTCATATACTTGTTACGGATTCCACGAAATTCCTCCAATTTGCAAATAAAGCACTTTTTTCACTTTAATTTGTGATTTGTTTATGCTATTCTGCCCCTAATTGCGTGATGTACAAATGGGATGTTCTCTTGAAAAAAAGCCGGTTTACCCCGCTTGTCCTCGAATGTCGTAATCGGGTATCCAGATTATGGAATGTTTATTATCTCACTGGGGCCGTCCCGGCCTTGTCTGGTTCCTGGCAACTGGAAACTGGCAACTAAATTTGAAATCTGAGATCTGAAATATGAAATTATCTCTTTTTCTATCAACATTTACCCTGCCAGGAACGGCTATATACTAAAGACTATATAATAAATACTAATTGTGGCGTGTGAAATCTTTGAGCGGAATCTTGCATTGATTCGCCAATTTGAAATCTGAGATATGAAATATGAAATTATCTTTTCATGAACAACGAACTATGAACTATTGGCAACTGGAAACTGGCAACTAAATTTGAAATCTGAAATCTGAAAACTGACAACTGACAACTTTTTTTATTTTTCTATCAACATTTGCCGCCCCAGTTACGGCTATATAGTGAAAAGAACAAAGCACCACTTTTACTGATTGTTAGATGAGCGGATTCTGGGAAGAAAGATTTTGGTTATCTGTTGAAAACGGGATGGTTAAGGTTAGAATTAGAGTGGTGAGAAAATGAATAAGGTAACATTACAAAAGATAATTGAGGATCGGATTTTTAATCTTGATGGAAATGGCTTTCAGGATCTTTGTGACCGATTGTTAATGAAACTCTATCCTAAAGATTATACTCCGGTAAGGGCAGGCGGACCAAAAGGAGACACTAAAATGGATGGTTACTGCCCAAAAGCCAAAATATATTTTGCGGCTCATGCTACGAGAGGAGAAAAAACTTCAGCAACTAAGAAAAAGATAAAAGACGACTTGGAAGGATGTTTGAAGAAACATAAAGATGTCAAAAAATGGGTTTACCTAACGAATGATACTCTGCTGGGTGAAGTTGAACAATTTGTGGAGGAACTTAGGAGACAAAATTTTAAAGTGACCATCGAAACATTGGGACATAAAAAAATCACAGAGAAAATCTTAGGATTCAATGAAACTGATATCTCAAATATCATAGGACTGGACCTTGGTGCTACGGTACATTTACAGGCAGAAATAGAGAACGCCTCGCAATTGCTCACAGATCATAAGACATTAGAAGCCCTGGTCTTACTTGAGAGATTGTGGAAGCAATACAGCACAGTCATGACCGGTAATCAAAAATACAGGACGCGGGCGAATATAGGACACGCATATCTTGCACTAGAACAGCACGAAAAAGCGGCTCATTGCTTTATAGAGGCTAAACAGTATGACCGCGAAAATGAGAAAGCACGAGCAAGAGAAGCTCTGGCCTATCTTCTATTGGGAAATCCGAGGAAAGCACACAAATTTGCAAAAGCCCTCCTAAATGACTTTCCGGAAGAAAATTTAGGTAGAGCAGTCTACGTACGAAGCGCTCCTAAAGAGAAAAACTTCGATGCAGTTGAAAAGATGGTGCCGGAACACCAACGTGACGATTCTGAAGTGGCAATGGCACTAGGTGAAGCTGCAATGCATCGAGGGCACTTTGATATTGCAGAAAAATATATCGGTAAGGCGCTTAAAAATGAATCAAATCTACCACAGATAAAAGAGGTCTTAGGAGACCTATTACTGCAGCGGGCGAGAATTTCAGAGCAAGCAGTTAATGATAGAGGCCCAACAAAAGAGGAAGCAAAGTATCTTAAGCAAGCCGGGGACTTGTTCACAGAAGCTCTGGAAAACTACCGGAAGCAAAATCTCACAGCGAGTATAATCCGAACGCTTTTAAAGAGGGCGACTGTCCACATGGGTCTGAATAATCATAAGGAAATGGAGGATTATATTTTATTTGCTTATCAACTTGCCCCATCAGATCCCGAAGTGGTATTCCGATATGCGGGAATGAAGGCCAAAGGAGAAGATTGGGATGGCGCAATCAAACTTCTGGAGACGTTGATTGACAAAGGGCTAAGGTGTTCTGCAGAACTATTCTTGAGCCAATGCCTTGATAGAAGGAATTTGGAAGGAGACAAAAAACGGGCCATCGACTTGTTGCGGAGCCGTATAAACGATTTAGGACAAGAAGAACCGGAAATTCGGGCAGAATATTTAACAATATTGGTTTACCTTGAGCGTCAAATACAAGGAGTCGAGTTTGCGATTAAAACTCTTGAGACCTTACCTGAAGGCATAGTAAGTGTTGAGTTGGTTTTGGTTATCAAAGGTGAAATACTTAGGATTTCCGGTAATCAAACATTAGCTATAAACACAGCTAAAGAGATTCTCACGAAGATGAGCATTAACATAACCTTGCATGAAAAAAGACGAATAGCAACATTTCTTCAAGCGGTAGGCATGTATAAGGAGGCGTTAGAGATTTGGAAATCCGTTGTACAGCCGGAATATATTGGCAAAGATACCTACCGGATAATGGAATGTGCGCACCAGTGTGAAGACGTGGCTTTCATCGCTAAGTTTGCCGAAAAGCTACGGGCGAATGGATTATGGGAGAAAAAACTATTTGATCTAGAATTGGGTTACCGTGAAAAATATCATGACGATGAAGGGGCAAGAAAAGTCATGGAGGAATTTTTGGCAAATCCTCCTGATCAATCATATGCTCCATACGTCCGTTTAAGATTATCTTTGCTCGGAATCCGAACAGAAAAACAAGACTTAATAGAAAAAGAACCAACGAAACTACCTCAGGTTACGGAAGTTAATGCACAAATTGGTAGATGGGTAGCATTCGTTATCCGACATGGACCAGAACCAATCAAAGGGGTAGAGTATGCATATGAATTGGTAAGGTTATATTGGAATCAAAAAGAAGCACACATGGCGATGATAGAATCAATTCTCGCACCCGTGGGACCAACGGTAAAAATAAAACATCCTGAAGAAATAATAGCACTTGGAATAGCAGTTCAATACCAAGAAGATGACACTCGTGCGTTACACTGGCACATAATAGAAGATTCGAAGATTATTAAACCGGAATCCAGTCGGAATGAATTCCCCATAGACCATCCCATCTCTAAAGAAATGCTTGGAAAGAAACAGGACGAGCGTTTCTACTTGGTAAAAGACGGGATTCAAGAACGAACCGCAACAATAAAAAATGTGTTTAGCAAGTATGTCTATCGATTCAACTATTGCTTAGAAGAGTTTGAAAAACGGTTTCCGGGGGCACAGGCAATAAAAAGAATGATTATAAAAGAAGAAGGCGGGAAACCAGACCTTTCACCGTTGCATCGACTTGTTGAAAAAGACGCTGAATATGTTCAAAAAATTGAGGAACTATACACCAAACAGCTTGTTCCGATATACACTGTAGCCAATTTGAAGGGTAGACATGTTCTTGAGGCGATACAACATATAATATACACACCGAATTTACGTCTCAAATGCTGCAAAGGAACCGATGAGGAATTGGAGATAGCAGAACGTGCACTACTCGAATCAGAAAGCTTAGTCATCGATGCGACAGCTTTGAGTACAATATTCCTACTGAAAGGTTATGATACGCTCCTCAAAATTCCGCGGCGATTAATTGTTTCACAAGGCACTATTGATGATTTCCGACAGTTACTAAGAACCTATGATAACCCTAAGATTTTGGCAGGTACATATAGTAAGAACGGATTTATTCCATGGTCTCCTGAAAACATAGAAGAGATACGCAAAAGCTTACAAGAATTAATTGATTTGATAGAAAAACACTGCATAGTTGAATCAGGTCTTATTATTGGAGAATTAGAAGTCTCACGACGTAATCAATTAGTTCAAATATTTGGGCAATTGGGCGTAGAATCAATGATGTTGTCAGCCAGAGCCGGACATTCTCTTTGGACCGACGACCTCGCAACTGCTGAATTAGGTCAATTAGAGTTCGGGTCTCAAAGAGTGTGGACTCAACAAACAGTCGGCTATTTCTGCGGCGAAGGCAATCTTGAGGCAGATTTTGGAGCCGAAGTGACTGTGAAGCTTATGCACATGAGATACTACTACACAAGGCCCGACGCAAGGTCTTTGTTGAAAGCAGTCGAACAAACAAATGGAGATGTTGACAAAGGCCCACTATCTCAGGTTCTCGACTGGTTTGGTGACCCAAATGTCAAAATTGAAGGAATACACTATATTGGTGCCATGTTCATCAAGGGCCTTTGGCAAAGTGACCACATAGATAATATTCGCCAAACGGTTACTATAAGAGTATTGGAGCGGCTTGCCGGTAGGACGAAGGGCATGAGTGTCGTAAAGTCTTGGTTAGAACAAATAAATAATATCTTCGGTGTAGACGTAGTGAACGCCGCTAAGGTAAAAGATGTGTTTAAGGATTGGCTGGGGGGTGGACTAGGAAGACGGATTATTATACCTTGAACCGTCATCATTTGTCTTGTCGGATAATTAAGAGCTAAACCTAAGTCGAGTGCAGGTTCACGGGGATGGCCAAAAAAAGTTCATTTTTGGTCATTTCTTTGTTCCTTTTGTGCATTTTCGCGACAGTCCCTGCATGCTTTAGTCAGGGATCCAGTTCTTTCGTAGCAATAAATAATGCCAGACTTCCCAGCCTCAACAGGCGAGATACGCTTCACGATTCACTCTTCACGAATTTACCCTTATGCTCTTGTGCCCTGATACACTTTTGTTCTTATGCCCTTGTGCTCTTTTGCTCTGTGTTCTCCGTGCCCTCTGTGGCAGAATAAAATCCCCCACATCACCTATCTTAACAAAATGTTAAAATACAAAAATGTCAAATTTCTGCAAACTTTTGCAAAAAAGCGTGCGCTTTTGATTACTTTTGTCAAATTTCTGCAAATTTCTGCAACTTTCTGCACCCTTTTTTCACGTTTTTATTTTGCCCTTTTTACCCAGACCACCCATGCTGCTAATCAACATCTATTTGTAGTCTAAAAACAAACATGCCCACCAGAAGAACCAAAAAAAACCGCAATTTCCCCCCATTTTTTATAATTTCAAAAATCTCATTTCTCAATCATGTTAATCTGCGCAATTTATGCCCAAGGTATCCTCAGCACCGCCATTTCCACCGGAACAAAAAACCGCGCTTTCGACCAAACCCGGCTGGTCGAACTCACCACCCTCATAGGTTTTCTTTTACGTATTTGACGCCGTTTTCGAAGATTGTCATTCCATCGCCGTCTGTTCTGTCTTTTAGTCGTGTCCAGTGCGGGTGCTGGGTTGGCCGAACGTGCCTTTCAGGGTGCGGCATCAATCCCAGGACCCTGCCGGTGGTATCTGTCAGCCCGGCTATCGAATCCACTGAGCCGTTCGGATTTACCGGATATGGGCCTTCTTCGCCGTTTTCATCTACATACTTAAATGCAACGTATCCTTCGGATTTTAATGTTTCCAGAGCAGCCTCATCTTTAGTTGCAACTTTGCCCTCAGCGTGAGCTATAGGCAGATAGATTTGCCTGCCCGGCTCGACAAAAATACACTTCTCGGTCTGCGGCGCAAGATACACCCATCGGTCCTCGAATTTACCGCTGTCATTATAGGTTATAGTAACAGTGTCTTGTGGTTCGGCGTTCTCATTGCCCGGCAGGATTCCCGCTTTGACCAGGACCTGGAAGCCGTTGCAGATTCCAAGCACGAGTTTGCCGGCATCGATGAATTTCTGTACGGGTTCGTATAGGTGATGTACGACTTGATTTGCGAGTATTTTACCTGCCGCTACATCGTCGCCATAGCTAAAACCGCCGGGGAAAACGAGTATCTGGTACTGGTCGAGCGCACTTTTATCCTCGATTATCCTGTTTATGTGCACTCGCTCGGCTTCTGCCCCTGCCAGCTCAAGCGCATCCTCTGTTTCCCTGTCGCAGTTTATTCCAGCCGCCCGTAAGACTATTGCTTTAACCTTTTTCATCCAATATCCCTATTTATAATCACCAATCAAGTGGTTCTTGCCAGGCTTGTTTCAATGAATCCAAATCTTGTTCTATAACCTTTTTGCCGTCATCTGCTTTTATGATGAGCGTATTTTCTGTTGTTACCTTGCCAATTTGTCCAAACGGCAGGTTGAGCATCAGCTTTGCGAAGGCATCGTAATTTTCCGGCTCGACTTCCACGATATAGCGTGAGTTTGATTCACTGAAAAGTTGCGCATCCACCCGCGAACAATCTTTTCTTTTTGGCAGGCCCCGAAGGTCTGCTTCTATACCGAGTCCGCCGGCAAAGGCCATCTCTGCCAGTGCAACCGCCAGCCCGCCCTCGGAGCAGTCATGACAGCTAACGACAAGCTCTTTCTCTATTGCTTCAGAAATCTTTTTAGCGATTCTGGGAGCTGTTTCGAGGTCTAACTTCGGGACATTGGCTCCGAGCTGGCCGTTGATTTTGTAATAGTGTGAGCCGCCTAATTCATTCCTGGTTTCACCAACTATGAAGAGCAGATTAGAAGCTCTCTTGGCATCCATCGTTACGCACTTATTAACGTCATCGACTATCGATATGGCGCTTATCAAAAGCGTTGATGGGATGGATATTTGTGTTCCATCTTCGCAGGAAAATTCGTTGTTCAGTGAATCCTTGCCGGAGATAAACGGTGCCTCGAAGGCGATTGAGCCATCCTGGCAGGCCTGGGATGCCCGCACGAGTGCGCCGAATGTTTCGGGTTTTGTGCAATTGGCCCAGGAGAAGTTATCCAGCAGGGCGATTCTGTCTGCCCGGCCGCCTACGCATATCAAATTTCTAATTGCCTCGTCGATACCTGCCAGCGCCATCCAGTACGGGTCAATATCACCGTACATCGGATTCATCCCGCAGCTAATTGCAAGGCCCCTGTCCGAGTCAAACCTGGGCCTTATCACCGCCGCATCACCAGGCCCGTCATTCTTTACGCCGGTCAGAGGTTTGACAACAGAAGTGCCCTGGACCTCGTGGTCGTATTGACGGATTACCCATTCCTTGCTGGCAACGTTATAAGATGAAAGGATTTGCAGAAGCTCATCATTATAATTATCTTTTTCGTGAAGACTCGGCTCGGTGAGCTGCGGTTTGTTCCAGACCGCCTTGCGAGAGTATTTAGGCACGCCATCGTGCAAAAACTCCATATCTATTTCGGCTACCTGCTGACCGTTGTATCGCAATATCAGTTTTTTATCGCTGGTGAACTTGCCTATGATGGTTGATTCGACATTTTCATCATCGAAAATCTTCTGTATTGCTTCCACGTTTTCTGGCTTGACCGCGATGACCATTCTTTCCTGTGCTTCACTAATCCAGATTTCGTTATAGTTAAGCCCGCCGTACTTTAACGGCACTTTTTCCAAATCAACTTCTGCCCCGAGGTTCTGGCCCATCTCTCCTACTGCACTGCTCAGTCCGCCGGCCCCGCAATCGGTGATTGCCTCGTACAGGCCCGCCTCGTTTGCCTGAATCAGCACGTCCAGCATTTTCTTTTCCGTTATCGGATTGCCGATTTGGACGGCGTGTGAAAAGATTGCTTCGTACTCGTGGGTTATTTCGCCGCTTGAGAATGTCGCTCCGTGAATTCCATCTCTGCCTGTTCGACCGCCGACTACGATAATAATATTTCCGCTTTGTGGATTCTTGAAACATTTGTTCTTGTCCATTATGCCGATGTTGCCGCAGTAGACTAAAGGATTACCGAGGTATCTTTCGTCGAAATAAATGGCACCGTTGACCGTTGGTATTCCCATTCTGTTGCCGTAGTCGCGGACACCTGCTACAACGCCTTTCATAATTCGTCTGGGATGCAGAACTCCCTTGGGGATGTCTTCAAGCTTCTTGTCGGGCGGGCCGAAGCAAAATATGTCGGTATTGGCGATAGGTCTGGCACCGAGGCCCGTTCCCATAGGGTCACGAATTACACCGCCGATGCCCGTCGCGGCTCCGCCGTAGGGGTCCAGTGCGGAAGGGCGATTATGGGTTTCAACCTTAAAGCAAACGGCGGTGTCTTTGTCAAATTCCACCACGCCGGCGTTATCGACAAAGACGGATATGCACCAACTCTTATTAAGTTGCTTGGTGGCTTTGAAAATGGTGTCTTTTAGCAGGTTGTCGAAATGTAGTTCTTTGCCATCGATTGACATATCGACAGAGCTTTTGAGCGTTTTGTGCACGCAATGCTCACTCCAGGTCTGGGCGAGTGATTCCAGTTCAACGTCAGTGGGTTCCCGGCCAAGCTGCCGGTAGTATTTCTGAATGGTCTGCATCTCGACAAGATTCAAGAACAGGTCTTTTTCTTTGCTCAGCGCGATAAGGCCGTCATCGTCAAGGTCGCGAATGGGCCAGTGCACTATCTCTAATTCGTATGGTTTTAGGTGCGGGTTTGGCGGTTCAGCTTCGCTTCCGACTATTACCGTCTCAATGACATCGTTCGCAAGTATTTTCTTTGCTATCATATCGGTCTGGCTTTGGTTGATATTGCCCAGGAGTACATATTTTCGTGCGGTTCGAACGTTACCGGCTTTCATACCCATATCGGCTAATGCCGCCATTACGGACTCAGCTACGGGGTCGGTGACGCCGCTTTTGAGATGCACCTCGA
>Ga0307442_1001390_pt1 | contig 12017 bp, 11 predicted proteins | sample SalMarWE160430MG_FD_202143 | JGI IMG/M metagenome (GOLD analysis project Ga0307442, IMG submission 202143) | Salt marsh sediment microbial communities from the Plum Island Ecosystem LTER, Massachusetts, United States - WE1604-30 | ecosystem: Environmental > Aquatic > Marine > Intertidal zone >... | reverse complement strand
TTGCCGGCGACGATCCTCATGAGGGGACGCCACGCTTCGCGGCCCGCGCCGTCCTGCGGGCGCGCTCGCCTTCGGCAGGCCCCGTAAGACCAAGCTCGGCAGCGACGCGATGGCCCAGCTGCTCGGCGAGCACGCGCCGCTTCACCGGCTCCGCCGCCCCTGGCTTCAAGTCGAGCAGCTGGAAGGGGCCATAAGAGATGCGGATCAGGCGGTTCACGTCGAGGCCGAGGTGAGCAAGGATGCGCCGCACCTCGCGGTTCTTGCCCTCGCGCAGCGCCATGGTCAGCCAGGCATTGGCGCCCTGCACGCTGTCGAGCGTCGCCTCGATCGGTCCGTAGCGCACACCGTCGATCTCGACGCTGTCCTGCAAAGCGTCGAGCTGAGCCTGGGAGACGCGCCCGTGCGCGCGCACGCGGTAGCGCCTCAGCCATCCCGTCGCCGGCAGCTCCAGATGACGGGCGAGCGCGCCGTCGTTGGTCAAGAGCAGCAGCCCCTCGCTGTTGAAGTCGAGCCGCCCGACGGAGACGACGCGCGGCAATTCGGGCGGCAGCGCTGAGAACACCGTGGGGCGCCCTTGCGGGTCCTTGTGGGTGGTGACGAGGCCCTTGGGCTTATAGTAGCGCCATAGGCGCACCGGCTCGGCCACCGGCAGCGGCGTCCCGTCGACCAGCACCTTGTCCTTGGGGCTGACCTCGAAAGCCGGCGTCTTCAGGATCTTTTCGTTGACGCTGACGCGGCCTTCAGCGATCCATCGCTCGGCCTCGCGGCGCGAACACAGGCCGGCGCGGGCGAGCGCCTTGGCGATGCGCATGGGCTCGTCCGGGCCCGCAGGGGCTTCGCGCTTGTCGCGGGAGCCGCGCTTTGACGGCCGCTTGGGAGGATTGGTGGGCATGAAAGGTTATGGTGCCATCGACCGCATTGCTCGGCGGAGCCTCTTATGACACCGCGCGACGAGTCGAGCCACATGGCACGTGCGCTCCTCGAGGCCGAAGCGGCAGCTGAGCGCGGCGAGGTGCCGGTCGGCGCCGTCCTTGCCGGCCCCGACGGGGCGCTGCTCGCCGCCGCCGGCAACCGCACGCGCGAATTCTCAGACCCGACCGCGCATGCCGAGCTGCTGGCGATCCGGCAGGCTTCTGAGAAGCTCGGCTCCGAGCGCCTCATCGGCTGCGACCTCTACGTGACGCTGGAGCCGTGTGCCATGTGCGCGGCTGCCATCTCCTTTGCGCGCATTCGCCGCCTCTACTACGGCGCGGCGGATCCCAAGGGCGGTGGCGTGGAGCACGGCGCGCGCGTCTTTAATCAGGAGACCTGCCACCATCGCCCCGAGATCTATGCCGGCATCGATGAGGCGCGCGCCGCAGCCCTCCTGAAGGCCTTCTTCCAGGACAAACGCTAAGGCTTGCTGGAGCGGCCGCGTCCGAGCAGCGGGCGGCGGTGGCGCCGCTTCGGCGCGGCGACCTTCTCAGGCGGCGCCTCGATCGCCTCCACCGTCTCCAGCGTTTCGGCTTCGAGCACGCGTGCCAGCTGCTGCTTCAAGCGCTCCTTGGCTGGCGCCGCGGCGGCGAGGATCTCGTCGAGCTTCAGGAAGTCGAGGATCTGGAAGCGGCTGGTGCCGGCGTCGATGTAGATGTCCGGGTGGCGCGAGCGCAGCTTCTCCTTGATGATCGTGCGCTCGAAGATGAAGTTGGCGGCAAATAGCGCCTCCCACGGCTTCGGCATTTCCTGGCCCGGGCGGCGCACCGGCGCCCCGCTCACATCGATGGCGACCGTCACGTCGGCCTCGCCGTTCAAGATGTCGAAGGGCAAGGGATTGACCAGGCCGCCGTCGATCAGCACGCGCCCCTCATGAATGACCGGCTCGAAGATGACAGGCAGCGCGATCGAGGCGGCGATCGCGCGGCGCAGGGGGCCAGAGGAGAAGACCACGGGCTCCTGCGCGTAGAAGTCCGAGGCGACGACCTTCAACGGGATGGCCAGATGATCGAAGTCGTGGCCGATGCCCGGGGGCAGGATGATGTCCAACAGCCGGTCGGGCGCGAGGAAGGCACGGCCCGCCGCGAACACGTTCCAGATGCGCCGCGTGGTTCTGACGCGCGCCGCATAAAGATCGCGCACAAGGTCGAGCCGCTTCTTGAGAACCTCCTGCGTGTGGGCGCGGATCTGGCGCCCGCTCAAGCCCGAGGCATAGGCCGCGGCGAAGAGGGCGCCGATCGAGGTCCCCGCGATGATCTTGGGGCGCAGGCCGAGCTCGTCGAAGGCTTCGAGAATGGGGATGTGCGCCAGCCCGCGCGCGCCGCCGCCGCCGAGCGCCAGCGCGATCGAAGGCTCGCGCGACTTGAGCGCGACGGTGCGGTGGTTTGCGTGAAGGGGGGCGGGTTTGTTCGTCATCGGGCCTTGAGCGGGCGAGGGGCCTTTCGCGAATCGGGACGAGGTCGAGGATAGCGGCCAAGTCTAACGCTCATTGTGACCGCCGGGGGAATTGGCTGCGAAGTGCCCGCCAGATATAGGGCGGGTGCGGGCCAAGACCCAGGCTTTCAAGCCTTAGCCTTCTCCCGGGCAACGGCGCGCCAGCCGATGTCGGAGCGGCAGAAGCCGCCCGGCCAGTCAATCTTGGCGATGGCGGCGTAGGCGCGTGCCTGCGCCTCGGCCACGGTGTTGGCGCGCGCCGTCACGTCCAGGACGCGCCCGCCGTTGGCGAGAACGCGGTCGCCGTCGCGTTTGGTCGCGGCGTGGAAGATCTCCACGCCTTCGGTCGCGATCGCTGCGTCGAGGCCCTTGATCTCGGTGCCGAGCTGAGGCGGTCCCGGGTAGCCTTTGGCGGCCATGACGACGGTGAGGGCTGCCTCGCTGCGCCACTGCAGCGCGATCTGGTCGAGAGTGCCGTCGGCGGCGGCGATGAGGGCCGGTAAAAGGTCGGACTGCAGCCGCATCATCAAGACTTGCGTCTCGGGATCGCCGAAGCGGACGTTGTACTCGATGAGCTTCGGGCCTTCGCTGGTGATCATGAGGCCGGCGAACAGCACGCCCTTGAAGGGTATGCCGCGCGCGGCCATCGCCGCGATCGTCGGCGTGATGATCTCGTCCATGATGCGGGCCACCATCGCCGGCGTCATCACCGGGGCGGGCGAGTAGGCGCCCATGCCGCCGGTGTTGGGTCCGGTGTCGCCGTCGCCGACGCGCTTGTGGTCCTGTGCTGCGGCGAGCGGCAGCACGGTCTGACCGTCGACGAGGACAAAGAAGCTCACCTCCTCACCGCTAAGGTGCTCCTCCACGACGATCTTGGCCCCCGCGTTGCCGAAGGCGCCCGCAAAGCAGGCGTCGACGGCGACGTCGGCCTCCGCCCGCGCTTCGCAGATGGTCACGCCCTTGCCGGCGGCGAGCCCGTCGGCCTTGATGACGATGGGAAATGACTTGTCCTTTAGGTAGGCCTTGGCCGCGCCGGCGTCGTCGAAACGGCCATAGGCGGCGGTGGGGATGCCGAACTCGCTGGCCAGGTCCTTGGCGAAGCCCTTGGAGGCCTCGAGCTGAGCCGCCGCCCGCGTCGGTCCGAAGCACTTGATGCCGGCTGTTGCCAGGTCGTCCACAAGACCGGCGACCAGCGGCGCCTCGGGCCCGATCACGACGAAGTCGATGGCGTTGTCCTTGCAAAAGCGCATGACCGCCGCGTGATCGGCTGCGGCTATCCCCACACATTCCGCCACGTCCGCAATTCCGCCGTTGCCCGGTGCACAATAGAGCTTCTTGAGGAGCGGGCTTTCGCGCAGCTTCCAGGCCAGTGCGTGCTCGCGTCCGCCGGAGCCGATGAGGAGAACGTTCATCGTTAAGCATCTCTCGAGCGTGGGGGATCTTTTGCCGCGCGGCGCGCCGCGGGACCGCGGACCGGTGTATCATCGAATCCGCAAGCCACAAACGGGCCAGCAGCCGTGACGCAGACCGCCGCTCAGATGCCGCTCGGTGCCAACGTCGCCGAGTACACCGTCTCCGAGCTTTCCGGCGCCATCAAGCGCGCGCTCGAGGAGGGCTTCGGCTACGTGCGCCTGCGCGGCGAGGTTTCGGGCTTCCGCGGGCCGCACGCCTCCGGCCACTGCTACTTCGCCTTGAAGGACGACAAGGCCAAGATCGAGGCCGTCATCTGGAAGGGCACCTATCAGCGCCTCAAGGTGAAACCGCAGGAAGGCCTCGAGGTCGTGGTCCAGGGCCGCGTCACCACCTATCCGGGCTCCTCCAAGTACCAGATCGTGATCGAAACCCTGGAGCCCGCCGGGCTCGGGGCGCTGATGGCGCTGTTGGAAGAGCGCAAGCGCAAGCTCGCGGCCGAGGGCCTGTTCGCTGAGGCGCGCAAGAAACCGCGCCCCTTCCTGCCGCGCCTGGTCGGCATCGTCACCTCTCCCACCGGCGCCGTCATCCGCGACATGCTGCACGGCTTTGCGGAGCGTTTTCCCACGCGCGTGCTGGTGTGGCCGGTGCGCGTGCAAGGCGACAGTTGCGCTGCGGAGGTCGCAGCCGCGATTGCCGGATTCAATGCCTTGCCGCTTGGCGGGGCGCTCGCGCGTCCCGACGTGTTGATCGTGGCGCGCGGCGGCGGCAGCCTCGAGGACCTCATGGGGTTCAACGAGGAGATCGTCGTGCGCGCGGTGGCCGCAAGCGCCATTCCCGTCATTTCCGCGGTCGGCCACGAGACCGACTGGACGCTCATCGATCTCGTTGCCGATGCGCGCGCGCCCACGCCCACCAAGGCGGCCGAATGGGCGGTGCCGAAATTCTCAGACCTCGCCGAGAGCACGGACAAGCTCGGCTTGCGGCTGTTGACGGCGGCACGCCGTGCGCTGCAGTCGGCGCAGACGCACTTGAAGGCCGCTGCGCGCGGCCTGCCGCGGCTCGAGGACATCATCGCGCTGCCGCGCCAGCGTTTCGACGCCTGCGAGAAGCGCTTGGCGCGTGCGCTGCTCGCCAACACGCGCGCACACCACACGCGCTATGTGAGACTTTCCACGCGGCTGCGCCCGGGTGCCTTGTCGCAGCGTATCGCGCTGTGCGGCAGAGAGCTCGCCAGCTTCGACACGCGCGCAAGGCAGGCGCTCGCCAACGTGATCGTTGGCCGCCGTCGTCAGCTCGACGGCCACGCCAAGCTCTTGGCCTCGCTCAGCTACCAGAGCGTTCTTCATCGCGGGTTTGCGCTGGTGCGCGACGATGAGGGCCGCACGGTGCGCGCAGCCGCAGCCCTGCATCCTGGCGACCGCCTCAGCGTGGAGTTCCATGACGGTCGCGCCGAGGTCGAGACCCGCAGCGTCGATCTTGGCGGCGCGCGGCCGACGACAGAGCCGGCGCCCGCTCGCCCCGATCCCGGTGTGCGCCGCACCAGGCGGCGCGGCGGCGGGGGCCAGGGCTCGCTCTTTTGAGCCCGACTGTGCAACACTTGACGAGGCACGTGTGATTGGCGATGTGAAATGCCCAAAATGCGTTAGGCGCGATTAGAGGCGCACATGAATCGGATTGACAGGTTCTTCGGCCTCAGAGGCGAGGCCAAGGTCAGATACCTCGACGGAGAGTTCCAGGTGGTCTCTCCGGGTGATTTCGTGCGCTGTGCGGTAACCGGCGAGCCGATCCTGCTTCCGGATCTGCGCTATTGGAGCGTCGAGCTGCAGGAGGCTTATGTCTCGCCCGAGGTCTCGATGCAGCGCTACCGGCAGACGCGGCGGCGCTAGAGCTGCGGCGGCTGCTTGCTGCGCCGGGGATAGCCCTGGTGCTGGGTCGCAGCCTCGATCAGAGAAACGAGCCGGACCAGATCGCGCTCCTCCAGCTCCAGCTTGATGGGGAGCGGCCGCGCACGCTGCGCAAACGCCGCGGGCAGGCGTCGGTCGCCTTCGAGGCGGGCCCGGTCTTTTTCCGTGGTGATAAGGCGTGCGCCAGCTTTCTCGGCCATGGCCAGGAGATGCTCAGCCTCGCGCCGTGACAGGACGTGATGGTCTGGGAAGGCGACGCGCTCGACGACGCGGGCGCCCAGGCTCTCCAACAGAGCAAAGAAGCGCGCCGGGTTGGCAATCCCAGCAAAGGCGACGACCGGCGTTCCGGCAAGCCAGGCGGCGTCGCCCTCGGGGACGGCGCGCACCGCCAGCACCGGGCCGGGAAAGTTGCGTTTCAAGAGCGCAAGGATGCCGGGCGAGGTTTCCGTCGTTTCAGCCTGCGGCTCGCGCACAACGACCGCATCGACGAGCCCCAGCTGAAACGCGATCGGCGCGCGCAAGGGCCCCGCCGGGATCACCTCGCCGTTGCCGAGCCCGCGCGTCCCGTCGACCACGGCGATGGCGAGGTCCTTGACGAGCGCGGGGTTCTGCAGACCGTCGTCCATGACGACGGCGCTGATGCTGCGCCCGCTGTCCTCGATGAAGCGCACGCCGGCCTCGCGGTCGCGCGCCACCAGCGTGGGCGCGATGCGGGCAAGCAACAGCGGCTCGTCACCGAAGCGCCAGGCTGCGTTCGGCCCTTCCTCCACCCACACCGGGCCAGGCTCGTGGCCACCATAGCCGCGCGTCAGAAAAGCCGGCGAGGCACCACGTTCAAGAAGAAGGTGGGCGATCAGGATGGAGAGCGGCGTCTTGCCGGTGCCGCCGGCGGTGAAGTTTCCCACGCAGATCACAGGAAAGCGCGAGCGGTAGGGATGGCGGCGGCGAAAGCGCGCCTCGACGATCCCGCCGTAGATCCTGGCCAGCGGCGCAAGCACGGGGGCAAGCAGGCGCGCCAACGGACGCGCGCGCGTCTCCGCGCCCGTGCCGTACCACCAGCCGGGCTCCTCAAGACGCACGCTTCAATCTCTCGTCGGGCAGATAGCCGAGAAGCGCCGTGACCGTCTTCTCGAGCGCCCCCGACAGCGTGGCCAGCGCCTGCGTTGCGCCCGCGCGCATGTGCGCCATCTCCGCTTCGCTGTTCAACAGGCGGGTCACCGCCGCGGTGAGGCTCTTGGCATCATCCACCTCGATGGCCCCCTGGTGGCGCAAAAGCGTGCGGTAGGCATCGCGGAAGTTTTGCCGGTGCCGCCCGGTGAGCACGGCGACGCCGTGGCGGACAGCCTCAATCGGATTCTGCCCGCCGCGGTCGACGAGCGAGCCGCCGATGAAGGCGATGGGGGTCAGCGCATAGAGCGTGCCGAGCTCGCCGATGGTGTCGGCCACGTAGATGTCGGTGCGCTCGTTGGGCAGGACGCCGAGCGAGCGCTGCGCCACTTGGAACCCCAGATCCTTGAGCCGCTCTGCGATCGCGGTGCCGCGCTCGGGATGGCGCGGCGCGATGATGGTGCAGAACTTGTCGAAGGTGCGCGCAAGCTCCCGGTGCGCCTCGGCGATGATCTCCTCCTCGCCCTCGTGCGTGCTGGCGGCGACGAAGCCCGGCCGTCCGTCGAGCGCCTGCCTTAAGCGCTCGAGCTCGGCGAGGTCGACCGGCGGCGGCGGCGCGTCGATCTTGAGATTGCCGACCGAATGCACGTTGCGCGCGCCCAGCACCGAGAAGCCCATGGCGAGGCGCTCGTTCTGCGCCAGCACCACGCGGAATCGGTTGAACAGCGGCTGGGCCATGCCCTTGTTGCGTTGCCAGCGCCGCCGGCTGCGGTGCGACAAGCGCGCATTGACCAGCGCCAAGGGAATGCCGCGCGCCGACGTCTCCAGGATCAGCGACGGCCAGATCTCCGATTCGGTGAAGACGGCGAGGTCGGGGCGCCAGTGGTCAAGGAAGCTTTTCGCGTACTCGGGGGCGTCGAGCGGGACGTACTGGTGCACGCAGCGTTCCGGCAGACGCCGCTCGGCAAGGCTCGCCGACGTGGTCGTTCCCGTCGTCAACAGGACGCTGAGATTAGGACGCGCTGCACACAGTCCCTCGATCACGGGCAGCACGGCATTCGTCTCTCCGACGCTTGCCGCATGCACCCACACGAGCACGCCCTTGGGCCGGCCGGCGCTGGCCCGGCCGAGCCGCTCCGGCCACCGGCGCGGATCCTCCTTGCCGTAGCGCTCGCGCACCTTGAGCAGAAGCGGCGCGAGCGGCCGCAGAAGGCTCATGGCGCCGCGGTAGATCTTGAGCCGCAGATCGGGCGCGGCCGGCGGAGCTGAAGGATCGCCGGGCCGCGCCGGCGTGACGCGTTTGAGGTCGCCGCCGGCGAGCTCGTAGGCGCGCTGGGTGGTGAGGTCGAGAAAGCGCTCGACCTCGGCGCGCGCTGCCTCCAGTGCCGCCTCGTCGGCGTCAGGGGCGACGTGAATCAACGGGCCGGCGACGTAGGCAACCTTCGAGAACGGCAGGTTGATGGTCATGCGGCTCCAGGTGTCGAGCGCAACAAACCGCGAGCTGGCGGATGCGACGGGCACGATGGGCCGGCCGGAGAGGCGGGCAAGCGTGACGATGCCGAGACCGGCGCGCCGCGCCGGACCCGGCGGCACGTCGGCGGTCATCACCACGGAGGCGCCCTGCTTGAGCGCGCGCGCGGCTTGCCGCAGGGCCGCGGCGCCGCCCTTGTCCTTGCGCCGCACGCCGGCGCCGGCACCGCGGATGAGCTCGATGCCGAAGTCGCCCATGGCCGTGCCGATCACTTCCGCATCGCCGTGACGCGCGATCATGGCCGCCACCTTGACGTCGGGCGCCGGCTTGAAGCCATGCGTCAACATGAACTGGCCGTGCCAGACGGCGACAATGAGGGGGTGCTCGCTCTTGAGCCGCGCCAGGGCATCGGGAGGCTCGTAGACGGCGCGCGAGGTGCCGTTGACGAGCCGGATCAGGCCGGCCACGACATGGCCGGCGGCCCGGTTCAGCGCGGATTTCGTGAGGGGCGAACGTGCCATGCTCAAGGATGCCTCGGCGCGAAACGCCTCCAACGCCAGCGGCCCTCAGCGAACCACTTGCAGGTGGTTCCTATAGCGAATATCTAGCGATGGCAAACTGGGACGTTCGGGCACACACGGTGAGGCGTGGCGGTCGGCCCATGCGGCTGTTTGCGTCCCCAAAAAGAGAAAAATCTCAGCAGACAGATGGCCGGATTGCTGAAGCGGGCAAAGCGCACCTGGCGCGACGTGGAGAGGGGTTGGCGCGAGGCGGCGGTGCACCGCTCCCCGCCGTGGCTCAGGCACAGCCTCGGCCCGTCCGCGCGCTACCTCGACATGCTGCTCGTCGATCACGGCGTATTCCGTCTCCTCTACGCCAACTGCCACAAGATATCCGACAAGGCATGGCGGTCGGCGCAGCCCGCGCCTCATCACATCCGCCGTTTCGCCGAATCTGGCATCCGCACCGTCGTCAACCTGCGTGGTGCGCGCCAGTGCGGGAGCTACTGGCTCGAAGAGGAGGCGTGCGCGCGTCACGGGCTGAAGCTCGTCAACTTCCAGATCCGCTCGCGCGCCGCGCCGACGCGCGAGGAGCTGATGGGCGCCAAGCGCCTCTTCGAGGAGATCGAGTATCCCATATTGATGCACTGCAAGTCGGGCGCCGACCGCGCCGGCCTGATGAGCGTGCTCTATCGCTTCTTGCACGAAGGCGCGCCGCTCAAGGAGGCGACGCGGCAGCTCTCCTTCAAGTACGGCCACATCCGCCAGGCGGATACCGGCATCCTCGACTATTTCTTCGAGACGTATCTCGCCGACAGCGCCGCGGCCCCCATGGCCTTCTTCGACTGGGTCGAAACGGTCTATGACCCCGACGAGCTCAAGCGCACGTTCCGTTCGAAGGGCTGGGCCAACCGTCTGGTCGACAGCGTGCTGCAGCGCGAGTAGCTAGAAGCGCTTAGGAGGCCTGCGGCACCTCGGTCAGCGCCTGCGAGCGCACGAGGCGCGCATACGTACCCCCGTGCGCCATGAGCTCGCGGTGGGTCCCCGTCTCCACGATGGTGCCTTCGTCCATGACGCAGATGAGGTCGGCGTTCTGCACCGTCGACAGCCTGTGGGCGATGACGAGGGTGGTGCGGTTCTTGGTGAACTTGGCGAGCGCGCCCTGCACCGCCCGCTCCGATTCGGTGTCGAGCGCGCTCGTCGCCTCGTCGAGCAAGAGGATCGGCGCATCCTTGAGGATCGCGCGCGCGAGCGCTAGGCGCTGGCGCTGACCGCCCGAGAGCCGCATGCCGCGGTCACCGATCTGGGTCGTATAGCCCTCGGGCTGCTCCAGGATGAACTCGTGTGCGGCCGCGGCCTTGGCGGCGGCGAGGATCTCGGCGTCGGTGGCACCGAGGCGCCCGAGCGCGATGTTGGTGGCGATCGTATCGTCGAACAGTGTCACGTCCTGGGAGACGATGGAGATGGCGTCGCGCAGCGAGGCGAGAGTCACCTCGCGCACGTCCTGGCCGTCGATGGAGATGCGGCCTTTGGTGACGTCGAACAGACGCGGCACCAGGTTCAACACCGTCGATTTGCCGGCGCCCGAGCGTCCCACGAGCGCGACCGTCTTGCCGCCCGGCACCGTGAGCGAGAAATCGCAAATCGCCGCCAAACCCTTTTGCTCTTCGTAGCGGAAGCCGACGGCCTCGAAGCGGATGGCGCCCTTGTCGACCACAAGCGGGCGCGCGCCGGGGCGATCGGCAATGCGCGGCTTCTCGTCGACGAGATTGTAGAAATTGTCGGCGCCGGCCAGTCCCTCGCTGACGCGGCCAGAGAGATTGCCGAGCGCGCGGATGGGCTGCGCCGCCATCAAGAGCGCGGTGACGAAGCCCATGAAGTCGCCGACGGTGGAAATGCCGCTGGCGATGCGCCAGTAGGCGAGCGCGATCACGCCGGTGACGGCGAGGCCGCCGAGCGCTTCCAGCATGGGGTCGATGCGCGCGCGGTTGCGCACCGCCTTCATCTTCAGCGCGAACACCTGCTCGAAGCTGTTGTTGAGCCGTTGGGCGGCATAGTCCTCGAGCCGGAACGATTTGATGAGCCGCGTGCTCGACAGCTTCTCGGTCAAGAGCGAGGTCATGTCGCCGAGCTCGGCTTGGGTGCGCTTGGCGACGCTGTGCAGCCGCTTGCTGATGGCGGCCACGGGCAGCGCCGCGATCGGATAGACGCAGAGCACGATCAGCGACATGACCCAGTCGAGGTAGAACATCGAGCCAACGAGGGCGAAGATCATGAGCGTGTCGCGCACCGCCGTGTTGAGCGCGGCCTGGGTCGCCGTCTGAATGAAGGCGATCTCGTTCGTCAGCTTCGACACGAGGCGCCCCGGGGTATCGCGCGTGAGGCGAGAGAAATCCGACCAGATCAAATGCGCGAACGCCAGCTTCTGCATGTCGGTGGTCAGCCGCATGACGATGCGGTTGGTCTCGACCGTCTGCAGATAGAGAAAGAGCGAGCGCATCAACGTCACGCCGACGATGGCGCCCAGCACGTAAGGCAACGCCCCCTGCTGCTGCTTCATGAGCGCATCGAACGACGCCTTGATAATCATCGGGTAGGCGCCGGTCGCGGCGGCGAGCAGACCCGTCAGGATCAAGGCAACGACCAGCTCGCGCCAGCGCGGCAGGATCCACTCGCGCGTGAACCGCTTGAGCAGGCCGAGCTGGTGCGCATCGAGGGTGAGCCGCCTCGAGGCGCGTTGAGGGGCCGCGTTGGGGGCGTTTGTCACGGTCTCGCCTTGGCGTCGGCATTCGCCTGATCGTGCTCCGGGTCTAGGAGGCGGTGCATGTGAACGATGAAGTAGCGCATCATGGCATTGTCGACCGTGCGCTGGGCGGCCGCCTTCCAGGCGGCGTAGGCCTCGGCGTAGTTGGGGTAGATGCCGACGATGTCGAGCGCCTTGAGGTCCCGGAACTCGACGCCCTCCAGCGAGGTGAGCTCGCCGCCGAAAACGAGATGCAGGAGCTGCTTCGGTGGCTTCTTGGGGTCACTCATCGTGCGGGCGTCCTCGCGTTTGCGTTCAATTGGCGTTCCGCTTCCTGCCGGAACGGGCGCGCCTGTGCAAGCCCGGAGCCGGCGCGGTTGCATAGGCGCGACTGGTCGAAAAGAGCCGCCAGCTTACCGCGAATTTACGCTATCCCTTAAAGGAGCAGGAAGTCCCCGTGTGGCATTGTGACG
>Ga0307442_1001384_pt1 | contig 12041 bp, 9 predicted proteins | sample SalMarWE160430MG_FD_202143 | JGI IMG/M metagenome (GOLD analysis project Ga0307442, IMG submission 202143) | Salt marsh sediment microbial communities from the Plum Island Ecosystem LTER, Massachusetts, United States - WE1604-30 | ecosystem: Environmental > Aquatic > Marine > Intertidal zone >... | reverse complement strand
GGTTCCAGCTCAGTGGTCGTGATGCCGGCTGTGTTCCGCGCCCACGTCAGCCCGCGGATCAGCGGGCTCGTGTCCATCGAGTCCGCGCTCACCGACGTGCTGTGCATCGTGGGCGCCACCGCGATCATCGACCTTATGGCTATCCATGCCGCGGGCGCGGTCGTAGACCCTGTCGACGGAGTCATCCGGACCTTCGGGCTGGGGGTCGTGGGCGGTGCCGCCGGAGGCGCCCTGGGGCTCGTCGCGCTGCGTTCGCTGAAGGGCAGCGAGTACACCTATCCGCTGCTGCTCGCCGGCCTGCTGAGCCTGTACGCTGTTGTCGAGGCCAATGGCGGGAGCGCGCCCCTCGCCGTCCTGGTCTTCGCCCTCATCGTGGCCAACATGCATCTCCCTGGCTTCGCCGACGCGGCCGAGTGGTCAGGCTCGCTCGGGCCCACAGTTCGTGGGCTGCACGGCGTGATCGTCTTCATGGTCAAAGCGTTCTTCTTCGTCTTCATGGGAGCGATGCTCGGCTCGCTCTCTCCAAGCCTGATCCTCGGTGTCCTGCTTGGCGGTCTGCTCCTGCTCGGGCGGGTCGGGGCCGTCCGGATCGCAACAGCCGGCTCCGGGATGGCGCCATCAGACCGGCGACTGGTCTCGATCCTGCTGCCGCGCGGCCTTGCTGCCGGAGTCCTGGCCGGCCTGCCTGGCTATGCCGGCATCCCGGGCTCGGCCCCGATCCCGAGCGTCACGTACGCCGCCGTCCTCACCACTATCCTCCTCTTCGCCGTTGCCTTCCCGCTGGCTCGTCGTGGTCAGAGCAACGCGGCCACCGACGACATGGCGCTGGATCCCCTGGGGTCGTCGCCCGCGACCGATTCCTAGACACCCCGCCCCGCTCGCGTCGGTCGACGGCTTAACTAGGCGGGCATGCGGTGAGGCAGGTCCGCCCAGGCAACCGGGTGGCCCCGCGCGTCGCGATCCCAGGAGTTGCCCTCGAAGTGCCGCCAGGCGGCGTCCGGCCCGTAGCCGCCGCCGTCGGCGACCGACTCGCGGGCGGTCAGCCGCCAACTGCAGGCCGCGCAGGTGAGCACCGCCGAGTCCTCGCGCCGGTAGGCGGTGGGTCGCAGGGCGTCCGGGGCCTGGTCGAAATCGTGCCTCATGGCGGCATGTTGCGCCTGCGCGGCGCTCGGGCCGAGGGCGCCGGAGTCGCGATTGGGTTGCCCCGAGGCTCGGCTACAGCCCCAGGCGCGATCTGGCGGCGGCCACGGCCTTCGCGACACGAGCCGGGGCCGTGCCGCCGATGACGTCGCAGCCGGCCAGGGCGCCGTCCAGGGCCGCTGCCGAGCGCAGCTGGGCCGGCAGGTCCGCCTCACCGGCGAGGGTCAGGGCAACCGAATCGTCGGTCTCCGCCAGGGCGGCCATGATCGTGGCGTCGTCCACGTCCGCCAGCCCCACGCCGTCCCTCTCCGCTTCGGCGACGAGCTTGCCCACGATGTGGTGAGCGGCCCGGAACGCGACTCCCCGCCGGACGAGGGCGTCGGCGACGGCCGTGGCGGTGATGCAGCCCTCCTCCGCCGCGGCCGCCATCCGGGCGCGGTCCACGGTCAGCGTCGAGACCATGCCGGCCATCACGGCCAGCGAGGCCTCGAGAGTGGCCGCAGCCTCGAAGAGCGGCGGCTTGTCCTCCTGCATGTCCTTCTGATAGGCGAGCGGCAGGCCCTTCATCAACGCCAGCAGACCGGTCAGCGAGCCGATCACCCGGGCCGCTTTGGCGCGCACCAGCTCGGCCGGATCGGGGTTCTTCTTGTTGGGCATCATCGACGAGCCGGTAGAGTAAGCGTCGGACGGGCTAACGAAGCCCAAGCGCGGGTTCGACCACCAGACGATCTCCTCGGCCAGGCGGCTGAGGTGGACCATGCACAGGGCGAAGGCAGCCAGCGCCTCCACCGCGAAGTCGCGATCGCTGACGGCGTCGAGGGAATTGGCCGTCACGCCGTCGAAGCCCAGCTCCTTCGCGGTCTCCTCGCGGTCGAGCGGGTAGCCGGCCCCGGCCAGCGCGCCCGAGCCGAGCGGGCAGACGTTCGCCCGCCGCCGGCAGTCGGCCATCCGGCCCCGGTCCCTCTCGAGCATCTCGACGTAGGCCAGCAGGTGGTGAGCCAGCAGCACCGGCTGGGCCGGCTGGACATGGGTCATGCCCGGCATGACCGCGCTGTCTTCGCGATCGGCCAGCCCGACCAGGGCCCGCTCCATCTCCAGGACCGAACCGTCGAGCGCGTCCAGCGTCCGGCGCAGCCAGAGGCGCACGTCGGTGGCCACCTGGTCGTTGCGCGAGCGGCCAGTGTGCAGCTTGCCGGCCAGGGGCCCGATGCGCTCCTTGAGGGCAACCTCGAGGTTGAGGTGGATGTCCTCCAGCTCGGTGTTCCACTCTAGGGTCCCGGCATCCAGCTCGGCTCTCAGGCCCTCCAGCCCGGCGACGAGCTTCTCGACCTCGTCGGAAGCCAGCAGCCCGGCCCGCCCCAGACCGTGGACGTGGGCGATCGAGCCGGCGATGTCGTCTGCGGCCAGGGCGCAGTCGAAATCGATCGAGCGGCTGAACTCCGCCATCCGCTCGTCATTGCCGCCTTCGAATCGACCTCCCCAGAGCCGCATGGATCCTCCTCCAACGCGCCGCTGCCGGCATGGTACCGGGTCCGGGTGAATCGACGCTCAGCGGCGCCGCCTGCAGGACATCGAATCCCTCGGCCAGGCCGAAGGCCGGCGCCACTGCCGGCTCCTCGACGGCGGCCGGCTCGAGGGCTCCGCCCAGGGCCAGGAACCCGACCGCAGCTCCCACGAAGCCGCAGACCGCGCCGCTGCCGAAGATGCCTGCCGGCCCCGTGTTCTGGTAGAGGATCCCGCCGACGAAGCCAGCCAGGACGGCCGCGACGCCCCATGCCGTGGCCTGGAAGAGCGTCTGGCCCGTGGCCTGGAGGCGGAACGGGAGGAGCCGGGACATGGCCAGGACGAAGGCCACGATCACCCCGCCGAAGAAGATGCCCGAGATGAAGCGAGTGACCAGGATGAGGCCCGTGTCCTCGATGAAGACCCAGCTGCCCAGGCAGGTGGCGAAACCGGCGGCGGAGGCCAGCAACACAAACCGCAGGCCGAATCGCCCGGCCAGCCAGCCGGCCAGCATCAGACCGGGGACCTCGGCGACCGAACCCAGACCGTTGGACAGGCCGACTTCGATCGGGCCACCGCCCAGGTCCGAGATGCGCAGCGAGATGAACATCGCCGCCGCGGCGACGCCCAGGTGAACGAGCAGGATCGAGATGAGGACGGCAACCAGGCGCGGTCGCCCGGACAGTGCCTCCCCTACAGAGCCGAACCGGTGCCCGGTCGCGGACGAGTCCTGGCCGGCGTCCGGTTCGCGGCCCGCGGCAGCCGCCTGGGCCCTCCGGCTGCGATCGCTCTCGCGCCCCAGCGGCACCATCTGGGCGCAGGCCAGGGCCATAGCCATCGTCGCGGCGAAGAGCACCGGCGCGGCCAGGTACCCGGTGTGGCTGTAGATGAAGCCGCAGACGACGGCCCCGCCCGCGGCCCCTACGCTGGCGATGAGCCGCAGCCGCGAGTACTCGCGCGAGGCGTCCGCCAGGGCGGGCACGGTCATGGCGTCGGTGAGAGCCATCGTCGGCCCGCCGCCGGCGCTGACGACCACCATGCAGACGATGATCGCCAGGACAGGCAGCGGAGCGCTCAGGCCCAGGGCGAAGACACCGGCCGGGATGACGGCCATCTGCAGAGCTCGGCGCGGGCCGCTGACGATGTCGCCCAGGTGGCCCCAGGCCGGCAGCGCCAGGGTGTAGCCCAGCGACCCCAGGCCGACCGTGAAGCCGATGAGCTCCGGGTCGAAGCCCTTGGAGGCCAGCAGGACCGGGGCGAAACCGAACAGCGCCCCGATCGAGAGCCCGTTGGCGAGATAGAGGAGTCGCACCCACACCATGGGGCGAATGTTATTGGCCGGCGGCGGCCGGCGCTCTCCGGCCGCTCCACGCGGCGTGCCACCGGCCCGCCACAGGCGTACCATCCGCGCGTGCCCGATCAGCTGTCTCTGAGCCTCACGGGCGACGTCGCCCGGCTGCCGCGATCGATGCGGCCCATGATGCCACGAAGCCCGGAGCCGCCGTTCAACTCAGACGAGCACGTCTTCGAGCCGTGCTGGGGCGGCAAGCGGGCGCTGGCCTTCGTCGAGCCGGAGAGGCGCGGCAAGCCGGCCCTGCGGCTGCTGGACGAGCTCGGGCGAGACCTGGCCCCTCATCTTCCGGAGCTGGCCGCCATCGCCGCCCTGGTAGCCGAGGTCCCGGCGATCCTCGACGGCGAGGTGGTCGTGCCGGATCGAGCCGGCCGGATGGATTCCGAGGCCCTGTCGGGCCGCATGGCCGACGGGCAGGCCACCGGGCTGGCCCCCGTGTATCTGGCCTTCGACCTGCTGTGGGCGGGCGGGCGGCCGCTCGTGGCCCAGCCGCTGCTCAAGCGTCGGGAGCGGCTGGCGAAGTCGGTCAAGCCCGGGCCCGAGCTGGTGATCGTGCCCGGCGTCGTCCGGGACGGAGTCGACCTGCACGACGCCGTCGCCCAGCAGGGCCTGGCCGGGGTCATGGGCCGGCACCTGCGTAGCCCGTACCTGCCAGGCCGTCACAGCGACCTGTGGCGCTGGCTGCCGATCGTGCCGGGAGCCGTACCCGTCCGGGCCCCGGCCCCGGTCGGGCTGGCGCCCTCGCCCAGGCCGGTCCTGGCGCTGATCCAGCGCCTGCCGTTCGAGGACTAGCCGGCCCGTCCAGCCGGCTTCGATCGTCCGCTGTCAGGCGACCCAGGGGCGGCGCCGGACGGCTCGATAGCCCTCGGCGAAGAGCGCCGGCGCCAGGGCGACGGCGGCCACCAGCAGCCAGTCCAGGGCGTCGAGCGTAGTGGCCTGGAAGGCCTCGGACAGGGCCGGCACGTACGGGATGGCAACCTGGATGGCGACGCACAGGATCGCCCCGGCCAGCAGCATCGGGTTGGGCCGCCGCAACAGCACCGGGTAGGCGAGGCTGCGGTTGGCGTTGGCGCGCACGACCTGGCCTACGACCAGGGCCGTGTAGGCCAGCCAGCGCGCGTGCTGGAACTCGCCGCCGTGCTGGGAGATCAGGAGCAGAGCGGCCAGGGCGCTGAAGCCACCCGCCCCCCCGATGCGAGTCAGGATTGTCCAGTCGAGCAACGGCCTGGAGCGCGGGCGCGGCGGCCTGGCCATGGCGCCCGGCTCCTCGGCTTCGCTTTCGAAGGAGACGGCCGTCAGCAGGTCGATGAAGATCTCCAGCCACAGGATCTGGATCGGCAGCAGGGGCTGGCTGAAGCCGGCGACGGTCGCCATCAGGATGAAGCCCAGCATCGCCACATGGGTGGAGACGAGGAAGACGAGACCCTTCTGGACGTTGGCCACCAGGCGCCGGCCTTCACGCAGGCCGTGCATGAGGGTGGTGAACGAGTCGTCCTCCAGCACCAGGTCGGAGGCCTCGCGAGCCACGGCCGTGCCGCTGCCCATGGCCACCGCAACGTCGGCGTGATGCAGCGCCGGGGCGTCGTTGACGCCGTCGCCGGTCACGGCCACGGTTCGGCCGGCGGCCCGAGCGGCATCCACTATCCGCAGCTTCTGCTCCGGGGCCGCCCGGGCCACGATGTTCAGGCGGGGCAGCTCGCGGGCCAGCCGCTCGTCGTCCCACCGGCCGAGTTCGCCGCCCGTCACCACCCGCTCCGCGGCGAGGCCGGCGTCGGCCGCGATCGCCGCCGCGGTCGCCGGGTGATCACCCGTCACCATCAGGGGCTGGATGCCGGCCGCCACGGCCAGGGCCATCGACTCGCGGATGCCGGACCGGATGCGATCGGCGAAGGCCAGCACCGCCAGGGGCAGCCAGCGGCCGCCGTCCAACCGGCGAGCCAGCAGCAGCAGCCGCTCGCCGGCCTCGGCGCCGCTCTCGATCAGATCGCGCCAGGCCGCCTGCTCGGCCGGGCGAAGGGTCCGGCACACGGCCAGGACCCGCTCTGGCGCCCCGAGGGCCAGCTCCTCTTCGGCCTCGCTCCCGTCGAGGTCTCGCTTGCGCGCCCGGGTGCGCGAGTACGGGTTCTCGTCGCTGACCGGGTGCGCCTCGAGAAGGTCCCCCGGGTCCAGGTCCAGGACTATCGCCTGCTCCGAAAGGAAGTCCAGCAGGGAGCGGCTGAACGAGCCAGGCTTGCTGCCGGTGGCGACGCTCCAGGCGTCTTCCTCGGCTCGCAGGGCCAGCGTCGCCAGCTCCGCGACGCGGTTTCGGTCCTCCACCACTCCAGCCGGCGTCCTGATGGCGGTCAGCGCCAGCCGATTCTCGGTCAGCGTGCCCGTCTTGTCGGTGACGATCAGGTCCACGGAACCCAGCGTCTCCTGGGCCGAAAGCCGCCGCACCAGGACCTTCATCCGCAGCAGCCGATAGGCGCCCAGGCCCAGGATCACCGCCACCAGGGCGGGCGGCTCCTCCGGGATAGCGGCGATCGCGGCCGAGACGCCGGCCAGCAGGTTCGCGCCGGGCGGGTTGCCGCGCATGAAGCCGATCGAGACGACGGTGGCGATGAGGGCGACGGCCACCACCAACAGGATCCGCACCAGGCGATCCATCTCGCGCTGCAGCGGCGAGCGGCGCCGCTCACGCTCGGCCAGGGCCTGTGAGATCCGGCCGAACTCGGTGGCCAGGCCGGTGCTCACGACCACGCCTTCTCCCCGACCGCCCACGACGGCAGTGCCCGCGTAGGCCATGCTGCGGCAGTCGGCAACGGCCGCACCCTCCGAATCGGGCTCCAGTGAGGCGGCCTCCGGCAGCGACTCGCCCGTCAGCGCGCTCCGATCGAAGAAGACGGCGTCGGCCCGAACGAGCCGCAGGTCGGCCGGGACGACGTCTCCGGTGCGCAGCAGGACGATGTCGCCCGGAACCAACTCGCGGGCCGCTATGTCGTCCACCTGCCCGGCACGCCGGACGCGGGCCGTCGGCGCGGACGCCTCCCGCAGCGCCTCCAGGGCCCGCTCTCCCCGGTACTCGGTGATCACCCCCGCGCCCACGATCGGGGCCAGGATGACCAGCACCAGCAGGCCGTCGCGGACCTCGCCCAGGGCCACGGCCAGACAGCCGGCGATGAAGAGCAGGACGACGAACGGCTCGCGCGCCCCGTCCCAGATGAGCCGCGCCAGCGACGCCCCACCCTTTTGCTCCAGCTCGTTGGGACCGAACTCACGCAGGCGCGCCGAAGTCTGATCTGGTGAGAGCCCGGCCGAGGCGTCGCTTCCCAGTTGCCGCAGCACGGCCTCGGCGGGCATCTGGGCAGCGGCAGCCGGCACTTCGACCGGGGGAACAGCTGAATCGGACGGGATGGAGCGGTCGCGGCTCGACCGGCGAACGCCGAGGTTCATCGCACCTTGACGGTCGAGCCGGGTCCGCTGCTCGGATGTGTTTCTCCCTGGGCGTCCGCCCCAACGCCGTGTCCTAGGATGAGGCAAAGGGCGGCGGGCTGCAACGAGCGCCGAGCGGCGCGGCGCCGGTCCGGAACGTCACTCCGACGAGAGCCACGGTCGCGCCCTGTTGCCGGACAATAGGAACCGCAATCGGAAGGAGATCAGATGATCGTCGTCACCACCCCATACCTGAGCGGCCATCGCGTCACCGAGATGAAGGGCCAGGTCTTCGGCCTGGTGGTACGCAGCCGGGGCTTCAGCGGCAACCTGTTGGCCGGTCTGCGGTCGCTCGTGGGCGGCGAGATCCACGAGTACACCCAGCTGCTGGAGGACACACGGCGCCAGGCCCTGGATCGCATGATTCAGAACGCCACTCTCATGGGCGCCAACGCCATCATCTCGATGCGCTTCGACTCGTCGGGAACGGGCAACACCATGTCGGAGATCGTGGCCTACGGCACGGCCGTGGTCGTCGTTCCCGACTCGAGCGCCCAGCCCGTCATGGACTAGGCAGCCGACAAGGGTCTCTCCCCGGTTCGACAGAGATGGCTATGCCTGACATCAACTCGCTGCTCACCCTGGCGCTGGCCGGTCTGGCCATCGTCGTCGGCGCAGGCATGCTGGGGATCGGAGGCCTGGTCGTCGTCGTCTTCCTCCTCCTGGTCGCCTCGATCCTGCGGGGCTCGCTGGCGACCAGGCGGATGGTCGCGAAGACCCTCCGCGACCCGCGTTTCCAGCCCACCGACGAGGTCTTCCTCGACCACCGCAGCGGCAGGGTCCTGCGCGTCTACGCCGATCCCGAGACGGGCGAACGGCGCTACGTGCCGGAGTAGGGCGATGCTCGATCTCTCGCTCCAAGCGGTGCGCGTCCGCGTCGATTCGCGCAGCGGCGAGCGCTATCACAGGGCCGAGGGCCGAGATGGCGACGGGAGGCCGCCCGGATGGTGACCCACTTGCGCTACCGGGAAGTGGGGGGACAATGGTCCGATACCGCGTGGCCTGGGGGATGACGTGACGACGATCGCCCACAACAACCGCCTGCCAGTGGACGCCTCCTCCGAGGCTGCCCAGGCGGAAGCTGTGTCCCAGGAAGGCTCGCCGCAATACCCGTACATCGATCGCGAGCTCAGCTCGCTCGAGTTCAACAGGCGCGTCCTGTTCGAGGCCCGCGACAAGCGCAACCCGCTCCTGGAGCGAGTCAAGTTCCTGGCCATCTTCGCCAGCAACCTGGACGAGTTCTTCCAGATCCGCGTCGCCGGCCTGCTCGACCAGCAGGAGCCCGGCGCGGCGGCACAGCTGGCTGCCATTCGGGCCTGCTACCGGGGGTTGCTGGCCGAGCAGAGCGAAGCCCGACGAGAGGTCTTCTCCGCCCTGGGCCGGTCCGGCATCAAGATCGTCGACTACGCCGCCGTGCCGGAGGAGCAGGAGCGGCTGCGGCAGCGCTTCATCGGCGAGGTCCTGCCGCTGCTGACGCCGCTGGCCGTCGACCCGGGCCACCCCTTCCCGTACATCAGCACTCTCAGCCTCTCCCTGGCGATCCGGATGCGGGACCCGGAGCAGAAGCCGGAGGAGGGCAAGGAGCCTGCCCCCCTGTTCGCGCGGGTCAAGGTGCCGCCGAACGTGCAGCGCCTCATAGGCCTGGGTGACAACAGATTCGTGCCGGCGGAACAGGTCATCGCCGCCAACCTGGACCTGCTCTTCAGCGGCATGGAGATCCAGCAGACGCACTTCTTCCGCATCACCCGTGACGCCGACCTGGAGCTGAAGGAGGACGAGGCGGACGACCTGGCGCTGGCCCTGGAGGAGGAGCTGCGCCGCCGCCGCTTCGGCGGGGTGATCCGCGTCGAAGTCGACCGCGCCATGCCGGCCGAGATGCGCCGCATCCTGGAGAAGGGCCTGAGTGTGGAGCCCGAGGACTGCTACGAGATCCCCGGCCTGATCGATCACACCTGCCTGTGGGAGATAGCCGCCCTCGACCGCCCCCGTCTCAAGCTCGCCCCCTACGCGCCGGTCGTGCCGCCGCGCCTGGCCCGCCAGGGCAAGGATGAGCCGGCCGACGTCTTCACGGCCCTTTCCTCGGGCGGCGACATCCTGGTCCATCACCCTTACGAGAGCTTCGCCGCCTCCACCCAGCGCTTCATCTCGCAGGCCGCCTCGGACCCGGACGTGCAGATGATCAAGATGACCCTCTACCGCACCAGCGGCGACTCGCCGATCGTGACCGACCTCATCCAGGCAGCCGAAGCGGGCAAGCAGGTCGCCGTGCTGGTGGAGATCAAGGCCCGCTTCGACGAGCAGGCCAACATCACCTGGGGTCGCCGGCTGGAGCAAGCCGGCGCCCACGTCGTCTACGGGATGGTCGGCCTCAAGACGCATTCCAAGACGGCGCTGGTAGTGCGGCGAGAGCGCAACGGCCTGCGCCGCTACGTCCACATCGGCACCGGCAACTACAACCCCGGCACAGCCCGCCTCTACACGGACCTGGGCCTCCTGTCGTGCAGCCCGGAGCTGGGCGACGACGTCCAGGAGCTGTTCAACATCCTGACCGGCCTGTCGCGGCAACGCCACTTCCGGCGGCTGATCGTGGCCCCCTGGAACCTCCGCCCGTGGATCCTGTCGATGATCGAGCGGGAGACGGTCAACGCCCGCAAGGGGCGGGAGGCTCGCATCGTCCTGAAGCTGAACTCCCTGGTCGATCGCGAGTGCATCGACGCCCTGTACGAGGCCTCGCAGGCAGGCGTTCGCGTGGATCTCGTGATCCGCGGCATCTGCTCCCTCTGGCCCGGGCTGGAGGGCATCAGCAGCGGCATCCGGGTGCGGTCGATCGTCGGCAAGTACCTGGAGCACTCCCGCGTCCTGGGCTTCCACAATAACGGCCGGCCGGAGTGGTACATCGGCTCGGCGGACCTCATGGAGCGCAACCTGGATCGCCGGGTCGAGGCCATCGTGCCGATCGAAGACCCGGAGGCGAAGGCCCGGATCGCGGCTCTCATCGACGTGCTCCTGGCCGACGACAGGCGCTCCTGGCAGCTCTGTTCGGACGGCCGGTACCGGCGTACCGAAGACCTGAACAAGGCTCCGGGCAAGATCGATGCCTTCCAGACGCTGGAAGCCCAGGCCACCGTCTCCGCCGCCGAGACTCGACCTCCGGGCGATGGCCACTCGACGCGGGCGTCGCTCGACCCGCGAGCGTAGCGTGGAGCGGAAGCGTGGCTGAGACAGGCAGGGTCGAGACCAAGCCCCGAAGCGAGACTCAGGCCGAGGGCGCCCCGGACGAAACGGCGGAGTCAGCCCCCGAGACGCCCCAGCCTGACGAGTCGCCGGCGGTCTCTTCGGAGCCCGAGAGCCTGGCCGCCCCCGCCGACCCGGCCGGCCCGCGCAACCTCGGCGTCCTGCCCGACGACAGCCTGCCCGAGGCCGCACGCAAGGTGCTGGCCTTTCACTTCGCCCGGCTGCGGGCCAAGCAGAAGGGCACCCGCCAGGGCTCGGACCCGGAGGACCTGCACGACATGCGCGTTGCCGTCCGCCGAATGCGCGCCGCCTGGCGCATCTTCAACGAGGCTTTCAAGGGCGGATCGACCCGCAAGCTGCGCCAGCGACTGCGGGCCCTGTCGGACCGCCTGGGCGTGGTCCGCGACCTCGACGTCCTGATCGTGAATCTGGAGGCATACCGCGACGGCCTGGACGAGCCGGATCGCGCCGGCCTCGATCCCCTGCTGTCGCTCTGGCGGAGACAGCGCGAAGAGGCCCAGGAGCAGCTCGTGGCCGAGCTCGATTCGGAGCGCCACGCCCGCCTGATGGCCGACCTGAAGGAGTTCCTCGAAGCCGGCGCGAACGAGGCGGCGACGGTGGCCAGCCCTACCCTGCCCCATCGCGTCCGCGACCGCGCTCCCTCCCAGATCTGGGCCGCCTACGAAGCCGTGCGCGCCTACGACCCGGTCCTGCCGTGGGCGGACGTGGAGACGCTGCACCGGCTGCGCATCGCCGGCAAGTGGCTGCGCTACGACCTGGAGTTCTTCGGCGAGGCACTGGGCCGTGACTCGGCCCGGCTGACGGAGCGGGTCGTGGCCTTGCAGGATTCCCTGGGCTACCTGCACGACGCGGACGCGGCAGCCAAGCTGACCCGGGACCTCCTGGTGGCCCGGGCGGGCGAGCTGTCGCGTCTGGAGACCGAGACGATCGGGGCCTACCTCCACTCCCGCGAGCGCGAGGTGGCCCGGCGCCGGCGGGCCCTGGGGCCGGTCTGGCGCGCGGTCGCCGGAGCCCCGTTCCGACGAGCCCTGGGCCGGGCCACGGCGGCGCTGTAGCGGCCGGCGGACAGTGTGATCGACCAGCGCGAGGTCCAGCTCCACCTCCTGCGGCACGCACATGCCGGCGATCCAGCGAAGTGGCGGGGCCCGGACGCGATGCGCCCGCTCTCCGAGAAGGGTCGCCGCCAGGCCGAGCGGCTGGGCAAGCTGCTGGCGACGGCCGGCTTCAAGCCGGACGTGATCCTCTCCTCGCCCAAGATCAGGGCCCTCGAGACTGCCCAGCTGGTGGCGGAGCCACTGGCCGCCGAGGTGACTCCGTGCCC
>Ga0307442_1001383_pt1 | contig 12043 bp, 14 predicted proteins | sample SalMarWE160430MG_FD_202143 | JGI IMG/M metagenome (GOLD analysis project Ga0307442, IMG submission 202143) | Salt marsh sediment microbial communities from the Plum Island Ecosystem LTER, Massachusetts, United States - WE1604-30 | ecosystem: Environmental > Aquatic > Marine > Intertidal zone >... | reverse complement strand
GGCTCCGCCCTCACTGGTGGGCCGAACCAAGCCATGCAGATTATCAATGGAGCGCTCAACCGCCGGGAACGTGAACAGGAACGAAAACAAATGCGTCTCCAGCGCGTCTTGCAGGCAAAAGAGCGCAAGGGGCAGCTCGGTCTCGAGCGTACCCGAGAGGACTTTGCCAGGCGCGCCGCTGAACGAGCCCAGAATCTCGAGTTGCTGAAGCTCGGCCTGGACGAGCAAATGGCGGGCATCCAGTCTGCGGACAAACGGGCACAGCTCCAAGTCCTGCGGGGCAATATCGAGATGGAGGCCGAGAAGGCGCGCGCAGCAGCCGCCCAGGCGCGTTACCAAACCAAGATGACCGGAGCGATTGCGTCGGCCAAGATCGGTCTGGCCGAGCGCGCCGCGCAAGCAGGCCCACGCGGAAAGGCCCTGCCTTCGGCGCTCGCCGATAAACTGGGAAGCGCTCGACAGCTCCGCGCCGAGGTAGCGCGCGCGAAGGAGCAATTCGGGAGTATCGGCATCGAGGCCTATGCTGGTGCAAGCAAGGTTCCGTTTGTTGGGACCGCGTCGAAGGAATGGGAAGCGAAGAAGAAGGGATTGGCGCAGAGCATCGCACGCGCCGTCCAGGGCGCCCGTCCCTCAGACGTTGACGTCAAAATGAACCTGGAACGTCTGCCCAATCCAACGTCAACACGCGGATTCGGCGCGTCGCTCCTCGATGAGCTCGAAGACGAGGGCAAGCGTGCTATCGCCTCCAAGCTCGTGACCTACATGCGCGGCGGCTACGACGTAGCGAATGAGTATCAACAGTTCGTAGAGGTCTACGGCACCACACCCGAAGCGCTACTCGGTGAGCAGGGTGTGGGGGCCGGTGGCGCAACGGCGATAGAGGAAGCGCCGGCCAAGAGATGATCTATCTTTACGACAAAACGGGTAAGCCTGTTCCTATCGAGGATGCGCAAGTACGCGAAGCCCTTGCAAGCGGCGAGCTCTTCTTGCCCAAAGGTGGAACGAACGTTTTCAATCCAAAGGGCGAGCTCGTCTCGATTGACGCAGCCAACGTCCCGCGCGCCCTCCAGACGGGCTATCGCCTCGAGACCCAAGAAGAGAAGCAGCAACGCCGGGCCGAAGAGGATTTGGGTGGTCTTGGCGCCAAAGCCGCTTCGCTAGGTGCTGCTGCGGCTCGTGGTGCGACTCTAGGCTTGAGCGACGTCCTTCTGACGGAATCGGGTCTCGTTCACAAGGAAACGCTTCGGCAGCTCAAAGAGGGCTTCCCGGCGACCAGTGTCATCGGTGAGATCGGGGGCGCTGCGGCCCCCGCATTCCTCACTGGTGGTGAGACCGCTGTCGCGCGTGGCGCCGAAATGCTGCCCGCGGGCATCGCATCGCGTCTGGGCGCGGGTGTTAGTGGCGCGGTACTCGAGAAACTCGCCGCCAAGGGTCTCCAAGGCACTGTCGCCCGAAACATGGTCTCGCGTGCGATCGCCGGTGCAACAGCGGGGGCTGCTGAAGGTGCTCTCTTTGGCGCTGGCGGAGCGGTCAGCGAGTATGCTCTCGGCCAGACCGATGAACTCGGGGAAGCGCTCGTCGCTCATGTTGGCCCCGCGGCGCTTCTTGGTGGTGGTCTCGGCGGTTCCTTCGGACTTGTCGGTTCTCTTGCCGGAGATGCCGCGCGCGCGACAGCAAAACGATTGCGTGGTGTCACGCGCGATAGACCGCAAGCGCTTGTTGTCTCGGGCATCTCCTCATTCACACGAGGCAGCCGCGAAGCGGTCAATGCACAAGTGAACAATTGGGGCGATGACCTCGTTTGGAAGGCTGATGAGCTTCTGTTCAAAGGTGGCGCCGTTCCCGAGGCGGGAACCTATGGTCCCTTGCTCAAAGGGGGCCTTTCCGCGCGCGAACAGGCGGCTCGCGTGATGTCCGCGGCTGACCATTGGGGTGGTGTCCTTGGCCGCGCTCGGCAGCTCGTTGAAGAGCGCGGCGGCCGGTTGGACCCCCAAATCCTCGGCGGTGAGCTCCTCGCAGCGATCGAAGAGGCGGCTCCGAAGGTTCAAACGGGACCCCTGCGCAAAGCAGTGCGGCGCCTCAAGCAGGACGCCAAGAGATTGGCGCAGAAGGGTGAGGAGCTCTCTCCCGTCGACCTTCAGGAGTTCAAGTTCCAGCTGGACGAAGGACTCACGACAGCACGCCGCTCAGGGGCCAACTCCGTCGCGCGCCTGAATATGAAGGTTCGCGACACGGTCGCCGGACTGCAAGACGATCTGATGAAGGCGACGCTCGAGCCGGCCGAGATGGAGGCCTACAAGCACGCCATGGACGTTTACAAGGTCATGGGCAAGCTGCGCGGTCTAGCCAAGAAGGGTCCGAGCGCACAGGCCATCGGGCAAGCCTTCGAGCGCATGCAGCGCTACGCACTGGCGCGCACGGCGTGGCAATTGGCCGGCGCAGGCATCGGTGGTGCTGGACGCGCCCTTACCAGTGGTCTCGCCCTCTTTGGCGGAGCCCGCGTTGCGGGGGAAATCGGTGGGGCGTCCGGGCCGGCGATTCTTCGTCATCGGCTGTCCAACATGATGACCTTGCAGAAGGCTCAGGAAGCCGTCGATGGTCGGATCGTAAAGGCGGTTTCGCGCTTCCTGCGCGGGGTGCGCCGGAGCACCACCCCCGCCTCGGCGGCTATCCTGAACCGCTTCACGGGTAAACGCGATCGTCCTGAAGGTTTCAGGAAGGCCAAGGAAGTCATCCTGGGGTGGCAGTCCGACCCCGAGACGACGGCAACGATGCTCTCTGCGAACCTAGGCGGGCTGGCCCATGCCGCGCCGGAGAGTACCCGCTTCGCGACGGAGGCAACCGCACGGGCGCGCCAATACCTCGCCGAGAGCATTCCGCCTCCTGCACCATCTCTGCAACCGCACCTCGAAGCCGAGCGCCCGGGTGACGTGCGCGCTTTCTCTGAAAAGCTCGTCGGCGCGGCAGCTCCTCTGGAGGCTATTGATGACCTCGGCGACCTGAACATGAGCTACACCGAGGTTCAGGCGTTCCGCATGACCTATCCGGCGTTGGCCGCGAAGCTGGAGGGTGAGCTTCTAGCCGCTTTGGCGGATTGGCCTCGCCGGTTGACCTATGCTCAGGCCTTTCAGCTGAGCATGTTCCTTGGCCGGCCGGTCTCTCCGGAGCTTTCAGGGCCAGCGATCGCGAAGCTGCAAATGGTGCACCAGCAACCGATGACAGGCCAACCGCGGCCGCCATCGGCGAAGGGTACGGAGTTCGAGAATATTCACAAGACGCGCATGGGCGCGTCCACACGCATGGAGATGCCGGTATGAAACATTGGATCCTTGCAATCGCCATCATTGGGGGTACTGTGACCTTCGGATACTTCCGGCGCCAGGCCACTGCGGCGCAAGGTGACACGCTTGGTTACGACTACCTGGTCACCGATCTGAACGCTGTTGCCCTGAATGCCGCCGCAGGGAGCCGGACGTTCACAATTGACAACCTTCAGGGGTTCGCAACTGTGGAGTTCTTCTTCTACTTCGACTATACGGCGCAGGCGGGAATCATCTCGCTGACGTGCACGGGAGGGCCCAATGCGGTGGAGCGTGACTACACCTTGACCATCTGCGATAGTACATCGACGGAGGGTGAGTGTACCGCCAAGGCCGCCGGTATCCTGAAATCTGCCGGTTCGCTGAGTGCTGACACTAAATGGGAACAGAAGCTCGGCGTTCGCGGTTTGGGCTCGTTGAGTTGTGTCGCCGCCCACAGTGGGACGCCCGGAGCGACGGACAAACTCACTGTCAAACACGTTGCAGTGACTCAGTAAGGAGTCGTCATGCGCGCCAATTTTGGTGTTGTTTTGTTTGCTTCGGTCATCATGGTGCTCTCGATGAGCACTTGGATCGTTGCACAGGAGCGTTATCCGAGCGGCGAGAGATATCCGGAGGCTGCCGTTGGTGGTGGCGGTACTGGGACGGTTGTGCTTACTGGGGGCACAATGCTTTCGGGCCCGGCCGACGGCGATCTGCTCATCGTCGATAGCACTGGGACGCAGGGGATCCATCTCGATACGCAAACCAATGATGCTTTGATGATCAGAAATGAGTCAGGTACCGGCCTCGGTACTGTGGCCCTCAACGGTTATTATTTTGGCGCGAGTACCTCGTCTCTCGTATCTCGTATGGTATTGCAAAGTGATTACCTGCAGACCTATGGGTACTACGGTGTAGCCGCGCGACACATTGGAGACATGGCGCTTGCGAGTCGTGGTATTTTCGAAGTTGGCCAGGCAAGTGCGAATTCCGAGCTTACCGGGTCTTCTGGGGTGCAATACGGTATGAGCCTCGGGAACGCGACCGTCCCATTTGAGCTAGATCAGTCGGGTACAGCTGGGTATCACGCTCTTCACATTGATGTCACTGAGACCGCAGTCGGGAGCGGAGACCACGATCTACTTAATGCTGGGGTGGGCGGTAGCGAGAAGTTCGCAGTTGACAATACCGGCGATATGACAATCACAGGGACAATCAAAACCGAGGTGGCGTCTGGTGCGGCACCTGCCGAGCCTCATGCTTGCGACGCGGCACATTCAGGCGTGATCGTCACGGTGGACGACACCGACGACACAGCCTATAACGAGCCGTGCGTTTGTCTCAATCTCGACGGAACCGGCTATGACTGGCGGCAACTTAGCGATGTGACGGGCACAGCCTGTCCGTCATTCTAAGGGGAAGTAGCGTGAAGAAAATCTCAGTTCTACTCACTGTATTCTCTCTGGCCGCTGCCCTGTCCTGGCTCGCGTATGCGGCGGTCGGAGACGTGGTTTGGATCGGGGTACGCGAGGATGGTCCCGATCTGAGTGGTGCGCAAAAAACGGCTTTGGCGGCACTCATCAACAGCGATTGGGGCGCGGGCACGGCCGGAGGCCTGGACAGCGAGCTGTGTCATCAGAACCTGGCAGAGACGCCGGTGTGGCGCTGCACGGTCGCGGCGGAGCGCACCCTGACCGATGAGGAGTATTTTGACAAGCGGGTTGCTGGTGAAATTCAACCTGCCCAAGCAACCACTATCGTCAAGGACTCCATGATCGTCGCAGCGGATTACTCGGCGTGGGCGCTGGACGTGTTTGGTGCGCCTCTGAATGAGATATACGTGTGGCGTGCGTGGCGAGACGCAGAGGCCCCAACGGTCGTACATACTGCCTCTTGGCCAATCAAGACAGGCACCTTGGCCGAATTCCGTGCTGCCGACAGTGCCCAACCCCGACAAGTCCAGAAGATCATCGGACGCGTAACGGAGTAGGAACCCCCATGGCCGACGTCGATTTGAATCTCATTCTTCAGGAAGTTCGCGACGTGCGCACCGAAGTACGAAGCCACCGTATCGAAACGCTCCAGTACAATACGGAGTTCCGAAAGGAGCAAGTCAAGCAGGGCAAAGAGATCGCCGCGCTGAAAGTCAAGGCGGGTATCTGGGGCGCCCTCGGTAGTCTCATCGTTGCCGTCCCTGTGGGCCTTGCGATTCTTTGGAAGGTATTGTCATGATGGTGCAAAATCTCATTCACATGCTCGCTCCCGACTCGAAGGCCGACCGCCGTCCGGAGGACGTCGAATACCTCGTAGTCCATCGCGTGGGCTGGGTCGACAGACAGGAATGGACTCAACAAGGCTACCCCATGGATGCTGTTGGTGTCCGTGACTTCTATGCGAAGGCGCTCGGCTGGACGCTTCCCTATGCCGTCATGGTCGGCTTGGGGGGCGAAACGTGGCAGGGTCGACGCCTCCTGGACGTGACGCCACACGCCCTGGCATTCAATAAGGGCGCGATCGGGCTGGGTGTCCTCGGCGACTTCCGCCTACTGCCTCCCGAACGCCGCCAATGGAGTGCCTGCGTCGACTTCGCGGCGAAGCTCCTCACATTGTGGCCGCACCTCGAGGTGGTGGGCCATACGGAGCTCGGCGACCATGCAACGACGCAGAAGGGTAAGCAATGCCCTGGAAAGCTGTTTGACATGAACTGCTTCCGCCAGGAAGTAGAGCGCTTCCGCTTCGAGAACGCCGCCCAGCGATTGACGCAAATGGGCATCACCATCTAGGAGTTTCGTCATGACAGAAGAAAAGAAGGGCTTCGGCCGCAACCAAAAGATCGCCATCGCCTTCGTTTCCGTACCCTATGCGATGAACTTTGGGCTCGTCCTGGCGGGCAAGCTCGACGGCTCGGCATTCTGGGCGGGAACACCGGCCTATGTCAGCCTCGCACTCGGCATCGTCCTCGGCGCCGCGGCGTTCGTGAAGTCGAAGTGGGGTAAGCCCAATGAGTGACGTTCTCGGTTGGATCCTGGGCTTCTTCGGTCTTGCGGGTAGCCTCTTCGCCGCTTGGAAATGGCGTGGTTCTTCAAAGAAGGCCACCGCTCTCGCTTCGGCATTCGAGGAGGCAAGCCGCCAACAGTTCCAGGCGCAGCAGGACTTGATCGTGGAACGAACACGCACGGCAGAGGTCGAAGACCAAGCCGCCACCGAACAGGAAAACAAGGAGATTTTGCATGTCGCTACTTCCAATCCTCCTGGTTCTGTCGTCGCCCGATGGAACGCCTCCGGATTCGGCGCTCTACCAACAGCTCGAGGACAGCGTCCCCAAGACGACGCTGCGTCAAGCGCCGGGGGTCCCGGCGTGGCCGCGGGGGCTCCCAAACCCCCTAATCCTTCAAATCGGTGACCGCCTCGGCGACCGAGGCGTGGACGTTCCGGCGACGTGCTATCCAGCGCCCACCGATTTCGTGCTCGACTACTTCCTTCTGCACTTCGAGGTCTATCCCGGACAGTGCCAGCGCAAGCTGAACGCGGCTTGGTGGGCCTATGATTCGCTCCTTGCCGAGACGAAGAACTTTGCCGAGAAGAAGCTCGTGGTCCTCCCCGAGGAGCGCGGTGGGGAGTTTCAAACCTGGGTTGTGGTGCTCGCAACGACGGGCGCCGCAATCATCGGGGCCCTCTTGGGTTACATCGCGGGAGAGTATCTATGAGCGTCGAGACCGAACCGCCGAAGGCACCAACCTGCTCGTCATGCGAGCACTACACTGGTGATGTACGCGACTGGCCGTGTTGTGACTATTACAGTTCGGACTGTTGGACCCCGAAGCCCGCGACCGAGTCACGGCCGAGGTCGCGGCCCGCAAGGCCGAGCGGCGTCGATAACACCAAGGAGAACGAGAAAATGAGAGGAAACTGCGAAACCTGTGCCCACGAAGATCTCGGCGCGAATGAGTGGACGTGTTACAGATGCTCCGCCCCCAACGGGCACTCTCTATGGGAGCCAAAGCCCGAGCCCGTGACCGAGCCTACGGTCGAGAACGAACCGAAGCCGTCCCCCGATGCCGAGATGCGCAACCTGAAGCTCTCGCTGCCGGCGAGCGGAGAGCGCCCGAGCTTCCAAGCGATCTACATGAACATGGCACACGAGCTCGCGAAGCGCTCGACGTGCTCGCGTCTCCAGGTCGGCACCGTGATCACGTCGGCCGACTTTCGCAAGGTGCTCGCGGTCGGCTACAACGGCAACGCGGCCGGGCTGCCAAACAGGTGCGACCGGGATGAGCCTGGCAACTGCGGGTGTCTGCACTCCGAAGAGAATGCGATCATCAACTGCGATGCCCCACGCGAGACACCGAAGCTCGTCTTCTGCACCCACCTACCGTGCGTCATGTGCGCGAAGCGTCTCATCAACCTCGGCAACGCGCGCACGGTCTACTACGCGCAGGACTACCGCAAGCGCGACGCGATCGACTTGTTCGCACGTGCTGGCATCAACGTCGCCCTGATCGGAGGTTGGAAGTGAAACGCGTCACAGACCTCATCCGTGATCGCCTGTCGTGGTGCGCTATTCGGCGAAGCGAGTGGAGCGACCGCTTTGAAGTGCTCATGCGCAACCGCCTTGTCGTCGGAGCCTTTCGCTATGGACGCATGCACGACAAGAGTCGGTCGACCAAGTATGACCACCTCAAAGCAATCGAATGGGCCCTTGAGCGTTATCGTTCGACAGGGAATCAGGAGGAGCTCGTTGATATCGCCAATCTGGCGATGCTTGAGTTTGTTCGCCCCATCCATCCAGAGCCGGTGTGGGCGCCAACGGACGACAAGGATCATGTGGAGCCGTTACCATGAAGATCGTCAAAGCCTCATTCGCAATCGAGTCGGACCTTTCGCCCCGGCTCATCATCGACATCGAGCGTTTTGGGCGCACCTGCTACAAGTCCGAGTGCAGAGAGATCAACGAGGCCACGGCAAAGAAGTTTGTCGCCATGCTCATCCGGAGGGGGCACGAATCGGTGCTTGAGCACGGGCATATCACTGTGCGCTTCGTGTTCAATCGCGGTGTGAGCCATGAGACCGTACGTCACCGTCTGGCCAGCTACAGCCAGGAGAGCACGCGGTATTGCAACTATTCGGGTGACAAATTTGGGGGTGAACTGTCCCTCATCCCTGACATGAGTGGATTGTCCCCGGAGCAGGTGCAGAGACGAACGAGCTTGTATCGTCATGCCGAGAACGTCTACATGACCGAAATAGCGGAGGGGGTCAAACCACAACAGGCACGCGACAACCTTGTCATCTGCACCAAGACCGAGCTCGTGATGACCGCCAACCCACGCGAGTGGAGACACTTCTTCAAGCTGCGCACGGCCCGAGCGGCGCATCCACAGATGCGCGAGGTCGCGCGGCCACTGCTCAGGGAATTCCGAGCACGCTGTCCGGTGCTCTTTGACGATGTAGGAGAGACCGAATGATCACGAAGAAGAAGGCGAAGAAGATTCTTCGCCACGGCTCTGTTCGGGGCCATCCTCTAACAAAGCGGCAGCGCGGATTCTTTGGCGCTCGAGCCGGCGGCGCCGCAACTCGCGGCGCCAAAAAGGCCAAACCTTCGCATCGTAAGTCCTCTCGATAGCTTCGATCTCCTCCGCCGACATGTCGTCCAGCGTCTTCACCGGCTGCTTGAGCCAGAAGCGGTGGTCCTCGTGCAAATCGAGCAGTGACTGTCCCCACTTGGCCGCCTTGATCTGCTTGGGTAGATGCATTGTCGACCAACCGCGATTCGTGTGCTTCATTGTTCTTCCTCCTCTTCTTCGTCCGTGCCGCACCAATCGCGCGCGTGGACATCTCTAAAATGAGCATCGAAACAGTCGACGCAAAACTCTTCGTCACACTCGCAGAGCACAACAAGGTTTGTGTCGACCATCCTCCCGCATCCGTCACAGAGCGTCATCGCTGAAACCTCCAAAGTTTGAATTCCTTGCATCCGTGGCACTGACAGCTCATGCCGTGCCTCTTCTCGATTGCGGTTGCCAACGCTTCAAAGAAGCGAAGCGTTCTTTGTAGAGCTTCTTGATGCGCCTCGCGCCACTCTTGAAGCTCTCGCCCTTCTTGATTTCCTCCACCTCGCCGTAGCTCGGCCCCATTTTGATCCCCACTGTGAACAGGAGGGTCCTTCCGTTGATCGTGATTTCGCATGACAACTCTTTCTGAAGCAGCTCGGCTAGCCAGACTGGATCAGGGCCGCAGACAACTAGCTCATCATGGACCTGTCCAAGGATCGCCGTTCGGACCCAGTCCATCGCGTCCGCTACTGGCTTGATGCGTGGATTGAGAATGTCCGCTGCGGCGCCTTGGATGTTGTAACTGTAGACCTTGCTCTTCTCGACACGACTGAAGAAGGGGAGCGTGAGGCCGCTGATCGGCGTCCTGACGCAACGCTCCTCACGAGCGCGCTTGAACTCGTCATGGTGCCAGCGCGCGAGCATGGGGTGCGCCGCGTCGTAGGCATCCCGGTTCCGGTAGGACTCCTTGAGTGTGTAGTTTGGAAAGTCGATCGCGACGTGCTTCCAAATGGCCTCCGGACTGCCATCGTTCATGCGCTGGTAGTACCAGATCTTGGCCATGTCCCTCTCGTCCTTGGAAACCTTGTCCGGCGAGTCGTACCCGAACATCGCGGCCGCGTTCTCGGCGTGCGGGTCACCCCCAGCCCTGAACAGCTCAATGAGATCTTCATCCTCAGTCACGAGGGCCGCGATGCGCATCTCGAGCTGGTCGTAGTCGCCGCACACAACCCAATCGCCCGGCCGGAGGGGTAGAAACACGTCGCGCAGGCCTGGGGCAACAACGCGCCATTCACCCTTCCGGGGACCATGCTTGATCTTCTTGCGCACCGGCTTCGGGATGTTCTGGAGGTTCGGCGAGCTGCTCCAACGCCCGGTGCGCGCCCCCTGCGGGTTCCAGGTGATGTGCATCCGCCCATCGGCGGCAATGCGCACGTCCTCGCCACCTTTCTTGGACCAACCCAAGTAGGCGAGCAGCTTCTCATTCTTCCGATAGCGCAGCATTGCCCTGGCGCCCTCGCGAACAAATTCGTTCGGATGGGTCACCATGTCACTGAGCGCTTTCTCGTCCGAGCTCGGCGCTCCGGTCTTCTTGGACCGGTACTTCACGCGTGCTTGCATCTTGCCGTAGAACAGCGAGCTCACTTGCGCCGGCGAATTCGGGTTGAAGTTCTCGATCCCAAACGCGGCGGCCAGGTTCTGGAGTTGGTTCCGCGCGCGCCTGTAGCGCGGACGTAGGACCTTGAGGTGTTTCTTGGCGCGCTCGCTATCCCACGGAACGCCCGTGCGCTCCATGAGCATAGCGATATGCATGTTCTCCATGTGCTGCCGAAAGATTTTCCAGCCCGCGGGTGTCTCGTCCAAGCGGGGCTCTAGGTAGGCGCGCAGCAGCAGCGTGACCCAGGCATCCTTTGCGTTGTACGTGCGCAAGCGTTCGGGATGACGCTTGGCGAACGCGTCGAGGCCCTTCTCGTGCGTGGTGGCGTGGAATTCCGTCTTCCAGCGCGGCAGGCGCGTCTCCAGCGCCGCGATGTATCCTAGGTCGTGCCAGACCCCCTGGGCCACCACGGCGTGCGCCAGGAGCGTGTCAAACGCGTAGTGCGCCTTCTCAATGTCGACGAGCCCTAGGCGTCCGGCCGTAAGGAGGTCGTGGGGTCCATTTTGAAGGACAAGAGGGTTACCGGAGAGAATTCGGGAAACCACGCGTGCAAGCCTTTTGCCCAACTGGTAAGAATCAAGGGATTCCACAAAGCCAAACCTGCCCGCAGTGTACGCTTCCCAAGGGATACTGACAGACACCTTCTCCGTAGCGATACCGAGGCACATGCACAGTGAGCTGAGTGGATCGGTACCTCTCGTCTCGACATCGAAGCCAACAGGTTCACGACTTTTTGCAATGCTCTCAAGCGCCTCGAGGGCTTCTTCGTCTGGGTGGATGAGGATCTTTGGCCAACGTTGAACATGGAACTTTCCTCGTGCGACTGCCCACGCCCGCCCGATGAACTCCCAAACGGAAGGAACGAACGAGCCGTTCTCGGGTCGCAGAACGTGTGCTGGATGGTAGGCCGTGACGACCTTGTATTTCTCGAAGGGATCGGCCCCCGGATAGGGCATGCCCTGGTAATGTCGCTGTTTGGTGCTCTTGATGCCCGTGAGAGCTTGGAAGGCGCGCCCTCCGAGGGCAAGAACGGTCTTGCAGCGCGTCTTCTCAAGCTCTGACACGAGCCGCGGTTTGCAGCATTCTATAGCCTTCGCCCACTCACCATCTCCGAGCTCCCGCCGTGGGCGGCACATTGTGACATTGGCAATATGGAGGTCCTCGCGGGGGATGTTCCAACGCGCGAGCGCGTTGTTGAGGAAGTCCCCCGAAGGACCGATGAAGTATTTCCCGTAGGTCTCTTCACTCGGTCCGGGGCCCTCCCCGGCCACGATCATTTTGCATTGCTTCGGTGGCTCGGGGAGGACAGGACCCTGTTGGGGCGGCGCCGAGAGCGGACAAGACTTACAGTCACAGCCGAGCGCCATGGCCGGCTTGTATACCGCTCTCAAACGCCGCTTTTTCATTTCAGCTTCCTGCGCCAGAAGTGGATATGCGAATACCAAATCCAGTGCCTGGCGAGAACGGCGCTCTTCTCACCATGCGGCGCGGAGTCGTACTCCGCGAGGATCTCGCGCTTCTCCGCATCGGTG
>Ga0307442_1001380_pt1 | contig 12045 bp, 10 predicted proteins | sample SalMarWE160430MG_FD_202143 | JGI IMG/M metagenome (GOLD analysis project Ga0307442, IMG submission 202143) | Salt marsh sediment microbial communities from the Plum Island Ecosystem LTER, Massachusetts, United States - WE1604-30 | ecosystem: Environmental > Aquatic > Marine > Intertidal zone >... | reverse complement strand
CCGACGACCATCAGCTCTCACGCGACGCGCGCATCGCATTGCAGAAGAAACTGGCTGCGCTCGGCTACAAGGTGAACGACTTCGAAGGCCACATCGATTTCGACCTGCGCGACGACATCCGCGCCGAGCAGCAGAAACGCGGCCTGCTACCGGACGGAAATCCGACGACCGCGTTTCTGGGAAAGCTCGGTGTGAAGGTGCCTTGATCAACGCGCGCCGTGGGTCCCGTCGCGGCCGGCGCTTTCCGCCTCAAGGCGGACCATTTCGAGCAGGTAGCCGAGGGTCTCGAGGCCGGTACGGCGCGCCATGGTGGCGAGATCGGCCGACAGGGTCGCGACGTAATTGGCTACCGCCGCGCGATCGCCCGGTCCGCTGGGAGTGGATTGATTGGCCATTGTAATTCGCGTCGACGCGTCCGGGGTTCTCGCGCTGATTGTTGCCGCTTCGACAAAAATACACGCTCCGTCCCGAATAGTAATCTTTTAATTGCATTTTATAATAAATACATCCTTGAGTTGTGTTTGTGTGTACCGGGGTCTTGTTCATGCCCTATTTGCTTGCTCTGACGCAGCTTCCGCATCGCCCTGATTTGACAGCCCGTGCCGCCTTCCCCATGTTCCGGGCAAACTGGCGGCCGATTCTACCCGACTCAGGCTAGGATTGGGCCGCTAAACCATTGGATCTTCATGAATATCGTCGTTGTCGAGTCGCCGGCCAAGGCAAAGACGATCAATAAATACCTCGGCCCCGGCTACGAGGTCCTGGCCAGTTTTGGCCATATCCGCGACTTGCCCGCCAAGGACGGCTCGGTCGACCCCAATGCCGATTTCCACATGCTGTGGGAGGTCGATGCCCGCTCCAACCAGCGCATCAACGACATCGCCCGGGCGCTTAAAGGCGCCGACAAACTGATCCTCGCCACCGACCCGGATCGCGAGGGCGAGGCCATCTCCTGGCACGTGCTGGAGGTGCTCAAGGAAAAGAAGGCGCTGAAAGGCCAGGCCATCGAGCGCGTCGTGTTTAACGCCATCACCAAGCAAGCGGTGACCGAGGCGATGAAACATCCGCGCAAGATCGACGCCTCGCTGGTCGACGCCTATCGCGCACGCCGCGCGCTCGATTACCTGGTCGGCTTCACGCTCTCCCCCGTGCTCTGGCGCAAGCTGCCGGGGGCACGCTCGGCTGGCCGGGTGCAATCGGTCGCGCTGCGGCTGGTCTGCGACCGCGAGCTGGAGACCGAGAAATTCGTCGCCAAGGAATACTGGTCGATCGCGGCAACGCTGGCGACGCCGCGGCAGGAGACCTTCGAGGCGCGCCTCGTCGGCGCCGACGGCCAGAAGATCCAGCGGCTCGACATCGGCTCCGGCGCGGAAGCCGAGGCCTTCACCCGCGATCTCGAAAACGCGACCTTTAAGGTCGCCAATGTCGAAGCCAAGCCCGCGCGCCGCAACCCGCCGCCGCCCTTCACCACCTCGACCATGCAGCAGGAGGCCTCGCGCAAGCTCGGCTTCTCGCCCGCGCACACCATGCGGCTGGCGCAGCGGCTCTATGAAGGCATCGATATCGGCGGCGAGACCGTCGGCCTCATCACCTATATGCGCACCGACGGCATCGACGTGACGCCGGAAGCGATCACCGCCATTCGCCAAATGATCGGCAAGGAGTATGGCGGCGATTACGTTCCCGAGGCGCCGCGCTCCTATCAGCAAAAGTCGAAAACCGCGCAGGAAGCGCACGAAGCGGTGCGCCCCACCGACCCCAACCGCTCGCCGGCGCAAGTCGCCAAGTCCGTCGACCGCGATCAGGCGCGCCTCTATGAGCTGATCTGGAACCGCGCCGTCGCCAGTCAGATGCAGTCGGCCGAACTCGAGCGCACCACCGTCGACATCGAGGCCAAAGCCGGCGCCCGCACCATCGACCTGCGCGCCACCGGCCAGGTGGTCAAGTTCGACGGCTTCCTCACGCTGTACCAGGAAGGTCACGACGAGGACGACGAGGACGATGAGAGCCGCCGCCTGCCCGCCATGAGCCAGGGCGAATTGCTGCAAAAGCAGGCGATCAATTCCAGCCAGCACTTCACCGAGCCGCCGCCGCGCTTTTCCGAAGCCGCACTGGTCAAGCGCATGGAAGAGCTCGGCATCGGCCGGCCTTCAACGTATGCCTCGATCCTACAAGTGCTGCAGGACCGCGGCTATGTGCGCATCGACAAGAAGCGGCTGATGCCCGAGGACAAGGGCCGCGTGGTGGTCGGCTTCCTGGAAAGCTTCTTCCAACGCTATGTCGAATACGATTTCACCGCCAATCTGGAAGAGCAACTCGACCGCATCGCCAACAACGAGATCGACTGGAAGCAGGTGCTGACCGACTTCTGGACCGACTTCATCGGCTCGGTCAACGACATCAAAGAACTCAGAATTACGCAGGTGCTCGACGCCCTCAACGATCTGCTCGAGCCCCATATCTTCCCGCAGCCGGCGGACGGCAGCGACCGGCGCAAATGCCCGAACTGCGAAACGGGGCGGCTCTCGCTCAAGGTCGGGCGCTTCGGCGCCTTCATCGGCTGCTCGAACTATCCCGACTGCAATTTCACCCGCCAGATGACGCCGGGCGCCAATGGCGGCGTCAACGGCACCAAGGTTCTGGGCGAGGATCCGCAAACGGGCCTGGAAGTCTCGCTGCGCGGCGGCCGCTTCGGTCCCTATCTGCAGCTCGGCGAACAGGCGAAACCTGAGAAAAAAGGCGACAAGGTCGAAAAGCCCAAGCGCGCCGGCCTGCCGAAAGGCCTGGCGCCTGACGACGTCGATCTCGAAAAGGCGCTGGCGCTGCTCGCGCTGCCACGCGAAGTGGGCATCCATCCGGAAGACAATGAACCGATCCTCGCCGGCGTCGGCCGCTTCGGTCCCTACGTCAAGCACGGCAAAACCTACGCCAGTCTCGAAGAAGGCGATGACGTGCTCAATGTCGGTCTCAACCGCGCGGTCACGCTGATCGCCGAGAAGAAGGCCAATCCCGGACGCGGCCGCCGCTTCGGCGCCGATCCCGGCAAGGTGCTGGGCGAGCACCCCGACAAGGGCGGCCCGATCGTGGCGAAGAAGGGCCGCTACGGCCCTTACGTGTCCCACGACGGCATCAACGCCACGCTGCCGGGCGACAAGAACCCGGAGACGATCACGTTGGAGGAAGCCGTCAGCCTGCTCGATGCCCGCGCCGAGAGGGTCGGCGCCTCCGGCAAGCGGGGCGGCAAGAAGAAGAATGCCAAGAAGGCCGCGGGCAAAACCGAGACTAAGGTGGTCGAGGCGCCTAAGCCGCGCCGCGCCGCCGGCCGCAAGACCGTCTCCGGCAAGGCGGAAGTCAAGCCCGCCGCGAAGGCCAAGAAGCCCGCTGCTGCTGCCGCCAAGGCCAAGCCGGCGCGCAAAACCACGGCCGCCGAGTAACTGGCGAAGCCTGCGTTCGATGATTACATTTCGTGATAATCGCGCCGATTTGGCGCAGGAAACCTATTTTGAATAAACCCGCTAAAAAGTTACCTTCCCTCCCCTCCAAGGCCGACCTCCTCGCCTTCATCCGCCAGCGCCCCGGCAAGGTCGGCACCCGCGAAATCGCCCGCGCTTTTGGTCTCAAGAACGCGCTGCGCGCCGAGCTTAAGCGCCTCCTGCGTGAAATGTCCGACGAAGGCGCGATCGAAAAACGCCGCAAGAAGATCCATCACCCCGGCCTACTGCCTTCCACCGTGCTCGCCGACGTGACGGCGCGCGATGCCGAAGGCGATCTGATCGCCACGCCCGACGAATGGGACGAGGAGGCGCATGGGCCGGCGCCGAAAATCCGCATCCATATCCCGCGCAAGTCGCGTCCCGGCGAAGCCGCCGGTCTCGGCGATCGCGTGCTGCTGCGCGTGGAGGAGATCGCGGAAGAAGACGGCGTGCGCCACCGCGGCCGCGTCATCAAGATTATCGATCACCCCAAGCACCGCGTGCTGGGAATATTCCGCAAAATGCCCAACGGCGGCGGACGGCTGGAGCCGGTCGACAAGAAAATGCTCGGCAAGGAGCTTGCCATTCCCGCCGGCAGCACCGCGCAAGCCGACGACGGCGACCTGGTCGCGGTGGAGACCAGCCGCGCGCCGCGCATGGGCTTGTCTACAGGGCGTATAGTCGAGCGCCTCGGCTCGCTCAAGAGCGAACGCGCCGTCAGCCTGATCGCCATTCACGCCCACGGCATCCCGTCCGTCTTCAAGCACGAGACGATTCATGAGGCGGAAGCGGCCAAGCCCGCGACGCTGTCCCACCGTGAGGACTGGCGCAAATTGCCGCTCGTCACCATCGATCCGCCCGACGCCAAGGATCACGACGACGCCGTGCATGCCGAGCCCGACACCGCCGCCAACAACCGCGGCGGCTTCATCGTCACCGTCGCCATCGCCGACGTCGCGCATTACGTAACGCCGGGCTCGGCGCTCGACCGCGAAGCCTTGGTGCGCGGCAATTCGGTCTACTTCCCCGACCGCGTGGTGCCGATGCTGCCGGAGCGTATCTCCAACGATCTCTGTTCGCTGCGCCCGAAAGAGGACCGTGCGGCGCTGGCCGTACGCATGGTGATCGGCGCCGACGGCCGCAAGCACTCGCACGCATTTCACCGCGTGCTGATGCGCTCGGCCGCGCGCCTGTCCTACCAGCAGGCGCAGCTCGCCATTGGCGGGCGCACCGATGAAGACACCGAGGCGCTGGTCAAGCCCGTGTTAGAGCCGCTCTACGCCGCCTATGAGACGCTGGCGCGGGGGCGCGCCGAGCGGGCACCGCTCGATCTCGATTTGCCCGAGCGCAAGATTCTGCTGAGAGGCGACGGCACCGTCGACCGCGTAATCATGCCGGAGCGCCTGGAAGCGCACCGGCTGATCGAGGAGTTCATGATCCTCGCCAACGTGGCCGCCGCCGAGACTTTGGAAAAGACACGCACTCCGCTGATCTATCGCGTGCACGACGAGCCGGCGATGGAGAAGCTCGTCGCGTTGCGCGAGTTCCTGCAAACCCTCGATATCAATTTCCCCAAAGCCGGCGCGTTGCGGCCTGCCGCGTTCAACCGCGTGCTGGCGCAGGTGAAGGGCCGCGACGCCGAGCAACTCGTCAACGAAATCGTCTTGCGCACGCAGGCGCAGGCCGAGTACCTCGCGGAGAATTACGGGCATTTCGGCCTCAACCTGCGCCGCTACGCGCACTTCACTTCGCCGATCCGTCGCTATGCCGATCTGATCGTGCATCGCGGGCTGATCCGCGCGCTCAAGCTGGGCGCGGGCGGTCTGCCCGAGGCCACAGACCACAAGCAGCTTGCCGAGATCGCCGCCGAGATTTCCGCCACCGAGCGCCGCGCAATGGTGGCCGAGCGCGAGACCAACGACCGGCTGATCGCGCACTTCCTCGCCGACCGCGTCGGCGCCACGTTCGACGGCCGCATCTCCGGCGTCCACCGCGCCGGCCTGTTCGTCAAGCTGCACGAGACCGGCGCCGACGGCTTCGTGCCGGCGCGCACCATTGGCGACGAATATTTCCATTACGACGAGAAACACCATGCCATGGTCGGCCGCCACAGCGGCGAAACCTACCGGCTCGGCGATCCCGTCACCGTGAAGCTGGTGGAGGCGGCGCCGGTCGCCGGCGCGCTACGCTTCGAATTGCTCCCGGAGGGGCGCCGCGGCAGCCCGCGCCGTTCTCCCCGGCACGAACAGCGGCGGCCGGAGCGCCACCGATCAAGCAAGCATCGCGGTAAGAAACGGAAGTCACGATGACGAAAGATCTCGCTAAGCTCTGGGCCGAGCGCATGACCAAAACGGAGCGCGACCAGACGTCCCCGGAAAGCGAGCCGCACGACGCCGCGACCTTGATGCTAATCGACCGTTCCAGCGCACAGCCGAAAGTGCTGCTCGGCCGCCGGCACCACAGCCACAAATTCTTGCCTAGTAAATTCGTGTTTCCGGGCGGCCGCATCGAGGCGCTCGACCGCGTCATGCCGGCGGCGAGCGAACTCGACGCGCAAGCGCAGAAGAAGCTGATGGAGCGGGTGACCACGCCGAGTGCAGAGCTGGCACGCGCCTTCGCGCTCGCCGCCGTGCGCGAAACCGCGGAGGAAACCGGGCTGCTGCTTGGCGTCAAGCGCGATGCGCCGCCAACGGTGCCGGGCGAAATCTGGGCGGACTTCGCCAAGGCGCACGTTTTCCCCGACCTCGTCCATGTCCACTTCATCGCCCGCGCCATCACGCCGCCGCGGCGGCCGCGCCGCTTCGATACGCGCTTCTTCACCGCCGACGCCTCTGCGATCGCGCACAAGATCGAGTGCGTGGTGGGGCCGGATTCCGAACTGGTCGAGCTCACCTGGGTGCCGCTCGAGCAGGCCACCCATCTCGACATGCCGACCATCACCGGTGTGGTGCTGGAGGAACTGCTGGCCCGGGTCGCGGCTGGCATGGGCCACGATCTGCCGGTGCCGTTCTATTTTATGCGCGACCAGCAGTTCTTCCGGGAACTGCTATAACCTTACGAAAATCGCCCGTTTCTTGACATTCCCGGGCCCGACGCTAGGTTCCCCGCCAAAGACGCCACCGCCAATTCCGTTTCGAGGATCAGTCCATGGCCAAAGCCATCAGTCTCAAAATCAAGCTCGTCTCCAGCGCGGGCACCGGCCACTACTATGTGACCAAGAAGAACTCGCGCACCCAGACCGACAAAATGAAAAAGAAGAAATACGACCCGATCGCCAAGAAGCATGTCGAGTACAGCGAATCCAAGATCAAATAAGCGCGGACCCGCGCGATCAAGCGCAACGAAAACGGGCGCCTGCGGGCGCCCTTCGTATTTTCGGAGTTGCACAAATGAGGTGGCCGGCCGGAAGCGGTGTATGAGGAGGCCACTCTCACCGCTTCCAGGCCGGCCGAACCCCGCAGAACCCAGGAGATGCGGCGGACCTGAGCACTCCGCAGGGCATTGGATTTGGCGTTTTCCGGGCGCGCATGACGAATGGAGTGACGCTCAGCACCCTAACGAAAAGCCGTTGCGGCAAGGTTAGACCAAGCGCCTTGGCCGACCAAACGGCTTTTTAAAGCGCTGGAATGTCTCGCTAATTATTAGCTGGCGCGCCCGCGGCGTGAGTGCTGCGGGCGAATCTCTCAAACTCACGCGTCTCAGGCGGCGTCCGGCACCACCCGGTTGCGGCCGTCGCGTTTGGCGCGATAAAGCGCGGTGTCGGCGCGCTTGAGGATGGCGGCGGCATTGTCGCCCGGCCCGTCGAGCGCGGCGATGCCGATCGAGATGGTGACGTCGAGACTGCGGGTGCCGTCCTGGATCGCGAACGGCTCGCTGGCGATCCTGCGGCGCAGACGCTCGGCCACCATGGTGGCTACCGCCATGTCGGTTTCCGGCATCACGATGACGAATTCCTCACCGCCGTAGCGGCAGGCCAGATCGATATTGCGGATCGCCTTGCGGATGCGCAGCGCGAATTCGCGCAGCACGTCATCGCCGGCGTCATGGCCGTGGGCATCGTTGACCGCCTTGAAATAATCGATGTCGAGCACCAGCACGGCGATCGGCTTGCCGCGCGCGGCCGCCTGCTCGACCAGCGTCGCCAGATGGGTTTCCATGTAGCGGCGGTTGTGTAGGCCGGTGAGCGCGTCGGTGATCGCCATCTCGACCGTCAGCTGCGCGTTGTCGCGCAGCCGCTCGGTGTAGCGCTTCTTCTTGATCTGCGTGCGCACGCGCGCCAGCATTTCATTCTTGTCGATCGGGCGGATCAGATAGTCGTTGACGCCGATCTCCAGCCCGCGCACCAGCCGTGCATTGTTGTCGGCTTCCGCCATTGCCAGGATCGGCACGTTGCGGGTGCGCTCGAGCGAGCGCACCTGGCTGCACAGCCGCAGCCCATCAAAATTCTGCAAGCCGAGCGACACGATCAGCAGGTCGTAATTGCCCTCGGCGGCGTGGAACAGCGCCTCGTTCGGATCGGCCTCCACGTCCACCGAGTGCTCGGCAGACAGTGTCGCTACGATGCGCTCGTAGGAGGACTTGCGGTCGTCGACGATCAGGATGTGGCCCTGGCGTCCAGTTTCCGCCACCGCCGCGCGTTCCGGGCTCTGGATGCCGATTTCCTTCGACGTGAGCGCGCGCATGCGCAGCTCGTCGGTCACCATCTTCAGCCGCGCCAGTGAGCGCACGCGCGAGACCAGCGCTACGTCGGTGACCGGCTTGGTGAGGAAATCGTCGGCGCCGGCTTCCAGCCCGCGCACGCGGTCGGCCGGCTGGTCGAGCGCGGTGACCATGACCACCGGAATGTGGTGCGTGACCGGATTGGTCTTGAGCATCCGGCACACCTCGAAGCCGTCCATGTCCGGCATCATCACATCGAGCAGCACAATGTCGCATTCGGCGCGCTCGCACACTGCCAGCGCTTCCGCGCCGCTGTAGGCGGTAGTGACGTCGAAATATTCCGCCGACAGCCGCGCCTCCAGGAGCTTCACATTGGCCGGGACGTCATCGACAACAAGGACGCGGGCGGTCATCTCACGCGCTCCCGAGGAAATGGCGGATGGTCTCGATGAACTTGCCCACTGAGATCGGCTTGGAGAGATAGGCCTCGCAGCCGCCCTCGCGGATGCGCTCCTCGTCGCCCTTCATGGCGAAGGCGGTGACCGCCACGACCGGGATAGCCTTGAGATCGGGATCGTCTTTCAGCCATTTCGTCACTTCGAGGCCGGATACTTCCGGCAGTTGGATGTCCATCAGGATCAGGTCGGGCCGGTACTTACGAGCGAGATCGAGAGCCTCGATCCCGTTGCGGGTGCCGACGGTCTGGTAGCCATGCGCTTCCAGGAGGTCGTGGAAGAGCTTCATGTTCAGCTCGTTGTCTTCCACGATCAGGACGGTCTTCGGCATACATTCCCCGCCCTATTTGTCCCCAATGCGCCTCGCCCGGCAGGTCGCGCCGTCGCCAGGGCGCGCGCGGTCGTGCATGATCTGGACGGTAGTGCCGATTTGTTACGGAAAGGCAAATTTGATCGATGAAACTAGGCACTCCGTTAACGCAACCAGAGGCAGAAGGGCTGGCGATTCAGGCGCTTAGCTTCATTGCCGACGAGCCTGAGCGGCTCAGGCGCTTCTTGGCGGTCACCGGCATCGCGCCGGCCGAGATTCGCGCAGCGGCAGCCGAGCCGGGCTTCTGGGCCGGCGTGCTGGAGCACCTGGCCGCCGACGAGCGGCTGCTGACGGCTTTCGCTGCCGATGCCGGCATCAATCCCACCGCCATCGGCAGGGCGCTCGCGGCGCTTACCGGCGGCGCCTGGCAGCGTAACAACCCATGAGCTTCTGCCGCGATTGCCTGGCCGACGCGCCCGAGAAAGCCGAACGCTGCGCCGCCTGCGGCTCGCCGCGGCTCGCCCGCCACCCCGAGCTCGACACGCTCACCATTGCCCATGTCGATTGCGACGCCTTCTACGCAACAATAGAAAAACGCGACGACCCCTCGCTCGCCGACAAGCCGGTAATCGTCGGCGGGGGCAAACGCGGCGTGGTGGCGACGGCCTGCTATATCGCGCGCACCTACGGCATTCGCTCGGCCATGCCGATGTTCGAAGCACTGCGGCGCTGCCCGCAGGCGGTGGTGGTGAAGCCGGCCATGGCAAAATACGCCAAGGTCGGACGCGAAGTGCGCCGCGCCATGCTCGACTTGACGCCGCTGGTCGAACCGCTGTCGATCGACGAGGCCTTCCTCGATTTGACCGGCACCGAGCGGCTGCACGGCATGAACGCGGCCAAGGTGCTGGCGCGTTTCGGTCACCAAGTCGAGCGCGAGCTCGGCATCACGGTGTCGATCGGACTGTCGGCCAACAAGTTCCTCGCCAAGATCGCCTCCGACCTCGACAAGCCGCGTGGCTTCGCCGTGCTCGGCCAGGCGGAGGCGGCAGCGTTCCTGGCGCCAAAGCCGGTCGGCTTCATCTACGGCGTAGGCGCCGTGAGCGCGGCCAGACTCGCGGCCGATGGTTATCGCCTGATCGCCGATCTGCAGCGCGCCGACGCGCGCGAACTGATGCGCCGCTACGGCGAGGAAGGCTTGCGGCTGGCGCGGCTTTCGCACGGCATCGATGAACGCCGCGTCGATCCCGCGCGCGAGACCAAGAGCATTTCATCGGAAACCACCTTCGAGCGCGACATCGGCGAATTCCGCCCGCTCGAGCAGACGCTGTGGGCCCTGACCGAGAAAGTGTCGGCGCGCCTGAAGGCCGAGGCGCTTGCCGGCTCGACCGTGACGCTCAAGCTCAAGAGCGCCGACTTCAAGTTGCGCACGCGCGCGCAGGCGCTCGGCGCGCCGACGCAGCTTGCCGCCCGCATCTTCGACTCCGGCCGCGAACTGCTGCGCCGCGAGGTCGGCGTGACCCGCTTCCGCCTGATCGGCATCGGCGTCAGCAATCTGGCGGACGCTGCCGGCGACGATCTCGCCGATCTGCTCGAGCGGCGCGGCGCGCAAGCCGAGCACGCCGTCGACCGGCTGCGCGAAAAATTCGGCCGTTACGTGGTGGTGAAGGGGCTGGCGCTGGAGGACGACTAGTTCGAGCCCCTCAAGGACAAGGCTTCGCCTTCTTAAGATCCAGCGAGGTCATCTTGCCGCTGATGGTGAAGTCCGTGTAGTCGAGCAGCAGCTTGCGCGAAATGCCGTTCTCGTACAGCTCAAAGGTAATGGCATAGACCGGCGTCTGCTCACCGGTCTGCTCCTTTTGCGCGCTCTCGTGCTCGAAATAGCTGATGGTCACCGGCCAGCGCGTAAGCTTGGCGAGCGCGGGGATGTCGGCGGCAGCGTCATCCGGCGGCTTGCTGCCGGGTGGAATCGGGGCGCCGATCACGGTCAGCGTGTTGTACAGCTTCTCGCCGGTTTCGGAGCCGTCATAGACCGGGAACTCGAGAATGAACTTGCCCGCGCGCGCAGCGGCGATGATGCGCCGCATGTGCTCGGTCGGGAACACCGCATTGACCGGCTCGGTGAAATTCTTCGGCTTCGGCTTGCTCAAATCGATCGTGATTGCCTTGGCCTGGCGCTCGGCATGGCCGTCGACCGTGCCGGTCTGCTGGTCGTTAAGCAGGTTTTCCGAGTTGAATCGGAATGTCTTGGCGGCACCATCCTCCCAGGTAGTGGAGCGTAAATCGCTGAGCGTGGACTTCCCCTCCAGGGAATCGAGCTCCGATACCTGGCGGAATTGCAGCGCGTAGCCCTCGCAGGCGTTGCCGGAAAAATCGTACAGGATACGTCCGCGCACCGCGTCGATGCCGCGGCCGCCGCGCGACTTCAACAGCTTGAGGTCGTAGACCGCCCGGTGCGGCGCCAGCAATACGTTGCCGGCGGGTGGCGCGGCTGCGGCCGGGCCGTGGACCGCCGCGGCGGCAAGACCGATCGCGAGAGCCGGCAAGATCAGCCGTCTGGCGCTGTTGTTGCTCATTGATGAGGGCCTCTGCGCAGCAGCGTTGGAGCCATGTTCGCGAATACAGATATGCAAGAAGTGGGCAAGATAGAGGCCGCTACCGAGCCGAGCAACCGAGGTGGCGCGCGCTTGCACAGGAGCGTGCGATCGGCCAAGACAACCGACCAAGACCAGATGCCGCACGCGGCGGGAGAGGCGCCCATGGCCGGAACGGTGGAAAAGAGGCTCGCCAGTCTAGGCGTTACCCTGCCGACCCCGGCCAGCCCGATCGCCAATTATGTGCCGTTCGTGCGCAGCGGCAGCCTGCTCGTCCTTTCGGGCCAGCTTTGCTTCGGCGCCGACGGCAAGCTGGTCGCCATGGGCCAGCTCGGCGGGTCGGTGTCGATCGAGGACGGGCAGAAGGCGGCGCGCGCCTGCGCCATCAACCTTCTGGCGCAGGTCAAGGCCGCCCTTGGCGAGCTTGATGCCGTCGAGCGCGTGCTTCGTCTCGGCGGCTTCATCAATTCGGCGCCCGGCTTCACCGACGGCGCGAAGGTGATGAACGGCGCCTCCGACCTGATGGTGGAAGTGTTCGGCGACAAGGGCCGGCATGC
>Ga0307442_1001379_pt1 | contig 12046 bp, 10 predicted proteins | sample SalMarWE160430MG_FD_202143 | JGI IMG/M metagenome (GOLD analysis project Ga0307442, IMG submission 202143) | Salt marsh sediment microbial communities from the Plum Island Ecosystem LTER, Massachusetts, United States - WE1604-30 | ecosystem: Environmental > Aquatic > Marine > Intertidal zone >... | reverse complement strand
GGAGAAGGTGGTGACCGCGACGCGCCCCTTGGCATTCTTCACGATCTGGGTGAGCGACTTTGCCACGTCGCGCTCCGAGGGCGAGCTTCCCTCGCGGAAGGCGTTGGTGGAGTCGATGATAAGCGCATGCACGCCTTCATCTCCGAGCCGGGAGAGCCGCTTCTCGTCAAGCGGCTTGCCGATGAGCGGGGTGGCGTCGAGTTTCCAGTCGCCGGTGTGGAGGATGAGACCCAAGGGCGTGCGGATCGCGAGCGCGCTCATCTCCGGGATCGAGTGCGCCAGTGTGACGAGCTCCACGTCGAACGGTCCGACCTTGAAGCGGCCGTCGAGGGGAACGACGGTGATGGGAAGATCCAAGTCGCCGCCGTACTCGGCGAGCTTGGCGCGCAGCATGCCGGCCGTGAAAGGCGTGGCGTAGATCGGCGCTCTAAGGCGCGGCCACAGCTCGATCACCGCGCCGATATGGTCCTCGTGCGCATGCGTGAGCACGAGGCCCGCCAAATCGTTGCGGTTCTCCTCGATGAAGCGCACATCAGGCAGGATCACATCTATGCCTGGATCGAACTCGCCTTCGGGAAACGTGATGCCGCAATCGACCATCAGCCACTGGCGCCGATCCTCGGGGCCAAGCCCGTAGAGGTAGGCGTTCATGCCGATCTCACCGAGACCGCCGAGCGCTACGAAAACGAGCTCGTCTCCACCCCTGCCCCGGCCCGCACCACGCGCTTCCCGGCTCATCGGCTGTCGTCGTCCTTCCGGCCTTCGCTGTCGGGACGCGCACGCTGGAGCGTCACGTCGCCATAGGTGAAACGCCGCTCGCCGCCGTCGTCACCAACAATCACCAGGGCCCCTTCGTCGTCGAGACCGACAAAGCGCCCCTCTACGGGGCCCTCCGCCGCCTGCACGGTGAGGCGCTCGCCGATGGCGCCCGCGCGCTCCAGCCAACTCGCACGGACAGCGGCGAACCCCTCGCCCTCGTTCCACGTCTTGAGCCAAGCGTCCATTGTCCCGGCCAGGAAGCACAACGCCTCGCGCGGCGAAAGGGTCAAGCCGTGCGCCGCCAGATATGTCGCGCCCGGCTCCAGCCCCGGCGGGGCAGAGGCGAGGTTGATGCCGACGCCGATCACGGCGATCCGGCCCTCGCCGGGCCCCCGAGCGCTGCTCTCGACCAGGATGCCGCCCGCCTTGGCAGGACCGATCAGGACGTCATTCGGCCATTTGAGACGCAGGCCCGGGCCGAGCGGGCCGGCCTTGCGGATCGCGTCGATCGCCGCCACACCCGCAACGAGCGAGAGTTGGCCCGCCCTGGCGGCGGGGCAGCCCGTCTCGATGAGCAGGCTCGCAAAGAGATTGCCGGGGCCTGAGACCCATGTGCGCCCTGAGCGCCCCCTCCCCGTCGTCTGCAGGTCGGCCAGAACCCACAGCGGTCCCCTCTCGCCGGCAAGCGCCTGGCGCATTGCCTCGGCGTTGGTGGAATCGGCCTCTGAGAGATGGATCAAACGGTAGGGGAAGTCGTTAGCCGAAGCGGTCATTGGCCGGGGAGTGCATGCAGCGTGCGCGCTGCGGTGAGGGCGGCATCGACGAGCGGCGCCGGCAGAAGGACGAACAGCAGCACGAACAGGCCCGAGATCGTCATGACGAACCCGGCGCCGCGCTCGACGGGCAGGAAGGCAGGCCTGGCCTCATCGAAGAACATGATCTTGACGACCCTCAGGTAGTAGTAGGCGGCGATGACGCTGGCCAGGACGCCGATGACGGCCAACGCGTAGAGCTGCGACTTTATCGCCGCCGCGAACACGTAGAACTTGGCGAAGAAGCCGGCAAGCGGCGGAATTCCCGCCATCGAGAACAGGATCATGGCCAGGACGAAAGCCAAGGGCAAGTTGGTCTTGGCAAGACCCGACAATGCGTCGATCTCCTCGATAAGCCCGTCCTTCATGCGCATGGAGAGGATGCAGGCGAAGGCCCCGACCGTCATGAACAGGTAGATCGCGAGGTAGACGAGCACGGCCTGCGTCCCCGCCTCGCTGTCGGCCGCGACTCCGATCAAGGCGTAGCCCACATGGCCGATGGAGGAATAGGCCATCAGGCGCTTGATGTTGGACTGGCCGATCGCCGCAAAGGCGCCGAGCAGCATGGAGGCGATGCTCAGGAAGACGATGATCTGCTGCCATTGCCCCGAGATGGCCGGGAAGGCGGTGAGCAGCACGCGGATCAGCAGCGCCATGGCAGCAAGCTTGGGCGCCGCTGCGAAAAAGGCCGTGACCGGCGTCGGCGCGCCCTCATAGACGTCCGGCGTCCACATGTGGAAGGGCACCGCCGAGATCTTGAAGGCAATGCCGACGAGCAGGAACACCAATCCGATGGTGAGGCCGATGGTCTCCGCCGTCGGCTGGCCGGACGCCGCGCTCGCGATCACGGAGAAGTCGACCGAGCCGGTGAAGCCGTAGATCAGCGAGCAGCCGTAGAGCAGCATGCCCGTCGACAGCGAACCCAGCACGAAATACTTGAGGCCGGCCTCGCTGGAGCGCACGGAGTCGCGCCGGATGGCGGCAACCACGTAGAGTGCCAGGCTCTGCAGCTCGATGCTGAGAAAGAGCGCAATCAGGTCGCCGGCCGAGACCATCAGCATCATGCCGAGCACGGCGAGCAGAAGCAGAACGGTGTACTCGTAGCTCAAAAGCGCCAAGCGCGAGAGATTGCCGACCGACATGATGAGCACGAGGGCCGAGCCCCCCAGCACCAACAGCTTCATGAAGCGGGCGAAGTCGTCGGCGATGAAGGCCCCGTCGAACAGCGTGGCGCGCTCGGCGGGGGCGGCGGCAAGAAAACCGGCCGCCAGCAGCAGAGTACCGACCGCAAACACGTTGGCGGCAACGTCGCGCCCCGGCACGGCGCGTCCGAAGGCGCCGAGCATCAGAAGCACCATGGCGCCCACAGCGACAATGATCTCGGGCAGGGCCGGCGCGTAGGTGTTCAACACTTGCATGACGATGCGGCTCCTGGACTCACGGGGCGGCGGCTGTGGGCGGCGGCCGCACGGAGGCCTCGTAGGCGGAAACGAGCTTCTTGACGGAGACGGCCGCAACGTCGAACACAGGCGCCGGATAGACGCCCAGCAGGATCGTCAGCACAATCAAGGGCGCCATGATCCCGATCTCGCGGTAGCTCAAATCTTGAATGGTCTTGAGCGCGGGCTTCACCAGCTGACCGAAGATGACGCGGCGATAGACCCACAGCGCATAGACGGCGGACCAGATCACGCCCGAGGTGGCCAGCAGCGCCAGCCAGGTGTTGACCTTGAACGAGGCGAGCAGCGTCAAGAACTCGCCGACGAAGCCCGAGGTGCCCGGCAGCCCCACGTTGGCCATGGTGAAGACCATGAAGAACGCCGCATAGACCGGCATGCGGTTCACAAGCCCGCCGAACACCGAGATCTCGTGCGTGTGCATGCGGTCGTAGAGCACGCCGACGCAGAGGAAGAGCCCGGCCGAGACGATGCCGTGCGAGACCATCTGGAAGATGGCGCCCTCCACGCCCTGGGTGGAGAAGGTGAAGATGCCCATGGTCACGAAGCCCATGTGCGCGACCGACGAATAGGCGATCAGCTTCTTCAAGTCGGTCTGTGCCAGCGCCACGAGCGAGGTGTAGATGATGGCGAAGATGGAGAGCACGAAGATGAAGGGCGCGAGGCTCTCGCTTGCGAGTGGAAACATCGGCACCGAGAAACGCAGGAAGCCATAGCCGCCCATCTTCAACAGGATCGCTGCCAGGATGACCGAGCCGGCGGTCGGGGCCTCCACGTGGGCATCCGGCAACCAGGTGTGCACCGGCCACATCGGCAGCTTCACCGCGAACGAAGCGAAAAAGGCGAACCACAAGTACCACTGCATGTCGGCGGGGAACTTGGTGGTCATCAGGGTCGGGATGTCGGTTGTGCCCGTGTGCCAGTACATCGCCATCACGGCGAGCAGCATCAGGACCGAGCCCAGAAGCGTGTAGAGGAAGAACTTGAAGGTTGCATAGACGCGGTTGGGGCCGCCCCAGACCCCGATGATGAGGAACATCGGAATGAGGCCGCCCTCGAAGAACACATAGAACAGCACCAGGTCGAGCGCGCAGAAGACGCCGATCATCAGCGTTTCGAGCACGAGGAAGGCGATCATGTACTCCTTGACGCGGTCCTGGATGCAGACCCAGCTCTGCAGCACGCACAAGGGCAACAGGAACGTCGTCAGGTTGACGAACAGCACCGAGATGCCGTCGACCCCGAGCTTGAATTTGAAGATGTCGAGCCAGTTGCGGCTCTCCACGAACTGAAAGCCCGAGGCGGTCGTGTCGAAATGGAACCAGACGATGAGCGAGACGAGGAAGGTGATGATCGTCGTCCACAGCGCAACCCAGCGCGCGTTGTCCTTCGCCTCGGGGTTGAGGAAGGCGATGATGACGGCCCCCACCAGCGGCAGGAACATCACGATCGACAGAAGCGGAGCGGAGGCAAGGTCCATCTAGCGCACCCCGCTCATGAACATGAAGTAGGTCACGAGCAGCGCCAGACCGACCAACATGGCGAAGGCATAGGTGTAGATGTAGCCCGTCTGCAGACGCACGGCGCGCCCGGTGACGCGATAGACGCCGGCGGCGGTGCCATCGATCAGGCCGTTGATGATGCCGATGTCGCCGACTTTCCACAGAACGTTGGCGATCCAGAAGGTGGGCCGCACGAAGATGAAGTCGTAGAGCTCGTCGAAGTACCACTTGTTCAACAGGAAAACGTAGATCGGATAGAAGACGCGCGAGGTGATCGCCGGCAGCGAGGGTACGAGCATGTAGTAGAGGAACGGCATGAAGGTGCCGATCGCCATTGCCGTGAACGTCGACCAGTGCACCCACTCGGGCAGCTCGTGCATCTGGTGGAAGAGGTCGACCTCTGTCTTCTGCACGACGGCATTGTTCCAGAAGGCGTCCGCTCCCCCGCCGATGAAGGTGTGGATTCCGAGCGCGCCGGCGAACGCGGCGCCCAGCCCCAAGCCCAGAAGCGCGAACGTCATCGTCGGCGGGCTCTCGTGCAGGTGCGCGTAGTCCTCCGGGCTGATGCGGGTCTTGCCGTGGAACGTCATGAGGATCAGGCGCCAGATGTAGACCGCGGTCAGGAAGGCGCCGAGCAGCAGGAACCAGAACGCGTAATTGTTCGGCGTGTCGGCCGCGTAGGAGGCCACGATGATGGCGTCCTTGGAGTAGAAGCCGGCAAAGCCGCCGATGTGGGGAATGCCGAAGCCCGACAGCGCCAGCCCGCCGGCGATCATCATCAACCAGGTGATGCGCATCTTGGGCGCCATGCCACCCATCTTGCGCATGTCCTGCTCCTCATGCAGCGCGTGCTTCACCGAGCCGGCGCACAGGAACAGGAGCGACTTGAAGAAGGCGTGGCAGAACAGGTGGAAGATGCCCATGGAGAAGGCGCCGATGCCGCATGCGGCGAACATGTAGCCGAGCTGCGAGCAGGTCGAGTAGGCGATGACCCGCTTGATGTCGTTCTGCACCACGGCGATGGTCGCGGCGAAGAAGGCCGTGAATGACCCGATCAGCGTCACGAAGCTGAGCGCGATCGGCGCCAGGTCGAACAAGGGCGACAGGCGCGCCACCATGAACACGCCGGCGGTCACCATGGTGGCGGCGTGGATCAGCGCCGACACCGGTGTGGGGCCTTCCATGGCATCGGGGAGCCAGGTGTGCAGCAAGAACTGCGCCGACTTGCCCATCGCGCCCATGAACAGCAACAGGCACAGCGTCGTCAGGATGTCGACCTGGTAGCCGAGGAAGTCGAACGTCTGGCCGGCGACGCCCGGCGCGGCGTTGAAGATCTGCTCGAAGTTGACCGTGCGGAAGACGAAGAAGATGCCGAAGATGCCGAGCGCAAAGCCGAAGTCGCCGACGCGGTTGACGACGAACGCTTTGATCGCCGCAGCGTTGGCCGCGGGCCGCTGATACCAGAAGCCGATCAGAAGGTAGGAGAAGAGACCAACGCCTTCCCAGCCGAAGAACAGTTGCACCAGGTTGTCGGACGTCACCAGCATCAGCATGGCGAAGGTGAAGCCCGACAGGTAGGAGAAGAAGCGTGGGCGCGAGGGATCCTCGTCCATGTAGCCCATGGAATAGATATGGACGAGACCCGACACCGTGGTCACGACGACGAACATCACGGCCGTCAGCGTGTCGACCTTGAAGGCCCAAGAGACATCGAGCTCTCCCGACGTGATCCAGCGCTCGATGGCGACGTGCGCGGTCTCGTGCCCGAAGCCCATGCGCCAGAACACAATCCAGGAAAGGACGCAGGAGACGATCAGAAACCCGGTGGTGATGAGCTCCGAAGGCTTGATGCCAAGCGCACGTCCGAAAAGGCCGACGATGAGGCCGCCCAGCCCCGGCAGAAACACGATGGCCGAGTAGATCATCGGCGCGCCCTCAGCCCTTCATCATGTTGATGTCTTCCACCGCGATCGAACCGCGGTTGCGGTAGTAGACGACCACGATCGCCAGCCCGATCGCGGCCTCGGCCGCCGCCACCGTCAGGTTGAACAGGGTGAACACCTGCCCGACGATGTCGCCGAGGTAGTAGGAGAACGCCACGAAGTTGATGTTGACCGCGAGCAGCATCAGCTCGATCGACATCAGGATGATGATGACGTTCTTGCGGTTGAGGAAGATGCCGAGCATGCCGAGCGTGAAGAGGCAGGCCGCGACCGTCAGATAATGTCCGATGCCGATTTCCATGCGCCCCCTCCGCTGCCTAGCTCTGCCCGTCGGAGGCGGGAACGATCGCCTCGCCGGACGCCACCTTGACGACCTCGACCGCCGTCTTGGGCCGGCGCGCCACCTGGGCCGCGATCGACTGGCGCCTCACGCCGACCTTGTGTTGCAGCGTCAGCACGATGGCGCCGATCATTGCGACGAGGAGAATGAGGCCGGCGACCTCGAAGAAGTAGACGTAGCGCGTGTAAAGGACGAGCCCCAGCGCCTGCGTGTTGGTGACACCGGCGGCGTGCGCGGCGGCCGCTGCCGGGTGCGTCACGGCCAGCCCGAAGCCGCGGCCGACGAACAAGAGGATGAGCTCGGCGAGCACGATGCCGCCGACCAGGAGCCCCACTGGCGCGTTCTTGATGAAGCCGGCCTTGAGTTCAGCAAAGTCGACGTCGAGCATCATGACGACGAAGAGGAAGAGCACCGCGACCGCCCCCACGTAGACGATGACGAGGATCATCGCCAGGAACTCAGCGCCCAAGAGGATGAAGAGGCCCGCCGCGTTGAAGAAGGCGAGGATCAGATACAACACTGCGTGCACGGGGTTCTTCGCCACGATCACCATGACCCCGGCGACGACCGAGAGAACAGCAAACAGATAGAAAAACCCCGCCGTCAGAGCCATCGGTCCAGATCCAGCGCCCTCGGTCGTCCGCCATGGCGGCGCGGCTTCTCAAAGCGCGCCGCTCAGCAAAGCCGTCCGCATCACACGGCGATTAAGGTGAGTACCCCATGCGCCTCGACAATCCAAGCGCCGTGTGATCACGCTCCCGTGCGGCTCGCCGATGCCGCAGCCTCAGCGATACGGTGCGTCGAGCACGAGATTCTGGGCAATCTCCCGCTCCCACCGATCACCGTTGTCGAGCAGTTTCTCCTTGTTGTAGTAGAGCTCCTCGCGCGTCTCGGTCGCGAACTCGAAGTTCGGACCCTCGACGATGGCGTCCACCGGACATGCCTCCTGGCACAGTCCGCAGTAGATACACTTCACCATATCGATGTCATAGCGGGTCGTGCGCCGCGTCCCGTCGTTACGCCGGGGCCCGGCCTCGATGGTGATGGCTTGCGCCGGGCAGATCGCCTCGCACAGCTTGCAAGCGATGCAGCGCTCCTCACCGTTGGGATAGCGTCGCAACGCGTGCTCGCCGCGGAAGCGCGGTGACAGAGGTCCGCGCTCGAAGGGATAGTTGAGCGTCTTCTTCTTGGAGAAGAAGTAGCGCATCGCGAGCCCGAAGGCCGTGAGGAACTCCCACAGAAAGGCTGCTCTGACGGCTTGGGCAACGTTCATCGGCGTGTCTCTTCGACCATCATCGGGGATCAATCCTCGCGCTCACAGCGTCGCGCCTCCCGAAAGCCAGGAGCCGCCGTACTGCAAGACGCCGGCGACGATGACGACCATCGCCAGGGACAGCGGCAGGAACACCTTCCAGCCGAGCCGCATGAGCTGGTCGTAGCGGTAGCGCGGCACCATCGCCTTCACCATGGCGAACAGGAAGAAGATGAAGATGCACTTGCCTGCGAACCAGAAGATCCCGGGCAGCCACGTGAAGGGCGCGACCGCCACCGGCGGCAGCCAGCCGCCGAGGAACAGGATCGTCATGATCGCGCACATGGCGACGATCGAGACGTACTCAGCCAGCATGAAGAGGAGGTAGGGCGTCGACGAGTACTCGACCATGAAGCCCGCCACCAGCTCCGATTCCGCCTCGACGAGATCGAACGGCGGCCGGTTGGTCTCGGCCAGCGCCGAGACGAAGAAGACGACGAACATAGGCAACAACGGCAGCCAGTACCAATCGAGCACCGAGTTCGGCAGACCGGCGCGCGTGCCAAACCCCGTCGTCTGCGCGTTGACGATGTCGGTGAGGTTGAGCGATCCCACGCACAGGATGACGGTGACGATCACGAAGCCGATCGAGACCTCATACGACACCATCTGCGCGGCTGAACGCAGCGAGGCCATGAAAGGATACTTCGAGTTCGACGCCCAGCCACCCATGATGATGCCGTAGACGGCGAGCGAGGACAGCGCCAACAGGTAGAGCACGCCGACGTTCAAGTCGGATATTACCCACTTGCCGAGACCGTTCTCGTTGACGGGGATGACGGCCCAGGAGGCGAGCGCAAAGGTCGCGGTGGCAATCGGCGCCAACAGGAACACGCCCTTGTTGGCGCCTGCCGGGATGATCGGCTCTTTGAACACGAACTTGAAGAGGTCGGCGAACGACTGCAACAGCCCGAAAGCGCCGACCACGTTGGGTCCGCGCCGCATCTGCACCGCCGCCCATACCTTGCGGTCCATGAGCAGGAGGAAGGCGATGATCACCAAGAGCACGACGAGCATGAACAGGCTCCAGCCCACCATGATCGCGAACCAGAGGCCGTAGTCCCACCAAGTCTGCAACGTGCTCGTGCTCATGCGCCCGCTCGTTCCTCACTCGGCTGCCTTGAGATGCCCAGCCTCGCTCATGCTCTTCTTCAACGCGCTCATCTCCGCCATCACGGCAGAGGCGCGCGCGATCGGATTGGTCAGGTAGAAGTCGCGGATCGGCGCAACGAAGGGCTCCGGCGCCAGCGGCGAGCCCTTCTTGGCGAGCGCCTGCACACCGTCATGAGGCGCGGCCTCGCACGCGTTGATGCGGGCAAGCTCGGGGGCTGCCGCATACATGGCCGCGCGCAGCTCGTTGAGCGTGTTGTAGGGCAGCGTATGCGCCACCTCGGCCGAGAGCGCGCGGATGATGGCCCAGTCCTCCTTCGCCTCGCCGGGCGGGAAGACGGCGCGTTCCGTCATCTGGGCGCGCCCCTCCATATTCACATAGGTCGCGCTCTTCTCGGTGAAGGCGGCACCGGGCAGGATGACGTCGGCGCGGTGCGCGCCCTTATCGCCATGGCTGCCCTGGTAGACGATGAAGGCAGAGCCGCTCTCCGGCAGGTCGATCTCGTCGGCGCCCAGGAGATAGAGGACGTCGAGCTTGTCCTTGGCGACAGCGGCAACCAGCGCTTGCGCGTCGAACGCATTCTTATCGGCGGGGACGAAGCCCAGATCGAGGCCGGCGACGCGTGAGGCGGCCGCGTGCAGCACATTGAACGCGTTCCACCCCGCATCCTTGCCCTCCATGGCGGCGAGCGCGACGCGGGCTGCAAGGCCGAGGACGGCGGCGCCGTCGGGGCGAGCGGCCGCACCGGCGCCCACGATCACCATGGGATGCTGCGCTGCCTTCAGCGCCTCGGCGAAGGAATGGCGCCCCTCCGACAGCTCCGACAGCGTCTGCGGGCCGGCGCCGAGATACTCATAGGGATAGGTGAGCGGCGCTTGCTCGCCGATGAGACCGACCTTGAGGCCACCCTGGCGCCAGCGCTTATGGATGCGGCCGTTGACGATGGCCGCCTCGCTGCGCGGATCGGTGCCCACCAGGAGGATCGCGTCCGCAGAATCGATGCCGGCAATCCCGCTATTGAAGAGGTAGCTGGCACGGCCCTGCGAAGGTGCGAACTTGGCGCCGTCCTGGCGGCAGTCGAGGCTCTTTGCGTCGAGGCGTGTGAGGAGGTCCTTCAGCGCGAACATCTCCTCTGCCCCCGCCAGGTCGCCGGCGATGGCGCCGATGCGGGCGGGCTTGGCAGCTTTGAGCTTCTCCGCCACGAGCGCGAGCGCCTCCTTCCAGCTCGCGGGGCGCAGCTTGCCGTCCACGCGCATGTAGGGGTGATCGAGGCGCTGCACCTTGAGCCCGTCGCAGGCAAAGCGCGTCTTATCCGAGATCCACTCCTCGTTGACGTCATCGTTGATGCGCGGCAGCACGCGCAGCACCGCACGCCCGCGCGTGTCGACGCGAATGGCCGAGCCGACCGCGTCCATGACGTCGATCGATTCCGTCTTCTCCAGCTCCCACGGGCGCGCGATGTAGGACCAGGGCCGGTGTGTCAGCGCGCCGACGGGGCACAGATCGTTCACGTTGGCGGACAGCTCCGACAGGATGCCGCGGTCGAGATAGGTGGTGATCTCCATGTCCTCGCCGCGGTTGATGGCGCCGAGCTCGTCGACGCCCGCCACCTCGGTCATGAAGCGCACGCAGCGCGTGCAGTGGATGCAGCGGTTCATGAAGGTCTTGATGAGGGGGCCGATGTACTTCTCCTCGACCGCGCGCTTGTTCTCTGAGAAACGCGAGCCGCCCAAGCCGAAGACCATGGCCTGGTCCTGCAGGTCGCACTCGCCGCCCTGGTCGCAGATGGGGCAATCGAGCGGATGATTGATGAGCAGGAACTCCATCACGCCTTCGCGCGCCGACTTGACGAGCGCGCTGTTGGTGCGCACCTCGCGCGGGGTGCCGTCCTTGTTGGGGGGCAGGTCGGTGACGCCCATGGCGCAGGAGGCGATGGGCTTGGCGATGCCCACAACCTCGACAAGGCACATGCGGCAGTTGCCCGCGATCGACAGACGGTCGTGGTAGCAGAAGCGCGGAATCTCGGCGCCGGCCAGCTCGCACGCCTGCAGAAGCGTGGTGCCCGGCTCGACGCCGATCTCTTTGCCGTCGATGATGATCTGCTTGAGCATGCTAGTGTCCTGATAGCGAAATTCGTCGTCTCAAGCCGCTAGTGCGGAACGAATTTCGCGATCTGAAGGACACTAGCAGAATCAATCTGCCAGTATGATTCAGATCGAGAAGTTCGCTTCTCGACCCTGCCGCAAATGATGAGGCGAACGTCTCGATCATCATCCTAGCTCAACCTTTCATCGCGTTACGATCGCCAGGACCGTCAGCCCGGCGAGGAAAAGTGCAAGTGAAAGCCATCCTTTCGCGTTCGGCGAAAGCGGCACGCCTACGAAGCGCCTCTCGAACCAGACGCCGGCGCCGTAGCCGATGACGACGCCCACAACCGCTCCGAGCCAGCCCCACTCGAGATAGCCGAGGACTCCCAGCACCACCGCGCCGGTAACTGCCGACAGAGTGAACGAGGCAATCATCAGCGCGAGCAGGTCCACGGTGGCATCCTTCTCGGGTGAGCATCTACTCAGCCGCCTCTTTGGCGGCCGCCTGATAGGCGTCGATGCGCTCTTCGATGACGTGACGGAAGTTGCGTATGAGACCCTGCACCGGCCACGCCGCAGCGTCGCCGAGCGCGCAGATGGTATGGCCTTCGACCTGCTTCGTCACGTCGAACAACAGGTCGATCTCGCGTTTTTCCGCTTCTCCACGCTGCATGCGCTCGAGCACGCGGAACATCCATCCCGTGCCCTCGCGGCACGGCGTGC
>Ga0307442_1001372_pt1 | contig 12082 bp, 14 predicted proteins | sample SalMarWE160430MG_FD_202143 | JGI IMG/M metagenome (GOLD analysis project Ga0307442, IMG submission 202143) | Salt marsh sediment microbial communities from the Plum Island Ecosystem LTER, Massachusetts, United States - WE1604-30 | ecosystem: Environmental > Aquatic > Marine > Intertidal zone >... | reverse complement strand
GGGGCAGACGTCCATGCACTGGCCGCAGAACTCGCAGTCGAGCGCCTCCCCCATGGGGGCGCCCACGATGGTGATGAAGCCGCGCTTGGAGAAGCCGATGGCGTCCACCGCCTGGATGTCGCTGCATACCTGGATGCAGGCGCCGCACAGGATGCAGCGGTTGGAGTTGAAGTCCAGGACCACCGAGCGGATGTCCTCGGGGTAGTCCTTGCGGGCGGTGGTGAACGGGTTCTCGAACGAGCCGTACTTGACCGAGTAGTCCTGGAGCTTGCACTCCCCGCCCTTGTCGCACACCGGGCAGTCGAGGGGGTGCTGGGTGAGCAGCAGGTCCAGGTTGGTGCGGCGGTCTTCTTGCGTGCGCTCGGAGTCGGTGAGCACCTCCATGCCGTCGGCCAGCTCGGTGGAGCAGGCCATGAGCATGCGGTTGAACGGCTTGACCACCTCCACCGAGCAGATGCGGCAGGCGGCGTTGGGCCGCATGCGGGGGTGATGGCAGAAGGTGGGGATCTCCTTGCCCAGCATCTGGGCGGCCTGGAGGATGCGGGTGCCCTTGGGCACCTCGATGGTCTGCCCGTCGATGGTGACCGTGATCGTCCCGACCTGCGCGGCGGTGCTCATCCCTCGCCTCCTGCCGTATGCCGCTCCATCGCCGTCATTTGATGGCCATGAAGGGGCACGCCATCACGCACGCCTTGCAGCGGATGCACGTCTCGTGGTTGATGAAGGCGAGCTGCTTCTTCTCCCACTCCAGGGCGTCGGTGGGGCACGGCGGGTCGCACAGCCCGCAGGTGGTGCACTTGTCCTCCATGACGACGTACTCGATCAGCTCGTCGCAGGAGTGGGCCCGGCACTTCTTCTCGACGATGTGCTCCTCCATCTCCTCGCGGAAGTAGCGCAGCGTCGTCAGCACCGGGTTCGGGGCCACCGCCCCCAGGCCGCACAGGGAGTTGGCCTTGGTGAAGCCCGAGATCTGTTCGAGCTTGGCCATGTCCTCGAGCTTGCCCTCGCCGTGGGTGATGCGCTCCAGGATCTGGAGCATCAGGGCGGTGCCGTCGCGGCAGGGGGTGCACTTGCCGCACGACTCGTCCACGGTGAACTCCATGAAGAAGCGCGCCGTGTCCACCATGCAGTTGTACTCGTCCAGCACCACCACGCCGCCCGAGCCCATGATGGCGCCGCCGGTGGTCAGGGACTCGTAGTCGATCCCCGTGTCCATGAACTCCGCCGGGAGGCAGCCGCCCGAGGGCCCGCCGAACTGGGCGGCCTTGAAGCCGACCTTCTTCAGGGACATGCCGCCGCCGATCTCGTCCACCAGGCGGCGGATCGTGGTGCCGGCCGGCACCTCCACCAGGCCCGGGCGCTTGACCTTGCCGGTCAGGGCGAAGGTCTTGGTGCCCTTGGTGGTGTCGGAGCCCCAGTAGGCGTACCAGTCGCCCCCGTTCTTGATGATCTCGGCGACGTTGGCCAGGGTCTCGACGTTGTTGATGTTGGTGGGCTTGCCCCAGACCCCGCGGGTGGCGGGGAAGGGGGGCTTGATCACGGGCATGCCGCGCTCGCCCATGATGGAGTTCAGGAGCGCCATCTCCTCGCCGCACACGTAGGCGCCGGCGCCCTCCTTGATGACGATGTCGAGGTCGTAGCCCGAGCCCAGGATGTTCTCGCCCAGGAAGCCGCGCTCGCGGCACTGGTCCAGGGCGTTGTTGAGGATCTTGATGGCGAGCGGGTACTCGGCGCGGCAGTAGATGTAGCCGTGGCGGGCGCCGATGGTGAGCCCCGCGATGATCATGCCCTCGATCATGGCGTGGGGGTCGCCTTCGAGCACGGCCCGGTCCATGAAGGCGCCGGGGTCGCCCTCGTCGGCGTTGCAGACGATGTACTTGGGGTCGCCCTCGGCGGCGCGGGCGAACTTCCACTTCATCCAGGTGGGGAAGCCCGCCCCGCCTCGGCCGCGCAGGCCGGACTTCTTGAGCTCCTCGATCAGCTGCTCGGCGGTCATCGTCACGGCCTTCTTCAGGCCCTGGTAGCCGCCCGTGGCGATGTAGTCGTCGATGGAGTGGTAGTCGATGACGCCGCAGCGCTGCATGACGATCTTCACCTGGTGGGCGAAGAACGGCTCCTCGTGGAAGTGGGGCAGGCCCTCGTAGGGGACCTCGTCCGACTCCGGGTTGGTCAGCTGGCCGAAGACCATGCGCTTGGTGGGCGTGTTGTCCACCAGGTGGTCCTTGAGGAGCACCGGCAGGTTCTTGGCCAACACCTTCTTGTAGCTGACCCGGGAGCGGCCCTTGACCTGGATGTCCACCAGGGGCTCGTTGTGGCACATGCCGACGCAGCCGACGGGGTGGATCTCGGCCTCGACGTTGTTCTCGGCGAGCCACGCCTCGATGGCCTCCTTCAGGGCCTCGGCCCCGGCGGCGGTGCCGCAGGTGCCCATGCCGATCCAGATCCGGGGCTTGTCCGAGCCCTCGGGCCACGGCACGTACCGCTTGGGCATCACCGAGGGGGGCGCCTGTGCCTCGGCCTTGGGCTCATCGAGCACGGCGGCGCCCGTGCCGCTCTTGGTTTCCTCAGCCATGATCGCTCACGCCTTTTATCTATCCGATCCGCAGATCAGCGACGTCGTCCATCGGGGTTCATCGGAACCGTAGCGCGGAGTCACCCGTCCGCCACCTGGGCGGACTCGTGCTCCTCGTGCTCCTGGAGGGTCTTCACCTTGCCCACCATGTCGGCGGGGGTCATGTGGGCCGCCGTCTCGGCGTTGACCAGGCACAGGGGCGCCAGGCCGCAGGAGCCGATGCAGGCCACGGGCTCCAGGGTGAACATCATGTCCTCGGTGGTGCCGCCGGCCTCCACCTTGAGCTCGTCCTTCAGGCGCTCGAGGATGTCCTTGGAGCCCTGGACGTGGCAGGCGGTGCCCACGCACACCTTGATGACGTACTTGCCGCGCGGCTCGGTGTAGAACTGGGAGTAGAAGGTGAGCGACCCGTAAATGCGGGCCAGCGGCACCTCCAGGATGTCGGCGATCTCGGGCAGGAAGTCCGGAGGGATGTAGCCGTATTCGGCCTGGATGCGCTGGAGCACCCGGATCACGGGCCCCTGGGTGCCGGCCTCCTCCTCGGCGATCTCGTACGCCCGGGTGGGGTCCAGCTCCTCCTCCTGCGCCGTCTTTTCGGGGGTCTGGGTCGTCATGCCGTCACCTTGTCTGCTGTCCGGAGGGGGGCCGTCACCGGTCGCACTCCCCCATCACCACGTCGTAGGTGCCGAAGACCGTCACCAGGTCGGCGATCATGTAGCCGCGGCTCATGTGGTCCAGGGCCCCCATGTGGATGAACGACGGGGCCCGGATCTTGAGCCGGTAGGGGCGGCCGGTGCCGTCGGAGACGAGGTAGTAGCCCAGCTCCCCCTTGGGGCACTCGGTGCCGCAGTAGACCTCGCCCTTCTCCACGTCGAAGCCGTGGCAGACCACCTTGAAGTGCTGGATCATGGCCTCCATCGAGGCGTTGACCAGCACCTTGTCGGGGCGGCGCAGCTTGGGGTCCTCGCTCATGAACGGCCCCTCGGGCATGCGGTCGAGGATCTGGCGCACCATGCCGGCCGACTGCTCCATCTCGCGCACCCGGATGTAGTAGCGGTCGTAGGTGTCGCCGTGGCTGCCTAAGGGAACCTCGAAGTCCAGCTGCTCGTACACGCCGTATGGGTCGGCCTTGCGCAGGTCGTGGTTGACGCCGGAGCCCCGCAGGGAGGGGCCCGACAGGCCGTATTCGATGGCGTCCTCGGCGGTGATCAGGGCGATGTTCTTGGTGCGCCGCAGCCAGATGCGGTTCTCCTTGAGGAGCGTGTCGTACTCCTCGATGCGCCCCTGGAAGGTGGACAGGAACTCGCGCAGCTTGTCGACGCACCAGTCGTCGATGTCGCGCTCCACCCCGCCGATGCGCATGTAGCTGTTGGTCAGGCGCGCGCCGCACAGGCGCTCGAACACGTCCAGGATCACCTCCCGCTCGCGGAAGGTGTAGAAGAAGACCGTCATGGCCCCGATGTCCAGGGCCTGGGTGCCCAGCCAGAACAGGTGGCCCGAGATGCGGGCCAGCTCCGCCACCAGGGTGCGCAGCCACTCGGCGCGCTCCGGCACCTGCACCCCCATGAGCTTCTCGACCGCGCGCACGTAGGACCAGTTGTTGGCCATGGCGCAGATGTAGTCGAGCCGGTCGGTCAGGGGGATCACCTGGGTGTAGGTGCCCTGCTCGGCGATCTTCTCGGTGCCCCGATGCAGGTAGCCCAGGTGGGGTGTCGCCTTGAGGATCTTCTCCCCCTCCAGCTCCAGGATCACCTGCAAGACGCCGTGGGTGGCGGGGTGCTGGGGGCCCATGTTGAGCATCAGCTTCTCGGTGCGCAGGAGCGGCAGCTCCTCGTCCTCGGTGACGCTCTCCGGGTCCCACAGGTATCCGGTGGCCTGCATGGCTCCTAGTCCCCCACCTGCGGCAGAAAGTCGTAGTTCTCGCGCCAGCCGTGGCCCTCCACCGGGTAGTCCTTGCGCAGGGGCCAGCCGTCGAAGTCGTCGGTCATCATGATCCGGCGCAGGTCGGGGTGGCCGGTGAAGGTGATGCCGTACATGTCGTAGGTCTCGCGCTCCATGAAGTTGGCCCCGCGCCAGATGTCGGTCACCGTGTCCACGGCGCAGTCGGCCTCGGTCACCCGGGTCTTGAGGATCACCCGGCGGCGGTGGCGCATGGACCACAGGACGTGGATCACCTCGAAGCGCTCGGCGTCGCCCAGGTAGTCCACCGCGGTGACCTCCACGGGGTAGTCGAACTCCATCCCCGGGGTCTCCTTGAGCCAGCGGCAGACGTCCCGCAGTCCGTCCTTGCGCACGCCGACGTAGGGCTCGTCGCGGAACACCTTGTGGCCCATGTAGTGGTCCGGGAACCGCTCGCGCAGCTTGTCCACGATCTCCATGGCGCCTTCTTCGGTGGCGGGCATTAAGGCGACCTTAGCGCGCGAAGACCTTCTGCTCCATGATCTTCTTCTGGAGCATGAGGATGCCGTCGATCAGGGCCTCGGGGCGCGGCGGGCAGCCGGCGATGTAGACGTCCACCGGGACGATCTGGTCCACGCCCTGGACCACGGAGTAGGTGTTGTAGACGTTGCCGCTGGTGGCGCAGGAGCCCATGGCGATCACGTAGCGGGGCTCGGGCATCTGGTCGTAGATGCGGCGCACCACGGGGGCCATCTTGCGGGTGAGGGTGCCGGCCACGATCATCAGGTCGCTCTGGCGCGGCGAGCCGCGGAACACCCCGGCCCCGAACCGGTCCACGTCGTAGCGCGAGGCCACGACGGCGATCATCTCGATGGCGCAGCACGCCAGGCCGAAGGTCATCGGCCAGATGGCGCTCTTGCGGGCCCAGTTGACCGCCGTGTCCACGGTGGTGGTCAGGACCCCCGAGTCGAACTCGCGTCCTAGTCCCATTCCAGCGCCCCCTTGCCCCAGGCGTACACGTAGCCCACCAGGAGGATCGTGATGAACAGCACCATCTCCACCAGGCCGTAGATGCCGATCTGGTTGAAGACCACCGCCCACGGGTACATGAACACCGCCTCGATGTCGAACAGGACGAACAGCATGGCGATGATGTAGTACCGCATGGGGAACGGCTGGCGCGCGTCGGAGATGGGCGGCGCGCCGCACTCGTACGGCAGCAGCTTCTCGCGGTAGGACGCCTGGGGCCGCACGAGCCGGCCGAGCAGCAGGCTCACGAAGCCGAAGGCGCCGGCGACCAAGAAAAAGATCAGCACCGGCAGGTAGTCGGTTGGCACGAACTGGGTCGTCACGGCCACTCCGTCTTGAACGTGCGCGGGCGGGCGTCGCAAACCCGCGAAAAGTCACGAACCTGGTTGTCTCGCGGCAGGGAGGCGATCATACGCATGTCACCGTTTGGCTGTCAATGGAGCGCGTTTGCGCCCCCTCAGCCCGTCTGGCCGCCCGCGCCCTGGGGTGCGGGGCGGCTCTCCTGGGCCAACACCACCTCGTAGCACGAGAACTGCGGATGCCCGGCCAGGATGCCCTCCGGCAGGCGGTTCGAATGCGCCTGGCGGAAGGCCTCGGACCGGGTCCAGGCGGCGAACGCGTCCTCGCTCTCCCAGGTCGAGTGCGAGACGTAGGTGCCGTCCTCCGCCTTAAGCAGCTGGAACAGCCGGAAACCGGGCACCCCGTCCAGGTGGCTCTCGCGCTCCTTCCAGGCCTTCTCGAAGTCGGGCCCCCGGCCGTCGTTCACCTTGAACCGGTTCATGGCGATGAACACGGGGCTCACGCGCTCCCGGCGGCGGCATCGCGGGCCTCGCCCTTCTCGTACGGCTCGCCCTTGTAGTCCTCGGCGCAGAAGATGCCGCAGTGGCAGTGGCCGTCCCGGGGCACCTCCTCCTGTATGCCCGGCTTGCAGGGGCAGATGCGGTCCAGGGCCTTGTCGAACTGCACCACGAAGCAGGGGCAGTAGCGCCGCCCGTGCTTGTGCTGGTTGTGGGCCAGCCCCTGGATGATGGTCTCGTTGATCTCGGCCTCGGGGTTGAACTTGAAGCCGAAGCGGTCCACGACCTTCTGCACGAAGACCCGGGTCTCCGCCAGGCACGTCTCCAGGTCCTTCTGGTGCTTCTCGGCTTGCGCCAACACGATCTCCGTTCCGGTGGTCAATTTTGCACAGGCGCGGAGGGACATGGCCTCGCGCCCGCCCGCCGCCCGCCGGTGCCCCGGCGCAGCGCCCATCCCCAGGGTCCATCCCCGCGACCCGCTCTCGCCCCCGGACCCCACGATTATCGAGGGTGGGTCCGAGGCTGGTCAATAAACCCACCACGGAAATGCGCCCCGCGCGCCCGGCGGGGAAACGCCCCCCGCGTGCCCCCCCCCGGGAAACGCGTCCCGCGCCGCCCCCCTCGGCCGGCCCTACGCCTCCCGGTACTTGAGCGGCGGCGGGGGCTCGGTCTTCTCGATGCGCGGCGGCCGGCCCCGGCGGCGCGGCACCGCGATCCCCAGCTCGCCGATCTTCTTGCGCAGCGTGTTGCGGTTGATCCCGAGCAGGCGCGCGGCGGCCACCTGGTTGCCGCGCGTCTCCTCGAGGGTGATGCGGATCAGGGGCCGCTCGAACTCCGCGAGGAGGAGGTGGTACAGGCCGGTCTGCTCGGCGTTCGCCATCTTGCGCACGAACTCCCGCACCTTGTCCGCCACCAGCGCCTCGAGCGACTGCGGCGACGGCTGCATCGCCGCCGCCGATTCGGGTTTCTTAGCCACGCCCTCTCCTTTCTCTCATCCCGCGATGCCCGCGGCCTCGCCGGTCTCTGCCTCGTCCGAACGGAAGTGGGCCCCCACGCTGCGGGGCCGGGCCAGGGCCGCGCCGGCGATCTCGCGGGCGACCGTCAACAGATTCAGGCACTCCATGGCCGCCGCGTCCAGGGGATCGTACCGCATCCGTCCGAACGCCGACTCGATCCAGCGCAGGGTCCGCGCCAGGTCCCGCCCGTTACGCACCAGGCCCGCGTCGCCCGACATGCGCGCCTGGAGCGCGCGCCGCACCCGCTCGGGTGCATCGCCCCGCCCCTTCCCGCGCGCGGCGAGCAGGGCCTCCGCCGCCGCCCGCGCCGCCGCCGCGTCCGGACCTCCGTCCTCTGCCACCGCCTCCCCCGCCCGGGCGCCGAACACCAGCGCCTCCAGGAGCGAGTTGCTCGCCAGGCGGTTGGCGCCGTGCACCCCGGAGCAGGCCACCTCGCCGGTGGCATAGAGCCCCGGCACGGTCGTCCGTCCGTCCTCGTCCACCCGCACGCCGCCCATCATGAAGTGGGCGCTGGGGGCCACCGGGGCGGGCTCGGCCGCGAGGTCCAGCCCCAGGTCGGCGCAGGTAGCGGTGACCGTGGGGAAGCGGGCCTTCAGCTCCTCGGGCGGGAAGCCCGTGGCATCCAGAAAGACGTGGGGCACCCCGGTGGCGCGCATCTCGTGCCAGATCGCCCGGGCCACATCGTCGCGCGGCGCCAGGTCGCCCATGGGGTGATAGCGCTTCATGAACGCCTCGCCCCGGGCGTTGACCAGGCGCGCGCCGTCGCCCCGCATGGCCTCGGTGAGGAGGAACGGCGGGTATGGTTCCGCGAGGGTGGTGGGGTGGAACTGGACGAACTCCATGTGGCGCAGCTCGGCCCCCGCGCGCCGGGCCATGGCGATGCCGTCGCCGGTGGCGCTCTCGGGGTTGCTCGTGCGGCGGTAGACCTGGCCCGCGCCGCCGGCCGCCAGCACGACGGCCCGGCTCGATACCACTACGGGCGTCGGCCCGTCCGAATAAGTCCCATCGGGCCCCAGGAGCAGCGCCCCCACGACGCGGCCGCCGGAGACGAGCAGCTCGGAGACGAAGTGGTCGCCCCACCAGTCGATGGCGGGGATGTCCCGGGCTTGGGTCTCCAGGGCCCGGACGATCTCGCGCCCGGTGGCGTCGCCCCCGGCCCGCAGGATGCGGCGGCGCCGGTGGGCCCCCTCCCGGGCGAGGGCCAGGCGGCCGTCGGGGCCGCGGTCGAACTTCGCACCCCAGGCGATCAGGGCGTTCACCCGCTCGGGGCCCTCGCGGACCATCACGCGCACGGCGTCCGGGTCGCACTCCCCCTTGCCGGCGAGCAGCGTGTCCTCGATGTGACCGCGGCCGCGGTCGGGCTCCTCCAGGGCGACGGCGAGGCCGCCCTGGGCCAGGGGCGAGCACCCCTGCCCCTTGGTGGCGACCAGGACGGTGCCGTGGGCGGACGCGCGGATGGCCGCCTGCAGGCCGGCCACGCCGCCCCCCACCACCAGGAAATCGACTGTTCGCTCTTCCATGAACCCCAAAACCCCGCCGCGCTGCATCGCCGGGTGGTGACACGCCCCCGGGCCGGAGGTCCCCCTCGGAGATGCCGGAAGACCCGCTCCGTGCTCGCCTCTTTTATATATTGTTTCGGGGCCCGGAGGCCACCGATTCGTCGCCGTTCTGACGACTTAGGGGGCCGGCGCCTCCAGCTCCCCGGCCCCGTCCGGCGCGCCGGGAATGGACGGCTCGGCGGGTCCGGTGGCGGCCGCGTCCACCGGGTCGTCGCCCCGCAGGGCGACGATGGCGGGGGGGTCGTCCCCAGTCAGCTCCATCTCGAACGTCCCGGCCACCTTGCGCCCGCCCCAGGTCCCCGACCAGGCGACCCGGGCCAGGCGCCGCTGCCCCTGGGCGCGAACCGCCAGCAGGGTCAGGCGGAGGTCCGCAGGGCCGGACCCGTCGGCGCGGTCGAGGCCGTCCCGGATGCGGGCCCGGGCCGCCTCGCGCTCGGACGGGTCCCACTGGGAGGCGAGGGCGGTGGCGTCCTTCGCCTCCAGGCCCTCGGTCATGCCCGCGAGAACCTGGTCCACGGCCGCCACGGCCTCGCTCGCCGGGGTGGGCTTCGGCGTCTTGGAGGCGCAGCCGGACACCACGAGGGCGAGCGCCAGCGCGCAGGCCCACGGGCCCGGACGCCAAAAGGCCCCCGGCGCGCACCGTTCCGTGGGCGCCGGGGGCCTCAAAGCGGCGGGGGCGCCCCCCCGGCGGCGGGTCACTTCTTCTTCTGTTTCTTCGCGGCCTGGATCTTGTCGTAGCCGTCGAACAGCGCGTCGTCGTACTTGCCCTGCTTGATCGAGCGCCGGATCGCGGCCCGGACCGAGGCCACCGTGAGCCCCTTGCCCTGGATGGTGCCCTTCTTGACCGACACGACGCCGCGCCGCACGGTCACGCCGTACTTCTCCTCGCCGACCTGCACCACGTCCACCTTGGCCCGGTCGCGGACCTTGTCCTTGCGCCCGCCCGTCATCTTGCGGAAACGCGTGTTGAGGGGGACCTCCTGCAGCTCGACCTGAACCGACCGTCTGGGCATCGTCATCGCTCCTTGTGCAAAACGTGCAAAACGGAAAACACGCACGCCGGCCCGCGCGCAGAAACCACGAAATTAAGCATTCGATGATTGGGCTTGCGCCGCTTGAAGTCAACACATTGTGACGTTTTATTTGAGCGTCGACCCGGAGCACAGCACGGACCCGCGCCGCGATCCTCAGGGCGCGCCGGATGCCTCGCCCTTTTGCGGCCCGATGCCCACCAGATCGCTGATCGAATAGGCGGCAAATTGCAGGCCCGAAAGGCGCGGTGAATCGACACCCTTTTCCTGCACCAGAACCTTGAAGGTCTTGCCCATGCCGAGGGGGTCCATGAGGCGCCGCATGGCGCGGAACTCGTCGGATGTCGAGGGGTCGCCGCCGTCCCGCTCCAGCACCGCGGCCATGCGCTCCCCCACCCCGAGACCCACCAGGAAGTGGCCCTGGTCGGTCAGGCCGAGGGGGTTCAGGCCCGCCTCCCTTCCGGCCCGGGCGAGGCTCGTGAAGTCCACGTGGGCGGTCATGTCCTGCTCCCCGATCCGGGCATAGGGGTCCTCGCTGACCTTGTGCGCGTGGTGGCACAGGAACGTCCCCGTAGTGCGGTCCGGGCGGTAGTACACGTCGGCCGGATAGCCGTAGTCCACGGTGAGTACGTAGCCCCGTGCAAGGCGCCCGGCGACGGTCCGCATCCAGTCCGGGGCGGCCAGGGAAATCTCGGTCCGGTAGCCCTCCGGAAGGGTCAGCCCGAGGGCCTCCAGATAGGCCGCGAGGGCGGGCGTGGACGGGGCCCGGAGGACCTCCGAAAACCGCCCCTTCGTACAGGTCACGAAGACCTCCATGAGGCCGTCCCCGGTCATCACGACCTGGTGGTGGGGCAGGGCGTCCACCAGCTCGTTGGAGACGAACACCCCCCGGACCGGGTCGATCTCCTCCAGGCGTTCGTGCCAGGTGATCCGGTCGGCGAATTCGCGCAGCAACGCCTGCTGGCGCCGGACCATGGGGGGGGACACCTCGACGACCCGATACGTGAGGCGGCCGAGCAGGTCGGGAAAGCGCTCCCGGATCTCGCGCAGGACGTCGTAGGCCAGGAGGCCCTTGCCGGCGCCCATCTCGACCACGGTGAAGGGGCCGTCCGGGAGGGACTCGGCCATCTCGGCGACCTGGACGCCGATCAGGCGCCCGAAGACCGGGTGGACGTCGAGGCTGGTGTAGAAGTCGCCTTTTTGGCCGATCTTCTCGCGCGGGCCGGTGTAGTAGCCGATCTCCGGCTCGTAGAGGGCCCGCTCCATGAAGCGGGCGAACGGGATCGGGCCGCCCGCGTCGATCTCCCCGGCGATGCGGGCCTTCAGCTCTTCCGCCGCCGTCACCTTCCCGTCAGCCGGAACGCCGGAAGTGCAGGTGGCGGATCGTGTGCCCCAGGGCCCCGAACTTGCGCTCGTACTTGGTGGGGGTGCGGCCCGGGACGTGGTAGATGAACCGGAACGGCCCGGCCACGCCCACGAAGCCCGGGTGGGCCTCGAACACCTCCATCATCTGCATTGCATAGCCCTCGTGGTCGGTGGCGAGGAACACGTCGCCCCCCGGCGCCAGGCGCGAATGGAGCACCGCCGGGAAGGCGGGACCCACCAGGCGGCGCTTGTGGTGGCGGGTCTTGGGCCAGGGGTCCGGGAAGTTCACGTGGACCTCGCGAATCTCCTGGGGCCCGAAGCGCTCGGCCAGGACCCGGATCGCGTCCCCCTTGACGATGCGGACGTTCGGAATTTGCTCCCGATCCAGGCGGCGGGCGAGCTTGACGATGCCCTTGCCGTACAGCTCGATCCCCACGAAGTCGGCCTCCGGGCGGGTTCTTGCCAGGTCGGCGAGGAACTGGCCGTTGCCGAAGCCGACCTCGACCACGAGGGGCGCCTCGCGCCCGAAGACGCCGGCCCAGCCGGTGGCGGCGCGCAACGCCTCGTCCACCGCGTAGGGCGGCGGCACCTCGATTCCCCGTCCCACGCGCACCCGCGTCACGCGCAATGCCTCCAAATCGTCCGATCCTGCCGAGCTGATTGGGCGGCCCACGGCGGGGCGCCGGAGCGGGCCATTATGGCAGCCGTTCTCCCGCGCCCGCCAGTTGCCCCGCCGGTTGCCCCACCGCCTCGGGACGCCGATACGGGAGGGATGGGCGCCGTGACCCCGCCGAACCCTTCCGACGCGAACGAC
>Ga0307442_1001362_pt1 | contig 12126 bp, 20 predicted proteins | sample SalMarWE160430MG_FD_202143 | JGI IMG/M metagenome (GOLD analysis project Ga0307442, IMG submission 202143) | Salt marsh sediment microbial communities from the Plum Island Ecosystem LTER, Massachusetts, United States - WE1604-30 | ecosystem: Environmental > Aquatic > Marine > Intertidal zone >... | reverse complement strand
CAAGCGGGTCGTAATTGATGCCGCAACGCGCAGCCTCGTCCGGATCGATCCAGACAAGGAGGAGGAGGCGTACGCGTCTGGGCGGTACCTGCCAGCGTCTGAGCACGATGTCACCTCATGGGACCAGAGCAAGCCTGCGACTTTTCAAGAGAGCGTCGCTGCCGTTGGAGCCGGCGCCGTCAATGCTGTCGGTAGCTTGGCTCAGCTGGGTGAGACGGCGGCTAGCTACGTCCCAGGCGTGGCCGAGCTGAACGAGCTCAAGCGGGCGGCGCTCGAGAAAACCACTGGGATCGACCTGCTCGACAAGGGCAAGGGAATTCCCTCGCAGGTCTACGGTGCGGTAAGCGCTGCCGGTGAACCTGACTACGAGGAGAAGAAAGCGGCTGCAGAGCAGCAGTACCTCAGCGCAGAGCGCGAGATCGAAGCCAAGAGCCCCGTAGGCTATATGGCAGGAGGCGTCGCTGTTCAGGCGCTGCTGGGTGGCGCTGCTGGCGGCGTGACGACTGGGATCGCGCGAACGATTGTTCCGAGGCTCGGAGGAGTCGCCGGCGGGGCCGCGCGGGGGGCGATTGCAGCTGGCATCGAAGGCGCTGCTATCGGCGAGATGGACGCCCAGACGCAGGCACGGCTTGCCGGGCAGACAGAAGGCGCGACAGCTGAGCAGATTCTCACATCGATGGGTATCGGTACCTTCCTGGGCGCAGGCGTTGGGGGGATCGCTGGCGGCATTGGTGGCCTGGTTGCATCCAGACGTGTGGCAAAGGCCAAGATTGCGAAGACGCTTGAAACAGCAGCGAACGAAACTGCTGAGCAGGTGAGCGTAGGAGCCTCGCCCGATCAGAGCCAAACCACAGTCCTAAATCGCATCGGAAAGGGGATCCGGAAGCTGCAGCACATCGTGACAGGGGCCGACGAGGCGACCATTGAGGCTTTTGGTGGCGCTACGCAGGAAGCCGCCAAGCTGCGCCACCTGGTGCTCCACGCCGATGACACCAAGAGCACGATTGTGGAGGCTACACGACCGGCGATGACCGAGTTCGAAGACGCAATGCAGTTCGTTCACCAGCACATGGGGAATCGGACCTGGAAGGCAGCTGACTTCCGACCCCACGTCAACGACACCCAGCAGGCGCGCCTCGCAGCTGTACGGTTCTCCCGGAAGCTCGAGCAGACCATCGCCGATGATGCGGCAGAGATCTCGGCGCGATTCTCAGGGGAGGACAAGGCCACTCAGAAGCTGGTTGCGCGAGAGGTAGATCCGATGCTCATGGAGCGTCGAATACTGGCAGACCGTGTTGCCGAAGCGGCTGACAAGGGCGACCTCGCCGACATCATGATGGCCATCAACTCGGCAAAGCAGGAGATCGGAAAGCTCCACATGCGCAATGTGCGAGCGCAAGGGATAACCGGTTTCCGGCAGGACGCACGCGACTTGGTCACGGCAGCGACAGAGCGGCAGTACGAGGCTGCGCGGTTGGCGTTGGAAGACACCACGGTGTTCGGCAAGGCCGGCGACTTCCAGCGGCGTCTGAACGAAGCAACACACGCCCGTCTCCAAAACGAGAAGGTCTACCAGCGCACTTTCGTTGACTTCTCGGATCCCGATTGGAATGGCTACCGTAAGGCGACGGTAGTCCCTGACCGGGTGCAGAAGTTCGTTGAAAACCTCGGACAGTTCGGCGATGATCCGGGCGTCACCGCGGTGCTGTCGCGCATCGACAATGGCGCTGAGTCTCTGCGCGTGTATCGCGAAATGCTAGGGGATGCGGCGCCCGAGGCCAAGATGCTGGAGAAGGCGCTCACCGCGTCGAAGACGATTCGAAAGAACGTTGACGAAGCCATGTACATCGCAGGAAAGCTTGGCGAGTTCCGCAAGCTTCAGGGCGCTGAGAGCGCTGCATCAAGCCTGGTGGGGCCGATGCTAGGTCCCATGGTTGGAGCCGCAGGGTACATGCTTGGTGGTCCAGCGCTCGGCGTTGCTGCACTCGCGGCATCGACCGCACTGCGTCCTGCTGCGCTACCGATGATGGCAGTGCGGGTCCGCGAACTCATGCAGCGTGCTGTATCACGGCCGCTGATGGCGAGCACGAAGGCTGCTGTCACTGGTACCGGTAGGACTGCCGCTGCCGGAGGAGTGACAGGCTTCGTTGGCGGAGTCGGCAGAGCTGCCAGGGCAGGGGGGCGGGCTCTTCGCTCAGGCGGGCGTGCTGCGAAGCGGCCGGCAGTATACGCAGGAATCAGCGCCTTCTTGGGGAAGAATACCTCGCTGGAGATGGCAGGTGAGCAGCGTCGCAAGCAGCTGGAGCAGCTTGAGCGAGACCCCACGATACTGGTCGACACTGTCCAAGCAAAGCTCGGCAACATGCCAGCGTATGCACCTGGCATCGCCGCAGCAACGCTGGCAGTCACCAACCGAGCGATCCAGCATCTTCGTGAGACGATGCCGCTCGGATACTCGACCGCCAACCTGTTTCAGCGCGGCAAGAACCTGGTGGGCAAAGGGGAGCTCATCCGCTGGGCGAAAATTTGGGCGACGGTGGAGAACCCGCAACAGGCGGTTGACGACCTTGCTAAAGACCGTCTCATCCCCGAGCAGGTGCGCGCGCTGAAGTTCGTCCATCCAGAGACCCTGCTGCTGATGAAGCAGGCAGCGATAGAGGCCATCGCTCAAGCACACGAGGACGGCAAGCCGATCCCAGTGGCGCGCCAGGCGCAGCTGTCGATTCTGCTCGAGCTCGGTGGCGCAGCGAATCCCGCACTCGACCCGAGCCTGATTGTGCAGATCAACCAGTGGCGCAAGCAAAGCCCCGGTACCGCTCCACCTCCGCGCCGCACCTTCCCAGGAAAGCAACTCGCCAAGTCAGCCGCTTTGCCGCAGCAGACGTGGCCCAGCCAGAGAACATGATCCATGGAAACAATTCCTTCAGTCCTGAACGACTCTCCCAATCACTCGGTCTACTACGCCTCCATCAGTGCAGATGTAGATCTGCGCGAGGTAGGTCCAGGAACGCCAGGGACCACTGGTCATGGCTACGCAGCCTGGGGATTCAGCATCGGCGGTGCTGGCGATCTGGTCGTGACGCAACCTGACGGCACTGACCAGACGTTTCTCGAGGAGGAACTGAATCTCCGCCAGATCTACCCGTACCAGTGTGTTGGGGTGAAAACGTCTGGAAGCACGGCTACGCATGTGCGCTTCTGGTGGAGAACCTAAATGCGCCCGCTGATTCACGGGATCGGTGGCGCCACGTGGAGAGCTATCCTGATGGGTAGCGGCGCGCCAACCCCCAACGACTTCAAGATCGGCGCGCGCGCGGTGCGTGGTTGGTGGGAGTGTCCAAGCCCGGGATTTTCGTATGGTTCTGTCACGGTCGTGCCTGGGTCACCCGACCACGCTTCAGCTATCGCCGACGAGTCACTGAAGGCAGACGATTCGAAGAGGGGCGCTGATCTGACGCAGAGCAACCCAGCGAAGCAACCGATATTTGACGTTGGAGTGTCAGCGGTCAACGGGCTGCCGGTAATCCACAGTGAGGCTGGGCGCGTGTCGCTTCTCCAGACTACGCATAGCGATGTGCTTGGTGTAGTCAACGACGTTCCCGCCAATACACCGCACGTAATTCTGGCGGTGTGGGGCGCGACCGGGGCTAACTCGATTCTATGCCAGTGGTCTGGTGGGACAGGATTCGAATATGGGCTACACGTGTTAAGCGGGGAATTGAAGTCCAGTCGTTATGACGGATCGACATCTTCCTATAAAACCTTCGGGTCTGGGTTGGGATCCTTGGTAGCCACTCCGCAGGTCGTGTGTGTACTGTATCACGCAGATCTCACTGCAGACCTATGGGTCGGCGGTCAGTATCGTGCGTCTGTGACGCATGCTGATCTTGACGCGCTAGGAACTTCATACTTTAAAGTTCACGATGATAACTCGGTTGTGCAGGATTCGTCGACCGCCGCGCTTGCTGTGTTCGCCGGGGATCATGAGTACACGGGGACGCTGCGAGCTATTGCGCAGGCCATGGGCGCTCGCTGGGGAGGACTGGCAGCATGAGCCTCGTAGTTCTCACGCCCACCGAGCACGCCAACCTTCTTGCACTCGCAGACGCTGGCGACCCGCCGCTGTACCCACCACTGTTCGTCGGGCATCCAGCGGCCGTGGCGCGCTTCCGCGCACGGATTCCGACGAGCTACGCTCGGGCCGCGGACGGGACCACAGTGCCCGTCGGTTGGACCGCGCGTAGCTACGCTCGAGACGAGGAGACCGGCGAGGTCGAGGTAGAGGCCGAGCCCATGTGGGCCATGCTGGACGTGCCGGGACATGGCGTGAGCCCGACGACGGCTGAGAAGTTGCTCGCCGCTGTCGGTGAGCGCGGACCGAACCGAAGATTTTCTTTGCGGTTCGCTTTTTCTAGATTTGGAGACGGACGATGAAAACAATCCAAGAGGTTCTTGCGGACGGTGCGGCGACACTGGACCCTTTGGGGGCTAGGTCAATCATCGAAGGAGACGTGCTCGCCGTCCTGACTGAGGCGATGACAGCACTACAGGCTGGGGGTGGGCTGGAGCTGCCGTCTCAAGGTGCCACGCCTGTGGAAGATGCAATCACTGGCACTGCCTGGCAAGAGCTGGATCTGTTTTCCACCGGCGCCGCCATACCGCCAGCCGGTGGTAAGGGACTCGCGCCGAACCTGTCTTCCGGTACACTTACCGTGGAATCTGGTGGAGGAGGATGGTACCTCGTAATGTACTCAGTTAGTGCTGACAGCACGGCACCGCTGGAATTGTCGGTTGAGCGCGAGAGTGGGGCGAGCAAGACGTACCATGTCCCGTCGCGTCTACCTGGATTGTTCGGAGTGTGGCCAGTGTCCCTTGCGGAAAACGACATAGTCCGAATGGTAGGGCGAACGGGCGTTGGTCTCACGGCAGACCTCAGCTATTATTCAGCACAGTTGTTCCTATTTCGGATACTACCGACATGACGGGGGCAAATCGTGATAGTCAGAATTTCGTCAAACGTAACGCTGGACAAGTACTGGCGCAGCTCGCCAGGCCTCGATACGATCCACGTGATCGTAGGAGAAAACACCACCCCGGTAGAGGTGACGACCGCACCAGATCCTGTCCAGGGACAACGGGTGGTGGTTACGGACGGGGACGAGCATGCGTCTAGTCTTCCAATCACCGTGAACGGCAACGGAAAACTCATCAACGGAGACCCTAGCGTGGTACTGAACATCGATGGTATGTCGCTGTCGATGATCTACGATGGGGAAGGATGGAGGGTGACATGACGTTTATCCCGGAACAAGGCATGTTCCAGTATACTGACTGGGATGAGTTCAAGCAGGTCGTTCTTACCAAGAAGCAACTGACTCTCAACTACCTTGAGACTGACGCGTTCTACGACATCAGGGCACGCGACGCAGAGCGATTCCGCATCGTCCTACAGAAAGGGACGGACGACGCCGACGACTTCGAAACCAACTACAAGGACGACGCAAACATAAGATACGATGTCCGCATGGTGATTGTGGACGACAATGGAAACCCTCTCATCGACACGGTCACTGGCCGCGTGCTGGTTAACGGGGCCATCGCTTGGACGAGCTACGCGACGACCGAAGTCACCGTTGATAGCCCACCGAATCCCCCGGTACCACCAGCATCCGGAGGCCCCTGGTACCACATCGGGTCCGATTGCGCCGGCCCCGCGAGTAGGGTGATCCACCACCACTGGGGATCGATGTCATGACAATCCCCGCCTCCCTTCACAACGCGCCGCTCTGGCGCCGTATCCGTGCGCCAATCCTCCTGCTTTCGATCCTATGGGGATGCTCGGGCTTCAGGTGCTCCGGTGTGCAGGCCCCCCCAGTGGATCCGCCCCCTGGGGGGAGCGCGCCTTCCGTCTGCGAATGGATCCCTGCGCGTACAGCACTTCGTCAGCGGACACTCGAGACGCGGGTCGTGCACGGGGACAAGGTCACGGACCCCGGGCTCTACCCCAGCATTGCGGCGCTCGAGACGGCGACGGGCTGGCAGTACTGTGCGTGCACCATGGTCGCGCCAGCTCGGTGCCTGACGGCTGCGCACTGCCAAGTCAAGTCGGGCGATGTGGTGCACGCGGGCACGCTTGACCTACGCACGGGCGGGGTTCGGGTCGTGGTCAAGGAGGCTCGGCATCACCCTGAGTGGCGCTCGACCACATCGGGTCACGACGTCGCGGTCCTGCACCTCGTGGCTGACCCTGGCGTTCCGCTAGCTTCCATGGCAGACGCGCATCCGGCGCCGGGCTCGAGCGTGTGGGTCGTGGGCTGGGGCTCGACGCACTCAGGCGGGAGCACCGTGCCCGAGCTCCGGCATGCGCGAATTCCCATCGTCGGCTGGGCTGCATGTCAGCTGCTATACGGGGCGCTCGACCCCACGATGCTCTGTGCGGGGAATAGCGTCGATGGTGACGGTTGCCAGGGGGACTCGGGCGGGCCGCTGTACACATCGAGTCCTGGCAGCGTGACCGCTGGGATCACGTCCTGGGGGGAGGGCTGCGCTGGTCGAAAGCCCGGGGTCTGGACGGACGTCGCGGCCGTGCGGGGCTGGGTGGAGGCGTGCTTGTGATCGATGTGGTATCCTCTTCCACTAACATCCGGGGCCCAAAGGGTATCCCGATTGGAGGTAAGACAATGAAATACGTACTAGATTTCGAGACTGAAAAGACTACAGATCGTGAGGGGAAGAGTTGCTATCACTCTTGGCTGACCAGCAGATCCAGCGTCAGGTGTGAGGCAGCGACAGAGAAGGAGGCCCTTGCCTCCCTATTCTACAGTAGCTGTAGAGCTAGTTGGGATAGGCATTTCAACCCAGACTGCCCGGGGTTAGCACAAGGCATGTGGGCAGATCCTATACAGCAGGCCATTGGGCTACTGACTGGGGCCTTGAGTTCTGTGGTCAAGGATCGTGAGGGTCTCGTTTTGAGGACCATAAATGAGCCAGAGTCTGTGACAAGTGAGACCGTTCGCGAGAAAGGCCGGCTGTCTGAACTCTCCGGAAACCTGGGGACGGCTATCGCTGCCCTCAGCCGGGTCAAGCACGACTGAAGAATCTTAGGGGCCCTCCAAAGAGGGCCCCTACCGCCACCGAGAACCATGACCCACTACACCGACGCGTTCAACATGGCATACGCCGCGACTGCTGCGATTGCTTGCACCGACTCAGTTCTGTGTGATAACGCCGCGCACCAAGTCGCCGGCGTCGGCGTGCTCGAGTCCGACTGCGGTCGAGGTTGGCACGGCGCCGGCAGGGGCAGCAACAATATCGGCGCCATCCAAGCGGGCTCGTCCTGGACTGGGGACACCTTCGTCTACACAGACACGTCCCCCAATCCGGACGGTTCGTCCACCCCCTACGTGACCCGCTTCAGGAAGTACCCCACACTCGCGGCGGGCTGGGAGGACCTCGTGCGAGTCATGTTCTCCGCGCGCCGGCGCAGCGTGCTCATTGCTGCACGCATGGGGGACACGTACTCCGTGTCATGGTACCTACGCAAGACGGGGTATTATGAGGGCTTCGGACCAACCATTGAAGATAGGGTCCGCAATCACTACCTCGCGCTCCGCAGAGGGATTTGGGTGGTCGCCTTCGATCGCAGCGAGGAGCTACCTGAGGGCACGCCTAATGGGATGTCTGACACCGTGCGCCGTGGGGATCGCGGTCCCGCCGTGCGTACTCTTCAGAGCGAGATGCGGATCGCTGCCGACGGGATCTTCGGTCCAATCACCGAGCGGTATGTCCGCGGATACCAGGATGCGCAGGAGCTTGTCGTTGACGGCGTCGTCGGCCCGATCACTTGGCGAGCTCTCTTCACGGATGGATACGTGCCATGACAATATCAGACAAGCAGTTGGAGCTGTGCCAGAGTCACGGGGAGCAGCTTCGATCCCATGATGGCAGGCTCTGTCAGATCGAGCAGCAGGTCGCTCGAATCGACGGACGTACAGAGCTGCTCGTGGAGGTGCTGGTCCCGAAACGGAGACGCCAGAGTGAGCGCCCGCCACCCGGCGACATCGCCATCAAGACCAAGTGGGGGTCCATCCGCGGCGGGGCCCCATGGGTGGCCGTGCTAGCGCTGCTGAGTGCCGCGCTTTGGGTTGCAGGGCGGGTGTTGTCGTGACACCATAGACGCTCATCGCTGGAGAGAGACCAGCCCGGATCCTGCTCGGTCAATGCCAGGACGTTTAGCCCCCTTCGGCTTCGGTCGGAGGTGGCTTTCACCATTCCATCAGTTTGCCTCGCTCCCATTTGAAGACTGACCAGTTCCTCTCATCGAGACGATCCAACAGATTACGCACGTGGATCGGATTTTCGGATGCACACACAAGCACGCTCGGGCACGTGTCGCCGTGCCCACAGCAACAGCCGAGCGTGCGGGTTCCGCAATTCCACAGCTCTGTGATCGTGTCGGCGATGCATCCGTCTATGCTTACGCGCCTGTTCTGTCGCCCGGATGCCTCATACTGCCGCTCAGGCAGCGAAATCCACACTGCGTCATGGCACATCCGTCACGCCGCCCTCTCGCAGCGCGTGTACCTGGCGGCCAGGATTCGCTCGTAGACGAGCCGCAGGACCTCGAGCTCCCCACGGGTCGGGCGCTCCATGAGCTCGTCCCGCAGGGCGTCTACAGCCTTCCTGAGGCCTGCTTCCGTGAGCCTGACGGTTTCGATGGTGGCATTCATGGCGGCCTCCTTTGGCCGGCTGTGTCACCGACAGTGTGAGTTCGGTTGGCCGGGCTGTCAAGTTATTCTGGTCGCAGGTCCGGGTGGTGTTCGAGCAAACGCCGGAGAGCCAGTTTTGGGATCCCAAGCCACGCTAGTGCAGGATACCCATGCCTAGTGGATAGCGCTGCCCCGAAAAGCCTCACGTTTGGGTCGGCTTTCACTTCTCTACCTCGTGCGTGTGGCTGCCGATCCGGCAGTCGCTGCGGTCACAGTTCCAGGTGACGTACTGCTGCACGCCACGCACCCATAGTGAGCTCACGTACCGCTGGTGGTCGACGTCGCCGCACCCCGGGCAGGGGTTGACTGGCGGCCGTGCCGCGGTCGAGAGGTCCCCAGTGGGCGGCACCAGACTCTCGGCGGGGGTGGTGTGGGCGAGGGCGGCGAACTCCCGGTACATGCGGGCTTTGGACGCTTGTGTCATAACTAATCAACGACCGTTTTGGGGTGGGGGTAAGGGCTAGCGCTGAAAATTCATCGCGCAGTATTTGCGCCAGCGGAGAAGAGCGCGACTGAGCTCGACACACGCATCCCTGGACGCATCAGCCTCGATACCAATGTCCATCAGTGCTTCTGCTACAGCCCCGCGTTGGGCGTCCTCTAGACGGCCTTCTCCGAGGTTTGCTACAATCGTAGCTTGCACATTCTGAACGTGTTCTAGCTTCGTCATGATTCGTCTCCTTGGTCTAGGGTCGCGTGCGTGTACCCGGGACTTCAACACGGTGCTTGCGGCGTACGGCTGTCCAGAGGTCGTCGGGGCCCGGCTCAACGTGAATCACGCTGCCCCCATTTTGCGACGAACGCGCAAGACGTCTCGCGCGACACGCTCCGTCGACACTCCGAAAATGTCTGCCACCAACAGGACCGTGATCAGCGATTCAACGTCGTCGTCTGAATCACCCGGTGAATCGTTGAGCGCGATCCATCTCGTTGCTTCCCGGTAACTAGCGCGCTTCATTGCTCGATCCCTTCTGCCACCGTCGGCCGCTGTCCCCGACACGATGCGAACATCATGCCAGAGCAGGGGTCGGTCAGTACTCAGGACTCGTGATCGGCAGTGAGTTCCTCCCATCGACGCGCTGCAGCAGCTGCGACGACCTCAGCCAGAGCGCACTGCTGTTCGTAGGTCGGGTTGTCATCCGCCGGGTCGAACCATCCCTCGACGAGCGGGAGTGCGTCATTTCCAAGAGCGTGCCAGTCTCCACGCTCATGTCCGACGCAAGCGTCATCCTCGCGCTCGGCCCAAGCGCGCCCCTCATCGCGGGCCTTGTCGATCAGCTCTTCCGAGAGCTCATCAAGCTCTGCTCGATCGTTGGAATCCAGGGATGCAGTCTCGGGATACATTTCGCTGAGTTTCATGATGTCTCTCCTACCCGGAAAGCCCCCGGGCCCGGAGGCGCGGGGGCGGGACGGGGGTGAGTCGGTCACTCCTCTGCGCTGACCGGAAGCGTCTTCAGCAGCGCGCGATCCGACTCGTCGGCGGCCGCCCACTCGCGATCGGGCACCTCGTCCTGGTGGTGAGCGACGGTCCAAGTCTGCATGTAGACTGACCAGTAGCGGACGCCGCCGTCCTCCGTGCGCTCGGCTGCGTAGGGGGCTGGCTCCTTCGACTCCACCGCATCCACGAGCTCGTTCAGCGCCCGCTCGTGGTACTGCTCGCAGAGCTCCTCCGAGGGGCCATGGCCTTCGGCGGCCACGACGCGGGCCTCGGACTCTGCCGTTCCCAGCCACTCGTCTAGGGCAATGCGGGGCCCAGTAAGCTCGAACTCGCGTACGACGCCTTCTGCGTCGCTCGTGCCCAACACCATGTTCCAGTAGTTTTCGTAGGTTTCGTTTGCCATGATTCTCTCCTTGGCCATCGGCCTCTGTCCCCGCCCCGAAGCGCCTTCGGGGCAGAGCAGGGGTCGGTCAGGCGCTTACTGGCTGCGCGGTACAGGGTGCGTGTGGTCATGCCAAGTGATAATGCATGCGCCGTGCCAAACGGATTCCCTGCGTTTCCGCCGCCACCCAGCCCCCGACTATGATCTCGATGTCATAGCAAACGGCGGAATCGCGTTTTCGCGAGGTTTCTCTATGACACAGATGTCACGGTGGCCCACGGGCTGGCTGTTCTATCGACGTTTTCGCTATGACTTTGCTGTCATACCCCTCAGGTGGAAGAGGTCAGGCGCTCTGGCCTCGGCCATGACCATCGTGCCGACTTCAACCTCCGTCGACTCCGGGGCTGCCGGGTCGTCCTCGCCCCAGCTGGAGCCGCAGCGCTGGCACAGCACCATGCCCGCCGCGCTGATGCAGTCCTCGTGATGGCACTCCTCGCGCAGCGCCCGCACCATCTCATCGTGAATCCGGATGTGTCGGTGGATCCGGGTGGCGAGTTCATTGATCATCGTCTTCTCCTTGCCGCCATCGGCCTCGCCCCGAAGCGCCTTCGGGGCAGAGTAAGGGTCGCTAAATGTCGAGGTCATCCACGAGCCCAAGCCACTCGTCGCTGCCTTCAATTTCAGTGACGGATTCCTCAACCGCCGGGTGGGTGGCAGTGCTGGTGTACACAGAGCCAGTTTTTACTTCGATGTCGAACAGCTCGAATTCATCGTTCAGGAACTGCTCAAGCCGCCCACGGTAGGTCTCCAAGTCGGCAGCAGTAGCGTCGGAACCAAGTGAGCGCGGATCGTCACTGATGATGACGGTTACGGGTTCTCGTTGGCTATCTGTGGTCATGATGTCTCTCCTGCCCGAAAAGCCCCCGGGCCCGAAGGCGCGGGGGCGGGACGGAGCAGGGTGGATCAGTTCTCGTCGTCCATCAAATCCGACCACACATTGCCGCGCTCAATCTCCTCAAGGAGCCCCTCAACTGCCGGGTGGGTGGCAGTGCTGGTGTACACAGAGCCGGTTTTCACTGCGACATTGAACAGCTTGAATTCGTCATTCAGGCGCTGCTCGAGGCGACCGCGATAGGTCTCAAGATCGTCGGCAGTAGCCTCGCAGCCGAGTGAGCTTGGGTCGTCGCTGATGGTGACGGTAACGGGTTCTTTCTGCTCGAATACGGAGTCTCTACGTGCGAATGTGGTCATGATGTCTCTCCTGCCCGAAAAGCCCCCGGGCCCGAAGGCGCGGGGGCGGAGTGGAGCATGGGTCGATCAGAACGCAAACCGCGCACAGTACGGGCGGTAGCCCCAGAGCGCTCTTGGGATATCCAGGTCCTCCACCCGCTCGCCGTCGATTCGTGCGAATGCCCACCGGTCGCCGCCAGGCCGGCGCGCGCGCGCCAGGTGCAGCATGATGGCAGGCATCGTCCGGTCGCCTGTGTACTCCTCAACAGTGCCGTTTTCGGTCCCCTCACCGCTGATGATCTCGATTG
>Ga0307442_1001359_pt1 | contig 12134 bp, 8 predicted proteins | sample SalMarWE160430MG_FD_202143 | JGI IMG/M metagenome (GOLD analysis project Ga0307442, IMG submission 202143) | Salt marsh sediment microbial communities from the Plum Island Ecosystem LTER, Massachusetts, United States - WE1604-30 | ecosystem: Environmental > Aquatic > Marine > Intertidal zone >... | reverse complement strand
CGGCGGCCGCAAGTTGGCATTCTCCTTCATCTTTCTGCTGCTGCTGCCGTTCTTTGCCAGTCTGCCGGCGATGCTGTTCTGGCGCCTCTCGCAAGGCCATTGGCTCGGCACCTTCGGCCTCCTGGTATTGGCGGTCGGATTTTCCTTCATCATGCTCCTGGTCGTGGTCGAGCTCATGCAGTCGCTGAGGTCGCGCGTTGAGCTGGGCGATACGTCGGTGAAGATGACGCTGCCTGCGGGTCGCGGTCCGACGCCTCTTGTGCGCTACCGGACCAACGACGTGCCTTACGATCAGATCAAGGCGGTGGAGACCCGCAGCGAGGTCTACGGGGGCTCGGTGGTGCCGGTGCTGCTCAAGGGGGCGCGCCTCATTCTCAAGGACGACAGCGTGGTGAAGCTCGGCTACGTGAGCGAGGCCAACGCGGACCCCTGCTTCCCCTTCCCCCTGATCGCGCAGCAGATCGCCGCGCGTGTGGGCGTTCCCGTCGAGGACCGCGGCTGCGTGCGCCGCTCCATCCAGAAGAAGTTCCTTGGCCTCAAGCGCGAGTTCATCGACGAAGCGGAGGAGCCTGTCGGGGATTATGAGAAGGTGGTGCTCAACAATCACCACGAGCGCTGGGTCAAGCGCCTGATCTGGTTGCTGGCCGCGCTCGTCGTGCTGGGCATTGCCATGGACATCATCTTCCCGCCGAGCAGCGGGCTGCCGCCGGCGCTGACGAGCCTCAAGAGCTTGATCATTCACTGAGCAAGGCGGCTCAAAAAAGCGAAATAGCCGACCTTGCGCTTCAGTTGATGTGCAGCTTCATCTCCTCGCGCCGCCGGCCGAGAATGCCGCACACCAACGCGAGGAGCCCAAAGAGGACTGGCGTCGGCAGGCCAATCACGCTCATCACCACGCTGTTCCAGACCCACGGCGGCGTCGCATTGATGACAGCGGTTCGCGCGGCAACGAGCGTGGCAGGTGCCAGTTGCAACCAGTCGCCGACCACGGTCGTCATTTTGAATGGGGCGGCGCCATTGAGTGCCGGCGTGGCGTCGGCGACCAACGCGACAACCGCGACGAGCGCGAAGAGACTGGCGAGAAAGCGCAGGGCTGGCATGCGACGTATCGCTCCTTTGCGGTCTGCGGGCCCCTTTGAGCTAGGGCGGATTGCGAGCTCGCGCAAGGCGCAGATTTGCGTGCTCGCAGTCGGCGCGCCTATCCACCGACGCCCAAGGCCTTGTGCAGGTCGCCGAGCACGGCGATGGCGTCCTGGCCTGCGAAAAGGAAACCATCGACGCCCGCGGCCTTGAGTGCTGCTTCCGCCTCGCCCGGGCGCCCCGCCAGCAACACGCGGCGCGCACCTGCCGCCTTCAAGGCCTTGGCTGCTGCGGCGGCCTCTTTGGCATAGATGTCATCGGACGAGCAAAGGCACGCGATCTCAGCACCAGAGGCCTTGAAGGCCTCCGCCGCAGCGGCCGCGTTTGCATAGCCGTCGCTGGTGAGCCCCTCGATGCCGCCGGCTGCCAGGAAGTTCCACACCCAGGTCGAGCGCGTGTTGTGCTCGATGATCTCGCCGAGGTTGGCGAGAAAAACGCGCGGGCGGGCGCCGGTCTTGGCAAGATGCGCGTCCGCAGCGTCGCGCAGGGCTTCGAACGGTTCAGCCAGACGATGCGGCGTGAGCGGGCGCACCTGAGGCTCGCCGGCGAGTGGCGGCGGCGCAGGATTGGGGGCAACCTTCACGCCATCCTCGCCCAGCAAAGGGAAGACGGAGACGCCCGTCAGCTCCTGGCGTCCAATGGCGACCGTCTTGGTGCGCGCCTCGGCAACGCGCGCGATGTCGTCTTGCAGCGCGCCCGAGGTAAGCGCGCTGGCGATGCCGCCTTTGCCTTCGATGTCCTGGAACAGCGCCCAGGCCTTGGCCGCGAGCTCGGCTGTCAGCTGCTCGACGTACCAGGAGCCTCCGACGGGATCGACGACGCGGCCGAGCGCGGATTCCTCTTGCAGTACGAGCTGCATGTTCCGGGCGACGCGGCGAGCAAAGCGGTCGGGTGCGCCGAGCGCCCAGGTGTAGGGCAGCGCGGTGACAGCGTCGGCGCCGCCGAAGACTGCGCCCGCGCACGCGGCAGTCGTGCGCAGCATGTTGGTCCAGGGATCGCGTTTGGCCATCATGCGCGCAGAGGTGACTGCCGTGATGTGCATAGCAGAAGCCGAGGCGCTCGCGGCCTCGGCAATGCGTGCAATCAGCGTGCGGGCCGCACGCACCTTGGCGGCGTTGAGGAACAGATCGGTATCGACCGAAAGGGCGAAGGCAATGTCGGCCATCGCCTCGGCGGGCTTGACGCCGGCGGTCTCGAAGGCATGCAGGTAGGCGACGAGCGCGGCGGCAAGGAAGGCCAGCTCCTGTGCCTCGCTGGCACCGGCCTCGTGCGGGAAGGTGGCGTCGACGAGAACGGTGGTGAGGCGGGCGCCGCTGGCGCGAGCGTCAATCGCGAGCTTCACGGTGTCGGCGAGTGCTGCTTCGAGCGGTGCTGAGCCCCTGCCGAACCGCGCCAACGTCCCAATGGGGTCGACGTTGAGCCGAGAGATGGCCGCGCCGGGCTTCGCTTTGAGCATCGCGAGTGCGCCAAGCAAGTGGCGCGCGGCGCTCAAGCCTTCGATGCCGCCGGCGAGCGCGACAGGAGCAAAGTCGAGATGCACGCCAGCTAGAGCGGCCGCCATGTCCGCCGCGCTCGCAATCTTGATGCCGACCTGTCCGGGTCCGGCGATCTGCAGGACGACGCCGGTCGCGCCGCCTTCCAGCTCTTCATGGATAACCGCGCTGGCGGCCGCCGGATCGGGCTCGGTGACGCGTTGCGCAATCTGCCAGCCGAGCCCCTCGGCCTTCGCGGCCGTGCCCCGTGTGAAAGGGGCCGCACCAGGAGCGGCGGTCTCGATGCCGGCCAGCGCGTCGGCGCGCGTGTAGAGCGGCTTTATGTGCAACCCGTCAGCAGTGCGTGCAACGAGCCGCTTATCGAAATCCGCGCCCTTCAGCGCCTTCTCCACGAGTTTGCGCCACTGGTCATAGGTCGCGGGCGCAAAGCCACCGGCCAACTCGAGGGGCGCACGTGTCTCCGTCATGTCTGCCAGGTCCTCACGTGGTCGTTGCGCTTCGCTCGGCAGGGCGTGGCCGGTGCGTTGCGTCGGGCTCCAGCCTTCTATCGCTCGCGGCGCGGTTTCGCACGCCCAAATCGCCGCCCGGGCGCGCTCCGCGTCGCTTCAACGCGCCATGCATAGAGCTTCTGCGTTTGCCCTCTGGTCTTCCCCCGGTCGGTCATGCAACTGATGTTTGCAAAGGGTTACCTCTCATGCCAAGAGGGCAAGCGGTCGAGTGCTTGAGTCGCGCCCCTTTCGAGGTCGAAAGTCGGAGACGGTCATGAGCCAGGCGGTGATGCAGGACGGCAAGATCTTTCTCGGTAAGAGCGTTAAGCCCGAATACCTGGATCTCAGCTTGGCGAACCGGCACGGCCTCGTCACCGGTGCCACCGGCACCGGCAAGACGGTCACCTTGCAGGTGCTGGCCGAAGGGTTCTCCCGCGCCGGCGTGCCTGTCTTCGCCGCCGACATCAAGGGCGATCTCTCCGGCATCGCGGAAGCCGGCACGCCCAAGGACTTCATCGTCAAGCGTGCCCAGGAGGTCGGGCTCGGCACTCTCGAGTACGCCGCCAGCCCCTGCGTGTTCTGGGACGTGTTCGGCGAGCAGGGCCATCCGGTGCGCGCGACCGCCGCGGACATGGGGCCGCTCTTGATCGCGCGCATGCTGGAGCTCAACGACGTGCAGGAGGGCGTCTTGAACGTCGCCTTCCGCGTGGCGGCCGACGAGAAGCTGCCACTCTATGACCTGGCCGATCTGCGCGCGATCATCAACAACGTCGCGGAGCGTTCGAAAGAGCTCACCACCAAGTACGGCAATGTGGCGACGAGCTCGGTCGGCGCCATCCAGCGCCGGTTGCTGGTGCTCGAGGAGCAGGGCGCCAACCACTTCTTCGGCGAGCCGGCGCTCGACATCTGGGATTTCATTCGCACGGCACCCGACGGGCGCGGCGTGGTCAACATTTTCTCTGCCGACAAGCTGATGGAGAAGCCGCGGCTCTATGCAACGTTTCTGCTCTGGATGCTGACCAAGCTGTGGCAGACGCTGCCCGAGGTCGGTGACCAGCCCAAGCCCAAGCTCGTGTTCTTTTTCGACGAGGCGCATCTGCTGTTCGACGATGCGCCTGATGCGCTCATGGACCGTATCGAGCAGATCGCGCGCCTTGTGCGCTCGAAGGGCGTCGGCGTCTACTTCATCACGCAGAACCCGCTCGATGTGCCAGACAAGGTGTCGGCCCAGCTCGGCAACCGCGTGCAGCACGCGCTGCGCGCCTACACACCGCAAGAGCAACGGGCCGTGAAGGCAGCCGCCGCCACCTTCCGCCCCAACCCCGAGATCGACACCGAGCGCGCCATTCTGGAGCTCAAGGTCGGCGAGGCACTCGTATCCATGCTGGAGAACAAGGGCGAGCCCTCGATCGTGCAGCGCACGCTGATCCGGCCGCCGCTAGGGCGCATCGGTCCGATTTCGGAGGCGGAGCGGCGCAGTCTCATCTCTGCGAGCCCACTCTTTGGCAGGTACGAGGAGGCCAAGAACCGTGACAGTGCCGAGGAGATGCTGGCGCGGCGTGCCAAGGAGGCGCCTGCGGAGGCAAACGGCTCAGGCGGGGGATGGCTCGACAGCGTGTTCGGCAGCAGCCGTGGCCCCACGGGGCGGCGACGCCAGGGTATGGGCCAGATGATCGCCCGGGACCTTGAGCGTTCGTTGGCGCGGACCGCCGCCTCGACCATAAGAAGCATCATCATCAAAGCGATCCGGGGACGTTAACGCGAGTTGACGCAGCGCAAGACCGAGCCGTCGCGCTGCGCTATGCTGCTTCCTCACCGGGGGAAGCGCAAAAGAGCTGCCAATGAGAAAATGCATCAGAGCCGCCGCCGCAACGCTCGGGTTGGGCGTCGCCATCCTCGCTGGTCCGGTCTGGAGCGCGGACGACACGAATCAAGCTGCCGATGAAACGCCCACCGCCGATACCGTGGCCAAGGGCCGCGCCATCCTCGAGAAGAACTGCCACCGCTGCCATGCGATCGGCATGGAGGATACGAGCCACCACGAGGAGGCGCCGCCGTTTCGTGTGGTCGTCACCCGCTATCCACCCGAGGATCTCGCCGAGGCGCTGGCCGAGGGTATCGTGTCGGGTCATCCCGACATGCCCGAATTCGTGTTTCAGCCGGATGAGATCGAGGCGATCCTCGCCTATCTCGGCACGCTGACGCCCACGCCGCAGAAGGAAAAGGCGCCGGAGAAGGATAAGGAGTGAGCCCCGCGTTGCGGGGCTTGGCCGGTCGCGCAAACGGCGCCCTGCGATGTGCGGGCGCCGTTGTGCTTTCATAGACTCTGGGCAGATCAGCCCGCGAGCGTCTCGACGTGCTCCCAGTTGATGAGGTTGTCGAACCAGGCCTCGAGGTACTTCGGGCGCGCGTTGCGGTAGTCGATGTAGTAGCTGTGCTCCCACACGTCGCAGCCGAGGATCGGCGTGGCGCCGTGCATCAGCGGGTTCTCGCCGTTGGGGGTCTTCATCACCGCGAGCTTGCCGTCCTTGAGCACGAGCCAGGCCCAGCCGGAGCCGAACTGCGTCTTTCCCGCCTCGATGAAGTCGGCGCGGATCTTGTCGTAGCCGCCGGCATCGGCAACGAGTTTCTCGACCTTGCCGGGCAGTTTGTTGCCGCCGCCGCCCTTCTTCATCCATTGCCAGAAATGGGTGTGGTTGAAGTGCTGGCCGACGTTGTTGATGATCGGCTGGTTCTTGTCGGCATAGGCCTCTTTGCAGATCTCCTCGATGCTCTTGCCCTCGTACTTGGAGCCGGGGACGAGCTTGTTGGCCATGTCGACATAGGCCTGATGGTGCTTATCGTGATGGAACTGCAGCGTCTCGGCCGACATGAAGGGCCCGAGCGCGTCGTACGCGTACGGAAGCGGCGGTAGCGAGAATGTCATGATTTTGGGCCTCCGGAATGGGGGTTCAGCATCGCAAATATGCCAATGGGTGCGGAGGCGCGACCGTACCGGGTCGCTGCAGCGAAATCAAACGCACGTTAGAGAACTGCTGTTCCCAAACCGATACTGCGCGAGGAGCGCGCACGGAGTAAGGAGCGCAGCGACCCTGAGCGCTGCGCCCCTTTGGATCACTCCGGGGAAGATAGGATTTCAGGGTGGTGCGAGCCTAGCCGCGGGCAAATGAATGGCGTCTGAACGGCTTATTCATCGTCGGGATGAGCTGCGCTGTCAGCCAAATATGACAAGCGCCATTGCCACTTATAACATTTCCAATAAAGAAGACGACGCGAAAGAATAATGTGCACGATGAGTGTTAGCCGAGGTTGTTTCTAGGTGCGACAGTAAGGCCCGTTCAATGCGCGTTTTGGTTGCAGATTGTCTGCTGATCGCCTTACGATACGAATGGGCAATCTTTTTATGTTGAGCTTGACAAATCACAGGCAAAAAGTAATTGAACCCATCATGAAAAAGAAAAGCAGCAGACAGCCAATAGCGCGGGCAAAGAGGAAGGGAAGTCGGATGGCCACCGTCAACGTGGACAAGTTGTCCTTGAAAGACCTGATCGAACTGGAAGCGAAAGTGCAGAGGGCGATCAGCGTCGCTCGGGATCGAGAGCGGGCCGAGGTGAAACAAGCAATGGCCGCTTTGGCCGAGAAGCGGGGCTTTTCCGTTTCTGAATTGTTCGGTGGCCGCGGCCGCGGCAAGGCAAGCGCCGCCAAATACGTGAATCCTGACAATCGTTCCGAGACTTGGACTGGGCGTGGGCGTAAGCCGAATTGGCTGGTGGCTAAGCTCAAGAAGGGCGCGAATATGGCCGATTTCGCCATTTGATCGGGTTCCTGACGGCCCCGTCAATGGCCCGAGAAACGCCTTCGGTATTTCTTCGTGATGGGCCGCACCGCTTCCGTGGTGCGGCCTATCCCATTTGTGTGTTGGCGTCGACTGAGTTTGCAACATGCGCCCCGCACGTGAGACGGCATCCGTGCCCGGAATTTGCCGACGCATGCGCGTGGAAGAAAACCGCTCGAAGGGGGCGCAAGAGTTGGGGCGAAGGTCGAATTTGCCGCACCCGAGTCGGTGGGAAATCGTTCAGTGGCGAAGGGCTCTTAGCCTTTCCAAGCCGACGAATGAGAGGCGCGGCGATGATTGCAGTGCCACGCGCGCAACGAACGCGTGAGAGCGAGCGCGGAGCGTCTTGGGAGACGAGGTGGGAGACGACCTGAAGCCGCTGGCGACGAGCTGGCACTCAGGCTCGCGGCGCGGTGATGGTCCGGCGAGCGATTGATGCCTGCGGTCCCTGTGGGGCACCAGGTAAGCCAAAATTAACAGCGGTCCCCCAATAGTCACCCCGCTTCAGGACCAAGTCTGACTTAGCACTCCCGCCTTGACAGTGCTAACAGCCCGGGAGCATATAGCCCGCGCGGGTGCCGTTCCGGCCGGCTCGGCCCGAGCCCCGGCCCCGCCGTGCGCGACCTCGCGGCTCGACCGCGACGCGCAGATCCAAACGCCCAAACGCCAGTCAATACATGAGGGTGATCAGATGAAGTTCCGTCCTCTGCACGATCGTGTCGTCGTTCGCCGCGTCGAGGAAGACACCAAGACCAGTGGCGGCATCATCATTCCGGACACGGCCAAGGAGAAGCCCATGCAGGGCGAGGTGATCGCCGTGGGCCCCGGCGCGCGCGACGAGACCGGAAAGCTCGTGCCGCTCGACGTCAAGGTCGGAGACCGCGTGCTGTTCGGCAAGTGGAGCGGCACGGAGGTCAAGATCGACGGCGAGGAGCTGCTCATCATGAAGGAGAGCGACATCTTCGGAGTGATCGAAGGCAAGGCCAACGTCCGCGCCGCAGCCTGATGCGGCTCGCCTCAACAGCATTTTCGTCCCATTGATAGGAGCTGCTTCACATGTCTGCCAAGGACGTCAAATTTTCGCAGGACGCGCGCGAGAAGATGCTGCGCGGCGTCGATATCCTCGCCAACGCTGTCAAGGTGACGCTGGGTCCCAAGGGCCGCAACGTCGTGATCGAGAAGTCGTTCGGAGCGCCGCGCATCACCAAGGACGGCGTTACGGTGGCCAAGGAGATCGAGCTTGAGGACAAGTTCGAGAACATGGGCGCCCAGATGGTGCGCGAGGTTGCGTCCAAGACCTCCGATGTCGCCGGCGACGGCACCACCACGGCCACCGTGCTGGCCCAGGCCATCGTCAAGGAAGGCGCCAAGTCGGTCGCTGCGGGCGCCAACCCCATGGATCTGAAGCGGGGCATCGATCTCGCCGTCGGCGCCATCGTCGATGAGCTCAAGGGCAAGTCCCAGAAGATCAAGTCCAATGACGAGATCGCCCAGGTCGGCACCATCTCCGCCAACGGCGACACCGAGATCGGCGACAAGATCGCCGAGGCCATGAAGAAGGTCGGCAACGAGGGCGTTATCACGGTCGAAGAGTCAAAGAGCCTGGAGACTGAGCTCGACGTGGTCGAGGGCATGCAGTTCGACCGCGGCTACCTCTCGCCCTACTTCATCACCAATGCCGACAAGATGATTGCCGAGCTGGAGAGCCCCTACATTCTCATCCACGAGAAGAAGCTTTCCGGCCTACAGGCGATGCTTCCCGTTCTGGAAGCCGTGGTGCAGGCAGGCAAGCCGCTTCTCATCATCGCCGAGGACGTGGAGGGCGAGGCGCTCGCCACCCTCGTCGTCAACAAGCTACGCGGCGGCTTGAAGGTCGCCGCCGTCAAGGCGCCGGGCTTCGGCGACCGCCGCAAGGCCATGCTCGAGGACATCGCGGTCCTGACCGGCGGCACGGTCGTCAGCGAGGACCTCGGCATCAAGCTGGAGAACGTCACTCTGCAGATGCTGGGCCAGGCCAAGAAGGTGACGATCGACAAGGAGAACACCACGATCGTCGACGGCGCCGGCGCCAAGGCCGACATCGAGGCCCGCGTGAAGCAGATCAGGGCGCAGATCGAAGAGACCACCTCCGACTACGACCGCGAGAAGCTGCAGGAGCGGCTCGCCAAGCTCGCCGGCGGCGTTGCCGTCATCAAGGTGGGCGGCGCGACCGAGGTCGAGGTCAAGGAGCGCAAGGACCGTGTCGACGACGCGCTGCACGCCACGCGCGCGGCCGTTGAGGAGGGCATCGTCCCTGGCGGCGGCGTCGCACTCCTGCGCGCCATTAAGGCGCTCGATGCGCTCAATGTGGAGAACGATGATCAGAAAGTCGGGATCAACATCGTCAAGAAGGCGCTGCAAGCTCCGGCGCGGCAGATCTTCACCAATGCCGGTGAGGACGGGTCGGTGATCGTCGGCAAGATCCTGGAGAACGCCAAGTACAGCTACGGTTACAACGCGCAGAACCATGCCTATGGCGACCTCGTCAGCGAGGGCGTCATCGACCCCGCCAAGGTCGTGCGTTGCGCGCTGCAGGACGCCGCGTCCGTTGCTGGACTTTTGATCACCACCGAGGCGATGGTGGCGGAGCTGCCCAAGAAGGAGCATGCGCATCCGCCGATGCCGGGCGGCGGTATGGGCGGCATGGACTTCTAGTCCGCTCATTGGCTGTGGACGAACGCAAGAGCCCCGGCTTCGGCCGGGGCTTTTTTGTGATTCTCGACGTATTTGTACGGCACTGTGGCGCACGGGTCGCAGGGCAATTGCCCGGACTTGACGGTGAGCCGCGAAGCTTGCCCTATGCCAGCTCTCCTATATGCGTCGTGATTGGCCCAGTGGGGGCCATTTTCTCCATCTAGCTTGACAGGTGCTTTTGGAGACCGAGGGATGACCACATTCATGGGTGTGTTAGCGCGGGCCGGGCTCCTGCCGGCAGCCGCGACGATGCTACTGATCGGCTCGTTCGCCGCGCGTGCCGAGGATTCGCCCGTCCCCGACAAAGCCGGGGCGCGCGCCGTCGAACAGAAAGAAAGCACCGCCAAGGACGCGACTGCGGCCAAGAAGAAGCCGGACGCAGAGGCTCAGGCAGCGTCGTCGACGAGCGCCGGTTCGGACAACAGTGCCGACAAAAAAGCGGCTGCGAAGGACGCTGCTCCCAAGGATGCGGCTCCGAAGGACGCGACTGCGGCCGAGAAGAAGCCGGAGGCCGATGCTCAAGCAGCGTCGTCGACGAGCGCCGGTTCGCACAACGGTGCCGACAAGGAAGCGGCTGCGAAGCGTGCTGCTCCCAAGGATGCGGCTCCGAAGGATGCGGCGACGGCCGAGAGCAAGGATGCTGCTCCCAAGGATACGGCGGCCACCAAGAGCAACGATGCCGCCACCAAAGATGCGGCCAGCAAAGATGCCGCGACGGCCGACGACAAGCCGGAGGATACTGCTGCGAAGGCCAAGGCGGTACCGCCTGCGCAAGCAGCGGCAGTCGGCGCGTCCGCGAAATCAAGCGGGTCTGAAACCGAAAAATCGCCGGCAGATTCCGCCAAGGCGGGCGACAAGACTGTAGAGGAGCCGACGAAGAAAGCAGACGCGCCGGAACATGGCACGTCGAACACCACGACGGCTGCGCTCCCCGATGCCGCAGCGGTAGGTCCGGCCGCCGGCGTGGCCGACAAAGCTCTCCCCCCCGCCGACGCGATCGTCGCCAGCGTCCGTCAGATGATTCCCGATCTCACCAAGGGATCTAGTGCCGATGACGTTGCAGCACTCGCGGCCTTCTACGAGGAGCTCAACGGTCCGGCGATCTGGGCCTCCACAAGCGGGCTCACCGACAAAGGCAAGGCCGTCGTCAAGGAGATCGCCAAAGCCGACGACTGGGGCCTTCCGGCCGCGGATTTCAAATTGCCGCAGCTCTCTGAGGGTACGCTCACGCCAGAGGCCGCCGCCCGCGCGGAAATCATGGTCGCCAAGGCCATCCTCAAATATGCCCGCTATGCTCGCGGGGGTCGCATCGACCCTGATAGCATTTCCGCGCTCATTGATGTGAGCCCGCCGCTGCTCCCGCCCAAGACTGTCTTGAACGACATTTCGGTGAGGGACCAGCCGGATGCTTATCTACGCGGGCTGCAACCCAAGCATGAGCAGTTCGAGCGGCTGCGCCAGGTGCTCCTGAAGCTGCGCGGCTCGAATGCAAAGGAGGAGGAGCGCGAGGAAGATGCGGCCCTCAGCGTCAAGCTCCCTCCCGGCCGACTCATCAAGGGAGGCGCGCAGGACCCGCAGATCGCGCTGTTGCGTAAGCGGCTCAAGGTCCCGGCCGACGATCCGGCCAAGGAGAACGTCTACGACGAGAAGCTGCAGGCGGCGGTGCGCGACTTCCAGCGCGCGAACGGACTTCGCCCGGATGCACTTATCGGAAACAACACGCGCGCGGTCCTGAACGGCCGGCCGAAGCCCCCCAGCGCCACCAACGAGTCCAAGATCGAGCGCATCCTCGTCAATATGGAGCGCTGGCGCTGGCTGCCCGAGGATTTGGGCAAGCTCTATGTCTGGGACAATGTGCCCGAGGCGCTCACGCGCATCGTCAAGGACGGGAAGATCATCCATACCGACCGGATCATCGTGGGCCAGCCGTCCTGGCCGACGCCGACATTCTCGGCTGAGATGAAGACCGTCGTCTTCCACCCGTCCTGGGGTGTCCCCTCCGGGATCAAGGCCAAAGAGTTGGCTCCGCTCCTGCGCAAGAGCTCTGGTGCGGGCTTCTTCGGCATCTTCGGCGGCGGCTATTCGGCCCAGGCCGTGCTCGATGCCTACCAATTGCGCGCCTACATCAATGGCCGGCAGGTCGATGCCAACTCCATCGATTGGAACAGCATCGATATTCGCTCCGTCAGCTTCCAGCAGCCTCCGGGACCGAAGAACCCGCTGGGCAAAGTGAAGTTCATGTTCCCCAACAAGCACGACGTCTACATGCACGACACGCCGGAGCGCGACCTGTTCTCGAGGTCGTTCCGCGCGTTGAGCCATGGCTGCATGCGCGTGCAGGATCCGCACCGGTTTGCCGAGATCATCCTTGGCCAGGACAAAGGGTGGTCGCCGCAAAAGGTTGAGAGCATGTTCGCCGGCTACAGCAACACTGTCCCGCTCGAC
>Ga0307442_1001357_pt1 | contig 12155 bp, 11 predicted proteins | sample SalMarWE160430MG_FD_202143 | JGI IMG/M metagenome (GOLD analysis project Ga0307442, IMG submission 202143) | Salt marsh sediment microbial communities from the Plum Island Ecosystem LTER, Massachusetts, United States - WE1604-30 | ecosystem: Environmental > Aquatic > Marine > Intertidal zone >... | reverse complement strand
ATCGATTGTAACCATCTTTCTCAGATTGCTATCATTGATGCAGAGTTGCTCACCCTCAAATTCTCGAAAGCATGGACACTGCTTTACAAGAAATTCTGTACTCTCGCCCATAGCCATAACTCCTGATACATTGTATTGGGTGACAGTCTTGATAAGCACTACGAAGATTAGGTGATGTCCGAGTGCGCGCTCAATTATTGAAGTTCTACTTCTAATGGTATAGGTACCATTCTACGACAAAATTGCTTCTTTTCTTTCCAATGTGTTTCCCCTTGAACATTTTATTAATAATCCAACTCATTTAAGCTCTACGAGGGGTTGCCGCCCTTTGCCTTGCGGAATAAGTTCGATTAGCTCATTTGTTGCTCCCTTAAGTTCGTCCATATGAGTCACAACGATTACTTGATTCACGACATCTAATCCTGCTATTGCTTCTGGTAGCCATTTACGTCGCTCCTTATCAAGTCCTGCTCCTGGCTCGTCTAGGATTATGAGTCCTGGAGGTGGTCCCGCGGATGAATGTTTTTGCAACGCTGTATTCACAGCAACTCGTAATGCAAAATTTACGCAAACATCTTCTCCACCTGAAGCTGCTTTGAGAGGTACCCTATTGCCTTGTAGATCGTAGAGTGAAATTTCATACTTATCATCAATTGCTAAATCGCCATATCTATCTCCAAAGATTTCCAGGAAAATAGTTCGCGCTTCAGTTCGAACATGGGGTCGCAACTGGCCTTCTGCAATATTTGGAATTGCTTCAAGAATTGATTCCAAATGTTCTGCAATAGCAATTTCTCCTTCCAGTTCCTGAGGGCGTTTTACAAGATTCTTTGATGCTAACTCGGTTTCTACCAATTCTACTGATTCGTTGACTCGTTGAATAATTATTCTTAGTTGTCCAAATTCTGTTCTTTTTCCAAGTTCTTCTTCCATCTGGCTCAGTACAGTTAGAGCAGATTCTACTTCCTGTTTCTCTGGGAGATGTTTTCGAATACTCTCCAGTTGCTCTTTCTGAGCCAGGAGTCCTTTGAGCGTTTTGCCAAGTTTCAAATTATCTTTGTGCACCAGTTCCTTCTTCTGATCATAGATACCAAGCCCCATCATACTATGGAGTTCTGATTGTCGTTTTGATGGTGTTTCTCGAGAGAGCTTGAATATCTCTCCCTGTCTCACATATGTGAGTGCTGAGAACGCATTCTTATCCATTCCAAGAAGTTTCACTATCTCCGTATCTACCCGTTTGGGGTCACTAGCTATAGGTTCTTTGTTTTTCTCAAGAAAGAGATCTGCATTTGTTTCACCTGGATGAATCGTTCGAACAACTCTGTAGATTTTCCTATTAATTGGAGCTTCGAATTCAAGTTCAATCGTTGCCTTTCTTCTTGTATGTTGAATGACTTCCTCCACTTTCTTGATGGCCTTCTCCTTTCTGGTGACACTTCTGAAGAGAGCAAATTCGATTGCTTCTAGGATTGTGGTCTTTCCTGCTCCATTTGGACCTACAATTGCTGTAGTTCCTGGATTAAACTCGAATTCTTGATCACTGAAGACTTTGAAATCTCTCAAACGAAGTTTTCGAATCATTTTAGGAACCTCCTAGATATTTCGGTATTACTTCATTAATGCGATCAATCATTTTGTCATTGGTATATTCCATGAATTCCTTTATTGAACTTTCAACATTGAGAGGTTCTGTAAATCGAATTTTCTCTGATGCATTACATTGCCAGTTAGCAGCCATATGTAAGAATAATGGATTGTGTTTTGATTCACCATGTTGTAGTATTTTGGTTCTTTCCATATTTCTCTCAGTTTCATAATCAATTATCCCATTAACCTGTAAGATGATTATTGCCTTTTCTTTCTTCGTTGTTATTTGGTCCAATCCCGACTTGATTGCATTGTCTGCCTGTTTTGAACTCATTTTACTTATATTCACGGGAGGTACGAATTTGAATTCCCTAACATCATGGAGGGTTTGCAAATCATATTCGCATCCAGATGAATCTACATCCACGACTATGAGTTTCTTTGTTCCTTTAGATTCTGTTTCCCATTTAACATAACAAGTTGAACCAGGTCTGCCAACATTATTCTCTCTGTCTAATCTGAATGTGTGTTTATGACCGCAACCAATGTAATCGAAAGAAACTGGTAAGTCCTCACTAAGTCGAGGAATATCATGAGCGAAAAATAAAGCGATGTCTTCTTTTGGTTGTACTTCATGAAGAACACGATTAAGAACTCTATCTAACGTCCACGAGAGAAGATGTATCTCTACTGGTTTTCCATCGTAGGTCTTACGAAATCCCTTGTAGGCTTTTTCTCCAGTTGATTTAATGAGACCCATCGTTTCCAATCCTATCAATGGGCTGTGATTATACCTGAATCCATAGGGATGGTCGTGATTTCCTTGGAGAACGAAGAGGTCTACTTTATCTTTCAGTTTCTCGAAAACTTTAATGACAAAATTCTGGTCATCGTTTTGAGGAAGCGAATCATGAAATACGTCTCCAGTATGAACGATTATATCTGGGGATTTTCTCATTGCCATCTCTATTGCTTTTTTAAAACATTTCCTAGCATCTTCACGTCGTTCAACAAGCTGAAACATAGAACAACCCAAGTGAGAATCTGAGATGTGTGCTACACGAACCATTTACCTCCCATCACATCATTTCTGATGCAACGGTGATATTTGAATGAGTCTATTATCAATCTGTATAGTTATTGGGCCTTAAATTCATTGAAGATGAGCAATTTATAGTCTAACCTTTTTAGGAGACCGTATCTATGGAAACTGCAATGACTCAGAAGAGTAGTGATTCTGTTCACGATGAAAAGTCCATGTGGGCTTCAATGAGCATTTTATCGCTCAGCGGAATCATGTTAATAATAGGAGTGATTTGGAGAATCATAGACCAATTTGTGCTTGGTCTTGGTGAAACGTGGATGAATATTTTACCATCCAAGCTATTTCCATTTCTAATCATTATTGGATTTTTCTGGAAATACAGAAGAGATGAGATATCAACTGTCTTAGGTCTATCACGAAATCAATTGAAGGCTCAGCTTCTAGCAGGGTTGGTTATTGGTTTCATGATCTCAGTACTCATCGATTTTGGTGGAACGATTTTCTACGGTCTGGCCATTGATCCCACCTATCCGTTGGAACTTCATATTCTAAATCCTGAATTACTTGGATATATGTTGTTCTTCTTTCTAACCAATGCATTTCTGGAAGAGATCCTCTTCAGAGGATTAATTCAGAATTCATTGAAAACTAGATACTCCGCAAAGATAGCTATTCTAGGGTCTGCAATCCTCTTTGGTGTATGGCATGCAGGTTGGCCATTGTTGAATGCATCACCTGGAGAGTCGGTTGTGACAACAGTATCAATGATGGTGTTTTTCACCACCATTCTTGGGCTTCTATTCGGTATCTACTACGAAAGATTTAGCTCTGGAAAATCTCTGATGGGCCTTATCGTTGCTCACACCATATTCAACTATGTAAGTGAGTCCTTCAAGATTGGCCCCGAACCAACAATGCAAGGCCCCGATTTGGGATTCGCAAATTCCGGAGTCATGATGGTGTCTATGATCTTCTTCTTACTTATATTCTCAATACTATTCGTGGTATTTTGGAGATACAAGATCGAACAGTTTTCAGAAGGCTGGAATAGAATTAGTGAGAAAGTGAGAACTACAAATCCTGGTCTGTCTAAGAAGGTACCTGCTGAACAAGACGATAGCTTTGAGGTATGATAATAATGCAGTTAGGTACAGAATTGGTAATCCTCTCAACAATTACCACAATTCTCATCTCCACTACAGTTGGAGTATATTTGTTGAGGCTCTGGTTTAAACAGAGTAATCGTTTGATTACAGACCTTCCATTGGTCTTTGGTGTCACAACATTAAGTCACTCTTGTCAGATTCTAATCTTGGCTCTTCAAAATCTGGAGATACTTGAAGCAACAATGCCTGTCTTCAGGCTCCGCTCGATTATCATCAGTGGCTCAATGATTCCCATTGTCGGCGCGCTTCTTCAAATATGGGCACCAAGGATTCAGCGTCATCACATGAAGATACTTGCTGGTGTCACTGCTTATTGGTGGCTCTTTGCGCTCTTTGGCATATCTGAGTCAATCATAATGACTGCTACGATTCCGCTAATTCTAATTGTTGGGATCATGATGATGGTGACTTTCATTATCACATGGAAGACTGGAAGATTGAAGGAGATTCGAAGTGAATTGATGATTATTGCGATTCCCCCTGCTATGGTAAGTCAATTATTACGGGTAGCTCTCTTGAACACGCCGCTCTTCTTCGTGCCAGATCTATTACTGACAATTTCTCTGGTAATTACTGGGTTAGCATTCCTTCTGCCAAAACGGAAGGGAGTTCCTGGTGAGAAAGAAGAGAATTCAGCACCACGTGAAGTAGCAATGTCTATTGAATACTAGAAAAAGGAAAAAGTGAGGTCTTCGCCCTTGGAATACAGAGCGAAGACATCCATTCTATATCATGTCTATCTGTGACAATGGTATGTTTATTCTCATTGATTTAAAGATGAGAATGCATGCTGGGACAACGACCACGTCTATCAAGATATGGATAATGATGAACAGGTTTGTTGCGTCTGTGAAATAGAGGAATCTAAAGACTCCTCCAATTCCACCAATGAAAGGTAGGATTACTGATAGTAGCACTAGCCCCCTCTTATCTAAATACCTGATTAATCCGATTCCAAGGAATAAATACATTGCACCATAGAGCGCAGCACCAATATTGTGCCAAACGCCTCCGTACACAAAAACCTGTAATGTATGAGTGAATGCTGAGATAATCAACAATATTCCTGCAAGCAAGCGTAGTTTGAGGTCTCTCTCCATCTTAGACTCCACCCTCTGCAACTTCTGCTGTACCTGTGGTAGCTATAGCCATTGGAGCTTCAGCCATGGAGAGCGGTACTGATTTGGCCTGAATGTGGTTTCTTTCGATGATGCTCTCAGTGTGAGATGTTTCCATTCGTATAGCGATCGTGGGGTCGAGTGCTCCAAATTCCAACGAATGCTTGTACTCACCGTTAGCAGCTGATACAGCATCGTCAAAAGCTCGTGCAAAATCATCAAGGTTGATTTCATTTTCAAGCATTACTGAGATAGTGTAATAAGCTCTACTTCCTTCGATTTTTCCAAACACTGCATAATCTGATAGACGTGCATCGGTCAGTCTACAAGCAGCAGCGATTGCATCATTGACATGTGCATCAGATATCTTCTCTCCTGCTAGGTTGAGGGTTTTTCCCTTTCTTCCAATTCTGTGGACTGAATATGGATCTGTGTCTAGAATTGTGAGCATATCTCCAACTCTATATCGCGTGTAGCCCAGTATATTAGTTAGGACCATCTCATATCTTTGCCCCTTCTTCACTTCACTTAGTGGGATAACATCAGGTACTTCCTTATCTATTTCCTTCTCAGGAATAAACTCGAAGTAATTGATATTGGGTAGAAGTTGAATTCCATTGTCTACATTAGGTTGGAGCGTAGTACCATAGAGTCCCTCAGAACCTGCATAGTTATCCATCAGGAATGCTTTAGGTAGGGTTTCTTTAATCCATGATTTGTAGGGATCCGAATCTATTCCTGTTGCTCCGATGAATACTAGATTTGGCCAAAGGGTGTTAAGGTTCAGGGTTCCGTCATCATTCAATGCAGCTCGTACCTTCTTCTCATGTTTTGTCCCCTTGAAATGTTCAAGTAGTCTTACCCCGTACTCGTTCTTCATCTTTCGTACGAATGAAAGTGAGAGCGTTGTAATTCCAGCTAAACCTGTGATATTGTGTGCAGTTGCATACTTTGCGTATGCCCATAATTTCTTGTTGATGTCTGTCATATTGAAGACATCCTCGCCTGGCTTGACGAGTCCTTTCAACAATCTGTTTGCAATCATCTCTCGTGAGATTCCCGTCATATAGCCGAGCGCAACCCCATTGATTTCTCCTAAAACTGCAGGTGCTGCAAAGGTAAGGAGAGTTCCGTCGAACAATTTTGCGTGCTCTTTTGCAGCATTCACATATGCCCACATGAGGAGCGAACTCCCTGATGTGTAATCTGCCATGCCTGCTTTGGAGATTGGAAGAGCCTTTGGCTTCCCAGTTGATCCTGAACTCTGAACATACCAAATCACAGGGTCCGCAGTTATGATTGGTGCGTTTGGAGTCTGTTTTACCCGCTCGAAATATGGACTCATTGAATAGTAGTCATAAAGAGGCACCTGTTCGCTGAATTGCTCAGGCGTTTTGATTGACTCGTAATTATGATCCTTACCAAAAGCGGTATTCGCATGTAGTTTGAGTATCGACTCAAGTTTTTGCTCCGTCAAGCCTATCGGGTCCGCAAGGATGCTGTCAATCATCTTTGCCTTCCGCTTTGCGAGAATCGGAACCAGCTTACTCATTATTGCCATCGTGTCTTGCCTCCATCAGTTCGGACAAAATCACCCTTTACTGATAGTAGAAGCATAGGTACGGATACTAACATATGTACCCTAATTGAGAGAAGTTCACCATGCGTGCTGTTCCTGCTATTTCTGCAGGAAGAAATCAATCGAGACGCTAAGAGAACGATATGGGGGTTTTTTTTCTATCAAACTCTCCTATTGGTGGACTTCTGCAATATGTGAAAGCGCATACTGCAGTTTCTAGAGCATATATTGTCATGTTTTCGGGTTACTCTTTTTTGGAGTGAAAAGCACTGAACGCACTAGCTCTATCTTTCCCCATTGTTACGATTATCCCCCTCCTCATACCCTTCCTGTTGCATTTGGACCTATGCAAAGTATACTTTGCAGTAACCTCGAGGGATTTCATTTCAATTCTGGATAACTATTGTGAACTTATTGGTTTTCTCACTTCTCTCACCCAAATCGAACAGAAAAATCCATGATTCCTGCAAAGTGAAGCTTGACACTTTGCAGAACTCCACCATGAAGCGAGTTGAACTGAAAAGAAGCAATATGGTGTCTTCTTTCCATTCTTCGTTAGGGTACAAGCAGCCGCGTTTCATTTCCACTTCTGGTGGTTGACTTCTCACGTTCTCACAAACATAATCTATGATTGTGCTAACGCTGATGATAAGATGATACTACAACTCGAAGAACAACTGGAAGCTGCAAGTAAGGGCGCAAAGACTCAAGCAACCGTTGATGTCACCCTTCCGCTTCAAGTTATGTTCAGCAACACAGACCGGACGGTGATCAAGGCGACCATGCGCTACAATGGCCCTGACCGAGACGCTAGTCTTATGATGATAGTAGGCCTACGGAGCGACATCTTATCACCCTTCCAAAAATTCAACTCTGACTCTAAGAGTCGCTACCAGCCATGTGATATTATCGGACTAATTCCTGGCCTTGCACTGCTTGCATCATCACACAACAGCGGGCTTTCGCTCAGTGCCATATCTCGTGAGGATGCGACTCGATTCATCCTGGTCTTTGAAGGTCTTGCTGAACGAAAGGGTGGCAGCCTGAAAGCTCTCTCCAGCGGGATTCGTATTTTCATGACGCGCTGGACTGAGTGGTCAAATGTTCTACTTAGTACTTTGAAACGAGATCCGGTCATCGGGCATTGGGAAACAGATTGGCGAGAAGTACTAGCTGGTGAATCAGGTTTTGTTACAATGCCCTGGCACACTCCCCTTCCTTATTCTGAACGTGAAGTGGGATTACAACGAGTTGTGGTAGCATCACGGGCATTGCTCGCGTCGGTTCTCAACAGCAATCAGCTGAAAATACCGATGATCGCAGGGCTCAGGGATTGGCTCGATAATCTAAGACCCTTACCTGAGGTCATTGCTAGTACACAAATTAGCGAGGAGGCAGAAATCTAATGATGGTTGACGATATAATTCTCGGTATAGCCCGAGACCCCTATAGCTTACCCCAAGCTAGCTGGTTGGCAGGTGCCGCCGCAGGTCTACAAATTCTCAAGCCCCGCACACCCAAGTGGCAGTGGGAGGGATTTATCTCCGACGTTTATGACATGATAAATCTTCTAGGGAATGTGGAACCCGCTGAACCCGGAACAGCTCCAAACTATGGCGACGGTCGGATCGGCTCCGCCTATGATACCTTGGGCGGCTATGTTAGCGTAGCAGGTGAAGTATGTCCAGAAGGACTATTCTTCCGAGTACCTATCGCTCGACAAGAGCAGGTACTTGAACTATTGAAAGATCTAACTCTATTCAGGTCTCACGGAGAAATCTTAGTTCCCACCTATGATCTCCCAGCTTTCACCAGGCTTGTACCCTTGGATGGACCAGTTGCAGAACAGGTAGAATTGGAGGTTCTTCTGTGACTGAATTAGAAGCGGTATCTGGTGTTGGTCCGGCTGCCGCCAAGAGATTGAGGGACGTCTTCATTACCACAGCCGAGATTCTCAGTGTTCAGAATCCATCAGAGTTGCAGGCACAGACCAAGCTTGGAGAGGCCACTGTTGCCAAGATCATAAGGAATGCACGAGAGGTTTCGGGAAAGTTTGGATTCAAGTCGGGCATTGAATTAGAAACACAACAAGCAGAAACCCCGCGGCTTAAGTTCGGTATAGAATCCTTGGACAAAAAATTGTATGGTGGGATGGAAGTTGGTTCAATCATTGAGATATACGGAAGCGCTCGAGGAGGTAAGACATTCCTTAGTCACCAACTTGCAGTCAGGTGTCAATTACCCTACGAGGCTGGAGGACTCGAGGGACGTGTTCTCTGGTTAGACACAGAGAGTTCCTTCAAGACTATGCACATCCGAGCAAACGCAGTACGCTGGGGTTTGGACCCAGATATTGCACTTGCCAACATCAGCGTAGCTCCGATTGCACTCAGCAGTCAGATAGAGGAATACGCTCAGCAGATACAGCTCATGTTAGCTGAGGGTGATTACAAGATGCTCATAATCGATTCATTCACAGGTCTCTTTAGAGCTGAATATACTGGAATTGGTAATCTTGCATCAAGACAGTACAGCATCAATGCCTTACTGAACTGGATGCGTCGACTTGGGCTAGCAACAGACGCAGTGTTTGTATACACAAACCAAGTGACTACGCAGATATCATCGTATGGCGGAAATCCTTCTGCCCCTGTTGGAGGCCATGTGGTTGCTCATGCCTCAGATTATCGATTCTTCACACGTGTTGGAGCCCAGGGTAAGCGGAAGATATCACTGAAGGACAACTCAGGCGTTCCGGAGTTTGATGTTGAAGTAGAAATTGGTTGGGGCGGTTTGTATGGAGACAAGACCGAGAAGAAAAATACAGAGAAATTGATCTTCGAAAAACTTGGTTCTCTCAATTCTTCGGATGAAGAAGAGGGTGAAGGTGAAAGTACTGAGAAGAAAGTGAGTAAGGTGAAGAAAGAGAGCAAGAAGGAACCAGAGAGTCCCGAGGAAATAGAAACCGCGGTTGAGAAGGAGAATACTGAGGAGGACCTCAGTGCAGAGGTCGAGGTGAGTAAGAAGAAGAAAACGAGCAAGGAGGCCACAGCATAGTGACCTCTAGGGAGCAGACATTTAGAGTGTTCAGATGCCCACACTGTGGCTATACTGGCTTTAGGCAAGTCAGCAGTGAGGAAGATGATTCCACATGTAATCTCTGCTCCAAGACTATATCGCACACCTCTGAAATGAGATACGTGAAGAGTGCTGATGACGCACGCAAAGTAATGCAGGAGATAGTTTTCAGCTCACCAAAACCCACAATGACCAAAGCTAGACATGGACTTGGAGTTAAGAAACGTTTGTTCTACATGGTCTACGACCTGAGTGATCTCAACCACGGAAGGGGCGTGAGCAGAAGAAGAGTCCTTGAAGAGTGTCAAGAAGTTGACATAGACATCGACAAGGCAAAGCGTTTCCTGAACCAGTTGCAGGAAGAAGGTCAGATCATTGAGATTGATAACAAGCTCCAAGTAGTACCGGAGGTATGAATAATGACAAGTTCTGAAAATATTGCAGAAGATCCAATGTGGGTGAAGAAGACACCCCCGAATGTTCCCAGAAGTTCGATGATTAATTTGGTTAATCTACTTCTTAGAGAGACCAATCATCGTATCACTGTTTTAGAACGGACTGATGGTCCTGACCCGCAGCTCTACGTGGTTACGCGAGTAAATTGGAGAGATTCCGATGTAACTAAACCAGTTCTTCCACAGCTTCCTCGTGTCCTCTCCTTACTCGAAACCCTGCGTGGGACAAAGGGTGTACCTCGCGAAGTGTACCTGGACAGTACCGAGGGTATCGCAGTCTATCTTCCAACAGGGATGCGTGTATCTGAATTACCAGATGATGCCAAGAAGACGGTAAAGCTTCTGATGTCCATTGTTGAAGATTCCCTAGAACATCTCCACTCCACAATGGCGGAAGTCGAGAGTTGGTTTTGGAAGGCGGCAAGACAAAAAGGGTTCAGCCCCGATATAGTTGAGAAAATGGGAAACAAAGACCCACACTTCAGCTCGACTGAATTGATGTGGAGGTATCAACGTATCCTCCGCAAGTATTTCTCCTTACGATTTACAATACACAGGAGTGAAGACATTCTACGAGTGGAGGAGTAATGAGTGACCACAGCTACGATTGACGCGCTTGCATTTTTCCCTTACACTCCTAGGTTACATCAGGATAGGGCAGTCAATCTAGCTGTCGAAGTTTTCTCCACGAAGACCGTAGGTCTCTTGTCTGCTGATTGTGGCATAGGAAAAACCATAGCTGTTCTATCTGGCTATCTTGCTGCCCGTGCAAATGATCCTTCCTCTCGACTGTTTGCTTTAACTCGAACTCATTCACAGTCCAAAGTCTTTGAGTCTGAGCTTGAAGTCTTACGGAGTATTGATTCGAACCTTGCTGCCACAACATTGGTATCGCGAGTTCATGTATGCCCAATTAGACACGAGATGGAGTCTCTCAGTTCAACAGGTTTCATGCGTGCGTGTGCTGGAATGATTCGCACCGGGCAGTGTACTCATTACTGGAATTTGTACAAGAAGAGCTCATCCGAGGGTGGAAGGGTATCTGTTCGTGAAGAGGCTCACTCAGTTATTGATGATCTGCTTGAGAGCGGGGTTGTCACGAGAGAACGAGCTGAAGAACGAGCGGAGGAGGAAGGATATTGTCCCTATGAAATTATGAGATTATGTGCTCGCCGTAGTCGCGTTGTTATTGGTCCCTACAGTTATATGTTCCAGACAAGGGTTCGAGAGGCTCTACTCGGCTCAATGGGTATCCAACTCCAAGATGTTGACATCTTAGTAGATGAAGCCCATAATCTATCAAGTCATGTGCTTGATGCAGAGACCTCGAAACTAAGCAATGAAGACCTTCGATGGTTGAGAGAGAATAGCCAAAATGTAGTCAGAGAAACCGGTGTTACCTGGATACGGGAAGCTATTGACTTTCTGTGGGAGACCTTGATGATTCATTTAGATTCGATGCAAAAGAATAGTGAACGCGTTCTTGACAAGTGGGATGTTGCGCCACGTTTCATAAAAGATGGAGACCTCGACCTTCTACACGATGCTGGCCGCCCAGAAATGAAGGATCCTGAAAATGCTAGTCTTTCAGAAACCCCACTTGATAGATTGATAGAGTTTCTTTATACAGCTCAAAGAGCAGCACGGAGCGATGGGTGGCATGTTACCGTTCAAGTGAAAAAACATTACCAGGATGGTGGTCCGCAATCGACCTCATCACTTATGATTCAACCATTGAATTCTGCTGGACTAACTGCTCCTATTCTCAGAGGAGCTCGCTCTGCTATCCTCATGTCTGGAACTCTTCGACCACTCGATCATTATGCTAGATTGCTAGGAGTTCCCAGTGCACTCTCTGATGACCTGACCAGTCCATATCCAAGGGGAACCCGTTTGGTTATGATTGACAAGAAACTCAACACTCGCTACAAGCTGAGAAGTCCAGAGTTGTGGCGAGAGATTGCACGTCGCATCTCTACCATCTTGGCATCAATGCCTGCTAACAAAAGCGCTCTCATTGCATTTCCTAGTTACAAAATGATGACCGAGATTATGTCCTACTCTATTGACACAGGATTTCGAGAGTCAATCGTAGAAACAAGAGGAGCTCAACTCGACGATGTC
>Ga0307442_1001353_pt1 | contig 12171 bp, 8 predicted proteins | sample SalMarWE160430MG_FD_202143 | JGI IMG/M metagenome (GOLD analysis project Ga0307442, IMG submission 202143) | Salt marsh sediment microbial communities from the Plum Island Ecosystem LTER, Massachusetts, United States - WE1604-30 | ecosystem: Environmental > Aquatic > Marine > Intertidal zone >... | reverse complement strand
GCTCACGGTTGTGTTCTCAGGGCTTTTCAATGTTGGAGATATGGTTGAGATTGCCGGCCAATCGGGAATTGTTCGAAGTTTTGGAGTGCGCTTCACGGTAATTGAGAATTCACTTGGGGCAAGAGTGTATATCCCCAATCGAACTATCGCCAATGTCGTGACCTATCCTCGGGGTTATGTGCAGGCCATTGTCGATATCATGCTTACGAACGATCTCCAGGCCACAAATAAGGTTAAGGAAACAGTCACCCCCATCGTATCATCTCTTTTTGAGCAACTCCCGGGAACCCTGCTCGCTGCGCCAGCCATGAAAGGACGAGTAAAAACTAATGCGGGAAAGGAGTACCTCCGTATTGAGTTCCACATATGGCCTGGACGTGGATCCCATCTCGAGACCGCCTTCAAGCAGGAGTTGTTATTTGCACTAAAAACACTTGATCCAAAATACCAAGACTGGATGATAAGCATTAACTATGAGACTGAGAAAAAATCCGTGTCTTTGCAAAATGAGTAATACGAGGAGTACAGGCAGGGAGGTTACTTCACGAAAAATGCCTGAATATGCCGTCTTATGCACCTGAGCTTAAACGCAGTTCGCCTGATTCATGCTTTGATAGTGTTTCAATCATTTACCATTCCTGAAAAGCATATGATGATGGTGAATTACAACCTCGAATGGGTTATTATACCCTGACTGAGGAGTGCGTGTCGAGAAGGAATATTATTTGTGCCTCAAGGGAGCAAATCCATTTCTACCGTGGGGAATATATGCTATGATTGACATGAATTGAAAGTTGTTTTCTAAAGGCAATTCAATCTTCAGGAGGAGATGTTGATGGGAACATTTTCTTGGAAATCCACGCTTGGGTCGACCAAACAAGTACTCTGGAACTTAGTGCTCATTGCCGTGGGAAGCATGCTTTGTGCTACAGGCATCAATGGAATCCTGATCCCACAGCAATTTTTAAGTGGAGGAGTCACTGGAATAGCCCTTGTCATCCGCTACTTGGTTCCCTCTCTTCCGGTAGCAATGCTTTATTTCATTCTGAATATACCCATTTATGCTCTGGGGTGGATGTATGTGGGCAGGCGGTTTTTTCTTTACAGCATCGCCGGACTATTGATCTTCTCTGGCGCTTTGATATGTCCCAATGTCTTACTGCCAGTTCATGATAAGATCCTGAGCGTTCTCCTGGCAGGAATCATCATCGGAGTAGGGTCAGGAATCATTTTGAGGTCATTGGGCTCAGCAGGGGGGCTGGACATCCTCTCAATTATCCTTATGAAACGTTTCTCTATCCGCCTGGGCTCCAGTGTCCTTGCCTTCAACGTGCTTGTCCTGGGAGCAGGGGCCGTTCTGTTTTCACTTGAGATGGCGCTATACACGCTGGTTTACTTATATGTCAATTCCTCTATGATCAATCTCGTGGTTACTGGTTTGAGCCAGAGAAAAGCAATTCATATCATCTCGCCACAATGGGAGAAAATTACCCAAGAGATTAATGAGAAGATCCAACGTGGAGTGACGATAATGCGAGGTCAGGGAGGATACACAAGCCAGGAATACCAGATACTTTACACGGTTATCACTTTCCGGGAGCTTGCTCGACTCAAGCGGATTATCAGCGCTGTTGACCCCAATGCATTCGTGGTGGTTACAGACACCCTGGAGGTTATGGGACAACGCGTTGGAAATCAGCCTCACTGGTAGATACATAGATGTATTTCTATAGTACGAATACATAAAATGTGATAAAAAAATTGAAATGCTTTTATTTAGTACATTACCCTTGGTAGGAAAAAACATATGATACATACAACAATACATTAGTTGGCGTTGATACAGTTTTTTAAAACTTTGAATAATCGAGCATGCATATTTTTTCAATCATAACAAACTTACGATTTCAGGATGTCTTGGACATCCTCTTTCTCTCAGTTTTAGTGTACCATCTCTATCTCTGGTTTTGGGGTACGAAAGCCTTCAAGGCCCTGGTAGGACTGTTGGCCCTGGGAGTTATATTTACCCTTGCTCGATTGTGGGGACTCTTTCTTACCACCTGGGTATTCCAGATACTCTGGCAAGTTTTGGTAGTGCTCATAATTATCCTCTTTCAATCGGAGATCCGCCAGGTGCTGGAGAGAGTTAATCCTCTTCAAATGATTAGGCTCCGCCGTTTCTCCAAGTCAGCTGATTGGATACCAAACCTTGTTACTACGGTCTTCTCGCTGGCTAAGCTCAAGACAGGCGCTCTGATAATCTTCGAGCGTGCGGACTTGGTGGAGGAATTGATCACTGGTGGTGTCCAATTAGAGAGTGAGCCGAGCCCTGAGTTATTGATGAGTATCTTTCACAAAGAATCTCCTCTCCATGACGGGGCCTTGCTTATCCGAAGGGGCAGAATTGCCAAGACAGCCTGTTATCTCCCTCTGAGTTCTGCTGAGGGGCTCCCAAATGAATGGGGTACCAGACACAGGGCAGCCTTGGGTCTTTCCGAGCGCTGCGATGCCTTGGTAGTGGTTATCTCTGAGGAGCGTGGAGAAATATCTGTAGCCCAAGGCGGGCACATGATACATGTGACAGATATCGAGCAACTTTCTAAACTGGTACAGGAGGCTCTGGCATCAACCGGGCCTGCTGTTAAAAGCTGGCCAGAAATGATCCTGTCCATAACAGTTCATAGGTGGCCTATAAAGATAGCGGCATTGGGTCTTGTCTGCCTATTCTGGCTGTTACTTGCAGGGCAGCAGAATTTTGAGGTAACTATAAGGGTTCCTCTGGAGGTCAAGAATCTCCCTGAAAAAATAGAAGTCTCGGAGCCTGTGAACCCGGAGATAGCGATCACTGTTCAAGGACTTCGAAAGGATGCAAGTACCTTAAGCAGTAGAAACGTACATGCCGAAGTCGACCTCTCTATGGCCCGTTTCGGAAACAGGACCTTTCGAATTACCAGAGACCGAATCATTCTGCCAAACGACAGAATCAAAGTCGTTTCTATTGAGCCATCCCTTATGGAGTTTAGGTTAAGAGAAACCCTCAATAAAGAGTAGCATTTCATTGATAACTCACTCAGATATCCTTCTGAATTTTAACTGCTTTCCCTTGACATACATTCTTTCTCTTTTTACAGTAGTTATTACGAAAGGGTCATCTTTCTATTAAGCGTGTAATTTTTGTCTCTTAAGGTACTAGAGAACTCTCTAATGAGGTTATTTTCATGTATATTATTTTAGGAATTGGAACAGCTGGCTATTTTGCTGCCAAACGACTGAAAGAGGCAGAGCGTAAGGTAACCCTTGTGGATATAAAACCTGAGAGAACAGATGCATTGAGGGAAATGGGCTTTGATAATGTCGTTGAAGGTGACATTACCTCACGAGAGCTGTTAAAGAAGCTTACTATAGAGCAGGCCAAGGGTGTGATGGTGCTCACCACTAATCTGGACTTAAACCTCAGGGTTGCCCGAATAATTAGGGAGATCAGTAAGGAAGTGCCTCTCATTTTAAGGGCGGGCAAGCAGGACGCCGGCGAGGATTTTAAAGGGCTGGAGATAGACGAGGTTATTTATCCCGCATTTGCAGTAGCAGAAGAGGCCATAGAAAGCCTTGAGAAATTAGAGGCCAAACAGAATCTTAAAAGACTTAGCTCAATAATCAACCAAGCCACTAAAGGGATAGCCATTGTGACCCAGGACAACCCTGATCCAGACGCTATTGCCAGCGCTATGACCTTCAAAAGGATTGTCGAAAAGATGGGAAAGAGCGCCGATATTATCTATGGAGGAGAAATAGGATATGATGAAAACAAGGCCTTGATTAATCTCCTCGGAATAGAGGCAGTACCTATTTCCAAAATCAAAAACATACAAGACTATTCTAAAATAGCCCTCATTGAGGCATCTATACCAGGAGAAAATAATTCCCTCCCAAAGGAAATCAGGCCTCATATCATTATAGACCATCACCCCTTTGACGCCACAAAGGTCTCAGCTGACTATATTGATATAAGGCCTGAACTCGGTGCGACTTCTACTATTTTTACAGAATATTTAACAAATTTTAACTATGAGATTTCCGAAGAATTAGCTACCTTGCTTCTCTACGGTATCAAGACTGACACCGGTGGTTTTACCAGAGGTGCCACGTCTAAAGACCTTCAAGCGGTGGCTCTCTTATATCCTAAGGCGTCTCAGGAACTCTTGAACAAGATCGAGACGCCCCTTATGTCTTCTGAAACACTTGATGTATTGGGTGAAGCCATAAAGAATAGGAGAAGTATTGGAAGCCTGCTGTTGGCCAATGTGGGCTTTATTAAAGACAGGGACACTTTGCCTCAGGCTGCGGATCATCTATTAAAACTTGAAGGAGTTTCCATGGTTTTAGTCTACGGCCTTTCTAAGGATGTGGTGCACATTTCTGCCAGGAACAAGGACATACGAATCAACCTCGGAGATTCCATGGACAAGGCCTTTGGTGACATAGGTGAAGCAGGAGGTCACCCCACTGCGGCAGCGGCAAAAATAAACTTGGGGCTTTTTGGAAGTTCCAAAGACAAGGAGTCTCTGTTGAAGCTAGCCGAAGAGGCCATTACAGGCCGATTTCTAAAGGTCGTCGGAATAGAAGAAAAGGCCCACGTAAAGCCTTAATGTTACCAAGCCCTTCGCTACGCTAAGATCTTACAGGTAATCTCAAGCCTTTACAGTGGGATCACACTCCGCTATCTTTTGAAATTAGATATCTTAACCGGATATGTGAAAAAACCATATTGGTTAAGAGCAAAGTCTTGCGAAAAAAAGGAACATTACAATAATTAATAACTCATAAGGAGGGGTAATAATGGCTTACGACACAGGCTTACGGGGTTATACCTCCAAAAGGATCGAGGAGATTGAGTCGGCAGACATCCTCGTTGGAATCCCCTGTTATAACAATGAGAAAACCATCACGCACGTCATTAAGATGGTCACCCATGGCCTTACCAAGCACTACAAGGATAAAAGGAGCGTGATTCTCATTGCTGATGGGGGTTCTACGGATGACACAAGGGAGGTGGCCAGGGAGTTTGAGATCAAGCCCTGGCAAGAAAAAATCATCTCCATTTACCGGGGACCTGCAGGGAAGGGCTCGGCCTTTCGGTCTTTGTTTGAGGCGGCCAAACGACTCGATGTCAAGGCCTGTATGGTGGTGGACTCAGACCTTCGATCCATTACAGGCGACTGGGTCAAGTACCTCCTCGAGCCCATCCTTGAGAAGGACTACCAGTACGTATCTCCCGTTTATTCTCGTTATAAATACGATGGAACCATCACCAACAACATCGTCTACAATCTCACCCGCACCCTGTACGGCCTTCGCATCCGTCAGCCCATCGGAGGAGACTTCGCCTTCGACGGCAACCTAGCAGCATACTATATCGAACAGGATGTATGGGAAACCGATGTGGCCCGCTACGGAATCGATGTGTGGATGACCACCAACGCGATTACCAGTAACTTTAAGATCTGCCAGTCCAACCTGGGGGTAAAGATCCACGATGCCAAGGACCCGTCAGAGTCCTTAGGGCCCATGTTTCGCCAGGTAGTGCACACACTCTTTGTCCTCATGGAGCAGCACGAAGCCGAGTGGAAAGCAATTAAAGGCAGCCGGAGTGTGCCGATGTTCGGGCTTTCGGAATTTATGGAGCCAGAGCCAATCAAGGTGGACCTTAACCGGCTGGTTACTGAGTACAAGACTGGATTTCGGCAGTTCAAGGGCCTGTACCAGGATATCTTTTCTCCTGAGTGTTTTAAGGAACTCAATCGATGTGCCACCCAAGCCAAGACCAAGTTTGTCATGCCTGTCACTACGTGGGTGCAGGTCCTTTACGAAACTGCAGCAACGTTTCATCATTGGATGCACAACCGCACTCAGCTGGTCAACCTGGTTACCCCCCTGTACCTGGGACGCGTGGCCTCTTTTATCAATCGTACCCAAAAAATGAGCTCAAGCCAGGCCGAAGAAGTAGTCGAGGAGCAAGCCCAGATTTTTGAAGATTACAAAGATTACCTGATCCAGGTATGGGATGAGAAAAAGAAGGAAAAAGTCTGATCACCGTGCCAGGCTCACGCGTTACCCATAAAGGCCAAAATGCTGGAGCTTTGGCAGATAGAGAAACGTTTCAGAAGTATGATCGACAGAATATCAAAGCCTTCTGCCGATCCCAAAGACATCAAAATGATCTCTGAACCACCTCTTATATGGTAACGATTATGCCCATTTATCCCATTTAAAGAAATTTCGCATGACATCAAAGGCGTTAACTGTTATCAATTATTTTTTATAGCTGCAAAATGGAGATGTGATGAAAAAGGATACGTTGAGTATACTCGTGGCTGCCTCGGAGGCAGCACCTCTCGCACAGGCCGGTGGCTTGGGTGATGTTGTCGGGAGCCTTCCTCTGGTTTTCAGAGATCTGGGTCATCGGGTTGCGGTTGTTTTACCCGCGTACCGGCATATATTTGAAAAGAGCCCCCCTTTTGAGCTCGCCGCCAAGGGACTGCCTATCCGCCTGGGCAGGCTTAACCTCACCGCGGACATCCTCGCGGGAGAGCTTGGTCCTGGTGTGCCCGCATACCTTGTCCGGAGGGATGAGTTTTTTGATCGAACCGAGCTCTATGGCAGTAGCCAGGGGGAATACATTGATAACTGGGAAAGATATATCTTCTTTTCCCGGAGCATCCCCGCCCTCTGCGAGGCAATCGGTTTTATTCCCGATGTTATCCTCGCCAATGACTGGCAGACCGGTCTGGTTATGGCCCTGTTAGAAAAAGGGGTCCTGCCTCAAACCGCAGGTGTCTTTGCCATCCATAACCTCGGCTATCTGGGCCTGGTCCCTCCAGAGCGAACAGAGTATATTGGACTGCCTGAGAAATATTACCGAATGGAAGGGCTTGAGTACTTCGGCCAGATGAGCCTCCTCAAGGCGGGCATTGTGTATGCGCAGGAGGTAGTCACGGTGAGTCCTACCTACGCGAAAGAGATCCAGATCCCTGAGTATGGCCTTGGAATGGCGGGATTGATGTACTCGGTCAGGGATCGGCTTCACGGCATTCTGAACGGCGTTGACTACAAGATATGGAATCCGGCGACAGACCAAAATATTGATGCCAACTACTCTCCCCGAGATCTCGCCGGCAAGGTGTCCTGCAAGAAGGACCTGTTGAAGGAGATGGGGCTTCCGAATGACTTATCAGAGAGGCCACTGATAGGCATGGTCACACGGCTCTTTGACCAAAAGGGCTGTAGACTTGTGGCTGAGGCCGCAGAGGAGCTGTTTGCCTTTGATCTTGGCCTTGTTCTTCTTGCTGCAGGTGAGGTGAGCTACCAGCAGCTCTTTACAGAAATCCAGGCCCAACACCCAAGACGATTTGGGCTGAAGCTCGGCTTTGATCCAGTCCTCTCCCACAAGATCTTTGCAGGATGTGATATGTTCCTCATGCCATCGCTTTACGAGCCCTGTGGCCTGACCCAGATGTTCAGCCTTAAGTACGGGACTATTCCTATCGTGCGAGCCACCGGGGGCCTCCAGGATACGGTCATCGATCCCAATGAGGCTCACTCGCCGGGCACAGGATTCAAGTTCGATCGATTTCATAAAGATGACCTGATCGCCGCGGTCCATAGGGCCATTGAAGCCTTTAAAAATCGTAAGATATGGCAAGCCATGATGCGTAAGGCCATGGCTCAGGATTTCTCCTGGGAGCGCTCCGCCAAGGAGTATATAGCCTTATTTGAGCAGGCTATAGCAGCCAAGCGAACCCAGAGAAAGGGTGGTTGATAGAAATCTCTATGCTCCACCTACTAATGCTAGAATATGGATGAGCATCTTAGCTGGCAACTTTCATCCATGCTCTCCCGTAGATTTCCGTCATCCCGCGAAGCTTGTCGGCTATAGAGGGTGTCAACTGCTCCGGTAAGAGTTGCCACTGCCAGTTGCCCTTGGTGGTGGCAGGCCGGTTCATCCGAGCCTCCTCCCCTAAACCGAGGATATCCTGCATGGGAAATATTACCATATTCGCAACCGACATCATGGCGAGCCTGATCAATTCCCAATGAACCCTGTCTGCTGACACTTCCCTTCCCAGGTAGCGAAAGAGCCTCTTCTTGATTTCCGGGGTTGCCTCCCTTTCGAACCACCCCCTCGTGGTGTTGTTGTCATGGGTTCCAGTGTAGAGCACGCATTTTCTGGGAAGGTTATGGGGGATGTAGGGATTCGTGGGGAGATCCTCGTCAAAGGCGAAGAGGAGCACCTTCATTCCGGGAAGTTCGAAGCGGTGTATGATCTCCCTCACGTCAGGGGTGATTACCCCGAGATCCTCTGCAATGATGGGGAGTTGAGGAAATCTTCTGAGCAGGGCATTGAAGAAGTCCTCTGCCGGCGCTTCAACCCACGTGCCGTTCACGGCGTTTGTTTCCCCTGTCGGAACTTCCCAATAGCCAACAAGGCCACGAAAGTGGTCAATCCTGATCAGGTCGAAGAGCTTGAGATTATGTCCTACCCTCTGAATCCACCAACCATACCCCCTCTCCCGCAATACATCCCACCGATAGATGGGGTTGCCCCAGAGCTGCCCTGTTTCGCTGAAGTAATCGGGCGGCACGCCTGCGACCACGGTGGGCTTCCTTTCATCGTCGAGCGTGAAGAGCTCGGGATTTGTCCACACGTCGGCGCTGTTGTGTATCACGTAAATGGGAATGTCACCGAATATTTGAATACCATGGTGGTTGCAGTAATCCTTGAGTGAATGCCACTGCTCGAAAAAGACGTATTGGAGAAACTTGGCTTTCTCAATCGCATCGCGAAGCTCGTCTTTCAATAATTCCAAGGCCTCAGGGTGTCTGTCCCGTATCTCCTGAGGCCATTCCGTCCAGGCCTTCTCAGAGAAATGGCCTGTCAGGGCCATAAAAAGGGCAAAATCATCGAGCCAGGTGGAGTTCTCTGTGCAGAACCTCTCGTATTCATGTCTTTTGCCTCCTTGCTGAAATCGCTGATAGGCAATTTTAAAAAGCCTCTCTTTGTACGCGATGGCTGCAGGATAGTCTATACATCCTTTCGGATAATCGGGCGCGTTCTCGACATCCGATGGGGCGAGTAAACCATCCCTCACCATAAGCTCGGGGCTGATCAACAAAGGATTGTTCGCAAAGGCAGATATGCTGTGGTAGGGTGAATTGCCGTGAGCTAGGTCAGTTGGATTAAGTGGAAGGATTTGCCAGAAGCCCTGTTTTGTTTTAGAAAGGAAATCTGCAAATAGATACGCCTCCGGGCCCAGATCCCCTATTCCATAGCGTGAGGGCAGAGATGTGATATGAACCAGAATGCCGCTTCCTCGCCTGTTCATCTTCTCTCCTTGCGTATAGGTACCAGCATGGGAATTCGTCAGGGAGATGAATAAAAATTCCCCATTATCGGCAGCTTACGTTAAGGTATTCACCCAGCCTGTTGAAATGTTCAAGCCACGGTTTTGCGTTGCTGTCTCTTTGATCTGATCTTTTCTCCATTTCATCGTATCGCTGTGTGCCAATCGAGAAGTAGATATTCTGGGCCTTCCAGAGATCCAATTCCAAGGGTATCGCACTCAAAACCCTCAATACATCCCCGATCGTTTCCAACAGTGTGGTATCCTCAGAGATCCCGGCGAGCCTCTGCATGAGCGAATTGACTCTCTGGCTCGCGACAAAGCCAAGGCTTTGTTTATCCAGTTCCAGAGACCAGTGCTTTGACTCTTCAATCAACTTTTGAATCTCCTTAAGATCAAGCTCTTCCCTCTGTAGCTCGTGGCGAATATTTGTGCTAAGGATAAGTTCCGTAGCGGTGGCGAAGGCCTTGGGCAAGGGGATTCCCATCTCCCGCATCACCTGCATGGCCGAGTAGTGGCGTTCGTATATCTGATGAAAGGAGGCTTCGATTTCCCCCAGCGTGGATTCAAGGATTTTGTTCAATACCTTTCTCTGCTCGTCTCGAAACAGATGCCATAAGGAGTAATTGTGTGTTTCGAAGTGTTTGTCCATCAATCGAATAACCCCTGCAACATCGCTTTTGTTAAAGGCATCCCTCACTTCCCGGCCCATGAGCGAGAAGGGATCATCCCCTATATACTCACGGATACCTCCAATTACGTTATGGTCACCGAGGTGTATCACTGCGAATCCAATGGCAAGCTCTTCCCCGGTGATATCAGAGCTTACATGTGCTTTGCCCACAGCAAGCCTCTGGATTCCCGCTTCCACCACCTCATATAGTTCGCTGGTGGTTGTGTAGCATCCTATCCTTATGGTTTCGGGATATTCCTCAAATAATGAGGAGACGGCATAGTGTGCCCCAACCCTGAGAAGATCGGCAGTAGCAGGCCGCACGAGGACCTCCCACACACGGGCACCATCTTCTAGGTGCGGCACATTGCTCGGTGCTCCCTCAAGGATTTTTAGGTAGTGCGGTTCCAGATCTTCAACGCACGCCTCTTTGGCCAGCTGCATGGTCCTGGAAGCGTGTTTCATTACCAGGAGCGTTTCAATGCTTGAAATATCATCGAAGAACCAGCCGCAGCTCGTGAACATGAGCAGCGCGTGGCGTTGCATCTCCAGTAGCTTCAAAATCCTCACCCTCTCATCCTTTGACAGTTCTCGCATGAGGTGCCTGGAGAGGAAGGTGTCTACATTCCGGACGGACCTGTCGAGAATCACCTCAATATAATCCTCCCTTGCCTGCCAGGGGTCATGCACATATGAAGACATGTGCCCTTCATAGAGCCTGGCCAGATTATCGCGGAGCCAGTTCATGGCCTCGCGAAAGGCGGCACGCCACGTTTGGTTCCACCCAGGGTGCTTCCCCGTGTTGCACCCACAATCAGCCCTCCACCTCTCAACCCCGTGGGCACAACTCCACGAGGTATTTTCCAAAATCTCTACTTCGTATGCAGGAGGGTAATTTTCAATGTACTCTGCATAATTGGTGAGTCTGGCTAAATTTCTTGACCCAATATGATGTAAGGCGTAGGCAAGGGCCATATCTCCGAAGCGGTGATGGTGGCCGTATGATTCCCCGTCCGTGGCAATGTGGGCAAGTTGAGGTTCTTCCTTTTTGGAAAAGAGTCCTAGCAGCCTCGTTGCAAAATTTTCACCGCTTTTCAACAGATCCCCAAATGCCACGTCTTTGGATACAGGGCCATCGTAGAAAAAAAGAACAATTGTTCTTCCAGAGGGGAGCCTGCATTGGTAGGACATCTTTGGATCGATTGTACCACCAGTGACATCTTTCCACTCTTGTTCGCTTTTTTTTCTCACCCGCCTGGCTTGATGAGGCGCCAGAATGGTAAACAATATACCATGCTCAGATAGTATATCCAACGTTTCAAGATCAACAGCAGTTTCAGCAAGCCACATCCCTTCTGGTTTTCTTCCAAAGCGATGAGTAAAGTCCGTTATCCCCCAAATCACCTGGGTTCTTTTATCCCTGCTATTGGCAAGTGGCATGATAACATGGTTGTAAACTTGAGCGATAGCTGATCCATGGCCTGAGAACTGCTCCTGGCTGAGCCGATCGGCTTCGAGGATTGCCCGATAAACTTCTGGTTCGTGCCTTTCCATCCAGGAGAGGAGTGTGGGGCCGAAGTTAAAGCTTATTTTTGCATAATTATTTTCTATATCTATGATTCGTCTCTCAGTATCTAAGATCCGAGAGGCTGCATTAGGTGCATAGCACTCTGCAGTTATCCTTTCGTTCCAGTCATGGTATGGGTACGCCGAATCCTCGAGTTCAACCTCTTCCAGCCATGGATTCTCCCTGGGAGGTTGGTAAAAATGGCAATGGACACAAACATAGCGATTCATTCCCATCTCTCCTGTTCATGTAATGCAAGGTTCAATGCCCTCTATCCTTTCTTGAAGAACATGGCCCCTAAAGGTGGCAGTGTTAAGTTAAGCGAGTTTGGGTGGCCGTGGAAGGAGGTGTGAGATGCCTCAACCCCACCCACATTGCCATGGCCGCTACCACCATATTCCTTGGAGTCACTATTCAAGATCTCTCTCCAGTATCCCCCGCGCGGAACACCCACCTGGTAGTTGTAGCGTGGAACTGGAGTGAAGTTGCAGACCACAAGTAAAATGTCATCTGTGGAACCGCCTTTACGAATA
>Ga0307442_1001349_pt1 | contig 12178 bp, 8 predicted proteins | sample SalMarWE160430MG_FD_202143 | JGI IMG/M metagenome (GOLD analysis project Ga0307442, IMG submission 202143) | Salt marsh sediment microbial communities from the Plum Island Ecosystem LTER, Massachusetts, United States - WE1604-30 | ecosystem: Environmental > Aquatic > Marine > Intertidal zone >... | reverse complement strand
CAGCCAGATTTGGTCGCGCTTGGAGTATCTCCAGGTGTAGCGGAAGATGTTGGAGTCCATGGCGCTCGAAGCGTGCTCCTCGGGCGGATATTGACCAGCCCTCATCCGGCGGCGGTCGGCGGCCGGCCGTGACTTATAACAGGCGGCCCGCTTCGCTGTCTAACCGACACGCCGGGCAGCGAACGGCTGTTTTCAGGTCCGGGCGGGCATGGCGATGACCGGCCGTGCCTTCTGATGGGGGGCTGCGGAGGCGCGCACGAAGTGCCCCTCGGCAATCTCCAGCATCGGCGGATCGCCCTCCGGGCCGCACCAGAACGGCTCCGGCCACGCCGCTGGATTGGACTGCCGGTGCGCGCCGATGGCGTCGAAGTCGAGCGGGCGCTCCGGATCGGGGTAGGGCACCGCTGACATCAGCGCGCGGGTGTAGGGATGCACCGGATTGCGGAACAGCTCGCCGCGTGGCGCCAACTCCACGAGCCGCCCCGCGCACATCACGGCGATCCGGTCGGCAATGTAGTTGATGACCGCGAGATTGTGCGAAATGAACAGGTAGGTGAGCCCGATCTCCTTCTGCAAATCCTTGAGCAGGTTGAGGATCTGCGCTTGGATCGAGACGTCGAGCGCCGAGACGGGCTCGTCGCAGATGACGAGCTCCGGCTGCAGCGCCAGCGCGCGGGCGATGCCGATCCGCTGCCGCTGGCCGCCGGAGAAGCTGTGCGGGTAGCGGTTCAGATGCTGCGCCCCGAGCCCCACCATCTCCAGGAGTCGCACGGCCGCCGCGCGTCGCGTCACGTCGTTGCCGATCTTGTGGATGACGAACGGCTCGGCGAGCACGGCGCCGATCGTCATGCGCGGATTGAGCGACGAATAGGGGTCCTGGAAGATGTATTGGATCTTCCGGCGGATCGGCTCGAGCTGCCTCATGTCGAGCTGCAAGAGGTCGACCGAGCGGCCGCGGTCGTAGAAGAGCACCTCGCCTTCGTCCATAGAAACGGCGCGCATGATCGCCTTGGAGACGGTGGTCTTGCCGGAGCCCGATTCGCCGACGAGGCCCAGGCACTCGCCGCGCTCGATCGTGAAGCTCACGTCGCTCAGCGCCAGCACCACCGGCTCCTGCCCGCGCGCCAGCCACTTCAGATGCTTGCGCATGCCGAAGCTCTTCGAGAGATGGCGCACGTCGAGAAGCGTCCCGTCACTGCGGTCGATGAGCGGGGAGCCGGCGACCCTGTCCATCGAGGTCGCGATCTCGCGGATCGGCTTGAGGCGCTCGCCGGGCTTCATGTCGAAATGCGGCACCGCCTGCAGAAGCGCCTTCAGGTAGGGATGCTCCGGATGCGAGAAGATGTCTTCGAGCGTGCCGGCCTCGACGACTTTGCCGTGATGCGCGACGACCACTTCCTCCGCCATGTTGGCGACGACGCCGAGGTCGTGGGTGATGAGGAGCACCGCCATGCCGAGCTCCGCCTGCACGTCGCGGATGAGCTTCAAGATCTGCGCCTGCACGGTCACGTCGAGCGCCGTCGTCGGCTCGTCGGCGATCAACAGCGCCGGCCGGCAGATCAGCGCCATCGCGATCATCGCGCGCTGGCGCAGGCCGCCGGAAAGCTCGAAGGGATAGCTGTCGATCGTCTCCTCAGGGCGGGGGAACTCGACGAGCCGCAGCATGTCGATGGTGCGCTCGCGCTTCTCTTCCGCCGAGACGGTTCGGTGGACCGCGAGCGCCTCGCCGATCTGGTCGCCGATCGTGTGGAGCGGCGAGAACGAGGTCATCGGCTCCTGGAAGATCATGCCGATGCGGTCGCCGCGGATGGCGGTGAATTCCTTGGAACGGGGCGAGAGCTTGGAGAGATCGCGCGAGCCCCGCTCTTGATCGTTGAAGACGATCTCCCCGCCGGTGATGTGGGCGGTGCGCGGCAGGATGCCCATGATCGCCTGCGCCGTCACCGATTTGCCGGAGCCGGATTCGCCGACGAGGGCGACGGTGCTCCCCAGCCGGATCCGCATCGACAGCTGGTCGACCGCCTGCACACGTCCGGCGAGCGTGCGGAATTGGACCGAAAGGTCGCGAATCGTCAGCAGCTCGTCTGGGGTTTCGGCCCGCTCAAGCACGTTCATGTCTCCATGGGGCCACGGAATCGTTGACCTTGCAATGACACTAGTCGGCTTATTGTTATCGTCCGCCTCCACCTTCAGTGGCAAGCTCGCCGACGATCCGTGCGGTCGCGGCGGCGCCGGCGATGTCGACGGGGAGGGAGGCGGCCGGCCTCTCCATCGCCGAGCGCACCGCCTGCGTGATGCGGTCGGGTGAGAGCTCGGCCGCCGGGACCAGCGTCAACAGCCCCTTTTGAGCCAGTATCTCCGCCCGCCGACGTTGCTCCGTCTCGCCTTTCGCCTCGTAGGGGACGACGATCGCCCGAGTGCCTGCGGCCAGGATGTCCATGGTGGTGTTGTAGCCCGCCTGCGAGATCGAGAGCGAGCACGTCCGCAGGCGGCTCGCGAAGTCGTCGCGAAAGCGCTCGACGATGGTGCGCTCGCTTGAATGCAATGCCAGTGCCTCGAAGGCGTCGTCGTCGAGGTTCGGGCCGGTCAGAAAACGCCAGACATGTCCGGCAAGCGCGGTATGCGGCCTTGCCGCCATGGCGGCGGAAAGAAGCGGCGCGCCGACCGCGCCGCCGCCCACCGACACGAGGACCTCGCCGGCGCCGTCGCCGGAGCCGCTGTCGTTCGGCGGCGAGGCGACATAGCCAGTGTAGCGGACGAGGTCAGAGATGCGGCCGGCCTCGGAGAAGGTCTCGTCGAAGCGGATCAGCGCCGGGTCGCCGTGCACGAGGACGGCGTCGAAGAACCGGCGCAGCGTCTGCGCGGCCTCCGCCGCGCGCGCCGGCGACTTGGCCACGAGGATGTCCCTGACCGAGCAGGCGACGCGGGGTCGCCGCTTCTCCGCGTGGATTGCATCGAGAAGCGGCAAAAGCTCGAAGCGGAATTGGCGCCTGCCGAACGGGAAGAGCTCGATCAGCACCACGTCGGGATCGGTCTTGCGCCAGAGATCGAGAAGCGCGTCGCGCCGTTCCGCCTTCCATGCCTCGTCGACCGGCGTGCCCTCTTCGTCGAGGAGCGTGGAGAAATCCTCGCCGGCGATGGTCGCAGCCGGCAGGCGGGCCACCGTCGCGCTTTTGAACGGAGCCTCCCGGACCGGGCGACCGCCGAGCGCCACGGTCACGTCGAGCCCCGTCTTCGCCATCGCCTCCGTCAGGATGTCGGCGCGCTTCAGGTGGCCGATTCCCAGCAGGTGCTGCACATGGAACAGGACGCGCTTCTTCATGATTCGCGCGCCAGCGGAATATTGAGCGTCTCGACCTCGGGCGCGCCGCCCGCGGCGATGCGGAAGGCGTGCGCTGCGCCGTCGCGAAGCTTGTCCGCCGCTTTCTCCGTCATGTTCCATCCCGTCGCCAGCGCATAGAGCGCGCGAAGGACGCCCTTATGCGTAACGAAGATCGTCGGCCCCGAAAGGCTCTTGAGCAGTGGCCCCAGCCGCTCCTGCACGTCGCGCGGGCTCTCGCCGCCGGGCGGTCGGAAGTCGAGGCCGCGCGCTTCGTTCGCCGCCATCGCCGCACCGAGCTCCCCGCGCAGCTCTTCGAGGCTCCGGCCCTCCCATTCGCCCCATGCCATCTCGATGAGCCGTGGCTCGGGCGTCGGCTCGAGGCGTAGGAGCCGTGCCGTCTGCATCGTTCGCATGAGCGGGCTCGCCAGACACGTCGCGTCCTTCCGGCCGCGGGGAAGCCGCGAGGCGCGGAGGGCGGCGCGTCCCTCGTCGCTGAGCGGTCGGTCGGTGCGCCCCTGGATCAGCCCCTTGGCGTTCCAGTCGGTGGGCGCGTGGCGGATGACGAGAACGGGGATCATCGCTCGACCAGCTTGCGGAGATGCCGGTCGAGCGCCGCCGCCGCCGAAACGATGTCGTGCTCGCGCTCGGCCTTGCGCATTGCGGCGGCTCCCATCGCTTCGCGGCGCGCCGGATCGTCGAGAAGCGCCACAACCGCCTCGGCGAAGGAGACGGCGTCGCCCTCGGGCGCAAGCAGGCCGGTCTCCTTGTCGGCGACGATGGTCGCCACGCCGCCGCTTCGTCCGGCAACGACCGGAAGACCGGCCGCCTGCGCTTCGATGAGCGCCATCCCCCACGCCTCCTTGATCGCCGGCCAGACGTAGAGGTCGGCGGCGCGATAGAGCTGCTTCAACGTATCGGGCGCCACGGCACCCGCCCAGCGGACTCGCTCGCCGATGGGCACGAACGCTTGGTGGACGTCTCTTTCGCCCGGGCCGCCACCGGCGATGATGAGCTGCCACCGGCGATCGGTGACGCGCGAGAGCGCCTCGGCGAGCACCCGATACGAATGAAGCTTCTGATCCTCGCGCATCATGGCGACCGTCAGGAGCCACGGCTCGTTCGTATCGAGGCCGAGCAGCTTCGCGGCCGAAGCGCGCGCCTCGGCGCGGTCGGGCAGGCGGAACGGTGCCGTCTCCACGAACGGGGCGAGCGGCACAAGCCGCTCGGGCGAAACGGCGAGCGGGCGCACGCAGTCGGCGTCGGCCGGGTTCGGCTGAAGGACTAGGTCCGCCCGCCCGATCGCCTCGGCGCTGGCGCGATGGCCGATGTCCCAGGGCCCGCCCGCTTGCTTCGGTGCGAACGACGCTTCCGCGAGAACGTAAGGAATGCCCAGTCTCTCCGTAACGAGCGGGCCGAGCCAGTCCGGTGCCTTGTGGTACAGGTGGTAGGTGAACCAGAGGTCGGGGCGCTCGGCGCCGTTGGCGATCTTGCGAAGATAGCGGTGCGCGAGCTTCCGTCCCTCTTCGCGAACGCGCATCTGTCGTTTCGCGTCGCCGCCATCGAAACTGCGGAAATGCGAAGCGATGGTGACGTCGTGACCGCCGAGCGTCAGCGCAGCGACGAGCGCGCGCGCCATGGTCCGGTCGCCCGAGGCGACCGGATGGTCGGGCGGCTTGAGAGGAGCGTAGAAAGCGATGCGCATCCGTTTCGGAGTCGCGCCGCCTTATTCGGCGCGAAGCAGGACGTGCCCCGACTTCGGGCAGCCGGGCGGGCGCGGCAGGTCGGTGAACGCGCCCTCGAGCGGGCGGTCGGCAAGCACGATCGTTCCGGGCTCCGACCATTTCGCCACCAGCGGCGAGAGCCAGGCGCGCGTGATCAGGTCCTGCGTCGGGTCGCCGGATCCGAGGTCGACGTGAATGAAAGCGGGCTTTGCCAGAATGCGTGGCCCGCAGAACTCCAGCGTCTCGCGGATCTCCCCGAGGATCATGTGGTCCCCGTCGGGGATGCACTTCGGATACGCCGAGATGGCGCGGTCGAAGGCGAATATCTCGCGGCCGGGCAAGAGCTGGCGGAGGTGGTCGAAGGTCCGGCCGCTGCCGAGGCCAAGCTCGAAGACGGGGCCGGGTCGGTCTGCGATCAGCCGTGCCGCTTCTTCCATCAGCGTGCGCTGCGCCGTCAGCCGGCTGATCATGAAGTCGAGGCGGCTCATATTGTCGGCCCGCTGGGGTCGCGGCGAGCGGTCACCCGCCCGCGCCGACGATCGAGAGCTTGCGAGAGCGCACCGCTGACGTCTTGTCGCCGAGATACTGGTCGACCAGGCTGTTGATGACCGAGAGCCCGTCGAGCAGGCCGGGGATGTGCACCTTCGACGGTCGCCGCCGATAGGGAAGCGCCCGCATCGCTTCCACGAGCTGTCCCGGCTCGGTCGTATCGTCGGGCATGAACATGGAGACGAGGTCGAGCTCGGCGGCGCGCGCGGCACGGATGAATTGCTCGGCACGCGGCGCCGTGCGCGGCAGGATCAGCGCTCGTTTGTCGAGCGAAAGGATTTCGCAGAACGTATTGTAGCCGCCCATGCCGACGACCGCGAGCGCGCGCTGCATCAAGGCTTCCATGTTCGCCTCGAACGCGATCGCTTCGAGATGCTTGATGCGCGCGGCGCGCTCCATGAAGCCGGTCTGCTGGGTCGTCCCCATGAACGGCCCGAGCACGATCTTGGCTGGCATGTCGAAGGTCGGATCGAACTCGTAGGCGCGAAGTACCCAGTCGACGAGCATGGCGCCGTCACCGCCGCCGCCCGTCGTGACCAGATAGAACGGCTCCTCGATCTCGTGCGGCGGGGGATAGAGACCCGACGGCGTCTTGCCGCGCCTCAGATAGCCGGTGAACCGCGTCTTGTGCTTGACGGAGTCGGAGACGTCGATGCCCTGAAGCGGGTCGCAGATTTCCGGGATGCCGTAGATCCAGATGTGGTCGTAAAGCTCTTCGAGCGCCGGCACGGCGTGTTTGCGGTCCCACTCCTCGGCGAGCCGCGTCGGCTCGTCCATCACGTCGCGGAGACCGAGCACGAGCGTCTTGCCCTTCTCCTTCAAGAACTCCAGCGTCGCGCCGACCTCGCCGCGCAGTCCGAGCGGCTCCTTGTCGACGAGGAAGATGTCGGGCTCGAAGATGCGCGCCGTCTCCAGGATGATGGCCGAGCGGATACCGATCAGATCTTCGATGCTGAGCCCGGGGCTGTGCGGCTGATAGCTCTCGTTGGTCAGCTTCACCACGCCCGGGACGCGGATGAACTCCACGTTCGGCGAGAACGAGAACGCGCCGACGATCGGCGAGCCGACGATCATCATGATCGACAGGTCCTCGCGATAGGCGACGAGCGATTGCGCGATCGCGCGGCAGCGGCGCAGATGCCCGAGCCCGAAGGAATCGTGGCTGTAGATCAGCATGCGCGGCGGACGGCTGTTCATCGGGTCCTCTTCGAAGGCTCATGATCCGCTGGGCGCGGAGGATCGGCATTTTCGCGCCCGGTGCAAGCGGAGATATGCGGGGGAGGGCACGGAGGTCCGGGGCGGCCACCTGCCTGCTATCAGTTGGATTCTCCGAGCATTTTTCGCAAGTCCGCTTCGCGCTTTCGTGTCTCGCGTCGTTGGTGCCGTCTCAAGGCCGAGGGCCCGACGTCGACCGCGCACGGCGCCACGCAGCGCGGCATCGCCAACGTCGTGAGCGTCTACGCGATCCCGCCGGCATCATCGCCCGGTAAGGTTTCCTAAACCAACGTTCTTGGTGCTCGCGACAAAGATGGGAGAAAAAAGGGGCTTCCTAAAGTACTGGTAATGTAGCCCGGTCATGACTTCTGGGTTTCATCGGCGTCAGGTCAACCAATGCCCCAAAGCAGCACTGCACGACGGACTGAATCGCGGCGGACGAGCACGGACGTGCTGGGCCAGGTTTACGGTGTCAGCGGCTCGAGCGTGACCGTCCGCCTGGACGCGGCCGCCCTCGCTAACCGGGAAAATGTCGTCACCGTCGGAAAATTCCTCAAGGTTCATGCCGGCAGCTTGATGCTCGTGGGCGTCGTCACCGATGTTTCGACGCGCAGCGACCCGGTCGAAGGCGACCAAAGCTACCGCGTCGTCGCCGAAGTCGATTTGCTGGGAGAGATTGACGAGAGCCGTCCCGACGAGCCGGACTTCCGCCGCGGCGTCCGCGACTATCCAACGATTGGGGACCGCGCCACCCCACTGACCCCCGAAGAGCTGAGCGTCATCTTCGGCAGTTCGAGCCGACAGACGATCGGCATCGGCACCCTCCAGCAGGATTCCACGGTTCCCGCCTGCGTCGATGTCGACGAGATGCTCAACAAGCATTTCGCGGTGCTCGGCTCCACCGGCGTCGGCAAGTCGAGCGGCGTCGCCCACATCTTGATGCAGACGATGCTGGCGCGGCCCGACCTGCGGATATTCCTGATCGACGCGCATAATGAATACGTTCGTTCGTTCGGGAAGTTCGCCCACGTCGTGAACCCGGGCAATCTCCGGCTGCCGTTCTGGCTCTTCAACTTCGAGGAGATCGTCGACGTGCTCTTCGGCGGTCGCCCCGGCTTGCAGGATGAAGTCGAGATCCTTGCTGAGATCATTCCATTGGCAAAGGCCAACTACGCCGCGGTTCGAGCCGACCGCCCGGGCTTGAGGAAGCTGGATTCAAAGAGCATCGGATACACGGTCGACACGCCGGTTCCCTATCGGCTCGCCGATCTGATCTCGATGATCGACGAGCGAATGGGCAAGCTCGAGAACCGCTCCTCGCGAATGATCTACCACAAGCTCATCACGCGCATCGAAACGGTGAGCAACGACCCACGCTACGTCTTCATGTTCGAAGGCGCGAATGTCGGCGGCGACACGATGGCCGAGGCGATCAGTCAGTTGTTCCGCCTGCCGGCCGACGGGAAGCCGATGACGATCATGCAGCTCGCCGGCTTCCCGGCGGAAGTCGTCGACGCCGTGGTCTCGGTCCTTACCCGCCTTGCCTTCGACTTCGGCTTGTGGAGCGATGGGTCCAATCCGCTCCTGTTCGTTTGCGAGGAGGCCCATAAATACGCACCCGCCGACCCGACGGCCGGCTTCACTCCGACCCGACGGGCTATCTCGCGAATTGCCAGGGAGGGAAGAAAATACGGGGTCTACCTTGGCCTCGTGACGCAGCGTCCGGCTGAGCTCGATCCCACCATCATCTCTCAATGCGGCACGCTGTTCGCCATGCGGATGTCGAATGACCGCGATCAGGCGTTCCTGCGGGCCGCGGTCGCAGACACCACCGCCAATCTCCTGGCTTTTGTGCCTTCGCTCGGCACCCGAGAGGCGCTCGCTTTCGGCACCGGCATGCCGCTGCCGACCCGGCTGACATTCTCCGAGCTTCCCGACGACAAGGTGCCGAGGAGCGAAGCCTTCGCCAAAGGCGCCCGAATGGAGAGCGGCGACGGCGATTTGAGCTTCATCGCCTCTGTCATCGAGCGCTGGCGGACGACGGGCATGAGCTCAAATACGGACACGTCCATGGCGAAAGACGATCTGGAGCCGGCGCCACATCCGAGTGAGCGATCGGCGTCCGCGGCGGCTGCCGTCGACCCGCACCGTCTCGGTCTTCTAAGGAGGCCCGCGGCCGAGCAGCCCGATCCGTATGCGAGATTGCAGCGGCCGACTTCCGCGCCACAAGGCCGCTAGAACCGCGCCCGGCTTCTCCTGAGGCCGGTCACGTCATCCGGCGGAGCGCGCCGCCACCGTCAGACGGGGCTGCGCCGCGCTCGCCGAGCCTGGTTGCGCCCGCCTCGCTTCCCGGACTCTCCCGATCAGGCCACCGGTTTCGCGAAGATCCTGGATGTAGAATGGCTTGGCGAAATAGAACCCCTGAACCTGGTGGATGCCGGTCGCGGCCTGCAGGTAGGCCAGCTCCTCGAACGTCTCCACGCCTTCCGCCACGACTGTCATGCCGAGCGCGCGGCCGAGCGATTCGATTGCACGCAGGACGCTCTGGCTGCGCGGGCGCTCGTGTATCGCCGAGACGAACGACCGATCGATCTTCAGCTCGTCGGCGGTGATGTCCGCGAGCGCGCTCAAGGATGAGTAGCCGGTCCCGAAATCGTCGATAGAGACGCGCACGCCGATCTCGCGAAGCAGCGGCAAGATCTGGTGCTGGAAGGTTCCTTGCGCGACGAACGCTTCCTCCGTCAGCTCGATCATAATGCGCTCGGCGCGCTTGCTGTCCTTCAGCGTCTGGATGACCGACCGCATGAATACCGGATCGTTGGCCTGCTTGGCCGCGATATTGACGCTCACGCACATTCCCGGCGCGAACGTCGCATCCAAGAAGTCCATCGAATCGAAGACCTCTTGCAGGACCAGTTCGGTGATGGGGTTCATCAGGCCGAGCTCGATCGCGAGCTCTATGAACTCGCCCGGAGGATTGATCTCGCCGTTGGCGTCCCGCCAGCGCATCAGAGCTTCGAACCCGACGACGTTGTGGCTGTGGAGCTCGACCTTGGGCTGAAACGCGCAGCAGAACTCGCGGTCACGCAGCGCCAGCCGCAGCCGCTGCTCGACCTCCATGCGCGCAGTCATCGAACGCGCCATGGCCAGGTCGAAATAGACGGCGTCACCTTTGGCGACCTGCTTGGCGCGATACATGGCGCTGTCGGAGTTGCGCCGCAGAGTCTCATAGTCGCGGCCATGGTCGGGGTAGAAGCTGACGCCGATGGAGCACGAGCTGAACACCTCGTACATGTCGATATGAAATGGCCGCTTGATGTCGCGCTGGATGCCGTCGATGAGCGACCTGATCTCGTCTTCGTTGTCGACGGGGTCGAGGAGCAGCAGAAACTCGTCGCCGCTGATCCGCGCGAGCTTGTCTCTGGGGCGGAGCCGGTTGGCGATCCGCTGGCTGATCTTCACCAGCAACGTGTCGCCGACATAGTGGCTGTAGTAGTCGTTGATGTGTTTGAAGTTGTCGAGGTCGATGAACGCCAGCGCGAAACGAGTGTTCCCCTCGTCTTGGGCGATGATCGTTTCGACGTGCTGCTCGATGAGAGCGCGGTTCGGCAGCGACGTCAGTTCGTCGATATGCGCGCGTTCGGCCAGCCTGCTCTCGAGCTCCTTGTAGTGGGTGACGTCGACCGAGCTCGCGACGAGCAGCGTCTGATCGTTGACCCGGATCGGCTTGTGGGAAATGAGCCAGGTTCGCTCGCGGTCCTGGTCGGGGACGATTGCCTCGACTGTCACGACCTCGTTCTGCCGAATGATGTCCTGCTCCCATTGGCGACGGCTGGCGGCGTCCTCCTCCGGCAAGAAGTCCGCCGGCGATGCTCCGATCAGATCCTCCGGGCGCATGGAGAGATTTGCGGCCGCCGCGGCATTGGCGACGATGAAGCGCCCGTCCTCGGATTGCACGGTCAGGCCGATCGGCATGCTTTCGATGACTTCGCGAATGATCCGCTCGTCAGCCTGCTGCCGGGCGCCACGGCTTGACGGCTCCTTATGCCTTCGACCGGAACCGTCCATTTCGCTCGTCATCCTCGCTAATGCCCGGGCAGCGCGGCCAGACCGATCGCAGTCATTGCGGCGGCCGGGTCCGTCGGGCTCAGAGGGGATGATTAGTAGCCGTCGGTTAGCAAGCTGTGGGGGCTAACCGTTGGCAATCGTTTATGGTTTGCAAATTATTTGCGGCGGAACCGAGGCCCCCGGTCGAGTGGTGAGGACATCGTGCGGCATGTCCAGCCGCACGATTCCGTGAAGGTGTGGTTCGTCGCCCGCAGCGCGCGCCACGGAAGCCGAGGCCGCCGCTATTCGGCGGCCTCGGGGAGGGGGAGGGCGCCCTCGTCGGGCGTCTCGCCCCCGCCTTTGGACGCGGCGCGCTCCGCCCTTCGGGCCGCGCGTCGATCCTTGCGCCGCTGTCGCCAAGCCGCGAGGTTGGCGATCGCCATCAGCGAAGCCGGCGTCACTACCAGCGTCAGGACGGTCGCGAAGCCGAGACCGAAGACGATCGCGGTGGAAAGGTGGATCCACCACTGCGTGGAGGGCGCGCCGTAAGCGACCGCGCGGTTGACGAAGTCGATGTTGATGCCGAACGCGATGGCGAGCACGCCGAGCATGGCGGTGACCGCCGTCAGCACCACCGGCCGCGCGCGCTCGCGGCAGGTCTCCAGGATCGCTTCGTAGGCTTCGCGGCCTTCACGTCGTAGCCGGTCATAGGTGTCGATCAGCACGATGTTGTTGTTCACGATGACGCCGGCATTGGCGATGACGCCGACGCCGGTCATCACCACCCCGAACGCCTGCCCCATCACCATCAGCCCGATCAGCACGCCGATCGTGGAGAGGAGCACGGCGGAAAGCACCAGCATCACGCTGGAGAACTTGTTGAACTGCGCGAGCAGGATCGCGAAGATCAGGAAGAGCGCCGCGCCGAACGCCTTCATCAGGAAGGCGCCCGCCTTTTCGCGCTCCTCGTCCTCACCCTTCATCTTATAGGTGACGCCCTGGCCGAGATCGGCGGTCTTGAGCGCGTCGAGAACTTGGCTCTGCACCACCGCCGACTGCACGCCCTCCGCCACGTTGGCGGTGACGGTGACGACGCGCGAGCCGTCGACGCGGTTGATCAGCCCGACCTTCGGCGCCGCCGTGCGGGTCACGAAGTTGCCGATCGGGACGGCGCCGGCGCTGGTGTTGACGGTGAGCTGGTCGAGCTCGTCGAGGCTCCGCCGGCTCTCCGGAAAGCGCACGAGGATGTCGACCGACTTGTCGGTGTTCGACGGGCGGTATTCGGAGACCTTGACCCCGTTGGTCACCAGCTGAACGGCAGTGC
>Ga0307442_1001342_pt1 | contig 12190 bp, 11 predicted proteins | sample SalMarWE160430MG_FD_202143 | JGI IMG/M metagenome (GOLD analysis project Ga0307442, IMG submission 202143) | Salt marsh sediment microbial communities from the Plum Island Ecosystem LTER, Massachusetts, United States - WE1604-30 | ecosystem: Environmental > Aquatic > Marine > Intertidal zone >... | reverse complement strand
CGACGATTGGGCCGCGTCGGTGGCGTTCATGCAGCAGATCGGTATGATCGATGCCGACCTCGATCCGGCGGACATGTTCAGCAACGATTTCGTCCCGGCGCCGTGACGATGACCTTTGCGGAAAGGGGGCAGGGGCGGTTGGAGCCGGCGCTGCGCGTCGAGCATGTCAGCGTGACTTTTCCCTCCCCCGAGGGCGGGCTGGGCGCCCTGGGCGACGTCTCGTTCGAGATCCGCGAAGGGGAGTTTGTCTGCCTGGTCGGCCCCTCGGGATGCGGCAAGTCGACCCTGCTGCGCGTGCTCAGTGGGTTGCTGCCTCCGACCCGGGGAAGTGTGTCCTTTCGCGGGCAGCAACTGGCCGGGCCGAGCGCCCAGATCGGCATCGTGTTCCAGTCGTCGAACCTGATGCCATGGCGCACCGTGCTGCGCAACATCACTCTGCCGCTGGAGGTGCAGCGCATCGACCGCGACGCCGCTCGCCGGGCAGCATCCGATCTGGTCCACCTGGTCGGGCTGCAGGGATTCGAGGATAGCTATCCCGACGAGCTGTCCGGCGGTATGGCGCAGCGCGTGGCGATCGCGCGCGCGCTGATCCACGATCCCGCCATCCTGCTGCTCGACGAGCCGTTCGGTGCCCTCGATGCGCTGACGCGCGAGCGGATGAACCTCGAGCTGCTGCGCATCTGGGAGGCGCGCCGCAAGACCGTGTTCATGGTGACGCACAACATCCAGGAGGCGATCCTGCTTTCCGACCGGGTGATGGTCATGACCGATCGTCCCGGCCAGATCGTCACCGACCTGCCCATCGAACTGCCCCGTCCGCGCTCTCAGGAGCTCGTGTACGATAGCGCGTTCGTCGCCCTGTCGCGTCACGTCCACGAGTCGATCCGCGAGCAGCGCCTAGCTGCCTGGGAGGGATGATCCCCGATGGCTGAACAGCGAACCTCTCTCTTTGTCTCCGGAGGACGCCTCCGCGCCGGATGGCGGATCGTCCTCTATGTAGTGGCCTACATCGTCGCCCTGTTGATCGTACAGACGCCGCTCAGTGTAGTTTATCTCTTCTACCTGGCCTCGACCGGCGTCCGTACCCTTGGCGATCTGCAGGCTGCGTTGCAGCCCGACCAGCTACCGCTGTGGTTCTACTTGGCACTCAAGGCTGCCGAGGTCGCGGCATTGGTGCCGCTGACCTACGTGCTGCGGCGGTGGGTCGACAAGCGCAGCTTGCGCTCGCTCGGCTTTGGCATCGATCGGGCCACGGGGCGGGAGCTGTTGCTGGGATTGGGTGTCGGTGCGGTCCAGATCGCGCTGATCGTCGCCGTGGCCTGGGCAGGGGGCTGGTTGTCGGTGCAGCCGCTCGGCGCAACGGCACTGTCGCAGGGCCTCGTTCAGGGCGCGATGGCCCTGCTCCTCTTTGTCCTGGTCGCGTTGGGTGAAGAGCTGATGTTCCGCGGTTACCTGCAGGTCAACGCCCAGGAGGCCCTGGGTGCGCCCCTGGCGCTGCTGCTCGTCTCGATCGGCTTTAGTCTCTTTCACATGCTGAACCCGAATTTCCGCTGGCTGGCGCTGCTCAATATCACTCTTGCCGGGCTGGCACTCGGCTATGGGCGCTACGTCACCGGTAAGCTGTGGCTGCCGATGGCCTATCACTTGAGCTGGAACTTTTTTCAGGGCCCGATCTTTGGCCTCCATGTGAGCGGCGTGCGCTACGGGGGGCTGCTTTCCGTGGCCAATCTCCAGGCACCCCTGTTGACGGGTGGCAAGTTTGGGCCTGAGGGAGGGCTCTTGGCTACAGTCGTTCTGCTGCTCGCGTTCCCCGTCTACTATCTGTGGGGACGTTGGCGCCAGCGCGCAATCCCTGCGCCGGAGGATGCTAAGGCATAGCCGACGCTACGGCTCTTGCATTCTTCCTTGGCACAACCGCAGCCCGGCATCCCATGCCGGGCTGTGCTGCATGATCATGCACGATCTGGTCGCCGTGGCACCGCTGTGGACAGACAAGGGTAGACCTCGAGTGCCGGACGTGCCAGCTCGAGGGCCACGCGATCGTACTCTTGCAGCCACAGGCGCACCCCCACAAAGAGCCGCCCGGCGAGCCATCGCTTGACGGGCGTGCTTCCGCCCAGGCGATGCTTTACCTGGGCCGCCAAGGGCGCGTGCTCTGGATATCGAGAGGTGACGACCTGGGAGGGAGCCTGGACCAGCCACGCCCAGAGGCCGACCATGATCCCCGCTGTGGTAGGCACACGGAGCGGGTCGTCGCGATCGGCGAACGCGATCTGCCCGTTGCAGCATCCAAAGTGCCAGAAGCGAGGGTGGCCTCGCCGGTAGGTTTCGTCGCCGATCGCCCGGCACAGGTCGAGGACGATCTTTTCCCAGCGATAGCCGCACGAGAACTCTAGGTAACTGATCGGCTTGCGCAGCTCTGCCGCCAGGTCCGAGATCGTTTCCAGCGCGGCATAGTGTTCCTCAAAGGTTGCGGGCCGGTGCGAGACTGCCAGGTCGATCGCGCTTCGCAGGAGCGAGACGGCGCCGGCCTTGTCCTCGCCCCGGCGGCCCAACGTGGCGTGGATCTCGGCACCGATCGGGTTCGTCTGTTCGGGATCCTGGCCCTCTAGCCAGCGAGAGAGCGCCGCCTGGGCCCAGGTTGCCCATTGTATGCGCCACGCCGGCCGCGCGCCACACCAGCCGACGCCCTGGGCCGCCCTCTCCTCGCGGACGCAGTCGATCTGCCCTTCCAGGTGCGCCAGCCAGTTCACGTTGCAGATCTCGACGCCCCAGTGCGGCGTCTCACGATCGAGCTGCAGCGCCCACTCGGGCACTGGTTCAGCCTCTGCCCGCCACGCGTCGACGACGGTGACGTCGGGGTCGCGCGCTGCCGCCGCGATCAGGCGTTCCCGCGCTTCTTTCTCCTCGGGCATCCCGCTCTCGCCCGTGCCCAGCCAGTCGATCACCAGGCCCCACGTCTCGCGGTCGAACACCCGCGTTCCTTCAGGCAAGCTCACGTCTGGTTCTCCTTCCTGCTCGGAGATGGCCGGGTGCAGCCCCTTCTAGCGAATAAGCAGTTCCGGCAAGTATGGCTCAAGGCTGCGCAGCACCCGCAGCACAGCCAGCGTTGCCGCATCAGCGTGCTCACCCTCTCCCCACGACCCGTCCGGGTTCTGGGATGCCACGATCCACGGCAGGGCGCGCATGAGGACGATCGTGGCTGCCGGGTGATCGTAGCGTGCAAAGAGGCCCAGGATCCCGGTTGGGGTGAAGCCTGTGCCGTGCCGCTCATGCGGAAAGGTGCCATCGGCGCACTGGATGCCGGCAAAGCGCCACAAGTGCGCGCACGCATAGCGCCGTGCACGTTCGTCTTGGACCTCGCTGAGCGCATAGGTGGTGATGAACTCGCAGCCCTGGATGTGGTCCGGCATGTGCAGGCTGTACTCCGTGGCGTGTGGCGTCGTATGACGCCCAATCCGCAGCTGGTGCGAGCGATGCGCGAGATCGGCCTCCAGGAGCGCATCGGACGAGGCCATGCCGCCATACCGGAACTGGCGTAGGCACGCACTTTCGAACGCCTCCAACTCCTCGTCGCTCAGCGGCTCGCTGCGCCGCCAATCCGCGAGGCCGTGCTGGTAGCCGCACTCGCACCAGTCGTGACCGAGGGTCATCGTCTGCAAGGCGCGCTGCACACGCTCATTGCCCTCTAGGTCCAGACGCAACAGCGATCGCAGGACCAGGGCATTGGGCCACATGAGCCGCGGCCCGCACGGAGCACAGATCAAATCATCTCCTCCCATGACGCGCCGCTGCTCGGAGGTCCGGATCTCGCGGAAGCGCCCGCCATGTCCCGCCTCGCGCTGGGCGAGCACCTGGGCTTGCGCAGCGACCAGTTCGTCGCTGCCAAACCACATGCCAGGGTTGGCGTCTGATTCCGGTCGCGCGATCAACCACTCGACGCCGCGTTGGATCGCCGCCTTGTCCACTGTCAGCCCCAACGCAGCCAGTTCGCGCATCTGCCGCGCGGTACAGACCACGTCGCCCGTCCATGATCCGTCCTCCTCCTGCTGCGCCAGTCGCTCCCCGATCAGTGCCTCATGCAACCTATCGTCTCCAGCCCCGCGCGCCTGGAGGATCTGCCTAGCCTGCCAGGCCGCCAGCGTCTTCCGATTCCGAAAGTAGGGCGTGATCTCGTACCGCAGCGCCAGGTCGCGCACCTTCTCTCGCAAATACGGGAGGACCGTATCGGGATCCGGGTTGGTCTGTACGATCCGGGCAATATGGCGAGATGTCTCGACATCTAACGCCGCTGCGTGCCCGCCTGGGCGCTCCTCGATCGTCACCCCTTTCAGCGCTACGCCACGCTCGCACTGGACGAGCGCTACACTGTCTCCCGCCTCGGCGCCCAGCGCGGCGCATGCTGCTTCCGGCAGGAGCAGGTAGCGACCCGTGAACTCGGCTGGCAGGGCCCCCTTCATGGGCTGGGCGGTGACCATGACCTCGTCTCCGACATGGACGTAGAAGGTCTCTCCGTCGGCAGCGAGCTCTTGGCGGACTCGTTTGACGAACGAGAGCTTGCCCTCGCCATAGAGCGACGCGATTGCGATCACTTGAGGGAGATCACCGTGCGCTGGACTTGGCATCGCTGCACCTCCTGTATGGGATCGGCTGCATTCCGCAGAGGGAGACGGATGGGCTGGGCTTACTGTTCCTCCTCGCCAGGCTGGGCATTGGCGATCTCATCCGCAAAGTAGCCCTCCAGCGTAGCCAGCGTGTGCTCAACGATTTCACGCACGGTACGTCCCTCGCCCGGCAGGCGCAGGTCAAGCTGTTCGTCGGTCATGCATGCCAGCTCTCCAACGAAACGCCCAAAGGCTTCGTTTGCCTCGCGCACATAGTGCGGTACGTGAAAGTGGGGGTTGTCGTCGGTCAGGCGCCCGCGCGCCAGTATCAGCTCACGGTGATGCGACCAGAAATGCCAGACCCACATGCGGAGCACGTCATTGACCGTGAACCCGTGGGGGGTGGCATTGCCCAGCGTGTCCCAGTTCGCGTGGTCGAGAATCTCGTTCGTCGCCCGCTGCTGTGCCTCGTGCAGGCGCCGGATCAGCGCTCTTACCTCGGCCTGTCGCATCGTGCCGCTTATGCCGATCGGCTCCGTCATATCTTCACCTCATCTATCTCGCGCTTTGCTTGCTCAACCTACGCACTGCGCTTTCTACCGGGCGGTAGTCCTGTGCCCCCAGACCGGGATCCGCAGCCCACCGTTCATATCGTGGTGGCAACTGCGCAGACTTGACAGTAGCTTCTTAGCCATGCTTCGTGCGGCGCCATCCAGCACCCACGTTACTGCCGAATCCTGTGCGGTACGTGCCGCCTTTCCTGCAGAGGCGACCTACCGAGCTGATACCGCTGGGGCAGAACAGTCAAATTCTCGTCACGCTGGCGAGGATGAGGTATCGGGTACCAGTGACGTGCAGAGAGCTACATAGAGCCAGACGCCTGCTGAAGGTATTGTTTCAGGTAACCGCCTGCGACAAAGCTGGAAAAGGCATCGATGTCGGGGAAAATGCATGTGGCCGTGACCCACAGCATCCAGTTGTTTCGCATGGGGGAGATGATGAACACCGGTCTGCCTGCCTCGTGGGCGCGCCAGATCTCGATCGCCGTGCCCATGCTTGCCTCAGGCAGATAGGCGATCAGCGCGTCGGCAGCGGCTGCGCGTTCGAGCGAATCGCGAAAGGTCTCGATCGCTCGCCCGCGCGTATAGGTGACGCTGTTCGGGTGTAGCTTGGCGGGATCCACGATCTCGATATCGGGATGATGGCGATGCACGACCGCGGCGATCCGGTCGCGATATGTCTGATCGTGCACCGCCATCTCTTGTTTCGACCCCTGCATGATGCCGCCCACGAATAGCGTAATGCTCATGGGCTACACTGCAGCTTCCGCTTCCTCGGTGGCTTCCTGCTCGTCCTCTGTCTCGGGTGGCGTGACTGTAGGCAGCCCGCTCGCCTCCCGGACCAGGTTCTCGATCTCGAACAGTACGGCCGGATCGAGGCGTAGCGCTTCCTTGGCGTTCTCACGTCCTTGCGCCAGGCGCTCTTCCTTGTACGTGTAGAATGAACCGCGTTTTTCGATAACGTCCATGTCTACCGCAAAGTCGAGCACGTCACCGGAGCGCGAGATGCCCTCGTTGTACATGATATCAAACTCGGCGACGCGGAACGGGGGAGCAACCTTGTTCTTGGTCACCCGGACGCGCGTCCGGTTGCCGATCACCTCGCCCGACTGCTTGATCGCCTGGATACGGCGGATGTCGAGGCGGACGGAGGCATAGAACTTGAGCGCCATGCCGCCCGAGGTCGTCTCCGGGTTGCCAAACATGACGCCGATCTTTTGCCGGAGCTGGTTGGTAAAGACCACCGCCACGTTGCTCTGCTTGATCGCACCGCTCAACTTGCGCAGCGCCTGGCTCATCAACCGTGCCTGCAAGCCGGGGTGGCTGTCGCCCATCTCGCCCTCGATCTCGGCGCGCGGCACCAGCGCTGCTACCGAGTCGATGACCAGCACGTCGAGCGCGCCAGAGCGGATCAACGCCTCTGCGATCTCGAGTGCTTCCTCGCCCGTGTCCGGCTGCGAGATATAGAGCTCATCCACGTTGACGCCACATACCTGCGCATAGGCCGGGTCGAGTGCGTGCTCGACGTCGATGATCGCCGCCGTACCGCCCATGCGCTGTGCTTCAGCGATGATGTGCTGGCACACGGTCGTCTTGCCCGAGCCTTCCGGCCCATAGATCTCAGTGATCCGCCCCCTGGGCACACCACCTACGCCCAGGGCAATGTCCAACGCTAGAGAACCTGTCGGGATGACCTGAACGTTGAGGTGCGAAGCCGCACCCAGCCTCATGATCGCTCCCTCACCAAACCGCTTGTGAATCGCGTCCAGTGCCGTGCCAAGTGCCTGCTCGCGTCCGTCCCTGGCCATGGGCCACCTCCCTCTTTGTGCTGATGGTACCATTCTAGCACAAATGTTCTAACATGTCAATTGCCAGTTTGGCTGTCTATGGTATAATCACCCGCACCCTGGTCGCCTATCGGCGCGCTAGACAGGAGATCCCGAGATCGTGAATACCCAGGACCAGTCCCACAAACGCATCCGCTCTGCTCCCCCTCGCGACACCGTCCAGGTACGCTTGGGCGAAAACCGCATCCTGGAGGGACCGGTCGGCACCCCACTCGAGGCCTTTGTGGCCGAGGTCTGGCAGCCGGATGAACCGCCGATCGTGGCTGCCCTGGTGGATGGCAAGCTGCGTGAACTGACCTTTTCCGTGCGCAAGGATGTCGACGTACAGCTCTTGTCCAACGCAACCAGCGATGGAAAGCGCATCTACCAGCGTTCTCTCAGCCTCTTGATGCTGGTTGCCGTACACGAGCTCTTTCCGGAGGCACGCATCCGCATCGAGCACGCGGTGACGATGGCCGGCCTGTTGTGCCAGACAGGGGGCCGAGATCCCTTCACCGAGGGTGAGATCGCTCGGATAGAGGCCCGCATGCAGGAGATTGTAGACCAGGACGAACCCATTGTCAAGAGCCAGGTCCCGCTGGAGGAAGCAAAGGCCATCTTTGCCGCCAGCGGATACGACGACAAGGTTCGTCTCCTCCGCTACCGGGAGCGCGATTACCTGGTCCTCTATTCGTTGCGCGGCGTAAAGAACTACTTCTATGGCTACATGGTCCCTTCCACCCGCTATCTGCGTTTCTTTGACCTGGTCCCGCATCCGTTGGGCTTTATCTTGCGCGCGCCGAGGCGTGGCACGCCGGTCGAATTGCCGGATCGGCACGAGTCGCCCAAGCTGGATCTGGTGTTCATGCAGTATGCCGAGTGGCTATACAAGCTCGACGTGCTCGACGTGGCAGCGCTGAACGAGGCCATCGAGTCGGATCGCATCGCTGAGGTGATCCTGGTTTCCGAGGCCCTTCACGAACAGCAGGTGGTGAACATTGCGGCGCGCGTTGCGGCGCGACGCCAAGACGTGCGCCTGGTGCTGATCGCCGGGCCTTCCTCGTCGGGCAAGACCACCTTTTCCAAGCGCCTGGCGGTGCAACTGCTGGCGCGCGGGCTGCGCCCTGTGCCGATCGAGCTGGACAACTATTTCGTGGATCGCGAACAGACGCCCCGCGACGAACAGGGCGAGTACGACTTTGAGCATTTGCATGCGCTCGACCTGGAGCTGCTGAACCGGGACCTGCTCGGTCTCATGGCTGGCGAGCAGGTGCAGCTGCCGGCGTATGACTTTCGCACCGGGACGCGCCACGCCGGCCCTACCCTGCGCATCGGTCCAGAGCACATCATCATTGCCGAGGGCATCCACGGCATGAACCCGGAGCTGGTGCCCAGCATCCCTCCCGACCGCACCTATCGCGTCTATATCTCGGCGCTGACCCAGCTCAACGTCGACGCGCACAACCGCGTCTCGACCACCGATACGCGCCTGCTGCGGCGTATCCTGCGTGATGCACAATACCGCGGCTATTCGGCCGAGGGCACAATCAACCGCTGGGAGAACGTGACTCGTGGCGAAGTGCGCTGGATCTTTCCCTACCAAGAGAATGCCGACGCGATGTTCAACTCGGCCCTAGCGTACGAATTGGCCGTGATCAAGCCGCTTGTCGATCCCTACCTCCGCTACGTCGAGCCGGATACGTTGGCCTATATCGAGAGCAAGCGCCTGCTGAGCTTTTTGCAGTGGATCCTGCCCTGCAAGCCGGACCTGGTTCCGGGCAATTCGATCTTGCGCGAGTTTGTCGGCGGCTCGATCCTGCGCGATTTTGCCATTTCGCTGGGTGATGTCTAGACTGTACAGGAGGCAAGTTTGAGTTCCGATCAGGACGGGCCAGAGGTGAGGGCACGTTGGGAGATCGTGCTCGTGGTGGGCGTCGTCGTGCTGGCTTGCGCCATCCTGGCCTGCACGCTGGGGGTAGCGGGGATCCTCTTTACCAGGCGAGGGCAAATAGTGCCCGCCGCGTCGCCCACCTTTGTTGCCCCTACGCGCCTCGCAACGGTGCCCGTTCCAACGCGGACGCCCACCCCGCCGCCGACGGCGACACCGATGCCTACCGCGCGGCCATCGGCCACGTCGACCGCGACGGCAGTTCCCGAACCCACCCGAACGGCGCGTGCCACGTCTACGCCGACGGACTTGCCTGCGCGCCCATCTGCCACGCCCACGGCTGTGGTCTGCGATGACCTTACTACCTTGGGGCAGATCTCGCTCGCACCTGGCCAGGCTTTTGTGTGTAGCATCGATCAGAGCCAGTTGACAGAAGAACTCGACAGGCGTCCGGAGAACCCGTGTAGCAGTACCGACGTCACCTTTGGCGCTGATAGCCAGGTACACGTGACCTGCCGCATAGGACTGACCCTGCAAGCGACGGCGATCGTGGAGGTCAGTGATTGCCGCATGAACCTGCGGATCGCCAGCAGCACCTTTGGCTTTGGCCAGCTCCTGCAAGGGCTGATCGACGAAAACCAGGAGCTGGTCCCCTATGACCGGATCTGCGTCGACGATGCGAAGGTGAGCGAGGGAGAGATCACGGTCCGGGGACACAGGCGCTGACGGCTCAGCCGCGTCACGAGTACGAGGGAGGGTCCAGATGAAGTACGCTGCCGCCATCGATCAGGGGACCACCGGCACCCGCTTCATGATCTTTGACCGCAGCGGGCGGGTGATTGCTGCCGAGTACCTGGAACACGCGCAGATCTACCCGCAGCCGGGCTGGGTCGAGCACGATGCGGCCGAGATCTGGCGCAACACGCGACGCGTGATCGGCGCCACGCTGGGCGGCGCACAGATCCGGCCGGGCGACATTGCCGGCATCGGCATCACCAACCAGCGCGAGACGACGTTGGTCTGGGACAAGGTGACGGGCGAGCCGCTGTACAACGCCATCGTCTGGCAGTGCACGCGGACCCTGCCCATGTGCCAGCGCATGATCGACGAGGGTCTAGCCGAGACCTTTCGCGCTCGAGCAGGCTTGCCGATCGCCACCTATTTCTCCGGGCCCAAGATCGCGTGGCTGCTCGACCATGTGCCCGCTGTCCGCCAGGCAGCAGACGCCGGGCGCGCCCTGTTCGGCAACATGGACAGTTGGCTGATCTGGAATCTGACCGGGGGCACGAACGGTGGAGTGCACGTCACCGATCCCACCAACGCCAGCCGCACCATGTTGATGAATCTCGAGACGCTCGACTGGGATGAAGAGCTGCTGGAGATCCTGGGCGTGCCGCGTCACATGCTGCCCACCATCCGCCCCTCCAGCGATGAGGCGACCTATGGCCAGACGGTCGCCTCTGGCCCACTGGGTGCGCGCGTGCCCGTGTGCGGCGACCTGGGCGACCAGCAAGCGGCGTTGTTTGGGCAGACCTGTTACGGTGTTGGCGAGGGCAAGAACACCTATGGCACAGGGTGTTTCATGCTGCTCAACACCGGGGCAGAGATCGTGCCCTCTGAAAGCGGCCTGCTCACCACCGTCGCCTACAGCCTGCGCCCGGGAGAGGCGACCTATGCCCTGGAGGGTTCGATCGCCATTACCGGCGCTGCGGTGCAGTGGCTGCGCGACAACCTAGGCCTGATCGAGCACGCTGCGGAGACGGAAGCGATCGCCCGCTCGGTCGAGGACAGCGGCGGCTGTTACTTTGTCCCCGCCTTCTCGGGCCTCTTTGCCCCATACTGGGACATGTACGCGCGTGGCGCGATCGTTGGCCTGACGCGCTATGTCACCAAGGCGCACATCGTACGCGCGACGCTGGAGGCAATCTGCTATCAGACGCGCGACGTGGTGGAAGCGATGTATGCCGACTCGGGGATCGAGCCAACCACGCTCAAGGTCGATGGCGGCGCCACGGTGAATGACTTTTTGATGCAGCTCCAGGCCGACATCCTCGGCCTGCCGGTGGTGCGGCCCACGATCAATGAGACGACTGCGCTCGGCGCCGCCTATGCGGCTGGGCTGGCGACGGGGCTGTGGTCTGAGCTCGACGACCTGCGGGCGAACTGGGGCATCGACCGTACCTTCGAGCCGGCGTGGGACGAGGCGCGGCGTGCCGAGGGCTACCGGGGCTGGAAGAAAGCGATCGCGCGCACGCGCGAGTGGGTGGACAGGGAATAGCACCCTCGCGGCCGTCAGGGCGCATAGCCGTTCCCGCGATACCACTCGACCGCTTTTCGCAGTGCCTCGCGGGCAGGAGTCTGCGGCAGGCCGAGCTCTCGTATCGCTTTGCCTGGATCGTAAAACTCGTACCGGTAAGAGAGGCGTACCTTTGCTGGTGTGGCGGCAGGGATGCGGCGCGGGTCGAGACGGGCAAGCGTTACGTCCACGTAGGACCATGCCAGGGCCAGTGAATTGGGGATGCGGATGCGGACCCGCGGCTGTCCGCTGATCTCGGCGAGGAGGTCGAGCACCTGCTTGAGGGGCAGGTTCTCTCCGCCCAGGATATAGCGCTCCCCGATGCGACCCCGCTCTGCAGCCAGCAAGTGACCTGTCGCCACGTCCTCCACGTCCACGATATTCAGCCCTGTATCCACGTAGGCGGGCATCCGCCCGTTGAGATAGTCCACGATCACCTGACCGGTCGGTGTGGGCTTGTGATCGCCCACGCCCACAGGGGTGCTGGGGTTGACGATCACCACCGGTAGCCCCTGGCGCGCGAACTCGTGTGCGACCTCTTCGCCCAGGAACTTGGACCGTTGGTAGGAGCCGATCCGGTCTTTCAGGGAGCTGGGGGTTTCTTCTGTAGCAGGAGAGCGATCGTCGTTCGTGCCCAGGGCAGCGACAGAGCTGGTGTGCACAATGTGTTCCACGCCCTCTTCCTGGGCTGCCTCCAGCACGCGTCGCGTGCCCTCGACGTTGACCTGGAAGAAATCGTCCCAACTGTGACCCCAGAAACTGTACAGCGCCGCCACGTGAAAGACGTGGTCACAGCCGGTCACGCCCCGCCGCAGGCTGTCCGCATCTCGCAGGTCGCCCTCCACGCGCTCTACAGGCAGGTCATCTAGCTGCCGCGTATCAGTGCCGACGCGGACCAGCGCTCGGACCTCGTGTCCAGCCTCGAGCAGGCGGCGTACCACCGCTCCACCGATGAATCCCGTTCCTCCGGTGACGAACGCGCGCATCGATTCTCCTCCTGGCTGTGCCAGGTGCTG
>Ga0307442_1001340_pt1 | contig 12198 bp, 12 predicted proteins | sample SalMarWE160430MG_FD_202143 | JGI IMG/M metagenome (GOLD analysis project Ga0307442, IMG submission 202143) | Salt marsh sediment microbial communities from the Plum Island Ecosystem LTER, Massachusetts, United States - WE1604-30 | ecosystem: Environmental > Aquatic > Marine > Intertidal zone >... | reverse complement strand
TAAAAATCCCTTCGGCGCACGGCCTTGGTGGCACCCCCCAGATGAAAGATATGGGCGAACCCCTTGAGAGAGGGGAGTTTCCCTTTCACCAAGAGGTCGCCATAGAGATAGTCTAATCGTTTGCCCCTGAGCCAGCGCAGATCACTGCTCTCGCGTATGAAGGCTGTTACCTCATACCCTTTCCAGAGGAGCTCATCCACGAGATGGCTCCCGATAAATCCGGTTGCTCCCGTTACGAGAACACGCTCACCCACGACTCATTCTCCCTAGTCTGCAAGGTAGGCCCTTATACCACAACCACGGGGAAAAGACAAATGAGGGCATGGTAAACCTTTTTGGAATTGTTCTTCTTTTACCGCTGTAACACCAGCGGCAACCTCCGTGCGCCCACAACAAGGCGCGGTTGACAAAATCCAGCGGAGGTATATCTTAAAAGGGAAAAACGCCGTGAGGTTTTTTAAGGAGGTAGGATGAAGCGGATCGCTGATCTTCTCTTTGAGGTGGGAATGCTGAAGAGGACACCCCGAACCGGCTACCGTTTTCTGGGCACCGGTGAGGAATCCGTTGCCGAACACCTCTTCAGCACCGCCTTCATCGGATATTGCCTGGCCCAATTAGATGACAAGGTAGACGCCTTCCGCGTGGTCAAGATGTGCCTCTTCCACGACCTCCCCGAGGCGAGGACCGGCGATCAGAATTATGTCTACAAAAAGTACGTCCAGGTAGATGAGGAACGGGCAGCCGGGGATCTGGCCGCAGGGCTCCCCTTTGCCGAAGAGGTCACGGGCCTCATCGCGGAGTTCAACGCCTGCGAGACGCAGGAGGCCCTCCTCGCCCACGATGCCGACCAACTGGCCTTGCTGCTGCAACTCAAAGAGCACAAGGACTTGGGCAGCCGCTACGCCGATGAGTGGCTCCGCAATAATGCCAAACGGTTACAGACGCCCGTGGCCAAAAAACTGGCTGACGCCATCCTGCAGACCGACCTGTCCGCATGGTGGTTCACGGAGGGAGATGCGGACTGGTGGATAAAGGGAAAATAACAAGAGGCCGCGGACTAGTGGATAAAGGGAAGGTAATAAGGGGCCGCGGAGTGGTGGGTGAAGGGGAAGGAGAAAAATTCTTCGCCATTGGTGACATCCACGGCAATCGTGCACACCTCGAGCAGTTAATAGAAAAGATCAAGCCCGCCCTGGACCCACAAAGGGATACGGTGATCTTTCTGGGGGACTACATCGACCGCGGCCCTGATTCAAAAGGGGTGGTGGATCGTATACTCCGGTTACGCAAGGATCTCCCCCATGTGGTCTGTCTCAAGGGGAATCACGAGGCAATGTTCCTCGACTGGGTCCTCAACGGCGAAAACTATGAACTCTACCTCTACAACGGCGGCGGTGCCACCATCAGGAGTTACTCCCAGGAGGGCGCATTCACGCTCCCGCAGGAGCACCTCGACTTCTTCACCTCACTCCTTTTGTATTATGAGACGGAACACTATATCTTCGTCCACGCCGGGTTGAGGGGAGGCATCCCCTTGGAGGAACAGGACTCCCACGATCTCATCTGGATTAGGGATGAGTTCATCCTCTCCCCCCACGACTTCGGCAAGATAGTGGTCTTCGGACACACCCCCCTACAGCGGGTTTTTGTAGCACCCAATAAGATCGGCATTGACACCGGCGCCGTCTACGGGGGGACCCTTACCTGCCTGGAGCTCCCCGCTCAGCGATTCTACAGCGTTTGACCCACGGTGTTCTTCGGTGAGGTCTCGATCAACGGGTGTCCCCCCGTGCGGGGGCGGCGGTGTAGATCTCTATAATGGCCAAACAGATGGTGATAACGAGGGGTCCCGCAATAAACCCCAAGAAGCCGAAGACCTTCAGCCCCCCCAAGATGCCGAAAAAGAGCAACAGGGTGTGTACCTGCGTTCTCCCGCTGATAAGGATGGGTCGGAGGAAGTTGTCCGACAGGCTCACGACCACTGCGCCCCAGACGAAGAGGATCACGGCCTTTAGATAGGCCCCTTGAATAAAGAGGATTGCTGCGGCAGGGACCCATACGAGGAAGGCACCTACGATGGGGATAAAGGAGAGGAAGGCCATCACCGCACCCCAAAAGACAGGCGACGAGAGCCCGACAATCCAAAAACCCAACCCCCCTAACCCCCCCTGGACCAGGGCCACCACGATCCCGCCGTAGATGGTGGCGTGGATCATCTCGACCATCTTCGTGAGGATATTGTCCCGCTCCTTGGCGGAAAGAGGGATGAGGGTCTTTATCTTCGAGAGCAACGCCTCGCCGTCTCTGAAGAAAAAGAAGAGGGCAACGGACATCAAAAAAAAATGAAAGATGCCGCTGGAGAGTCCCCTGATGAATTTAGAGCCCTGGCCAGCCATATAAACACTCAGCTTCCTCAGGTTATCCACCAGGAGCGTCTTGAGGTTTATCTGCGAAAGGTCGAAATTACGATCGAGTACCTCCCCGATCCTTTGAAACAGACCTACTTTCTTGAGACCCTCAAAAAGTGTGAGGTGTTTTCCCTCTTTAATGAACTGCTCGCTGTACTGATATACATCAATCAGCTCCCTGGCGATGAGGTTGAGCAGAAAACCTGAGGGAATGACTATGGCGATGATGACGATGACGGTCATCGTTATGGCGGCCCATTCCCGCCGATTACGATAAAGTCTGTTGACGACCGTAAAGAGGGGGTAAAAGATGATGACCAAGATTGCGGCCCAGGCGAGAATCGATAAATAGGGAGAAAAGATACGATATAAGAGATAAAAGGCCATGATGACCACAGCCAAGAACAACAGGTTAAACAAAGATTCTTTTTTCATGAGTCTCCTCTATCCGAGGGACCCGATGCGGATCCCCCGCACCTCCTTGCGGAACTGCTGGCTCCGCTTTGTCCAAAGGGCCTGATTATCAGGGGTGATCTCTCCGATCTCGGCACTGGACAGGTGCGTCAGCAGCCCCGCCTCTACGCCGGCGGATTGCAGTCGTTCTTCACCCCACTGGGGCAACAGGGCGATCACCCCCTCTGCTCCCTCTGAGGCGAAGAGCTGGGCCGCGATGGAGATAATCCCCGTATCCTTCCCCACACAGGCCACCTGCGCCCCTTGGATGGCATAGGCGTTGCCGTTGAAGGAGACCGCCAGGCCCCCTCCTTTTTTGACCATCTCCAGGGCCTGCAGATCGGTAATGCTGTCCCCCACGTACATGGCCTCGGCAATATCCGCGCCGCTGCGCTGTAAGATCGCCCGCAGGGCCTGCGCCTTCCCCTTACCCCCGATGGGATCTACCTCCTCCAAGACCCTCCCGATCTGCATCCCTGCCAACTGCTCCCAGAATACCTGGTTGAGCCGCTGGACCACCTCCCTCCCCTGTGAGGAGAGATCCACAAGCCCCGAGGCCCCTTCCCCCCATTCGATCATCGGCATCCGGGCGATCTCCCCTGCCACCTCACGCAGGTATTCCTCTTCGTTTTGAGGCAGGGGATACTGATCGAGCTCAAGCTCGGTGCAGTATGCGTTCTTGAAGGGAAAATCGATGACCTCACAGAGGGCCTTGATATAGGGCTCGTAACTGGTGCTAATGATAAAGGCGGGCATCTTCCCCCTGATGAATCTGAGGGTCTCCTCGGCGCCGGGCACCAGGAGGATGTGCGCACGGGAGTACTCCTCGATCTTTTTGTCCGTCGCGCCGAAGGCCTTGAGAAAGGGGAGGATCAGACGCAGGGTGTCGCCGGCCTTGTACCCGGGTCGCTTCTCCACATATGCCAGGTAGTCGTCGTACCTGCTCAGCAGGGCGAAGACCCCCTCCCCCTGGGGGACAAAATGGGCGGCCAGCTCCATGGCGTTGTCGTTCTTGGAGATCGGGCCTTCGCAGTCGGTGACAAAGATCCTCATCGCAAATCCTCTTCAATCCATCACGCTGATGCGCCCTGGTCGCCTTCGGTCTCAGGGAACATCCGCAGGTATTCCTCCACCTCCTGTGTCAGGGAGAGCCCCTTTAACTCCTTGCCTGTACTATCCAGGACCTTGCCTGCCTTGATCCGCACCCTCCCCTCGGCTACGGCCTTCAGGGTGAGGACGATGAGCGGAATCTCTCTGCGCACCCCCTCCTGACGGATCAGCCAGAAAAGGGGGCCACGCTCCGCTGCACCCTTCACCCAGAGAGGGGCAAACGCATCCCCCTGGATGGGAAAGGAATAATAGGCCACCACCGGCCCCCGGTCCAGCTCCGGGGTGACGAGATGCATCATCGCCCCGGTGGTATCGGCCCCCTCCCTGATCAGTTCCTCGATCACCTCCTCCCATGCCCCGGTAGGACCGTCGGGGAGGGCCGGGTGGAGATTGATCAGGGGGTATCGGCGGCACATCTCGGGGCTTAAGATCAGCATGTAGCCGGCAAGCACGATGATATCCTGGTTGTGGGATGCGATCCGCTCCATCACCCCCTCATGATATGCCGTGCGCCATCGCTCCCGATCCTTCTGTTTGAGATCGGGTTGAAAGCGGCGTGAGGAAAAGGTTATTGTTTTCAACCCCAGTTCCCCGGCGAGGTCGAGAAAGAGATCGCTTTGCTCCGTCTCCCCTCGCTCCCGGTCGCAGAAAACGAAGCCGATCTCACCGGGGATAAAGCCCTCGTGGGTCTTATCCCAGGCCGCCTGGAGCAGCTGCCTGGCCGCCAAGTCCCTCCCTGTGGAGAACCACCCGAATTGAAACGACATCATTAACCCCTTTTAATCCCCTTGAGATCATCGGCACCTGGATAGTGCCCCCTTCCATAGCCGGCGAGGCTCTTGACCGCCACGTGATGGGCAAAGGACAAACAGACATCCACCGGCCTTCCCAAAAGCACGCCGGCCAGAAAACCGGCATCGAAGACGTCCCCAGCCCCGGTGTTGTCGACCACCGCTGCCCCTCCGTTGGGGCGGAAATCCACCTCCCCCTCCTGAGAGAAGCAATATGCCCCTTCCTCTCCCCGCTTGCAGACCACTATCTCTGGCCCCAGGGAGGCGATCTCCCTGCATCCGGCCTTGTAATCCTTTTTGCCGGTCAAGGCACTGATCTCGGAGGCCGTCGCGAAAATAAGGTATGATCGTTTGAAAAGGGGAAGGATCGCCTTCATTCCCCGTTGGGCATAGAGATCCCCAGGATCGAGGCTGACCTTTATTTCGATAGGGAGGACCTCCATGAGCCTGCGCTGGGCATCGAACGGGCCGTCTCCCACAAAGGCGCTCAGGTGGAGGTATCGACTCTGGGAGAGAGAGGGAAGATCCAAATCTTCAAAACACAGGTCGTCATTGGCATAGGGCTGGACCAAGAGGGCCCGATCCCTTCGGCGATCCAACACGGCCAGGCAGATACCGCTACTACCTTCTGCCTTGACCTGTGCAAGGTCCACCCCTTTCATCTCCTTGAGGATAAAGGCGCCTTCCTCATCGGTCCCCACCCTCCCCACAAATCCCGTCTCAAACCCCATCCTCGCCAGGGCCACAATGGCATTGGCCGCCGACCCGCCGCCGCTGCGAAACCGCAAGGTCCCCTTTTGGTCCAACACCCCCAAGAGGCTCCGGAACTCCTCAGGGGGAAGGGAGGTCTCCCTCCCCGCATGCAGGGGCCACCCCTCTTCCCGCAGGACAGCCAAGTCGTCGACCTCGTACATGAGGTCCAAGTTCAGGGCACCGATCCCAATGACATCTTTCATCTTTTTAGGAAGATACCACGGTATGCGAATAAGCTCAAGGATGTTCCGCCTAAGGAGTGGTTGACAAATTCCACGGGGAGGTGCTAATTATTGAAGATTATGGACAATCTGGAGGAGGCATCTGTATCCCGTATGTCTTTTTGTTACCATACGACCGAAGCAGAGGTAGATTTAGAGGCGCTGGACTATAACTATCATCAACTGCGTCAGCTTGTCCCTCCCGCGGTCAAGTTTTTGGCGGTGGTGAAGGCCGATGCATACGGTCATGGAGCGGTCCTCGTATCTAAACGGTTGGAGGAGTTGGGGACCGACTTCTTAGGGGTGGCCACGGTAAAGGAAGGGGCCGAGCTGAGAGAGGGGGGTGTTCACAAGCCGATCCTCGTCCTGAGCGGCGTCTATCAGGAGGAGGTGGAAGCGGTCCTCGCATATCACCTTATCCCCATGCTCTATCGCCTGGAGATCGCGGAGGCCCTCTCCGCCGCAGCCGGCAAACAAGGCACAAAGGTCCCCGTCCATATCAAGGTGGATACCGGCATGGGGAGGATAGGGGTCCTCGCCGAGGAGGCAGTCGCCTTCATGAACCGCGTGCGGAAATTGGAGAACTTAGAGATAGAGGGGATCGCCTCCCACTTCTCAACGGCAGATGAGGGGAATTCCTCCTTTGCCGCCGAACAGCTGGAGAGGTTCTCTCGGACGATAGAGGAAATGAAGCGATTGAACATAAATCCTCCCTTCTGTCATATCGCCAACAGCGCCGGCCTGGTGAATCTACCCTCTGCGCACTTCACCGTGGTGCGTCCTGGGATTATGCTCTATGGCTCCTACCCCTCCCCCTCCCTGAAAGCAAACATCTCCCTGCGGCAGGTGATGTCTTGGAAGAGCCGCATTGCGGACCTCAAGAAGGTCCCAGAAGGGTATCCCATCAGCTACGGGCGAACCTTCGTCACCCAGCGTCCCAGTATCATAGCCGCCATACCTGTCGGTTATGCCGATGGGTACCATCGCTTGTTCTCTAATCGGGGTGAGGTCTTAATAAAAGGAAAAAGGGCACCGGTGGTGGGGAGGGTTTGTATGGACTGGACCATGGTGGATGTGACGGACCTCCCCTCGGTTGAAGTGGGGGAAGAGGTGGTGTTGATGGGGAGTCAATTGGGGCAGGAGATAACCCCCGAGGAGATGGGGGATTGGATGGGGACCATTTCTTATGAGATACTCTGCGCGGTGGGAAAGCGGGTCCGCCGCATTTATAAAGGATAAGTTATAATGAAGACGTGGAAGGCCATCAATCTCGTGGGGGAGACGGTTGCGGGATACGTCAAGGAGATGGGGAGTATCCTCCTCCTCCTCCTGGATGCCATCCGTTGGTCCATCTACCCCCCCTTTCGCTTGGACCTCCTCTTCCAACAGATGGAGCGGGTAGGGGTAAAATCCCTGGTGGTGGTGGTCCTGACCGGGGTCTTTTCCGGCATGGTCTTAGCCCTCCAGAGCTTCCACGCGACCAGGCAATTCGGTGCCGAGACCATGGTCGGCGTCGCGGTCGCCCTGAGCATGACCAGGGAGCTGGGGCCGGTCCTCACCAGTTTCATGGTGACGGGGAGGGCGGGGTCGGCCATGGCGGCAGAGATCGGCACCATGAGGGTCACGGAGCAGATCGACGCCCTCTTTGCCATGGCGGTGAATCCCATCAAGCACCTCATCGTGCCCCGGGTGTTGGCCAGCATCTTAGTGGTCCCCATCTTGACCATCATCGCCGATTTTGTCGGGATTGTGGGGGGATACGTCGTGGGGGTAATCTTACTGGGAATAAACGCCGGCGCCTTTGTGGCCAATATAGAGAAGTACGTCGGGCTGGGTGATATATATCACGGTCTCATCAAGGCAGCGGTCTTCGGCCTCATCCTCTCCGTCATAGGGTGTTACAAGGGATATAGCGCGACTGGCGGTGCGGAGGGAGTGGGTAAGGCCACCACCCAAAGCGTGGTCCTGGCGACGATAACCATCTTGATGGCGAACTATCTCTTGACGGCGGCGATGTTTTAAATGATCGAGATCAGGGGGTTGCATAAATCCTTTGGCGCGCTGAAGGTCCTCAAGGGCGTAGACATTCAGATCCCCAAAGGACGGACCACGGTCATCTTGGGCCGCAGCGGTACGGGCAAGAGTGTGCTATTGAAACATATTATCGGACTCATCACCCCCGATAGAGGTAAGATCTGGATCGACGGAGTCGACATCACCCGGCTGGGAGATAAGGCCCTCAATGAGATGAGAAAAAAATTTGGGATGCTCTTTCAGGAGGCGGCGCTCTTTGACTCCATGACGGTGGGGGAGAATGTGGCCTTTCCGCTGCGCGAGCATACCAGGCTTAGTGAGGAGAATATCGGCAAGATCGTAGCCTACAAGCTGGAGCAGGTGGGCCTCCCCGGTCAGGAAGAGAAGATGCCCGCCGAACTCAGCGGGGGGATGAAACGGAGGGTGGGCCTGGCCCGGGCCCTCGCCCTGGACCCGGAGATTGTGCTCTTCGATGAGCCCACCACCGGCCTCGACCCCCCGATGGCCGAGGCAATAGAAGACCTCATCATAGAAACCCAGCGGAGGTTGGGGGATACCTTTGTGGTCATCACCCACAACATTACTACCGCTTTTCACATCGCCCACAAGATAGCGATGTTGCATGAGGGCAGGGTCGTCGTGGAAGGCTCCCCCCGAACCTTCAGAAGGTCGCCGCACCCTGTGGTTCAGGCCTTCATGGCTCGGGGAGAAAAAAAGGAGGTGCAAGAATGAAGGGAGGCAAGGTCACCACGGAGGCAAAGGTGGGAATCCTCGTATTATTGGGGATCATCCTCCTGTTTTTCATGTCCTTCAGGGTCAGCAGGTTGGAACGGATAAAGGGTGAAGTCTACACGGCCCTCTTCCCGTCGGTCTCGGGTGTGGTGGTCAATTCCAATGTAGAGGTGGCCGGGGTGCCTGTCGGAAAGGTGGAAAAGATCGGCCTCGAGGGGGGGATGGCCAAGGTCTGGATGAAGATCGGGCAGGTTCAGCTCCACGAGGACGCCGAGGCGATCATCAAGACCCATGGTGTGCTGGGAGACAAATATATCGAGGTCAAACCGGGCTCCCCGGATGCCCCTGTGCTTCCGCCGGGTGCGGCCATCACCAATGCCCAAGCAGCGCCTGATATGGACCAGCTCTTCGCCTCGCTGGAGTCAGCCGCCAGCGGCATGGCCGACCTCGGCAGATCCCTCCAAGAGGCCATCGGCGGAGAAGAAGGACAGCTGGCGATCAAGGAAATCATACTCAACCTCAGCGATGCGAGCGCGGGCCTCAAAGAGATAGTCCAGGATAACAAGGGCAAAGTCAACAATATCGTCGCCAACCTGGAGGACATCACCGGCAAGATTAACGAAGGCGAAGGGACCTTGGGGAAACTCGTGGCCGATGAGCAGATCTACACCGAAGTCGAGAAGACTATGAGGAAGATGCAGAAGGCCGCAGAGGGGGTGCAGGAACAGACCCCCATTACCACCCTGGGGGCCCTGTTGGGTCTCTTCTTCTGATCGGGGGGAGAGGCCCGTTGCCTCGTACGGCCCTTCTCAGTCTCCTGAGCGCCGCCTTCCTATGTGCCCTCTATCTTTCCCCTGCCCAGGGGGGCGATTTCGGGATATGGCCCCTCTTTTCGTACTACTCGTCCGAGGGGGCAAAAGAGGTGGAGATCTTCGGGCCCCTTTTCACGTGGGGGACGGATGAGCGCGGGACCGAGTGGGGGGTCCGACCCCTCCTATATCTCACCAGGTACCCCTCGCAGGAGCTCTGGCGGTGGGAGTTTTTATACCCCCTGGGGAAGTACCAGGTCAAAGAGGGGGACGGCAAGGCCTACCTCGTCCCCTTCACCCTCTTCAGGGATGAGAAGACCTCGTCCGCACCTGAGCGACGGGAACGAACATCCTCTATTGTGACCGCCTTTTGGGGCCAGACCGACGAGGGTGAGCGTTATGGTGGATTTTTCCCCATCGCCGGCAGGCTCAAGGAGAGGTTCGGACGGGACGAGATACAATTTTACCTCTGGCCCCTCTACTCGCGCATCGAGGATGAGGGGGAGACCACTTGGCGAACCCCGTGGCCTTTGTTCTCGCGCTTCGGGGGCGCGGCCGAGGGCCTCTATATCTGGCCCTTGTGGGGCCGTCGAGAACGGGCAGACGAATATAAAAAGGGATTTGTGCTCTGGCCTTGTTACGTCTATATGGATGAATACCTCAACACCGACAACCCGGTGAGCAAACGATACTATCTCCCCTTCTATGCCACCGTGCGCTCGCCCAGGGGAAGGGTCGACATCTTCCTCCCCCCCCTCTTCTTCCACCAATGGGCCTACAATTCCTCCTTCGAAAAGTGGGAATTCCCGTGGCCCTTTGTGACGCTGGTAAAGGGTGAGGGGGTGAGGGAATGGCAGGTCTTTCCCCTCTTTCGGCTTCGCACAGAAGAGCACAAGAAGCGCTCCTATTACCTCTGGCCCCTGTACAAATACGAATGGGACCTTACCTCGACCGAAGAGGAGGTTGTTCGCCGCTTTCTCCTCATTAATAGGTATCGGACCGTAAAGGAGCTGGAAACGGGGAGAGAGGCCGTGGACGCTAATTTCTGGCCCCTCTTCGACTATCGCCGAGGATTAGAGGGTGAGGTGCGCTTCTTTATCTTCCCTCTCCTCCCCCTCCATGATGAGGGGATGGAGCGCAATATCTATCCCCTCGGATGGGTCTATCGGTACACCCGCTCCCCTGAGGGCGAGACCCTCTCGGATTTCCTGTGGGGACTCTACCGCCGCAGGACCTCGTCTGAGTTCTCTTCCACCCGATTCGCCTTCTTCCTGCGCATCAACAAGCACGGGGATGAAAGATTTTCTCTCTCTCTATTCGAAGGTCTGTTTCGCTATCAGAGGGCACCGAAGGGGGGCGAAGTGGGGTTCTTCTTTATGGGACCTTCCGACTAGGACTAGGCTCTAAAGCACTGCGGCTATGGCGCGCATGAAGAAGAACTGCTTAATACTATTCTTAGGCATAGTAATTTCCCTTCTCCCTCCTGCAGGATATCCTTCACCCAATGCCGGCACCGTCACCGTCGCCTTTGGGGGAGATACCCTGTTCGGTGGATATTATCATAGCAGTGATCCCCGTTTCGACACCATGGATGATCTCGCGCAGATGATCGATCGCTATATACAAAGCTATGGGGAAAAAGAGGGGATAAAACGCTTTGTGGCGTATGCCTTTCAAAACGTAAGGCCGATCTTTGCGAGATCGGCGTATGCGGTGGTAAACCTCGAAGGCCCCATTATCGGTACACAAGATACGTTCTATCCAAAGGTCTTCCCCCTCAGACAGCATATACGGACCCCCGACATCCTCAAAGAGGCGGGGATCGCCTTGGTGTCACTCGCGAACAACCACACGTATGATTTTAACGGGGCCAAGGGCATCGAGGAGACCATGCAACGGCTCGAAGAAGCCGGCATCGCATACGTAGGGGCTGGCAGCGGGGAGGATGCCTATGCCGAGGCCTTTGGCTATACAACAAAGGAAACCGACGGCGTCAGGATCGCCTTCTTTGGCGTAACCGATGTCATAGAGCCGGGCGATATGGTTGTGGAGGCTGGTAAGGCCGGTGTCGCCGCATTCCCCGAACAAGCCAATTACCGAGAGAGCAAAAATCTGCGCTATCTCCTCGACAGGATCGCCGAGGCCAAAGAGTCAACCGACTTTTGTGTGGTCATGCTCCACGCCGGTCCCCCCCGTGGCGGTGAGTTGAACGAACGGCAGAAGGAGATCGTCGATATCCTCCTTGCGGGAGGGGTCGATGTCATCATCGGCTCTCATTGCCATTCACAGCAGGCTGTTAAAGAGATCATCGATGAGCACGGGCACTTAAGGCAGGTGGCCTTTTATGGGATCGGCAACCTCATCTTCGGCGGCTGTAGAAGCAGACAAGGTATAAGTGTAATCCCCCTGGTCACGTTCCATAAAGCAGAAAATGCGCGATATCTTACCTGCGAGGAAGTTGCCATCAGACCGAACGAAGACAGTACGTTTCAACCGATTGTCGTGCAATAAGCGGATACGCGTGCGAGCTGAAAAAACGACAAGTCACTCGTCACACTCGCATTAAAGATGAGAGCAACCCTGCCACGGCGAAGCAAAAAGGTGTTTTCCACCCCATCGGGAAGGTGCCCGGTTACAGGCGTCTGTTAAGATGTCCTGGCTCTTCTCAAAGCTTCCCACAATATACTGAGGTTCCACCAAATATTGAGGTCAAACGAATCCCTTCATACTTCTCTAGCGTTCTCTCCCATTCCTCTAACCCATTGTTATTAAATAATGATTCCAATCTTCTGATTCTCTCCCTTTGTTGGCAGGCCGTTTGCAATCACTAATAAATAATATGATCTTGTTCATCATACGAATGAAGGTCCTTGCTGAGAAGCGCATG
>Ga0307442_1001339_pt1 | contig 12207 bp, 9 predicted proteins | sample SalMarWE160430MG_FD_202143 | JGI IMG/M metagenome (GOLD analysis project Ga0307442, IMG submission 202143) | Salt marsh sediment microbial communities from the Plum Island Ecosystem LTER, Massachusetts, United States - WE1604-30 | ecosystem: Environmental > Aquatic > Marine > Intertidal zone >... | reverse complement strand
TACTCCTGGCACAGTTTCTCGGCATCGATCTTTGCCTGTCCATAGGGACCGACCCCGATTAGAGGATCGTTTTCATAGATCGGGTAGCGGTCGGGAACTCCGTACACCGCTGTCGAGGAGATGTAGACGAAGCGATCTACCCGCTGTTCCAAAGCCGCCTGCAGCAGATTCTCGGTGCCCTCCACCTCGGTCGAGCGGATGTCCTGCTCCGAGTACAGCGGCAGAGCCGCCGCGGCGTGAATCAGCCAGTTGGTTTCGGGCACGAGCTTCCGGACCAGCCCGGAATTTCGGATGTCTCCCTGAACGACCCGGATCCTGTCCTTTTCCGGAAAGTCGAACTCGGCGATGTCCAGGGAGGTTATCGAGGTAAAGCCCCGATCCAGGAGATAGCGGATCAGGTTGATGCCGAGAAAACCGGCACCTCCGGTGACCAGGATCCGTGTGTTGTTGCGTTTCGAATCCCTATCGGAATGCATGCAAGTGCCTCATTCGATCAATACAGCAATTACCGTACCAAGATCCCGTTGGCATATAGTTATGTAATTGCATGTTATGTATAAAATTATCTAGCAAACTCCCGTAGTAAACACAAAATGGGGATGAACCTCGATACTCCAACTATACCCTCACACCCAATTGTAATTATATTTATTTCTATACAATATAGAGACTTAGGTCAAGCTTCGATCTACAATATCGATTGACGAACGTTGATACCCGTCAAAGATCGAAATCGAGCCGGGGATCTGCCGCCGTGAGGATCGCCCGCCTCTCCGGCCTTCCCCAGAGCGTAGCAATCGCCTCACCCAGCTCCCCCAACAGGGTGCTCACATCCTCGACGGCCCGATCGTGAACACCTTCGCTGACCATGATGACCTTTTGCGTGTTCGCTTCCACGACGGAAAGCCGGCTCTGCCTGAAGGTCCAGCGTCGGGCGTGGGCATGGGCGGCCGCATCGGCGAAGATGATCTCTCCGGGCTCGGGCCGTTCGATCTCCTCCTGGAAGGAGAGGTACTGCTCCGTGCCGGACGCCGGGCGCACCTCGATGAACCCTTCGACCTTCTCCAGGTCGAACACGGCTACCGGCAGGGCGTAGGCCAGGGAGGCGGCGTTGCACAGGTCCACAAGTGGGTGGAGTCTGGGCAGGTCGTGCTCCCGTTTGAAGCGGCGCAGCAGCGCCTCCGAGGCGGAGCGGTACTTGGTCGGTTTCAGCCCCATCTGGGAGTACACCCGCCGCCAGGCCGCCACCTCCGGCATCTGTCCCTCGGATTGGTCCTCCAAACGCTTATCGGCGCGGGCGTACCACTCTTGGATGGTGCTCCCTACGTCGGCGTCAGGATGAATCCCCTGTACCACGAGCAAACCGGGCACCAGTTGAGGGAATCGCTGCCAGATTTCGGGCACGTGTCGGAAGTACAATTTGACCAGCCTCCCTGGATCCGCCGTTGGATTTGAATGACAATCACGGTATCACGAACCGTTGCCGTTTGCAAAGCATGCGAAAGCCGCGCATCCCGGCATTCCCGCGAGTCTACTGGTACTTGAGGCAGCAAACACTGCATTCTACATCTCCGTCAGGTATTCATCCCGAGCCAACCACAGCTCCTCCATGCGGTACAGGTGAAAGGAATCGTGCAGGAGGATGTGGCGGACCAGGATCTTGAAGCTGTACTGCTCGTACTCCGGATGAGTCGCCGTTTTTTTCCATAGCGCCGCACCGCCGCCCTCGATCAGCTGAACCTGTTTGTCCCGCCAGCGGCGGTACATCGACAGGATATCGGCCACAGCCTTGATCTCCTTTTCCTTTTTCTCCCCCTCCTTGTCGGGAAAGTAGGGCACAAACTCGGGGTGTTCCTCTTTGACGAAACGCTCCAGGCGCTTGTGGAGCATCAGTTGGGTAAGGGCCAGGTGCTCGGTATGCTCGTAGAGGCTCCAGAATCCCTTTCCCCGTTTGCGGTGCAGCTGTCCTTCGGGAATTCCGGAAACGAAATCTTCGAGTATCCCCGGTCCCAGCTTCAATCCCTCAATCAGAGATCGGCGGGCGTTGTCAGGATTCGGCATGGCTTCCTCCTTTCATGTTGTGCGCCCAGCGGTCGCTCTATCCATCGGACCCGTTGATTGTAGTGAAAGAAGAATCTCCTGTCGAGAACGCAAAATTGAAGTGGGAATTTATTATAAAAATTTATCATGTTGACCCGAGGACTACCATCACTTATGCTTTGTACTAAGATCGTGATCTTCCGGCCGTAATTGAATGAGAGATTGCGAATAGATTCGTCCAGTCGATGATTTTCGACTGACATCACAAACACCGCAAGGAGGTGCTGTATGAAAAACAAGTGGTACTTGCTCGTACCGGCCGCTTTGGCCCTTGCCCTGGTTCTCGGGGCATGCGGACCGAAAGAGCAGGCGGCTACGGAACAGGGCGAGGAGCAGGTGAGCCGGCTCCAGTTGATCAAGGACCGGGGTAAGGTCATCATCGGCTGTAATGCCGAGCTGCCCGGTTTCGGCTACATAAACCCCAGCGGCGAGTTCGAAGGCTTCGATGTTGATTTCGGTAGGGCGATCGCCGCCGCCATCTTCGGGGATGCCACCAAGATCGAGTTTCGTCCTCTGACGGCGGCCGAACGGCTTCCCGCGCTGCAGACCGGAGAGATAGACGTGCTCCTGCGCAACACGACCTGGACACTGACCCGGGATACGGCCAACGAGCTGGATTGGGCGGCGGTGACTTTCTACGACGGCCAGGGAATGATGGTGCGCAAAAACAGCGGCTGGAAGACCTTCCAGGATATGGAGGGCGCCACGGTAGCCTGTACCACCGGTACGACTACAGAGATGAACCTGGCCGACTCCTTTCGCTCCAGGGGCGTAGACTATACACCTCTGCTGTTTGAAAGCACCCAGGACACCAATACCGCCTATGAGGAGGGCCGAGCCGATGCCGAGACCTCCGACAAGTCTCAGCTGGCCGCGCTTCGCTCCGCCATGGCCAATCCCGATGAGCACGTTATCCTGGACCTGACCATGTCCAAAGAACCCCTTGGTCCGCTGACCGCCCACGGTGACAACCAGTGGAACGACGTGGTTCGCTGGATATGCTGGGGAATGATGCAGGCCGAGGAATCCGGCGTCGATTCGAAGAATGTGGATCAGATGCTGAGCTCCAGCGATCCCACGATACGGCGTCTGTTGGGCGTCGAGGGGGAGGCCGGCAAGAACCTCAGGTTGCCCGCCGACTTCATGGTCAAGGTTCTAAAGCAAGTCGGCAACTACGCCGAGGTCTACGATCGGCACCTGGGACCGGAGGGCATCAACATTCCCCGCGGACCGAACAGATTGTGGAAGGATGGCGGGCTGCTCTATCCCATGGCTTGGCGTTAATCTGTCCGGATAGCTCTCGTTATCCGAGACGTGCCGTAGGAGCAGTGTTTTTCCGGTTGAAACAAAGGACGGCCCGATGACCCATCGGGCCGCCCTTCTATTAATTTTGCAGGGGGGTTCGCTGTGAGGAAATCCGGACCCGATTCAGGGAGGGTGCCGTTTTGGCGGGACATCCGGGTATTGAGGGTTCTGGCTCAATTTGTGTTTCTCATTGCAGTCGTTGCCCTCATCCTGTGGGCTATCTCCAACTACAGCCAGAGGGGTTTGATATTCAGCTACAGTTTCCTGCACAAGGAGGCCAGCTTCGACTTGGCCGAGGGGATCGAGTTCAAGCCAACAGACACCTACGCCCGGGCCTTTCTGGTCGGGGTGGTCAACACGATCAGGGTGGCGGTCATCGGAATTGTTCTGGCAACGATACTCGGATTGTTCACCGGAATCGCCAGATTGTCGCGTAACTGGCTGGTCAGCAAGATCGCCAGGGTATACATCGAGATCATCCGCAATACACCCCTGCTGGTTCAGCTGTTCTTCCTCTACTTCGCGGTGATCTTGAAGCTGCCAAAGCTATCGGAGGCCGTGGTTCTGCCGGGACCGGCTTTCTTAAGCAATCGGGGGATCGTGGCCCCCTGGCCGCGCCTGACCCCGGTTTTTCGTCTCTGGTGGCCCTTCCTCCTGCTGGCCCTGGTCGCTGCGGTCGTGTTGATCATCATCAGACGACGCACCCGGGCGCGGCTGGGGCGACCCGGCATCGGGGCGGTTTGGGTGCTGGCCTGTCTGATCCTGATCCCGCTTGCCGGCTGGCTGATCGTTCCGGGTAATCCCCTCTGGCTCGATGTACCCGAACTGATCCAGAAAGCCGGGGGAGTGTTCAAGGTCGAAGGGGGTGTGATCCTCTCTTCGGAGTTCACCGCCCTGCTAGTCGGTCTGGTCATCTACACCGGCGCCTATATCGCCGAGGTGGTGCGGGCCGGACTTCAGTCCGTTGCCAAGGGGCAGACAGAGGCGGCCCGGGCTCAAGGGTTCACCAACGGTCAGATTGTGCGCCTGATCGTGCTTCCCCAGGCTCTGCGGGTCATCATACCGCCGCTGATAAGCCAGTACCTGAATCTGACCAAGAACTCCAGTCTGGCCATCGCCATCGGTTTTTTGGATCTGTATGCGGTCAGCCAGACCATGCTAAACCAGTCGGGTCGGGTCGTGGAGGTTTTTTTCATGATCATGGGCAGCTATCTGGCGATCAGCCTGACCATTTCACTGATAATGAATATCGTAAACAAGCGCATGCAGATCGTGGAGAGGTAGGCATGACCGATCCTTTCGATATGGAGATGCCCCCCCGCGTCGAAATCGGGGTGTTGGGCTGGCTGAAAAACAACCTGTTCAGTCCCTGGTACAATGCCCTGCTCACAGTGGTTTCCCTGGCATTCGTCATTTTCGTTGTCCGGGCCATCCTGCGCTGGGCCTTTTTCTCGGCCCGCTGGGAGGTGGTTACCACCAATTTAAAGGTGTTCATGATCGGACGCTACCCTGCGGCGGAGGCCTGGCGGGTCATAGCCAGCCTGGCCATCGTCGTCGTTCTGGCGGGATTGAGCTGGGCGTTTCGGAAGGCCAAGGACAGGCCGATCAGACGCTGGCTGGTGCTGGCCTGGATCGTCAGCTTCCCGGTGATCGGTATCCTGCTCCGAGGATTCGGGGAGGACAATCCCTTCATGCCCAGAGTGTCAGCGGAGGTGTGGAGCGGGCTGCTGCTGACCCTGGTGCTGGCTATCGTGGGTATCGCGGCCTCCTTTCCAATAGGCGTGCTTATGGCTCTGGGCCGGCGCAGCCGACTGCCGGTCATCAAGATCCTCTGTACGATCTACATCGAGACGATCCGCGGGGTGCCCCTGATCAGCGTGCTGTTCATGAGCCAGCTGATGCTGCCCCTGTTCCTTCCCCCCCACATCAGACTGGCAACTGTCATGCGGGCACTGGTCGGGATCACCCTGTTCAGCGCCGCCTACACGGCGGAGAATGTCCGTGGGGGTATGGCCGCAGTGCCCAGGGGGCAGTATGAGGCGGCCCAAGCCGTGGGTTTGAACAAAGCCCTGATGATGATCCTGATCGTCCTACCCCAGGCTCTGCGCAACGTAATTCCGGCGATCGTCGGGCAGTTCACGGCCCTGTTCAAAGACACCACCCTGGTGGTCATCGTCGGCCTTCTGGAATTGCTGGGCATCGGCAAGGCTGTAACCGGGCAGAGGCAGTTCATCGGCCTCCATCAAGAGGTCTACTTCTTCGTCGCCGTGCTGTTTTTCATCTGCTGCTTTCTGATGTCCTATGGCAGCCGGCGGCTGGAGAAGGCTTTGGGAGTGGGGGAGAGATGATGAGCGAGGTAGATATGGAGCGTTCAGATACTGCGGATCAGATCATCCGCTGCCGGGAGGTTCACAAGTGGTTCGGAACCTTCCACGTGCTGAGGGGAGTGGATCTCATGGTGCGAAAGGGCGAGGTGATCGTGATCTGCGGGCCATCGGGCAGCGGCAAGTCCACCTTTATCCGCTGCATCAACCGTCTGGAGGAGCATCAGAAGGGGACGATCGTCGTGGACGGGATCGAAGTGACCAACGATCTGCGCAACATCCACGCGGTGCAGCGGGAGATCGGCATGGTGTTTCAGCAGTTCAACCTCTTTCCACACCTGAAGGTCATCGACAACGTGACCCTGGCCCCGATCTGGGTGCGCCGCTGGTCCAAGGATCAGGCCGTGAAGATTGCCGAGGAACTTCTCAATCGCGTCGGCATTCCGGAGCAGGCGCAGAAGTACCCCGGCCAGCTCTCAGGAGGCCAGCAGCAGAGGCTGGCCATCGCCCGGGCCCTGGCCATGCAGCCCAAGATCATGCTCTTCGACGAGCCCACTTCGGCGCTGGACCCGGAGATGATCAAAGAGGTCCTCGACGTCATGGTCGAGCTGGCCAAATCCGGAATGACGATGATCGTGGTCACTCACGAGATGGGGTTTGCCAAACAGGTGGCCGATCGTATCTACTTCTTCGATGACGGCAGTATCGTGGAGTACAACACCCCGGCGGAGTTCTTCCTCAAACCGAAAGAGGAGCGGACGAAAAAATTCCTGAGCCAGATCCTGACCCATTGAGGGCTTATAGGGCGTCTGCCAGGTCCCAACCGGAACTGATTGGCACATAAACAGTGATGAATTACTTGCCTCGGCTGTTAACAAATTGAGGCAATCCCTCAACACCTTGGAACGAGATGTGTCTTCATCCACTCCGAAACGGTGAAGCATTGGTCGTATCGGCGTCTTCTGGATGTGGTGAGCTGGCAGTCTTTTTGGTTTTTCGGCAACCTAGTCTCTGCTCACTTAACAACACAATCCGATTGCGATTTAAGGATTTTCGAAACTGGATTTAAGTCATATTGCCGATGGCGATAGCGGTGCTTGCCGTATATAATTACTGTTGCATGATCCGGACAAACAAATAGAGCAAAAAGGATAGTGCCGTTCTGCACAACGTGGAGGAAAACACGAGCACCGGTCAAATACTCGCACATACGTCGGAAGACGGGAGGGTGCAGCTACTGTCCGAACATCTTACGAATACCGCCCAAAAAGCGGGGGAATTCGCCGCCGTCTTCGGAGCCGAGATGTGGGGCCGGGCGGCTGGATTGTTACACGACGATGGAAAGTCCTCCGCTTCGTTCCAAAAACGATTACGGGGCATGCGTGTACGGATCGATCACTCAACCCCCGGGGCGAAATATGCTTTTAATCATCTCAGATCTCCCAGAGGGGCAGGGAAGCTACTGGCATATTGCATTGCCGGTCATCACACGGGGATACCTGACGGTAAGGAGGGTGATGATGAAACATGCCTTGTCAGGCGCTTGGCCCACAGTACGGAGGGACCCGGTTTCCTAGCGTCGGTATTGCCTTCGGTTTTGGAACCTGTGCCCATCCCGAAACCACCGACTCATGGTGGAAAGATAGCCTTCAGTACTGCCTTCTTTGCGCGTATGATTTATTCCTGCCTCGTTGATGCTGACTTCCTTGACACAGAATGTTTCGTTGACCCAGCACAAAGTGAAAAAAGGGGCGATGCGCCTGAACTTGCAGAACTTAAGCCAATCTTTGACGAACACATATCTCGGCTGCTCGCTAACGCTGAGCGTACGGAAGTAAACCGACTCCGGGCCCGTATTCTGGAACAATGCCGTGGTGCCGCCGGTTTTCATCCCGGTCTGTATAGTTTGACTGTTCCCACCGGCGGAGGTAAGACACTTTCATCTATGGCGTTCGCTCTGGATCATGCGTTAGCGTATGGTTTGCGACGGATAATCTACGTCATACCCTACACCAGCATCATCGAACAAACCGCTCAAGTGTTCAGAGACATCTTTGGATCCAAGGCCGTGTTGGAGCACCACTCGAATCTTGTCCAAGAGCTCAAGGGTGAAGAGGGTGATATGGAGGAGCGACGGCGCTTGGCGGCGGAGAATTGGGATGTGCCGATCGTGGTAACAACCAATGTCCAGTTCTTCGAGTCCTTCTTTGCCAATCGTTCTTCGAAAACGAGGAAGCTTCACAACACGGCAAAGAGTGTTGTAATCCTTGACGAAGCCCAAATGCTTCCGGTACCGATACTCCGTCCGACTCTAGAGGTGATTCGGGAACTGGCGGAGCACTACGGCGTCACTATTGTTCTCTGCAGCGCAACCCAGCCGGCGCTGACCACAAATGACGAGTTCCGTAACGGTCTTGAAGAGGTTCGCGAGATAACGCGACAACCTCTCCATCTAGAGCGAGCCTTCCAACGCGTGCGTGAAAAGAGGTTGGGTAAAACAAGTGACTCCGAGATCGTTAGGCTAATATGCGAGCACGACCGCTGTCTCTGCATTCTTAATACCAGAAAGCATGCACGCGTTCTTTTTCAAGATTTTGGAGGGATCGAGGGGAGTTTTCATCTCTCAGCGGCCATGTGCCCTGTGCACAGATCAAGAATCTTGGGGGATTCCAAAGAACCTATGAAGGGTACCGTCCGCCAAAGGCTCCGCGATGGTGAGCCCTGTCGACTCGTGAGCACCCAACTGGTGGAAGCGGGAGTAGATGTGGACTTCCCGGTAGTAATCCGCGCCATGTCGGGTATAGATTCGATCGTGCAGGCCGCAGGGCGTTGCAACCGGGAGGGCAAGGTCATAGAGAGCGGTCGTCTCTATATTTTCACGCCGCAAGACGGGCTACCGGCTGGACATTTCCGGCAGACCGCCCAGGTTTCCGAGCTGGTCCTCCATGATCGAACTGGCGCCGTTATCGATTCGGATACGGTGCGAGCATACTTCAAGGAGCTGTACTGGCTTAAAGATCATGACGGCGGGCTTGATACCAAGGGAATTCTGTCGCTTCTCACCGCAGGGGCACTCGGTGGCGATTTTCCCTTCAAGACCGTGGCAGAGCTGTATCACCTCATTTCCGATGCTCAGATACCGATCATCATCCCTTTCGATGAGCGCGCCGCGGCGTTCTGTGATGAGCTGCGCTATAACACCAGCCCGGGATGGCTCCTGCGACAGCTACAGCCGTACACGGTTCAAGTTTACCCCAGCGTGCTGGCGGGATTAAAACTTGCCGGTTATGTCGAGAGTCTTCAGGACGAACGTTACCATATTCTTACGGACATCGGGAGGCGCGAAGCCTACGACGATAAGTTTGGACTGAATCCGGATATCAGGGAGTTCTATGAGGTTGAAAACATGATGTTTTGACAAGGAGGTCTAAATGGCACGCGGCATTTGTCTGCGGACCTGGGGGCGATACGCCTGTTTCACCAGGCCGGAAATGAAGGTGGAGCGGGTGAGCTACGATGTCATGACCCCCTCAGCGGCCCGGGGAATCCTGGAGGCGATATACTGGAAGCCTGCCATATGGTGGGTGATTAAGCGGATACATGTGCTTAAGCTGATTCGCTTCACCAACATACGGCGCAACGAAATCTCATGGAAAATCCCGGTCGGTACGGTGAAAAAAGCGATGCATGACCTGGTGACTCCCGTGGAGACAGTCATCGAAGACGACCGGCAGCAGCGGGCGGCCATGGTGCTCAAGGACGTAGACTACGTGATCGAGGCGTCATTCGAAATCACAGAGCTTGCAGGAAAGCCCGATTCCTGCGGTGCCGTCGACCCCACGGACTGCGAGCCCGGCAAGCATTACGAAGTGTTCAGGCGCCGGGCGCAAAAAGGGCAGTGCTTCCACCAGCCGTACCTCGGCACGCGGGAATTCCCGGCAAACTTTGCGTGGATTGAAAAAAATGATATTCCGAGTTCGCTACTCAGAGGCGAGCAAAACCTCGGTTGGATGCTTCACGACCTCGACTTCGACAACGGTATGGAGCCTGCATTTTTCCACGCGGTCATGCGGGATGGCGTCGTGGACGTGCCGGCCTTCCAAAGCAGCGAGGTGAGGCGATGATACTCCACGCCTTGAATTCGTACTACCAGCGCCTGCGTGAAAATCCGGAATCAGGTGTAGCCTTGCCGGGATTCGCACCGCAGAAGATATCCTACGCATTAATTATCGATCACGCAGGACGTCTGGTCGGTGTGCAGGATATCCGGGATGTTTCTGGCAGTAGACCAAGGCCCGTACAACTGATGGTACCTGAAGGTGCCATTCGCTCAAGCGGCGTGGCGGCGAATTTTTTGTGGGACAACACCGGCTACGTGCTCGGTTTCGACGCCAAAGGCAAGCCGGAGAGAACACGCAGGACCTTCGAGGCTTTCAAGGCACTCCACCATGATGTCGGCGACGGTGTTGAGGATCCCGGCATGAAAGCTGTCCTTCGATTTCTCGATGCCTGGAATCCTCAGGACCGGCCGGCCCGGTTTGATTGGGATGAAATGGTCGGGTTGAATCTGGTATTTCGTCTGGATAACGATAGCAGGTTTATACACGAGCGAACTGCGATAATAGCCGCGTGGATTAAAAATAAGTGTCTATCGGATCAAAGTAATAGAGGAAGATGTCTCGTTACAGGAACAACCTGTCAGATAGCACGGATACACAACCCGATAAAAGGTGTCTATGATCCTGGCGGTCAGGCACAGAAACGGATCGTTGCATTCAACCGCGACGCCTTTTGTTCGTATGGCAAAGAGCAGAACTATAACGCTCCCATAGGGGAGGAGGCCGCATTTGCATATACCACTGCACTTAATCATCTTCTGCGCTTCGAATCGGGGCAGAACCTCCTGATCGGAGATGCAACAACGGTATTCTGGACCGAGAGAACCTCGGTTGTCGAGGATTTCATGGGAAACATCCTCGACCCCCGGAGCGACCAAGCGGTGAGCATTGCAGACCAGGCCAGAATCGAGAGCTACCTCAAGGATGTTCGGGCGGGAAAGAAACCGGATGCGGTCGAAGACGACTCCATGCACTTCTACATCCTCGGCCTTGCGCCCAACGCCTCGCGTCTGGCAGTTCGCTTCTGGTATGCCGACACGGTGGAGGCTGTAAACAGGCACATCGGGCGTCATTTTTCGGATCTCGAGCTCATTCGACAATATGACGACCAGAGGGAGTTCCCCGGGATTCGTCAGCTTGTCATGGAAACGGCTCGGCGGTATAAACGAGGACAGAAGCCGATCGATGGTCAGGTAAATCCTCTTCTGTCCGGCGCCTTTATACGTTCCATCATCGAAGGTTTACCATATCCAAACCATCTTCTCGCGTCCGTGATGAACAGAATTCGTGCCGACGGAGAAATCAACTACTATCGAACGGCATTGATCAAAGCCGTTCTCAAGAGAAACTACATGAACAAGGAGGCTGCCATGTCGTTGAACGAGGAATCGACGAACGTCGCCTATCGGCTCGGGCGGCTGTTTGCCGTGTTGGAAAAGGTTCAGGAAGAGGCTGTGCCCGGTGTAAATGCCACGATCAAGGATCGTTTCTACGGTTCCGCATCCGCCACACCCAGTGTTGTCTTCCCACAGTTGCTCCGGCTTACACAGCACCACCTCGCAAAGCTCGAGGGCGGTGCAAAGATCCATAAAGAGCAGCTCATGCAGGCGATCCTGGAAGGGATAGACGGCGCGAAGGGCATACCGCCACACCTGTCCCTCGAGGATCAGGGCATGTTCGCACTTGGATATTATCACCAGCGCAAGGCCTTTTTTACAAGAAAGGCATTGAAGAAAGACCAGGAGGAAAACCATGGCTGAAATCAATAACCGCTATGAGTTCGTGTATCTGTTCGACGTGGAGAACGGTAATCCCAACGGTGACCCTGACGCAGGGAATCTGCCACGGGTGGACCCGGAAACCAACCACGGGATCGTGACGGATGTCTGTCTCAAGAGGAAAATCAGGAACTACATTGAAATAACGAAGGGCCCGAAGGCTCCGTACCTCATTTATGTTCGCGAGAAGGCGATCCTTACTCTCCAGCAGAAAAACGCCTACCTGGCTCCCGAAGTGAAGGAGATCAAGGATGATGCTCTGAGAATTAATGCTGCTCGTGCCTGGATGTGCAGTAACTACTTCGATGTCAGGACCTTTGGAGCCGTAATGGCTCTGAAGGAATTCAATTGCGGGCAGGTTCGCGGACCCGTGCAGATTAACTTCGCCAGGAGCATCGAGCCGATTGTACCCCGGGAGATAACCATCACCCGGATGGCCGTTGCCACCGAACGGGAGGCGGAAGCTCAAAAGGGAGATAACAGGACCATGGGCCGCAAGAACATCGTTCCGTATGGTCTTTACCGTGCAGAGGGGTATGTATCGGCTCACCTAGCGAAGCAAACGGGCTTCAGCACGGATGA
>Ga0307442_1001338_pt1 | contig 12210 bp, 8 predicted proteins | sample SalMarWE160430MG_FD_202143 | JGI IMG/M metagenome (GOLD analysis project Ga0307442, IMG submission 202143) | Salt marsh sediment microbial communities from the Plum Island Ecosystem LTER, Massachusetts, United States - WE1604-30 | ecosystem: Environmental > Aquatic > Marine > Intertidal zone >... | reverse complement strand
AAGCTGGGGATGGGGACCAACATCCACACGGCTGATGAGCTATTTCCAAGAGAGACGGGCACGCACGCCTTTTCCTCGAAAGTCGCCAAACAGGTGGAGGAAGCGGACGGTTTTGCACAGGTCTTTCCGGAGCACAAGTTCCATATAGTGGAAGCCCTTCAGGCCCGCGGGCACATCGTGGGCATGACCGGCGACGGGGTGAACGACGCCCCGGCCCTTAAAAAGGCGGATGCCGGGATCGCGGTCAGCGGAGCGACCGACGCCGCGCGGGCCGCAGCAGCCCTGGTGCTCACCGCGCCGGGTCTCTCGGTGATCGTTCGGGCGGTGGAAGCGGCACGCAGGATTTTCGAGCGCATGAACAGCTACGCGATCTACCGTATAACCGAAACTATCCGTATCATGTTATTCGTGACTTTGTGTATGGTCGTCTTCAATTTCTACCCTATCACCACGGTGATGATCATCCTGCTTGCCCTGTTGAACGATCTACCGATCATGACCATCGGCTACGACAACACCTGGCTGGAACCAAGACCAGTGCGCTGGGATATGCATCGTGTTCTCTCCGTGGCCACGGTGCTGGGCATTCTCGGGGTGATTGAGACCTTCGGGCTGCTGCTCGTCGGCAAGTTCCTCCTGAAGCTTGATGTGCCTCAATTGCAGTCCTTCATATACATCAAGCTGGCGGTGGCCGGGCATCTGACGCTCTTTGTAGCGCGTACCAAGCGTCCCTTCCTGAGCAAGCCCTATCCGGCACCCGTGCTCCTGGGTGCCATCCTGGGCACGCAGCTCGTGGCCGCGCTTATCGTAGGATTCGGGTTCATCATAACCGCCATTCCCTGGTCCTACATCGGCCTGGTCTGGGGATACTGCCTGGTGTGGGTGTTTATCGAGGACTTTGTGAAACTGCGGGTGTATCACCACCTGGCGTTCACCGGTAAGAGACACAGGAAATTCATTGGATTTTCCCATGCGCCGCTTCACCCCTTCGGTGAGCACAGGGGAAAAGAATAGAGGCCTCCCCGGGAGAATTAGGTGCTTCTTGTTGCTCTCCCGGGTTTTAAAACAATTATGTCGGTGTGCGATGGGTATCCGTCTATTAGAGGGAAATACTCCATTACAACAGGAGAGGGGGAATTTTCAAAAAGTTATAGAGACTAACCTGTCATTCGAGCTGGCTGGCTGTTTTCGCACTGATAAGGGGGACAGTACCTCGCTATCCGGCCTTCTCTTCTCACCATCTTGCAGATGGCATGAGAGCCGAAACGGATGCTATGCTTTGTAAGCTCATAGACCTCCGTGCTACCAAAACACAGTAAAACTCAAATTCAATCTTTTCCGGATACTTCATCTGTATAGTAACTGGCCACCAGGCCCTTTAGGCCATTTTCTATTATCCGCCGCAGCGATATTTCTTCGGAAGTTATTTGACTTCAAGCTCTGTGTAATGAGTTCTGAAATAATTTTCGTAATAACCCGCGTATTTTTTATTCTAATCGGAACCCTTCAAAATTGTAATTTTCAAGAAAGGTTTATGAAAGAATCCCTTGCTATGTTTTAAGATAGAAAAAGATTTATGCAGGGGGATTATTATTATGAAGAATATTACTTCTTCCCAAAGTGATAGGGCATGGGTGATCTCTCTAAAAAATTACTTTTAAATCTTATTGGAGATTTCAAATGACGTCCAGAGAAAGATTACTTACTGCTATGAATAATGAAAAACCCGATCATCTTCCGGCTACCGTACATAGCTGGATGGATTACTTCTTGAACCACTACCTGGATGGTATTAATCAATATAGCGCCTATACGCGTACTGGGTTGGATGCGGTTATCTATGATTCTGCATATCGTGATGGAATTGAAGGCGCAATGTTTTGGCAGAATAAGGAGATGATGCAAACAAAAAAGTGGCAATTTAAAAGAAACCTCATTGAAAAACAGGATGACACGTATCAATACAAACTTGAAATTATCACCCCTTCCAAGACTTTAACAATGGCACTTGGGGGCAATGAGGTAACCGCCTGGATCACCGAATATTTGATAAAAGAGAAGGAAGATATTTACATCCTTGAAAAATATATGCCCTATCCTGAAGTGGACATAAACGGCGTAAATAAGATCGCTGATAAAATCGGTGATCGGGGGATTTTAAGAAGCCATGTATATGGGTATGGTCAACCTGGATGCTGGCAGGATGCCTGCTGTTTCTATGGGACGACAAACATGATATATGCGACCTATGATGATCCTGAATGGGTTCATGAATTCCTCCGTATACTGCTAAAAAAGAAATTGGAATGGGTTTATAAGCTCGAAGGTGCTCGATTCGATCTCCTGGAACTCGGTGGCGGCGATGCATCGGATACTGTTATATCCCCAACATTGTTCGATGAATTTGTTTTGCCCTATGATCGGCAGATTGTTGATGCGCTGCATGAAGTTGCTTTACGGTGCGTTTATCATACATGTGGAGGAATGATGAAAATATTGGATCAGATAAAAGCTACAGGTGCAGATGGTTCTGAGACGCTAACTCCTCCCGGAATGGGAGGAAATGCCAGGCTTGAAATTATTAAAGAAAAATTAGGAAAGACGATGTTCCTTCAGGGCGGATTTGATCAACTACAAGGATTTATAAATTGTCCTCTTGAGAGGACCAAAAAAATGGTATTTGAATGTTTTAGAAAAGCAGGCAAAGATGGCGGTTACATACTATGCCCCTCAGATCATTTTTTTGATGCAGATATTAGAAATTTAAAAGCTTTTTCCGACGCTGCTAAAGAATGTACGTATTAGTGTAGTTAAGACATGACGGCTGAATATCAATAAGTAACTTTAGGTGAAGTTACGTAAAGATTGTATTGGGTTTTTAAAGAAGTAAAATAATATATTTAGGAGGGATGTCATGAAACGTATCTTGTTCTGTGTTTCAACATGTGTGATGGTGCTGTTTGTTGCAAGCATTGGTTTTGCAGAAGGCTCAGCTTCAAAAGGAGCTGGTAAAGTTATTGGTTATATAACTAAATCGGCTTCCAATCAGGGGTGGATTCTCATTAACCAGGGTGCTTCAGATGCTGCTGCTGGGGCAGGTTATGCCTTGATAACGCTTGGACCGGCTCAACAGGGAAGTTTGACAGGACAACTCAATGCTATGGAAGATATGATTACTCGGGGTGTTCAGGCAATTGCAATCGCTCCGGTAGACTCTTCCGGAGTTGCTCCCGCTGTGACAAAAGCAATGAAAAAAGGAATTCCTGTCATTGCCGTTGATACGGCTGTCGAAGGGACAAAAGTAACAAGTTTTGTTGCCACCGACAATTTAGCCGCAGCCAAGGTTCAGGGTAACTGGGTTGCCGATCATGTCGCCGATAACGGTGAGATAATTCTTGTAAACGGATTGATAGCTCAGTCGACAGGACGCGACCGACGTGATGGTTTCCTGGCAACCATTAAAAAAAGAAAACCGAATGTAAAGGTGTACCAGGTAAGCACCAAGTGGGGTCAAGAGGAAGCGCAAAACGGAGTTGAAGATCTCTTGCAGGCACATCCGAAAGTCAGCTTTGTTGTTTGTGCGTGGGATGGAGCGACAATGGGTGCTATTGCGGCGTTAAAAGGGAAAGGATATGCTCCTGGCAAAATCACTATTGTCGGATTCGATGGTGCACCTAATGCTTTACAGGCTATGCGAGAAGGATGGGTTCAAGCGGATGTAGCACAGATGTTATATCAAGAAGGCTATCAGGGAATCAAAGCTGCAATTAAAGCTGCGCAGGGACAAAAAGTTCCGGAGAGAATTGATACGGGAAATACTTTAGTCACACCTGATAATATTGAAAAGTTTATTAAAGATAATAAACTTGATGTGTTTATGTCCAAGAAGTAAAAATAAACCGTATGGCTGCGGCATTCTACATGCCGCAGCCATACGGGATAATAAATAAAAGATACAATTATCCATCTGTGGAGCGCCATCTTTGAACAATAAAAAAATGCATACATTTAAGGAAACAGTAATTGAGGCTTCAGAAAAAGCACAACAAAAATCCCCTCCATTTTTGGTGATGTTTACGGAAAAATTATCGCATATACAAGGTGTAAGCGCTATTATGGGCATTGTTGTATTATTTATTGTCCTGAGTATTCTATCACCATATTTCTTAACTATTGGAAACTTGCGAAATATTCTTGTTCAAATGGCGGTAGTTGCACTTTTAGGGGCTGGGATGACATTTGTCATACTAACTTCAGGTATCGATTTATCTATAGCTGCAAATCTGGCTTTGGTTGGAACAACAATCGGGGTGCTTACAGTACATGTCGGAGTCTATCCTGTCCTGGGTATTTTCATAGGTTTGTGTGTAGGCTCGGCAGTAGGGGTTTTTAATGGTGTTCTTGTTTCCAAGGCAGGGTTGCCGGCTTTAATTGTAACCCTTGGAGGATTAACTCTATGGCGTGGACTGGCGTTTCAAGTCACAAGTGGATACGATATTTCCGGAATGGTTCCAATCATATCTTTCATCGGCAGGGGAGATATATTGAAAATTCCAATGCCGATTATTATAATGTTCGTTTATTATGGAATAACATCTTGGGTTTTGAAAAATACGAAATTAGGAAGATATGTCTATGCCATCGGGAGTAATGAAGAAGCTGCAAGGCGCGCAGGTATCAATGTTTCTCGTTATAAAATAGGAGTATATATTATCGGCGGGTTCAGTGCCGGTCTTGCGGCAATGGTGCTCATTGGAAGGTTGGATAGTTCGGGAGGTAAAATTGCCACAGGCTGGGAACTCGATGCTATCGCTGCTGTGGTTCTTGGCGGCACTTCCTTATTAGGTGGCAGAGGTAACATTTGGGGCTCGCTATTTGGAGCCCTCCTTATGACTATGATAAGAAATGGTATGAACCTCTTGGGAATATCTCCTTTTATACAAATGATAACATTAGGGCTTGTGATTATTGGGGCAGTATGGATTGATATGATAAGGGTAAGAGGATTTAAAAGATCCCATAGAGACTAATGAGATACTATCATTGTGGGAGACAAATGTGGATGAAGACAAAATAAATGATCAGGATTTTATCCTGGAAGTAAAGGAAATAACAAAACACTTCGGCGGTGTCATTGCGCTTGATAAAGTCTCTTTACATATAAATAAGGGTGAACATGTGGCTCTTGTTGGTGATAACGGGGCCGGTAAATCCACACTTGCCAATATAATTACTGGCGTGCTTCAACCTGATTCCGGCAGTATCTGGTTCGAAGGAAGAGAGCATATTTTTACTTCTCCTTTAGAGGCGCGTTTGAACGGTATGGAGACAGTATTTCAGGACTTAGCGTTGGCAAACGATCTTGGGGTTGTTGAAAACATATTCCTTGGAAGAGAGCGATACCGATTAAAACTGGGTCCTTTTAGTATACTAAATCATAGTGATATGAAGAAGCAAGCCCGACAGGTGCTGGAAGAAACAGGCATAAAAATTCAGAATCTGGAAGTACCGATAAGAAATCTATCGGGCGGCCAAAGGCAGGGTGTGGCTATCGCACGGGCTGCCAGTTGGGGTTCAAAGCTCATTATCCTTGATGAACCAACAGCGGCATTGGGAGTTCAAGAGACAAAAAAAGTAGAAGAAATTATAAGAAAATTAAAACAGCAGGGAATATCGGCATTGATGATAAGCCATAATTTAACCCAGGTGTTTTCTTTATCTGACAATATTTGGGTTTTACGACACGGTAAAATGGTAGGAAGTCGAATAACGAAAGAAACTGAGCCAAATGAAATTGTAAGTATGATTACAGGTGCTCACAGTTTATACTATTAAATGTAAGGTTTTAAACAATAAACGCAAACAACAGTTGGAATTTTGTTTCTATCCCGTGAATATTTCAACCAGTTGTCCTGGGAAATTTGTCCCCCTGATCAGCTTATTTTCCTTTGTCATTAAGCGAAACAGAACCGATAAATATAAAGCGAAGCGATAACGGGGACGGAGTATGAAAATATGAGACTATCATTCTCATAGACCTCTAAGTCATACTCTGTCCTCTAGATATAAGAGAGTGAACATGTGAGAAGGCAACATGGTTATACATTGACAAAAGCATTCGCCCTATGCGGTATCGCAGCTGCTTTCCTGGACATTATTATCATTTTTGTACTCGGGTGGCTTCGCCCCCATTACAACCTGTTTTTACAAACAGCAAGTGAGCTCGGCGCCACTGGAAGTCCATACTCTACAGTTATTTCCGTGTGGTGGCTTATGTACGGTTTTTTGATTGTTGCCTTTTCATATGGCCTCAACAGGGGTCTCAATAAGCCTGGCAGGCTTTGGTGGGTAGGGCCAGTATTGATATCGATCTTTGGTGTGTTCGATGGGACCGGTTCCGGGGTTTTCCAATGCGACTCTGGATGTATGGGAAAAACGCTTATCGGAAAGCTTCATCTTGTGGTAAGCGCAATAGGAACATCGGCGCTCCTGCCTGCCCCGTTCTTCATCTGGCTTAGGATGAGACATGATGAAAGATGGCGGGGATATGGAGCGTTTACTATGGCCGTTCAAGGTGCGGGAATTGTAATTTCAATTTTATTTCTTTGTGTTGAAATACAGAGATTCAGCGGGATCCTCGGGATAAAAGTAGGTTTGTTGCAGCGAATATTTTTAATAATCTATTATATATGGATCATTGTTCTGGCAGTACATTTATTTCAAACAACAGGAGCAAGAAAGCGGTTCGAAAAATAAATGTTTCTCGCTTCTGTTTCTCGCCTCTTGACAAATTGTACTGTTCTATTGGTAGGCTGACCTGGCAATCGTCCAGTCTGCAGATTCTCAATTACCGGAAATCAGGCATTTCCAAGTAACTTCTCGCGAAGTTACTTACAGATACTCGGTCACGAAATGATACATCCTGTCAAGGACGTAGACCGCTTCTAAGTAACTTCGAGTAAGTTACGTTTTAATACTCGTTCCCAGGAGGACATACACCGCTTTTAAATTGTTTACAGCATCTAATCGAAGGAGATATGTGTCTGTAAATCTTCATTCCCGAGCTCCTTTGCATAGGCAAACAGAGCAGGATTGCCGCCAGTATGGAGAAAAAGCACATTTTCACCTTTTGCGATTTCACCCCTCTTGATGTGATCTCTAAGCCCTGCAAATGCTTTTGATGTATATACCGGGTCGAGGAATATGCCTTCTTCCCTTGCCATCAATTTGATCATCTCGATACCTTCGGCAGTCGGTATGCCGTATGATTTTCCAACATACTCTGACGAGCTGTACACAGCTTTTGAATCGATATTGACATCGAGGCCGAGATTTCGAGCCGCCTGGTTTGCATATCGGCATATGCATTCTGAAGAATCGATATCCCAGACAGCCGGAGTAATGCCAACAATGTCTACACCGCTTCCCAGGGCTCTTTTTCCGATTTCAAGTCCCGCCTGGGTGCTGTCATACGAGGAAACATAGATCCGGTCCGGGCGGATGTGAAGATCGTCACACTGCTCGACTATTTCACAAAAACACTCGACGTATGCGGCGACATCGGGTGTCAGGTCACTGTCGTTTGCCATCCTGACGACAAAGGGGTTTTTGCCCTCTTTTCTGAGGTTGTCGGCAAGCGCGTACATTGCCCTGCACTGGCCGTTTTGATCCGTATCGATGATATGCACGTGTGCACCGGCGATAAGATCGAGGAGCAGGTTGCCCTGTATGTCGTCGTCTTTCTTTCCCCGGACACGCCTGAGCACAAGTTGCGTTTCAAGGCCGAGCATGTTGCACGCAGCCGTAAGCTGCCTGCAGTAATTCGACTGAACTGCAGCACCGCCGATAACACAGTCAGCCCCTTCATGTACAGCCCGGGCAAGGAGAAACTCGAACATCCTCGTTTTATTTCCGCCGAATGCAAGCCCCGTAAGGTCGTCACGTTTTATGAATATTCTGGGGCCGGCGAAAAAGTCGGACAGCCTCTTCAATTCATGAAGCGGGGTCGGAAGAACTGCAAGATGCACCCTTGGAATAGTATTTATCTTTTTTCTCAACTCTTTAATTGTGAGTTTTGACGTCATAATTTTTACTCCTTGCGGCGTACTCCAATTTTTTTAAGTTGCTTTATAAAAAGTTACCTGTTCACATCCTCACACCCTGCGGCATACTACGGCCACTTAATTGCGTCCGGTCCGACTTCAGTCCGCCTTTTTAAACAGGACAACGCCTTTGATATACCCCTCTCTCCTCTCCTTTATCAGTCCGGTTGAGAAGGCTTTGATGAGAGAATTCAGTGAAAACCTGTGTGTAACGAGGTCTTCTACCGCAACGTCTCTATTTTTGATCAGTTCGATTGCCCCGGAATAGTCGAGCCCGCAGCTTCCAGTCACCGTTATCTCTTTGAGCTGTACAGGCTGTATGTCAACTGTTACGGGGCCGCTCCCGAAAACGCCGTATATAAGCAGATCGCCTGCCTTCCTCAGCACATTGATACTGTCATTCAGGGCCTTCTCAGATCCTGCTGCCTCGATTGCGAGATGCACACCCCTTCCGTCTGTGTCACTGAGAATGGCTGCCGGTGCATCAACATTCGATGCATTCAAAGAAATATCTGCCCCGTAAGGACGGCCGAGTTTCAACCGCTCATCACGAGTTCCCACAAGATACACCTTCGATGCGCCCTGCAGTTTCGCAAGCCTGCAGAAGAAGAGCCCTGCCGGTCCCGGGCCGAACACGGCGACGGTTTTTCCTTTTACCGGGTGAACACCCTTCAATGCATGTACAGGACCCGCAAGGGTATCGATCATACCTGCCTCAGGCCAGCTTATTTCATCAGGAAGAGAGTAGCAGTTTTTCACGGGAGCGGTAAAATATTCCGCATACTCACCATCCGCATCAACCATACCCATAACCCTGCCGTTGTCGCAGAGCCCGTACCTTCCGGTCCTGCAATACTCGCACTTCCCGCAATGCAGTATGCATTCCACCATGACCCTGTCTCCAGACTCTACTCCGGCGGCATCCGCTCCGAGTGCATCAACCACCCCCCCGCCTTCATGGCCGATTATCATCGGTGCATGGGCCTGCTTGAACCTGCCCTCATAGATATCAAGATCGCTTCCGCACACGCCGACCGCCTTCGTCTTTATGAGCACTTCTCCACGAGCAGGAGACGGCTTCGCGGTTTCCTCTAATGAGAGGTTGTATGGTCCTTTCCAGACGACAGCTTTCATGAGGGTTTCTCCAAGATTATTCTAATTTCATTGTGACGATTCTATGTCTAATTCCGGTAAAATCAACCGGGAGGTATCGATATAAACAAGCAACAGGTGTAAACACACATGCCTGATCCATCGTTGAATACATTCAATAAAAAAGTTTCCCACTTCTGCTGAACTCGAGAAGGCGAGGGCTGGCAATGAGAAGAATGCCGAGAACCAGCATTAATACACCGCTTATTCCCTTCAATAATTTCCCATGCTTTTCCTGAATATCGTATTTGCCGAGAGTAACGGCAAACAGGACAACAATGAAAAAAAGCGGTATCGTATAGGCGATATTATACAACACGGTATACATATATTTTGACGGTATGCTGATGTTTTGATAGGAGAGTACTTTTGTATATAATGCAGGAAGACCGATTGTACAGCCGAATTCAATGAGGTTGACGAAAAAGGCGAGAGATGCGGTTCCGGCAATTGAAAGGAGCATGTCTGGATTTTCAATGATATTCCGCATTTTCGTAATAATCTTCGGCTTGGCCCTGTCCGGTATCATGAGAGAAAGCCCTCGTTTGAAAAAGAAGAGTTCCTTTACATTGATAAGTCCGATTGAAATGATAATAACGGCAAAGACAACCGTGGCGCTCTGCCGGATGCCGAAGATAGTAAATATATTGAGCCAGGCAATCATGAACAGCAGATAAACCACTCCTGAAGAAAAAACAAACACTGTTCCTACAATGAGAAGTTTTTTTCTGTCGTGCGTATTGACAAGAAGTGTCAGGAGAAACATGAGCACCCACATGGCGCAGGGGTTGATGCCGTCAACCAGTCCGAAAAAAAGGGTAAACAGGGGGAGTGAAATACTCTGTGGATTGATTTTACCCGCCAAAGGCACCAGAATTTCCTTACCCTGCAGTGCAGGAGCAGTAGTATTGTTTTTTCTGGTGAGGAGCCGTTCAATGAAAGGGTTTCCTTTACTGTTTTTCCAGGTACGGGGACTTTGAATCGAAAGCTGCCGTTCGATCATGCCCACGACCTTCATTCTGGATAGTTCGTTATCTTTAAAACCAACAAGGTAGTCGTCTCCGAATATAAAAATCGGGACCCCCGGTACGGTGATGTTCAAATGCTCGTTCAGCTCCATGAAGAGCTCCTGGTTTTTTCGTGTTTTCACGATTTCAAGCTCGTGGAATGAAATCTCAGGGTACTTTTCTTTCAGCTCTCGGATAAATTGTCGCGCTTTTGTGCAATATGAACATGTAATCGAGTAGAATAGGTAAAAATCGTATTTGTTGTCTTTTGCATGTGTTATGGAAGCGTTAAGAAGGATGAGTGTGGTGCAAAAGAGGATGGAAAAATTTTTCTTCATTAAAAATATTCAGCCTGTATTTAGTTGTATAGGATTTAGTATTTTTTTCCGGGCCTGGTCTGAACAAGATATTGCCGGAGTTCTCCTGAAACGTGTATGTTCATCCCCCTTTCAAGGGCTTCGATCCTTTCTATTTCTTTTTCCGCTTCATCGTTTCTGCCGAGTTTGAGAAGTGTAAACACTTTATTGTACCGTATCTGCACCTGGTTTGGCATATCCCTGAGTGCGGTCTCGAATTGTTCAAGTGCTATCAAGTATCTGCCCTCATTGTACAGTAAAAGTCCGATTCCATTATGAGCTCTCGGTTCTGAAGGGTTTATGGAAAGAGCATGTGAGTATACATCGAGTGCTTTTTTAATGTTCCCCGTACGGCGAAGGTCATCTCCTTCCATGGCAATATGGGCGGAAAGTGTTTTGACTGCATCATCGAGAAAGATGCGACTTATTCCGTCCTGCGGAGCCAGTTTCAGTGCCCGTTTATAGTATTCGATGGATTGTGAAAAGTTACCGTAATAGGTTTGTATACGGCCCGTAATCATGTTCTCACGCGCTTGAAGAAGGGGATCAAGCAGACGCATCACATCCGCGTCTTGGGTGACAACCATGTTCCTGAAATATTCACTCGTTTTTTTTCTGCCATACGAAGACACGTGCGCCTGTTTCAGGGCGCGCAGGTTTTCAAGTGTTGTCTCCCTCCCGAAACACCTTGCCGCTGAATGTTCAAGGTACGCCTTGTTATCCGTGTTCAGGGGCCCATCACCGACGAAACGATCGATCATATCATCAGAAATGAGATAGAGACTGAACAAGATTGCCGGTGAATCGATTCCCACCGAGTGGAGGTCTTCCTGGATAGAAGGTTTTTTCATCCTTGTTTCCAGCGCCCCCATATCAACCCGAATCGGCTCTTCGCTGCCGAGCACCACCACGTAGGATCCGGTATACCATACGCTCAGATGGGGAAATACTGAGAGCATTGTACGGAGTATGCATTTAAAATCATCTTCAGCCAGGTAGTGCAGAGGCACCCACTGGCAGAAAATACCTCCCTCCAACAGGTGGTAGCGGACGAGCCTGTAGAATGTATCGGTGTACAGTATCCACGAATCAGCGCTCCATGGATGGGTCGCATCTGCCGTGATAATATCGTACTTCCTTTCTGTTACGAGCAGATAATTTCTCCCGTCCTGGATCATTATTTTGAGCCTTGGGTCGTTCAAGACACCTCTATTCCATTGCTTAAAATACCCGGCAGCTTGAACAACCGGGGGGCATAGCTCCACAGCGTCTATTTCCTTGATATCGTGAGTGGCGACACCGCTCGTGGTGATTGCACCACCCAGTGAGAGCACCATCACCTCCTTCGGATCCGGGTGCAAAAGGAGCGGCAGATGGGCCAGTACGCGAAAGGTGAGAAGGGACGACGGGTCGACAGGCACTTCATCGAGGCCGTTGATAGACATCATTCTGTTGCCTGTTGCATCTTCACGCACTGAAACTGTTGCTGAGTTTGCCTCCTTATAATAGATGAGACGTTCATTCGGGCTAAGCTGCTGAAGCGGACCTGCAACCGGCAGAATGAAAACAAGGGTAATAGCTGAGAGGCCGCCG
>Ga0307442_1001336_pt1 | contig 12219 bp, 10 predicted proteins | sample SalMarWE160430MG_FD_202143 | JGI IMG/M metagenome (GOLD analysis project Ga0307442, IMG submission 202143) | Salt marsh sediment microbial communities from the Plum Island Ecosystem LTER, Massachusetts, United States - WE1604-30 | ecosystem: Environmental > Aquatic > Marine > Intertidal zone >... | reverse complement strand
CTCGAATCCCCGCGTCTACCATTCCGCCGACAGCAATAAGAGTGAGATCGTGGTTGTCTTCGATACCGAGGACACGAAGAAGGCCAAGGACTTTGCTGCTTCGGCTGATCTCAAGGAAACGATGACCAAAGCTGGGGTCGTGGATGCGCCGACAATCTATTTCCTTGAATCTATTGATTGAGGGCAATGGCGTTCGCCTTCCCTGGAATTCATGATTTACCAGCGTCCCTAGGCCATTATCGCTTCAATTAAGCAGGGCCCTTTATGCAAGAGAGCCCTTTCCAATTCGCATGCGAGGGCGTGCGCGCTTTCGACGGCAACGGCCGGCACTCCAAATCCTTCCCCGATCTTCACCCAGTTCAGAAAGGGATGATCCAAGCCCAGCATGGAGCGGGCAATCGGCCCCGTTTGGGCCACGCCGGCCCGCAGTAACTCCACCTCTAGAATCTGATAGCAGCGGTTGGATCCGATGATCGTCACGACATCCAAATTTTCGCGGGCTTGAGTCCAGAACGCTTGTACCGAATAGGCGCCGCATCCGTCTGATTGGAAGTTGATTACTTTGCGATCGGGGCAGGCGATGGCCGCGCCGGTCGCTGCACCCGGGCCTTGACCAATGGCACCGCCGGTCAGCATCAGATGGGTGAATCGAGGTGAGTGCTTCGACGCATCGAAATAGGGCACACCAGCGGCCAATACCTCGTCCATAACGATGCAGTCTACCGGCTGCAAACGTGCGATGACCGCACTGACAGATTGAGCGTCGAGGGCGCCTTTCGGCATGGCTGGCGGCGTGCCAGGCACCCGATCGACGACGTCGTGTGCATTCACTTCGGACGCCAGCGCTGCGAGCGCCCCCAAAGTGTCTTCCCCTGGTCCTGTCAAAATGACAGTCTGCTCATCCGTGGTTAGATAGCTTGGCAGGCCCGGATGACCAAAGAAGGCGACGGGCCGGCGTGTGCCGGCAACAATCACACGTTCATAACGCCTTGTCAGCTCTCGCGCTTGGTCGGGAAAATAGGGCAGCTTTGTCGGGCTAGGCAGGCCGCCACCGCGTTCCATACGGGCGAAGAAGGTATCGCAAAGTAAATCGCCACCACCAATCGCAGCGATCCGGCCCGCGAGCATAAGGCCGGGCTCAGATAGCGCGTCTCCGCCCAAGAGCAGGGCCGACTTGCTCGACTTCAATGCCTTCGCCGCGCCCTCGACCCGTCTCGACGAATAGGTCTTATTCGCGTTAACGCGACGCACGGGAATAGCACCACCGGCCTCGCCAATCTGGACATCCTGCGGCACGATCAGGGTGGCAACGCGGCCCCCGTTCTCCATCGCGGCCTCGATCGCGTGCGCCAAGTCGCCGGCGACGGTGGTGGCCCCGAGGCTCCTCTTTACGTCGTTACCGACCGCATGAGCTAGCGATTCGATGTTGGTCGCAAGCAATGGGTCGGCAGGCAGGTGCCAAGTGGCGTGGTCGCCGATGACATTCAGCACCGGCGTGAAAGCGCGACGGGCATTGTGCAGATTGGTTAGGCCGTTGGCGAGACCCACCCCCAAATGAAGCAGGCACATGGCCGGCTTGGAGGCCATCCTTCCATAGCCATCCGCAGCGCCGGTCGCCACGTTCTCATGCAAGCAGAGGATGCTGCGCAGGCCGGGCACTGTATCAAGGGCTTGCACCAACGGCAGTTCCGTCGTCCCCGGATTAGCAAAGCAGATTTCGACGCCCGCGCTTGCGGCGGTGGCAATCAATGCTTCTGCACCATTCATCTAGCGCGTCTCTCTAAGTAGGTCGCGTGCTCATTAAAGCCGCCGGATCGGCGACGCGCGAGATCTCCGCTTCCGAGTCGACCCTCGGGCGCGCCTCATTATTGACTAGCACTCTTCCTTCTCGAGCGCTAAAGATCGCTTGTCCCTAGCTCACCCAAGAGCGCACCCATGAAATTCAAGCCTCTACATGATCGCGTCGTCATTCGCCGCCTTGAAGGCGAAGAGAAGACGAAGGCCGGCATCATCATTCCCGACACCGCGAAGGAAAAGCCGCAGGAAGGCGAGGTTGTCGCCGTTGGTCCTGGCGCGCGTGATGAAGCGGGCAAGCTCATCCCCATCGATCTCAAACCGGGCGATCGTGTGTTGTTCGGCAAATGGTCGGGCACCGAAGTGAAGATTGATGGCGAAGAACTCCTCATCATGAAGGAGTCCGACGTCATGGGGGTGCTCGAAGGCGCCAAGGCCAGCAGGAAGGTCGCATAGGCTTACCGTAGCCTTCCATCAGTTCAATTTAGGAGAACAGAAGTGGCTGCCAAGGACGTGAGATTTTCCACCGACGCGCGCGACAAGATGCTGCACGGGGTCGATATCCTAGCCAACGCTGTTCGGGTGACGCTCGGGCCCAAAGGCCGCAATGTCGTCCTCGACAAGAACTACGGCGCACCTCGCGTCACCAAGGACGGCGTCACCGTCGCCAAGGAGATCGAGCTCGAGGACAAGTTCGAGAATATGGGCGCGCAGATGCTGCGCGAAGTGGCATCCAAGACGAGCGACATCGCTGGCGATGGCACCACCACCGCGACAGTGCTGGCTCAGGCGATTGTGAAGGAAGGGATCAAACTGGTCGCAGCCGGTATGAACCCGATGCACCTGAAGCGCGGCATCGATTTGGCGGTAAGCGAGATCGTGAAGGACATCGCGCAGCAAGCCAAGAAGGTCAAGTCGTCGGAGGAGATCGCCCAAGTCGGTACGGTCGCCGCAAACGGCGAAAAGGAAATCGGCCAGATGATCGCCAAGGCCATGCAGAAGGTGGGCAATGAGGGCGTGATCACCGTTGAAGAGGCCAAGAGCCTCGAAAGTGAGCTCGAAGTGGTCGAGGGCATGCAATTCGACCGGGGCTATATCTCGCCCTACTTCGTTACCAATGCCGAGAAGATGTTGGCGGAGCTTGAGACCCCCTACATCCTCATTTACGAAAAGAAGCTATCGGCCCTGCAGCCAGCATTGCCGCTGCTTGAAGCAATCGTTCAGGCGGGCAAGCCACTCGTCATCATCGCCGAGGATGTCGAGGGGGAGGCGCTTGCGACGCTTGTCGTCAACAAGCTGCGTGGTGGCTTGAAGGTGGCAGCGGTCAAGGCGCCTGGCTTCGGCGACCGCCGCAAGGCCATGCTCCAGGACATTGCTGTGTTGACCGGCGGTGAGCTAATTTCCGAGGATCTCGGCATCAAGCTCGAAAACGTCACCATCCAAATGCTCGGCCGCGCCAAGCGCCTCACCATCACCAAGGATGACACGACCATCATCCACGGCGCCGGCAAGAAGGCCGACATCGAGGCCCGCATCAATCAAATCAAGCAGCAAGTCGAGGACACCAGCTCCGATTACGACAAGGAGAAGCTGCAGGAGCGGCTGGCCAAACTCGCAGGCGGGGTTGCCGTGATCAAGGTCGGCGGTTCGAGTGAAGTCGAGGTGAAGGAGAGGAAAGACCGCGTCGACGACGCGCTCAATGCAACGCGGGCCGCGGTCGAGGAAGGCATCGTTCCCGGCGGCGGGGTGGCGCTCCTCTGGGCTTCGAAGTCGCTGAGGGTCAAAGGCGATAACGAGGACCAAGAGGCCGGCATCAACATCATCCGCCGGGCATTGCAGGCCCCGATACGCCAGATTGCCGAGAATGCCGGCGTCGAAGGCTCGATCGTGGTTGGTAAGGTGAGCGACAGTAAGTCGCCCTCGTTCGGTTATGATGCCCAAAGCGGCGAATATGGGGACTTGATCGGGAAGGGCATCATCGATCCCGCCAAGGTCGTAAGGGTCGCCTTACAGGATGCGAGTTCGGTTGCTGGTCTCCTGGTGACAACGGAAGCGATGGTTGCCGAAAGGCCGAAGAACGATTCGGGTTCTCCGGCCATGCCGGGTGGCGGCATGGGTGGGATGGATTACTAAGTTCTGATCGCGGAGCGGTTGCGACTTAGCCGCCTGTAGCGGCCGGTTAGATGTCTCTTTGGGAAAGGTCTTCAGAAGACAGGCCGAGCTCCTCTTTGAGGGCGGCTAGCTCCTTGGTCACGGCATCGAAGGGCAGATTGTGTAGCCGGATGACTTCGGCAGGATCAGCGGCGCCGTTCATGTCAGCGAGCAATGCGTAGAGCTGCCGCCGAGTGATGCTGCCGGATGGATTGTAGGGCTCATTCGCCCAGTCAATTTCCTTAGGCCTTGCAATCTTGGAACCCAGAATGTCTCGTATCGATCTCATGCGAGCTAAATAGGCTGGTTCGGCTAATTTAGCCACTCCCAAGATTAACAGTCGCCTTAGACAATCCTGTCTGTTTGACAATTGCCGGGACTGCACTTCCCGCGTAGCGCAGTTCCTCAATCTGCTGCTTTGCCTCCGGTGTTATCTGAACCTTTCGGGCCGAACCTAAATACGTCCCATCAACAACGGCTAATGCAAGACAGTCTTGCACCAACGCCTGAGTTCACCGCGAGACCTAGAGTCTCGTGTGGACAGTGCCATTGCCGCCTTACGGCACTCGTTGCGAATGACTGCTCCACGTGAACGGTACTGAGCCACTGGGTGCCTCGGTGCGTAGCGGCTACAAAGCCCTATACACTCCATCGCAGCGTAAATATCGCCATACCGGTTATACTGAATGATACAGACCCTAACGCAGGTCTCTATGTCCCTTACGACCAGCGCAAGTTATTGGCGGAGAGGGTGGGATTCGAACCCACGGTACGGTTACCTGCACAACGGTTTTCGAGTTCTAAGATTCTCATGCTGGCCTGTGCCGTCCAGCGACTAAGCGTGTGGTCTAGTTCGCCAATTTCAGTCCCGTGATCCCGCCTTGTTATGGTTGGTGCCATGCTGTGCCGCGTGGTTCGTTTGCAATTTCGTTTGCAAACTCTCTTCACCAGGCCATGTCCGTAGACGGATCGCTCATTTGCGCCGGCTATTCGACAGTCAGGTCGAATCTCCCTGTCGCCGTCCGCGCACCAGTGGTGGTGGAGCCTGTTACCATTACAGTGAAGGTGACGGTGCCGCTCTGGGTCGGCGTTCCCGACAACATCCCCGTACTGGGTGACAGCGCCATGCCATTTGCGGGGCTCCGCTGACCACGGACCACACACAAGGAGGCGTTCCCCCGCTCACCGTCAGGGGTTTGGTTGTACGGTAGCCCTATTCTCGCCGGCGGCACGTTAGCATTTTGCCGAGGTACGCCGCCGTTAAAGCCCTGGCCTCGCGCTGGGTCGAGAACGGCGACGTGCCCGCGCCTTATGACGTTCTAGCTAACGGGATGGATGACCCGCTGCTCGATTTCGAGTCAACGGGAAAACGAGAAAATCTAACGGGATGGGCTAGGTACTAACGCCGCTAATTGATTTGGCCGCGCGGACGGCGTGGAACGTCACTCGTCCTCGGGGGATAGCTGTATCGGCGAAAGCCTGATTCCGGTGATTGCTCCGGGACGAATCGTTGTCCATTGTGCAGGGGCTTTCTTTAGAAAACACTCGCCCCTGATCTGATTGTAGGTAAATGCATTACATTCAATATCCCTCTCGCAACTGAGTTCGCACTTCTCAAAGGTGGAATTGTTGATCCTCGAATAGTCGTTGCCGGGAGAATCTGCTTGTTGGACAAATACGAACAACCTTTCTAGAGCCGTGGCTTGTTCGGGGATTACCAACATAATAGAGATCGTAATCACGCATTTTGCAAGAACAGCTTGAACTTGGTGCATAGCTGAGCCTGTTGGCGATCCTGTTTCCGGGGTTGCTGCGTGGTGCGTTTACGCTGCTGGGGTTGGTCGTGCCAGCCCTGATTGTCGTGGGGTCACTGAGCCATTGAAACAACGATATGAAGTCCCGCGTCCCATTAATCACGTCACGTGACGCCGCGACCAGGGATTCGGGGCCCCAGCAACGAGCATACCACCATCGCATCATGCGCGCGCCAAGGTGACTGTACACCAGTTTTACTGACACGCTGACCTAGCTGCCTTTGGAGGTTAGCAAGGCTGGCAGCTTAGCGATGTTGCTCGCTATGCGCCGCGCCTCATCCGGTGTCAGCGCGTCTGTCAAGACGGATTTGTCGCCCGCATAGACGTAGGCGAGGGTTTGGCCGGTTGCGTCCAGCACCTTGAAGCCTCCAGGTATCTGCTCGACCTGCCAGGGCGGTGGGAAGCGGCGTTGGGGCGTTGCCCGCGCCTTGGCGTCAGTGTCGTTGTCATGCGTGTGAGCTGGGCAAGATCCTCGTTCATTGTGGCAAATCCCACTGCGCGCCTCGGAGAGGTTGCCGATAATACGCCTAGCTCAAGACAGTCTTGAGCAACCGGAGCCTAAAGGAGGTCGAGCCATGTACACGCTTAGTCGACTCCGATTCTTAAGCTTCGCTGCGGCGGGTGCCCTAGTCGTTCTGGCCGCAGCCAACACATCTGCACGCGCGGAGGATTTGCCCCAGCGTTACGGGCCGGTTGGGCCGAACGACACCATTCTGGCGACGTTTGGCAACAAACGCGCAATAGCGTTCTACGAGGCTGATAACGGTGGCTGTGCTGTTAGCGCGGTGGTCTATAACAAGACGGACGCCGAAACTGGCCAGGACACAGCCGCGCGCGTTCGGGTCAGGCTAAATCCGCGCGAGATCGTTCATATTGATAGCAACGACAACGAGACAATGAGCCTCAAGTGCGGAGACCGTGCCGAGACGCTGATGGTCGTTGACCCTCACGCGTTTATTGCAGCTGGAGCTGCGCATTCACGTCACTAACAATCCAGGAGGCCAGCATGTCACCTCATGGAGAGCCCCTCAGGCTCAAGCCTGGGGGGCCTCTTTTTTTTCTTACCTAGCCGCAACCCTATTGTCCGCGGCGTCGTGCTGGCGTCGTGATTCGAGGACGATGGCCTCCGCCTCACGAAAGCGCAAACAAGCCTTCAACTTCAAGCTCGCATCATGCGCCAGGTTATTGGGGCGACGTGGAAGGGGCCCTCGGTGCAGCGTCAATCAGGTGGAGGCGCAAGCCATCCAAAGCTCCCACACGCCCAGCGATGACGGAAAGCCCCTGCCTCTAAGCCGCGGTAACGGCGTTCCTAAACACGAGAGGCTGGCTGGTTGCCATGGCGGCGGCGGTGGTGGCGGCAGCTTGGATGCCACTTCGCGCAGCATCTGCGCGCCCGTATTCTCGAACTTGTCTTCGAGCTCATGATAGCTGGGGGCGGGCAGCACCATGCCGCAATGGTGCGCCCCAGACTCTCAAAACCTGCTGAGTTCGCTCTAGTTCGATCGCAATCCGTGCCCCACAGCGAGCGTGAGGCAGCGTTTCTTGATTTGAGTTGCATTGCTTCGCCCGCTAACTGTGAGGAGCCTAGGGAATTGGTTAGGCAATCTTGGGATCGCCCCCATCCGTTTGGCAGGCGGCAGCGACTTCAACTTTCTCAGCCACCCCACGGTGTTGCAACCCGAAGCCGCCGATTCTTCTATTTTTCCCACTCTTTGGGATGTAACGCTGCTCCTGAACCGACCGGCACTCACCCCTGCCTCGTCAGATTGTCAAACTTGCGATGTGTGCAATCATCGTGATCGACGTTTACCTCCCCCGCGATTAGGAGAAATCCGATGAGTGCCCAGTTGGAAGCAAGGTTTCTTAGCGCCGCTGAGCTGGAAATTGTGAACGAAACGCGACCTCCGGCTATAGAACAGCTTTCTGTCGAACAATTGAAAGTTCTTGCCCAACGCCTGAGGCGAGCCCGCGATAGAGCCAAGGATATTGGGGCTCGACAGAAACGCGAAATGCGTGGAAAAGCCGGCCCACGCAGAACCAAGGCCACTCGAGATAACACGGGTACGCTGGCACCGTCCCGTTGGCCATTTTTCTCCTGACCGTCCTACCTTGTGATGTTCTGTGCCGTCCTGTGTCGCGCAGTTGGTTTGCAATTTGGTTTGCAAAACTCAGGTCGCTGGCCAACGTAAGCTTACGCTGCAAAAGCGGACGAAGGCAGAGCGGCCCCAGATGTCCGCTAATAACCCAAAGTGGACATCGCCGCCAACGTCATAGCGCTCCTGCCAGAGGCGGTCTCAGCCCCTTTTTCGCATTCCGCTCTTCCCTGTTCGGAAAATTTCGGGTGCTTTTGGAAAGCATATCTCTATTCTCCACTATGGCGCGGGCCCGTACCTCTCTGGGCCCCTCATCCGAGTGGCCGAAGGAATCTCAGCAGCTACGGACCCTGGCGCGCCATGAAAGAGAGGTGAACGCTATGCTTACTAAGCTCGCACAATCTTTCGTGATTCTGACGGCGCTCGCCGCGGCGGGGCTAGTCACAACGTGCGCCTCGGCTGCCAAGCTCAAGGATTCCGGCAGCGCCGACATGGCCTATGTCAAGCACTGTGGTCAGGCAATTCCTGACCAGGATGGCCATATGTTCGTCTTTCAGGAAGGCGAGGGAACCAGCACGAATAAAGGAGGACTTGTCGACGGTTTCTCCGTGCGCGTTCGGGAGATAACGGACCTTCGTAAAGGCACAGGGGCCCAGCGGGGGTACGTGATCTACAGCAAAGGCTCCGATCAGCGGGTGGACCGAATTGACGGCATGGTCACCACGATCCTGAAGGATGGACAGCCAAAGACCACCTTCGAGGGCAAATGGGTCATGGTCAATGGAACGGGCGCTCTTGCGGGCATTAAGGGCGAGGGCACCTATGCCGGTTACTTCACCGCAGACGATAGATTCCATGTCGATTGGAAAGGCTCTCGCTCGGAGCCTAAAGGTGCTGCCACGAAATCCCAAGAGTAAGCAGAACAGAGAGGGGCCATCCCTGGCGGCCCCTCTTCGCGAAATGTCGGCTAATGGCACTTAGCAGACATCGATACTAACATTCCGCATGTCCGCTTACCGGCATAAAGCGGACACTGCCCAGCATGCTGAGAGGGTTATGGCGGAGAGGGTGGGATTCGAACCCACGGTACGGTTACCCGTACAACGGTTTTCGAGTTCTAAGACTCTCGTGCTGGTCTGTGCCGTGCTGTAGCTAACCGTGCCGTCCTATTGGCATTCTTCTCCTGACCGTCCTGCCTTGTGACGTTCTGTGCCGCACTGTGGCGCGCAGTTGGTTTGCAATTTGGTTTGCAAATCCCATTGGCCTAATGGGTACGAGCTTCTCTCGTTCACAGGCCTGTGTGCGCTTCCGGGCTCTTTTCGGACCTCACCGCATCGCTTATGTCGCCGAATGACTCATATCCGACCTCCCTCGTTGCCTTCCTGACGTACAATGGAATTGGCCCCCCGGTGGGCCATCACACCTGCACACGTTCAAGGGAGAGGGCAAATGAAGGTTGGAACCCTCCTAAGTCTGAACTGCCTGCTTACCGTTATCCTGTACTCCTCGAGCGGTTGGGCGGCCACAGATGCATCACCTGTGGCCTCAGAGCCAAACAAGGCCGAAATCACTGTCCTTTACGATGCGTTTGGCAAGCCTTCTGCGATGAAGAAGGACTGGGGGTTTTCTGCGCTCATTGAGTACCGCGGAAAGCGCATCCTGTTCGATACCGGCAACAACGCCGACATCTTTGCGCACAATGTGAAAGCTAAGGGTATAGATCTCACCACGCTCGATTTTGTTGTGATCTCGCATCGCCACGGTGACCATACGAGCGGCTTGAACCACCTACTGAGCGTCAACCCGGATGTGACGATCTATGCGCCGCAAGAGAATTTCGGCGTGTTTGGCGCGGCTCTGCCGGGAACCTTCTACAAACGCAACAAAGCCCTGCCTGCGGATATGCGCTATTTCGATGGCAACCCGCCCGAGACGCTGCGATTTGGCAGCGCCTGGCCTGAAGGTAAGTTTACCTGGATAGCCAAGAACACTGAAGTTGCGCCGGGGTTTCACCTCATTATCTTGCCGGGGCTTTGGGGTGTCGATCTGGAAGTTAAGGAAATCTCGTTGGCCATAGACACGCCCGACGGCGTCGTCCTTATCGTCGGCTGCGGTCACCCGAAGATCGAGGCGATAGTCGAGGCAGCCAAGGCGGCACTCAACAAGCCGATCCATCTCGTCGTTGGTGGCCTTCATCTCTTGCCTGCGAGTAACGAGGAGATCAGGCGAATCGCGACAGCGTTACGGGATACCTGGAAAGTTCGATTTATTGCCCCCGACCACTGCACGGGTGAACGGGGTTTCGCCATCCTGAAGGAAGCCTTCTCGGAGCGTTACATCTACGCTGGCCTAGGCACCACCCTCCAACTGGGCCCGACGGTCACTATAAAGGCCAAGGCGGGACAGCTGGAAACGCCTGCAATGGAGAATGCGGACATTCAGAGTTACCGCCGATCCCTAAGCCCAAGGACCTCTGCGAGCCTTGGCTGGGCGGGCGGAGAACTTCTCTCTCGTCAATGGTGGTGAGTTGAATGTCGGTGTTTGGGCAGATTGTGTTGATTTAGTCGGCAACATGCAGCGCCAACGCAAGAATCGAATCCAAGCGCCGGACTTTTTGAATCAATGTTGCGCGCCAGACTCCCGTCTTGAATCAATATTGCTCAATTCCCCTCGCTAAAACGTTTATCAACACTATCGGCACTTAGCGGACATCCGAGAGTCGTTGTGATTCTTGGGTACTGGCGGAGAGGGTGGGATTCGAACCCACGGTACGGTTACCCGCACAACGGTTTTCGAGTTCTACGATCCTCATGCTGCCGCGTGTGACCTCGTACCCAAGTATGGGCTCCTGTTCGCCAATTTTAGTTTCATGATCCCCCCTCGTTATGTTCCGTGCCATGCTGTGATGCGTGGTTCGTTTGCAATTCCGTTTGCAAACTCTCTTTCGGGCTATGTCCGTTAAGTGGTGCAAAGCGGACATATCCAATCCGCTCGCCGACGTCCGCTAGTGACCCTCAGCAGACATCGAGGATTGCGGAGGAATGAGCCGCCCACGAAGTATCTGTAGTTAGGACTTGAGTTCGATCTCTCCCGGTCGCCAACTCTTGTTGAACCATGGCTCTAAAGGCCCATAGAGGCGCAGTATCGTGTTCCAGCCCTTCCCCTGCACCGTCTGCACCCAGTTCTTCTCTTTGCCGGATGGCGACTTGGGTCCGAAATAGACGTCCACCGACCCGTCCGCATTCACCAGCAGGCCTTTCGTCTGGCTGCTCACGCTGGGGAAGCGTTGATCGGTCTGAATCATCGACCGCGTCTGATTGCTGTACAAGATCACTGACCAGAAATCCTTGACGGGGATATTCGGCGGCAAGTGCAGTCTGTAGTTCTTGCCGCCGTCGAGCGGATCGCCGTTTGCATCACGACAGGTCCAAGCGTATTGCGACCCGCGACCGACCATCTTCTCTTCCATGGCCGGCGTCACGCCGGTGGCCAAGAAGTAATAGTACGAATAGGCATCGAGGTTCAGGACGCCGGGCTGGCTCTGGAAAAGGTACCCGCCAACGAACGGTAATTGCCAGTTGCTGTTTTCGTAGTAGTAACCAGCCTTCTGACGCCAGTGGAAAGCAAGCGAGCGGGCCGTGGCATCGCCCACAGCCGCCGCCTCGGTCAGGATGCTCTTCATCCGCGCATCGGGCGAAAACGGTTTGCCGTGTTCAATGCCAATCGAGGCGTAGTAACCCATCCGAATCTGGTCGAGCGATTCAGGCGGCTCCTCCTGCACAACCTGATTCAACAGTTCCCAGAACGTGTAGTCGGCAGGGTTGATGATGTTGAAGGGCTTGCCCGAAACATCGACATATTTGAGCGCTGGCGCTGGCTTGTCCTTGTCGGCGAGTAAGTAGATCTTGGTGAATTTCTTGACGAGGTCGACCCCAGGCTTAGGATCGCCGTCCACCAGGAAACTCCGCCAAGGAATCCAGAGGTTGTAGGTCTTCGAATGTACGACGTAGTAGCCCTCGGGAACATCGCCCGTGTAGCCCGGGGGTAGAAGCAGGTATTTGCCGCCCTTGCCCTTGTCCGGCCCGGTGATGCCTAAGTCGATGACCCAGCGGAACCAGATGTCGTTGATCGCGCCCAAGACTTTCGGCGGCACCTCAAGCACCAGGGCGCCATCCTTGAGGTTGACCCAGCCCCAACTGTAGACGGTGTTGTCGTTAAACGTCAGACCAACGGTCCGCGAGCCCACCAATTGCTCCCAGATTGGAATGGTCTGGTTTGCTGGTCCGAGCGTCAAACAGGCATTGCGGTCCGCCACTTGGCTGGCGGCTGGGATCGCAAGTAGATAGGCCTGCACGGCGCGCTGGAAG
>Ga0307442_1001335_pt1 | contig 12230 bp, 11 predicted proteins | sample SalMarWE160430MG_FD_202143 | JGI IMG/M metagenome (GOLD analysis project Ga0307442, IMG submission 202143) | Salt marsh sediment microbial communities from the Plum Island Ecosystem LTER, Massachusetts, United States - WE1604-30 | ecosystem: Environmental > Aquatic > Marine > Intertidal zone >... | reverse complement strand
TACCGAGCGACCCGTTCTACCCCTGCGGCAGTTGGCCGACCTTCACGAGCAGCAGATCAAACAGGGCTCATCCGCGTCAGCGTCCCGTCCTTCAGCACGAAATGATGCCACAGCGCCATCAGCGCGTGTGCGCCGGCGAGGATCAGGATGACGGTGCCGCCGGTTTCGTGAAGCTCGGCAATCAGGCCGGGACGGCCTTCGACCGCCGCGGCGAGCGCCGGCAGCTTGAAACCGAGCAGATCGATGGTGATGCCCATCCTCGACGCGGCGTACCAGCCGGTCAGCGGCAGGCCGATCATCAGCACATAGAGCGCGGCATGTCATATTCCCACCTGCTTTCGCGAATCTTTCCGCCGGATTCGTCTCCTGCTGATCAAGTCCCGCAAGCTCCCCCAATCTTTTTACTTTACACCCCCTGAAACTGAGAATATCGGTTTGCATTTTTTGTAGATGGCCGCGGCTTACGGTGGCCGAATCCAGCTTCGCGATGGGTTGAGACCTTAAGCTCGCAAGTCAATTTTGGAACGAAGTGCCTCGAACGAAGTTTCTTTGTCGTTTGTGTCTACCGATATTGCGCAGGAGGTGAACCAAGATCACGCATCGCAAACATATCCCGTGAATGGAGTCAGAATGTCACAAGCCTATCTTGAAATAATTCCTGAACCGTTGTGAGGAAAGACGAGACAATGATGCTTGTCCGCACCTACGTATCTCCCAGTATCATCGACGGCCTGGGTGTTTACGCAGATGAATTCATCCCCGCAGGCACGTTAATCTGGAAACTCAACCCCAAATTCATGGCCACCTTTTCGCTCCGCGACATGGAAGCGTTCCCCCCTCATATCCGGGAGTATGTCGAGAAATATGGCTTCCCCGCTCACGAGAATAAGGATCTCTACTATATGGAACTGGACAATGGCCGGTTCATGAATCACAGCGAGACCCCGAACACGGACTTCACGCGGCCGGATAGCGGATACGCCCTTTGCGATATCCAGGCGGGCGAAGAGCTGACATCCAACTACCACGAATTCGATCGCACCTTCGCCGGAAGCTTCCCGCATCACGGGCTGCAGCCGCAGAACGGACATGCGCCTCAAAACGGGCCGTGGGTGCGGCACAATTGACGGCGATCGGCGTGGCCGTCCCGTCCCGAGACCGCCGCGCCGATGTCACCCTTGCAAATCAGCTCCGACCTTGTCGCCAACGCCGAGCGCTGCGAACACGGTCCGCACGATGCCTGCTGCATCGAGACCGGCCTGGAGATACATCTTCTCCGGCATGCCCTGATCGATGAAGCGGTCGGGCAGATGCATGGTCCGGATCTTCAGCCCGGCATCGAGCAGCCCTTCGGCGGCAAGGAAATGCAGAACATGGGCGCCGAAGCCGCCCGCTGCGCCTTCCTCGAGCGTCACGAGCACCTCATGATGGCGGGCGAGCTGGCGGATCAGACTGTGATCCAGAGGCTTGGCGAAGCGCGCATCCGCCACCGTCGCTGACAATCCGCGCGCGGCGAGCATTTCCGCCGCATCCAGACAAGCGCCGAGCCTGCCGCCGAATGACAAGAGGGCGACGGCCGAGCCCTCGCGCAGAATGCGGCCGCGGCCGATTTCGAGCGGCACACCCTCCTCTGGCATCTCGACGCCCCGGCCTTCGCCGCGCGGATAGCGGAACGCGCTCGGCCCGTCGTCAATCGCCGCCGCCGTCGCGACCATATGCCTGAGTTCCGCCTCATCCGCCGCCGCCATGACGGTGAAGCCCGGCAGGCAGCTCAGATAGGCAATATCGAACGATCCGGCATGGGTCGGCCCGTCGGCGCCGACGAGCCCGGCACGGTCGATGGCGAAGCGCACGGGCAGCTTCTGAATCGCGACGTCATGCACGACTTGATCATAGGCGCGCTGCAGAAAGGTGGAATAGATCGCGGCGAACGGCTTGTAGCCCTCCGTCGCCAACCCGGCGGCGAAGGTCACGCCGTGCTGCTCGGCGATGCCGACATCGAAGCAGCGATCCGAAAATTCCTTCTGGAACAGATCGAGGCCGGTGCCGGACGGCATGGCCGCCGTAACGGCCACGATCTTGTCGTCCTTGCGCGCTTCCTGGACGAGGCTTTGCGCGAACACCTTGGTGTAGCTCGGAGCGTTCGGCTTCGATTTGGCCTGCGCGCCGGTAATGACGTCGAACTTGCTGACCCCGTGATATTTGTCGGCGGATTTCTCGGCGGGCTCATAGCCCTTGCCTTTCTGGGTCACGACATGAACGAGGACCGGCCCGACATCGGCATCGCGCACATTGCGCAGAACCGGGATCAGATGGTCGAGATTGTGCCCGTCCACGGGGCCGACATAATAGAAGCCGAGTTCCTCGAACAGCAGCCCGCCGGCCCAGAAGCCGCGGGTGTATTCCTCGACGCGCCCGGCCCGGCGCTCCCAGTCCTTGGGCAGGCCCTTGGCAAGCTGCTTCATGAAATCGCGGATGCGCAGATAGGTGTGGCTGGAATTGATGCGCGCCAGATAGGCGCTGAGCGCGCCGACCGGCGGGGCGATCGACATGTCGTTGTCGTTCAGAATGACGATCAGCCGCTTGTCCATCGCGCCGGCATTGTTCATCGCCTCATAGGCCATGCCCGCGCTCATCGCGCCGTCGCCGATCACCGCGATGACATTATTGCCGCGCCCGTCGAGATCGCGCGCCACGGCCATGCCGAGCGCGGCGGAGATCGAGGTCGAGGAATGGGCCGCGCCGAACGGGTCATATTCGCTCTCGGCCCGTTTCGTGAAGCCGGAGAGCCCTCCACCCTGGCGCAGCGTGCGGATGCGGTCGCGCCGCCCGGTGACGATCTTGTGCGGATAGCATTGATGGCCGACATCCCAGACCAGACGGTCATGCGGCGTATCGAACAGATAGTGAAGCGCGACCGTGAGCTCGACGACACCCAGCCCCGCGCCCAGATGACCGCCGGTGACCGAAACGGCGTCGATCGTCTCCCGCCTCAGCTCGTCGGCGATCTGATGGAGGTTTTTTTCGCTGAATGTCCGGAGGTCGGCCGGCGTATGAATTTGGTCGAGAAGCGGCGTCTTAGAGCTTGCGGTCACAATCTATCCTCATCGCGGCACCGCCGGCAGGCGGCCAGAACCGGCATTCGCTTCCCCCGCATTGCCGGCATTTATCCCCGCATTATTAGCCGAAAAACAAAAATGTTGTGCCCAGGGTCCGTGTGATCATCCTTTATGGGACGAAATGTCACTGGCGCGCGGACAGCGGGGAAAAACACGAAATCGCGCTCCCCGCCGGAGGATGGACGAAGCGAAATGCGTCGACGGACCCGCCCGGCAGCAGGATCAGCTTCCGGGATCGGGATCAAAGGGAACGCTGCCATTCGGCGTGCCCTGCGCGTCCAGCGTGATCTTTTCCACCTTCGCCTCGATGCGCTGGAGGAGCCGCTCGCAATGCGCCTTCAGCGCCTCGCCGCGTTCATACAGAGCGATGGACGGCTCAAGCTCGACATCGCCGCGCTCGAGCTTGCCGACGATCTGTTCGAGCTCCTTCAAGGCCTGCTCGAAGGTCATCGCCTTGATGTCCTCATGGCTCTCGGCCGGGCTCGCCATTTCAACCCTCATATTTTTAGCTTCGATAGCCGGCATCACTTCCCGGCTTCGATCAGAGCGCCGACATGGACGCCGACGGACCGTGCAAGCGCCGTCAGGTTATAGCCGCCTTCGAGCAGCGAGACGACCCGGCCTTGCGAATATTTGTGGGCAATTTCCGCAAGTTCATAGGTGGCCCAGGCGTAATCCTCCTCGGTGAGGTTGAGATTTGCCAGCGGATCATCGCGATGGCCGTCGAAGCCAGCCGAAATGAAAACGATATCCGGCGAGAAATTCACCAGCGCCGGCAGGATGCGGCTGCGGAAGGCATCCCGGAATTGCGGCCCGGCTGAGCCGGCGCCGAGCGGCGCATTGACGATATTGTCCGCAACCCCTGTCTCCTTCAGAAGGCCGGTGCCGGGATAGAGCGGCATTTCATGCGTCGAGCCGTAGAACAGATTGGGGTCCGACCAGAAGGCGGCCTGGGTGCCATTGCCGTGATGCACGTCGAAGTCGATCACGGCGATCCGCTCCGCCCCGTGCCGGTCGCGGGCGTGTTGGCCGGCAATCGCGGCGCTATTGAAGAAGCAGAAACCCATGGCGCGCTGCGGCTCGGCATGATGGCCGGGCGGGCGCACGGCGCAAAAGGCATTCTGCACCTCGCCCGTCATGACCGCGTCGGTCGCCCGAATAGCCGCGCCCGCGGCGCGGAATGCGGCGTTCAGCGTCTGGGAGCACATCGGCGTATCGCCGTCGATATAGACGAGACCCTCATCGGGTAAAGCCCGGCGCAGCTCATCGATATAGCTCTGCGGATGGACGCGGGCGACGGCTTCCTCGCTGGCCGGCGGCGCTTCTTCCCGGACGAGCGGGGTAAAAAGCTCATGACTCATCACCTTCTCGACCGCCCGAATGCGGTCGGCGCGTTCCGGGTGCCCGACGCCGGTGTCATGATCGAGAAAGCAGGGATGAGAGATATAGAGTGTTGCCATCCCTTTAGATCAACACGGAACACAGGATTCAGCAAGCGTCGACAATCGGGAGGTCCACCATAGATTTGCAGGTTAGCCTGCTTTCCGTTCTACGATGAACAATGCCGTTTTTCTATGCTGTTTCTTTTCTGTATTGCTTCCAGTCAACTTCAATATTAAAATTGGTACGTTTCGCGGATATATCCAGAAACGGCAAAAGGTCAAGAGCCCGTCCGACCGGCGCGACATATTTGAACAACACTACTACATCTACAATGCGCATCGCGCTGGAAAAGAAGATACCGCCGGGCTTCGTCAGTCTGTGGACCTTGGCAAATACTGCTTTCCGATCCTCCATGAGATGGAGAATGCGAGACACAATATAGTATGAAACCCCTATCTCAATATGGAGCTGCTAAAGAAGAACAAGATCAGCGTAACATTGGCGGCTTGAGGCCACCGCCCGGAGCGGTTTTCCAAACCAATTTCCGAAAAACCTAGGACACTATCCTTAACATTCCAAACCGCTCACCGCCAGAGCGCAAGTAGATAGACCTTAGCTAAGATGAGAACCATTCAAGAGAAAACAAGACCACTTCAGTCCATCAATCCACAAAAAAAGGAAGAAACATGAATAGAGTATTAGTTTCAGCACTTCTTCTAATTAACATAACAATCATTGCAAATGCGCAAGACGGGTTTGATGCAGAAAAATTTGTTAAGAAACTAAATACTGCTATTAAAGCGAATACAGAAGGGGTGACGGTGAATAGGGTAGCACCTGCTCCAGACGTCACCAATCAGGATTGGATCGCAGCAGTCACGGGTAAGCCACAGGATTTTGCAGTTGTTGCGATGGACGCCAACGACAAGCCTATCGATATATTTGGAGCATCGGCACCGTACAAAAAAGATAACGGCTCAATCTCGATTGTTGGTTACGAACTTCCAGCTGGAGGAAAGTTCAAGACTGTTGGTGCAGCGGGTTGGGCTGAGGCGGCTGCCAAAATTGCCGCCGAAAAGCAACCTGTGCCGCCTCCGAGTTCAAGCATCGGGAAGGCTGTATCTACAATTATCGCTGCTACAGACTATATTGCACAAGAGCTTTGCCCGAAGCCTTCAAGGCCGACTAAGCTTGTGTTGAATCTCAGTGCCGGTTTTGAGTTGGTATTCACTGCTGCAACTGGTACAGAAGTTGAGTGGGACTTGGAGGTTGTATGCAAAAGGCTTGAATAATACTTGCCTACGCGTAGGCAGGAATCTGGTCACCGAAGTCATGAATGGAAAATAGATCCCCACTCTCGTGGGGATTTCGGCCGGATGGCAACTTAGAATCGTAATCTGCCTAACCACCGATAGCCGCCAAACTCACAGGCGGCACGCTATCTTCCGGCACGAAGAAATCCGGCGCGAGGTCCCGGCTCGGATCGACGCGATATTTGTCGAAATCGGTCACGCCATTCTCGGCAAGAAACGTATCGTCGATGAGAAAGTTGCCGGTGAATTCGCGCGACGGCTTCGTAAAAATCATATGGGCAGCATCGGCCAGAATGTCAGGGGTCCGGCTCGCCCGCATCAGCGCCTCGCCGCCCAAGAGATTGTTGACGGCGGCAGTGGCGATCGTCGTGCGTGGCCAGAGCGCGTTGACTGCGATGCCCTGCGGCTTGAGCTCATCCGCCATTCCGAGCACGCAAAGGCTCATGCCAAATTTCGCGATCGCATAAGCCACAAGCCCGGAAAACCACTTCGCCTTCATGTCGAGCGGCGGCGACAGCGTCAGAATATGCGGGTTCTCCGCCTTCGCCAGATGCGGCAGGCAGGTCTTGGAGACGAGGAAGGTCCCGCGCGTATTGATCTGCTGCATCAGATCATAGCGCTTCATCTCCGTGTCGAGAACCTTGGTCGGGGAGATGGCGCTGGCATTGTTCACGCAAATGTCGATGCCGCCGAAGGTTTCCACGGTCTTATCGACGGCCGCGGCGACCTGATCCTCAAAGCGGATGTCGCAGATCAGCGGCAACGCCTTGCCGCCCGCCTTTTCGATTTCTTCGGCGGCCGTATAGATCGTGCCTTCGAGCTTGGGATGCGGCTCGGCGGTCTTCGCCGCGATGGCCACATTCGCCCCGTCGCGCGCGGCGCGCAGACCGATCGCCAGGCCGATCCCGCGGCTCGCGCCGGTGATAAAGAGCGTCTTTCCCTTAAGCGTTTCCATAGATTCCGATCCTCGTCCCAATCAATCCGAGATTTGCCGTCGCAAGGCAGCGGCTCGTCACGCCAAAGCCGCATCGGCCCCCGGGCCGAGCACCGTTTCATGGCTGTGATAGACGGCGCGCTTCAGCCCTGCGGAAAGCGGCGCCTGCGTCTCGGCGAAGTGGCGCGCCAGCGTAATCGGGGTGTCCATCCCGGAGCCATTCGCGCCGCGTGCAGCGGCCAGCGCGCCGCGCGCAAGGAACACCCCGCCCGCCGCATTGGCGAAAAGACGCCCGTAAGGCACGGCGCCGGCGAGCGCTGCCGGGCGATTTTCGGCGAGCTGGCGCAAGAGCCAATGGCCGGTCTCCTCGAGATCGCTGACCGCTTCCATCAGACATTCGCCCATCGCGCCGAATGCCGGCTCATTCGAAGATTGCACCTCGCGCACCGTCTCCTTCAGATCCTCAAGGAACGCCGCGACGATCTCGCCGCCGCCAAGAGGCAGCTTGCGCGTCACCAGGTCGATCATCTGAATGCCGTTCGTTCCTTCATAGATCGGCGAGATCCGGGCGTCACGATAATGCTGGGCGGCACCGGTTTCCTCGATATAGCCCATGCCGCCATGCACCTGGATCCCCTCGGAGGCGACTTCGACGGCGATATCCGACCCATAGGCCTTCGAGACCGGCGTCAGGAGCGCCGCAAGGCACTCGGCCTTCGTGCGGCTCGCCTCGTCGCCGGCATGTTTTGCCAGATCGATGGCCACCCCATTCATGGAGCAGATCGCCCGCGCCGCGGCGATCTTGGCCTTCATGGAGAGCAGCATGCGCCGGACATCGGGATGGTTGATGATCGGCGTCATATCGCCGGGCGGCGTGTCCCCGACGCTGCCTTGCTTGCGCTCGCGCGCATAGGCCAGCGCATCCTGAAAAGCGTGCTCCGCGAGCCCGACACCCTGCACGCCGACCCCGAGCCGCGCCTGATTCATCATGGTGAACATGTAATAGAGCCCGCTATGCGGCTCGCCGATCATCCAGCCGATCGCGCCCTCCTCATCGCCATAGTTGAGGACGCAGGTCGGGCTGCCGTGAATGCCGAGCTTATGCTCCAGCTTGGCGCAGCGGACATCGTTGCGCGCGCCGAGCGAGCCGTCGTCATTCACGAGGAATTTCGGGATCAGGAACATCGAAATGCCCTTGGTGCCTTCGGGCGCCTCGGGCAGGCGGGCCAGCACGATATGAACGATATTCTCGGTCAGCGGATGATCGCCGAAGGTGATGAAAATCTTCGTGCCGGTGATGCGGTAGCTGCCGTCGCCCTGCGGAATGGCCCGCGTCTTCAGGAAACGGAGGTCGGAACCGGCATGCGGCTCGGTGAGCTGCATCGAGCCGGTCCATTCGCCCAAAACCATCTTCGGCAGATATTTCGCCTTCAGCTCTTCCGCGCCATATTTATAGAGCGCCTCGACGCCCGCCTGAGTAAGCAGCGGATTAAGGCCGAACGCCATATTGGCCCCGTTCCACATTTCCGCAACCGCCATGGCGAGCGCGACCGGAAGGCCCTGACCGCCGAATTTTTCCGGCGACGGCAGCGCATTCCAGCCGCCTTCCCAGAATTTGCGGTAGGCCTCCTTCCAGCCGGGCGGCAATACGACCTCGCCGTCCTTAAGCTCGGCGCGATGCTCGTCGCCGCTGCGGTTGAGCGGCGCAAGCTCCTCGCTGGCAAAGCGCCCGGCCTCTTCGAGAATGGCCTCGACCGTTGCCAGGTCCAGCTCGCCGAACATGCCGGCCTCCACATGGCGGTCAAAGCCGGCAATCTGGTTCAGAGCGAAGGAAATGTCTGAGACTGGGGCGCGATATGCCATCAATCCTCCCGACGAGGCCGGCTGCGCGGGTTTTCTGCAGCCATTGTTGCGCCTATACTCTACCGGCAATGCATCTCAGGGAAAAGGGACGTTCTGAGGCGGCTCGCCTGCGCGGTTGCGGCGTGCCGGGCGCGCGGCAATGCCGAGGTCACGCGAATTCCGCAGATACGACCGCGCAAATCTGCTAAACCGATCCGGCTTATAGGCAATGACGGTTGGTTTCGCTCTTCCATTCAACACCATGCCGGTTCCCGCGAAGGCATCATCTGAGACGATCGACAAAGCTGCGGATATCATCCGGTCCGGAGGGCTTGCCGCTTTTCCGACCGAGACGGTCTACGGTCTCGGCGCCGACGCGACGAATGGCGAGGCGGTCGCGCGGATTTTCGAGGCCAAGGGACGGCCGCGCTTCAATCCGCTGATCGTGCATCTGGCGGCGCGGGAGGATGCCGAAGGGCTGGCGGTCTTCAATGAGGACGCTCGCCGGCTGGCGGATGCGTTCTGGCCGGGCGCGCTGACGCTCGTTCTGCCGCGAAGGGAGGACGCGCGCTTGAGCGATCTGGTCAGCGCCGGGCTTCCCACCGTCGCGCTGCGCGTGCCCGCGAATAAGACCGCGCGCACCCTGATCCGGGCCGCCGGCGTGCCGATCGCCGCGCCAAGCGCCAATCGGTCCGGCCGCGTCAGTCCGACACGGGCGGAGCACGTCGCCGCCGATCTCGGGCACCGGGTGGATATGATCCTCGATGGGGGCCCGTGCGCGGAAGGACTTGAGTCGACCATTATCGGCCTGTCCGGTCCCGAGCCGGTCCTGTTGCGCGCCGGTGCGGTGACGCGCGAGTCGATTGAGACGGTGCTGGGCCAGCCGCTCGCGGACGGCAGGGCCGCAACGCAGCCGCAGGCGCCCGGCATGCTCGCCGCACATTACGCGCCGCGCGCCGCTCTGCGCCTCGACGCGGAGGCGCCGGAGGAGGGCGAGGCCTATCTCGGCTTCGGCCCGGCACCGCCATGCGAGGGGCCGAACCTCAATCTCAGCGAAAGCGGCGATCTGCGCGAAGCCGCCGCCAATCTCTTCGCGTTTTTGCGTTTGCTCGACGCGCAAAATCCCGAGACACTCGCCGTCGCCCCAATTCCCGGGCATGGCCTCGGCGAAGCGATCAACGACCGGCTGCGCCGCGCCGCTGCGCCGCGATAAATCTTAAAGGACTTAAGCCAATGGCTGCCGATCAATCCGCCGTCAACGCGCCCTCGCAGGAAACACTTCAAGCCTTCAGAGCGATCGTCGGCGAGAAATATGCCATCGCCGAAGGACCCGACCAGGAGCGCTATTTGCGGGAATGGCGCCATCTCTATCAAGGCCGGACGCCGCTCGTTCTGAAACCGGGCAGCACGGAGGAAGTCTCTCAAATTCTGACGCTTGCCAATGAGACGGGCACGCCCATCGTCCCGCAAGGCGGCAATACGGGGCTGGTCGGCGGCCAGATTTCCCATCATGGCGAGATCGTGCTGAGCCTGGAGCGGCTCACCCGCATCCGTTCGGTCGATCCGCGCGGCAACACGCTGATCGCCGAAGCCGGCGTGACGCTGGAGGGCGTGCAAAAAGCCGCCGAGGACGCCGGCCGTCTCTTTCCTCTCAGCATCGGATCGCAAGGCTCCTGCCAGATCGGCGGCAATCTTTCCACCAATGCCGGCGGCCTGCAGGTGCTCACCTACGGCAATGCCCGGAGCCTGGCTCTGGGGCTGGAAGTCGTTCTGCCAGACGGCCGCATCTGGAACGGGCTGAACGCGCTGCGCAAGGACAATACCGGCTATGATCTGCGCGACCTGTTCATCGGCTCCGAAGGCACGCTCGGCATCATCACCGCCGCCGTTCTGAAGCTGTTCCCGCTTCCCAAGAGCAAAGCGGCCGCCATTGCCGGTCTCGCCAGCCTGGAGGACGCGGCAAGCTTCTTCGATCTCGCCTTCGAAATGGGCGCGGGCGAGCTGACCGCCTTCGAGCTCGTGCCGCGCATCGGCATCGAATTGCTCGTCCGCCATGTCGAGGGCGCGCGCGATCCGCTCGCGGAGAGCTATCCCTGGTATGTGCTGTTCGAGCTATCGAGCCAGCGGGAGAATGAAGCCGAACCGAGCGCGGAAAAGCTTCTCGTCGAAGCGGTGGAACGCGGCATCGTCGCCGATGCGGTGCTGGCGACCTCCCTAGCGCAGGCCGAGGATTTCTGGCGGCTCCGCGAGAGCCTGCCCGAGGCGCAGACGGCCGAGGGCGCCAGCATCAAGAATGACGTCTCCGTGCCTGTCGCCGCGCTGCCGGATTTTCTGAGCCGGGCCATCGGGGCGGTGAAGGCGATGGTGCCGGGCTGCCGGCCCGTCCCCTTCGGCCATTATGGCGACGGCAATATCCACTTCAATGTCACCCAGCCGGAAGGCGCGGACGGAGCGGCATTCCTTGCCCGCTGGGACGAGGTCGCCGCGGCGGTGAACGCCATCGTCCTGGAGCTTGGCGGCTCGATCAGCGCGGAGCACGGGATCGGGTTCATGAAACGTGATCTGCTGCGCGAGGTGAAGGCGCCCGTCGAGATCGAGCTGATGCGCAAGATCAAGGACGCCTTCGATCCGCGCGGCATCCTCAATCCCGGCAAGGTGGTCTGAACCGGAAGCCCCGCCCCTGCCCCTCGTGAACCTTTCTCCGGCCCCACGCGACTAACGCAAAGGCGGCAGCATCCCGCTGCAAGCCGGCGATCGATTTCTATCGGTTGGCGCAACTGTCCGCGTCCATTCGGACGCGCGTTGCGCTAGAGAGCGAGGAGGGGCCATGAGCGCGACCGGATTGAGTATCATCTTACTGGCAATGATTTCCGCAGGGGCGCTGATTGCCGCCATCCGGGCCGAAGCGGCGTCCCCCTCTTCACAGGCGAAACCGTTTCGCGTCGCGCCGCAGACATTTCCGCGGACCCGTTCGACCTTGAGATGCCTGCCGAAGATCCTCGCGAAATGCCCACAGGGCCAGCGCCATATCTGCGTGGCGTTCAGTGGCGGATGCTGCGTGAAACTGGCTTGCGCGCGGAAAGGGAAATAGCCGCTGTCGGAGCCGTCCTCATGCGGAAATAACAAGAAGGGTGCGTTCTCCGAACCCAGCTGAGGGGATCGCAACAAGTCAAGCGGAGACGGGAGTGAACCCCAACCCCGATCGTCTCCTCCCTGCCCTCGCCCGGACGATTCGCCCTCGCCGGGCGAGGGATTTTTTTCGCAACAGTTGGGCGGACGCGAAGCGGAGCCGAGCGGCTAGAGTATGTTTGCTTGAAGCGCGGAACACTTGCGCGTTCCGCGCTCTTTCCCGGAGACCTCTGAGAAACAGCACAATCTGCCTCGCCCCGGCCTCCGAGCCGCGGCCTACTCCCCTAATGACTCGGCAAGGTGCTAGCTGACAGACGATTGGATCCCGGATCGGCCTGCGGCCGTCCGGGATGACGAATTGAGGGGCCTCTTTCGCAGAGCTTCCCTAGCAGGCTGCTGAAAAACCCCGAGGATGACAGTCTGTGGCGAATATGATTCCGTGCTTTCTGGAATGCCAGGGAGGACGGAATGCGCGGTTCGGATTTGCGGTCTGGGGAGCTTTTTTCTTAC
>Ga0307442_1001329_pt1 | contig 12264 bp, 4 predicted proteins | sample SalMarWE160430MG_FD_202143 | JGI IMG/M metagenome (GOLD analysis project Ga0307442, IMG submission 202143) | Salt marsh sediment microbial communities from the Plum Island Ecosystem LTER, Massachusetts, United States - WE1604-30 | ecosystem: Environmental > Aquatic > Marine > Intertidal zone >... | reverse complement strand
TCTTTTTTAGGAAACCATTCTGCAACTGTTTTAATAGCAGCTGGAAAATTGCCCGCTTCAAAAAGACCTAATGCAAAACGTGCAACGCCAAATCCTAATGCACTGCTGGCTAATGCGTGTCCAACAGCAGCTAAACTCCAGCCGGTAAGTACTGTTGAATATCCCGATCTTGTCCCAACAATATCAATGATTCTACCGATCAGTAATAATCCAATGGCGTATGCCGCACTAAAAGCAGTAACAATATAACCGTATTCAATTTCATTCCATCCGATTTCCTTTTGTAGAAATGGAGCAAGTATACCGATTACCTGTCGATCGATATAATTTATTGTTGTAGCGAAAAAAATTAACGCTACAATAGTCCATCTTACGTTACCGACTTTGATTCGATTTGTCATTTATTATTCTTTCAGAATTATTGTTGAATTATATTAATATTTTTTCAGTAGAATTAAAGACAAAATACTTTATTTAAGTAGAATCATTTTCTTAGAATCAGTGTAATCATTTGTACTAAGTGTATAAATATAAACTCCGCTGGGTAAATTATTTCCATTAAATTTAACTTTATGAGCACCTTGCGACATTCTTTTATTTATAAGAGTTTTTACTTTGCGTCCTAAAATATCATACACACTAAGTTTAACTTTTCCGGCTCTTGGGATTGTAAAATTAATATTTGTAGCAGGATTAAAAGGATTTGGATAATTCTGATTTAATGAATATTCAAGTTTGGGGTATTTATTTCTCTCTGTTGATGTAACAACTATGCCTTGCATCGGTACAACTTGCGCTATACGTTCATTTTTCTTATTCCATTGTAAATAAAGATCATCAGTATGTTCATTCTGATCACTTGTTCGAAATACTATCTGAATCGTTGCACTTCCTGATATGGGCAATGTTACCGGAAGAGGCGTAGAAACATAGAATGATGGATCGCGATTGAGAATCCCGTTTATTTGAATTTCATTTGTAGAATTATTAATAATTTTGAGTGATTTCACTAAAGAATCATCGGCGGCAGAATATTCAAAAAACAGAGTATCAGGATTTGTTACAAAAAGATTTGTCTTCCATGGATACTTAAGTCCGCGGTAATTAACCCAGCCTTCCGGAATTGACATTGAAAAAGTAACTGTTCCTTCCGGGGTAATTTCATTTATCGCCGGAGGTGTAAATGTCCATCCCCATCCGATTACTCTATTATCATTTTTCAATCTTTCACTATTACCCATTGCAACAGAGAAAGTTTGAGGATTATTTTTGAATTCCCAAACCAGTGTAGCAGTCAAATTTGATTCATCTATATCATAATCAACTGCCCTGGAGAATTGTGGGCTATGAAGGTTCCCATTATCAAAAAGACTCATCTTTCCGTCTGCCAATCTTCTTATATCATGCTGATGTGAGAATCCAATCGGATCATTTACAAAAGTAAATTGATTGTTCTTGCAAAATTCACCTCCCATTCTCCAGATTATATCTCCTGTTGCAGTATCGATTTTGGTAATCTCATCAAGGTTTCTACTTGAAAGGAGTATATTTCCATCATCATCCAATTCAAGTGCATTTGCGTGAACATAGTCAATAGTTGATGCGCTAAGATCAATGTCATTAGTTGCATCCGTAATTTTAAAGTGATCCCAACTTCTCCATTGAAAAATTACATTTTTGTTTTCATCTAATTCCTGTATAACGGCACCAGCAACCATGGCAGTAGAATCACCACCTGAAATTACAGTATCCATATTTACCTGCTGGTAATCATAACTTAAAAGCAATGAATAACCACTGTCAAGCAGAACACATTCATGCACATCTGCCATATAACCATTTCCCATAAAAAGGCTGTCTACAATTGAATAGGAACTATCCATAATATAATATTTACCGGTGTTAAAGTAAGTTAGCACCCCGGAACTTTGCCGGACAAAATTAAGTGCCCTTTCTGTTAACATTTTCCTGTAAAAAACAGGAACACCGTAGTTATCCGTAATGATGAGATAATTTGGTCTTAGAGGGCTGGACGCTAAATAGGGCGCTAAAAAGATTTTTCCATCCGTTGGATTATTATTTAAATCGATTGAAATGGAAGGGAAATCGATCGGAAGTGAGTCCGGTTGCACTGTATAAGTTTTTGGATTGAAAACACCTTGAGCAAAATCATTTGATTGATTAGTTTCAACTTCCAAATCAGGATTTAGAAGATATTGATATTTCGCCGGATTAGATCTTATAATTTTGTTTAAATTCGCTTTCGATGTTTCGAATGAATATCGAAGATCCGGTACTTGTTTATTTCTTATAGTTTTTAAATTACCTTTAAGAACGACAGTTACAACTTCACCGGCAGCAAATTCAACATCAGGTTGAAAAAGAATTGTACTGTTGTTTTTCGCTAAAATAATTTTACCTGTATGCTTGCCACTTTTGTTTCCCGTTACCGCCAGTTTATCACCTATTCCATCAGTTACAAAAACGTCACCATATCTTATTATAATATTAGTTTCGATATTGTTTAATTTTGAGTTAGGAACAGGGGAGAGGTATTGAAATTTTTCAGTATTAATATTCTGAGCAAATGTGACACTAGTAAATAAATATATAAAAGAAAGAATCCCTAACAGTGAACTTTTACTAAAAAACATCATTATAAAAATCCAAGATTATTTTTTGAGTAATTATAATTTTAATTTAATAACCGGAATTGTGAATTAAAAACCAACATTCAAAAGGTATAGAGTAAAATTCTTGCTTATCGTTGTAGTCATTCTCTCTTTTTTAATGGAGATAGTAGAAAACTTCAGGTGGTAAATAAATTTCGATTGCCAAAACTGTTAAGGTCAAATTTTTGAAATTATACTGTTTCTATTAAATAGGACGGTTTTAATAATATGGATAAATATCAAGTTTATCAATCAATTTGACAGTTTTTAGTAAATCGAAGAGCCACCATAATCTTCTATAATTTCCCTCCAACCGGGAATGGCTACTATTTCAATTGGAGCACTTCAGAACCGGCAAGCAAAACCGCACCGATTCCGTGAATATCATTCAAAAGAGCAGGACGATTGTAGTAATCAACAAGGTTATTGCTTACAACTGTTCCGGTACAGACACTTTCTATTTGTCCGTCTGGATGAATCTTCGTTAAAATTCCCTCCCAACCTTTTTCGGCAATGGACGAATATCTTTTATCTATATAACCTTTGTTAACAGCACGGGCAATGGCATATGTGAACATCGCACTGCACGATGTTTCTAAATATGAGTCGCCTTTATCAAGTAATTGATGCCACAAACCCGAAGCACTTTGATATTTTGCAACTCCGAGAATGTGTCTTTGAAGAAAAGTGATTAATGAATCACGAAGTGGATAATTATCAGGCAATCGATCTAACAAATCAACCTGAGCTAACAATGCCCATCCGTTTGCTCTTCCCCAAAATGCAACCCCGGTATGGTTAACATCTGAATACCAATTGTGAAATATGAGTTCCTTATCATCATCGAAAAGATATTTATTAAAATTGATGACCTGTTTAGTAGCAAAATCAAAATATTTCTTATCACCTGTTAATTTCCCTACTCGGGAAAGAAATGAAATTCCCATGTAAAGATCGTCAGCCCAAAGCGTCCATTTATGCGGAAATGAGCGCACCAGAGTTTTATCTTCAAGTCGTGATTGTTTATTAAGAATGTGGTCAGCAGCTTTATCAATATATTCTTTGTAGCGTTCCTGTGGATCGAGTTTATAAACTTCGATTACACTTGCACCCATTGCACCGCAATCATCAAGTTCTTCCATAATAAAAAATTCGCCGAAAGGATAACTCCATTTTCCTTCATCTTTATAATTCTTCTCAAAGTATTTATAATTATCAAAAGCAAAAGCAATATTTTCTAAGGGATATTTTTTGTATGAAGGTTCGTTTAATACTTTGGCAAGCCTAAGCATTGCAATATTAATAATTCCGTTCCAGTAACGCCAATCATTATAACGACTTGCAAGCTTCGATTTAGAACTATCCGGTATTGCTTCTGTAGACTTGAAATGTTCCCCGGTTTTTGTATCAACAAATTCGGATGTTGCATCTTTTATTATCGCGTTTGCAATTGTTCTCAGGATTTTTGCATTACTTGTTTTGTCCTGAGCATTGTTAACTGATTGTAATGAACATATTAAAGTGAGAGACAAGATGATTAATGAAAATGAATGTTGAGTAAATCGTTCCATATGATTCGCTCCTTAAGAATTGAGATTATCTTAGTAAGATCATTTTCTTTTGCATATTGAACTGTTCTGTTCTTATTGTATATATATAGACTCCGGAACTAACGTTATTACCATTATCATCTTTGCCATCCCAAATAAGAGAATACCTCCCTGCATTTTTATATGTATCTTCCAGAGTGCAAATTCTCTGCCCGAGAAGATTATAAATATATAATTTTACATGTGCCGGAGTTTTTAAAGAATAACGAATTGTAGTAGATGGATTAAACGGGTTAGGATAATTTTGTTCCAGATCGAATTCCGTTAGAAGATTTGCAGAAGAGTTATTCACGGATACGTAAACATCATTGACTTTACCCGGGGTGCCCAGTTGTAACGATGCTTTCCAACTCTGAGGATCTGAATTATCAAGATCAGGATTAATCAGAGAAAGAGTATGCCCATTGCCATCAGGTTCAGTAATCCAGGGAGACTCATCATCATAATGAACAGAATCAACTAAAGATAAATTATTATCATAAAGTCTCAGCAATTCTCCATTACTATCGAAACCAAAATCAAAATTGCCGATGAAATTATTGCAATCAGGATAAATATTTGTAAATAAAGCAGAATCGCGACAAAGAACAAGATATCCATCAATGGGTAATGAAGTGCCTTCAGGAATGGTAAAACTATGTGAGTCGTCTTCGTCTTTGAATATCCAGCCTGAAAGATCAACAGAAGAATTGGAATTATTATAAAACTCGATCCAATCTCCTGAATCATAGTTACTTGAAGAATTATAATTAATTTCATTAATAACAACATTTTCTGTATTGCCCGTATCAGGTTCAAATGCAGCTGTTATATTCAAAATGTTTTGTGGTATATCTGAAATAACTCTTTCACCGGAAGAATATCCCTGCCAGTGTGAAAACTTATAACCTTTTAATGGAATGGCTGAAACAGTAATTGGAACACCGCTAAAGTAAAATCCTGACCAGGGGAACTTATTTACGATTAACGAGTTTACCTGAATTAAACCTTTGCTTGTATCCGCATTAACTGTAATAGAAGTAATTCCGTTAAGATTGAACTTATTTGTAAAGAAGGATTGCATATAAGGTATTCTGTTATCTGCAAATGTTGTGAGAGATTGAACTTCATTTAACCAACTGCTATATGATTGTGCCCACCTGCTTTTATGCCTTTGCATTTCCGGGGTAATCAGGTAAAGGATATAATTTATCTTATCATCAATATTTTCAGGCTTAAATATTGAATTTGAAAGATCGGCAAATCGATTAATAAATTCATATTTGAATTCATCATTATCCAAAAGCTTACGTAACAAAAGTGTTGCCCATGGTGGATTAGGCCAGTCAGGACCATTTAATTCAGTTGCAAATTCAAGAGTGTTATTTTGATAAGCGTTGTGATTATAGAGAGCGAAACCAAAATCAGTATCAAATAATATCCATCTCCATTTGGACCCTTCAGAAGTTTTCTGCCAGTATTTTATATTATTTCCGGGCCAGTCCGTATTATCAAAATAAATTTCACATAAAGAATAATTCATAAAATTATTAATGTCGATCTTCTGCTTAACATATTCATAATTCGAAGTGATGCCAAGATTATTGTTTTCTAAGAAGTTTACTAAAGCCAGATAGTTACTGTTGTCTCCTTGTACTATATCCGAGTTATCCTCAAGAATATTAATACTATCCGGATTTATATAATGATGTGAAGCGACAAAATGTTCGTTAATTTTTTCCCGAAGATTTTGAATACCCCAGTAAGCTCCATTGATGAAAACTACAGCTGGTCTGTATCCCTGTGCATCAATATTGATTTCTGAGGCGATATTACTCATCAAAGCATCACGCATATAACTATAATCCCAATCATTTCCTGAATTCCGAAGAACGATTGCTTCAAATTTGTTTATAGAAAGTTCCGGAAAAATTTTATAATCAATACTACCATCTCCATAAACAGAACGAGCATAAATTGCTATTGATTTTTGTTCATGTCCACGCGACCACGCGCCGACTATTTTTACTCCAGCATTTATCGAAAAACCTAAATCACCGGTTGGCTCATAAAACTCAATATGAACAGGCCTTTCCCAATCCTGCCAAAAGTTAGCCCCAAAATACGGATACTCCGTTTCAGCACTATCTCCTAAAACGTAAATACCAATATCATTATCCCATAAATTTTCAGGATTTGTTGAAAGAGAAATGACAGGTAAACTTATTTTTTCATTAATAAAGTAGGTATTTGTAATTGTTTTACTGGGAATAGAATTTTGCCCATAAACCTTAGCTCTTACAACTGTGGTAGAATTTATAGAAAGTGGAGTAGTATAATAAGAAGAATTACTATCGGGAACAGAACCGTCTAATGTAAAATATATATCAGTATTTGGATTGTTATCTCCCAGTTCTAAATAAATTTGAGATGAATAAAATCCTCCTGCCGGAGAGAATGATGGTGGATTTTCGACTAGGGCATAATGATCAGTTGCGTTTTCAAATCCGGGAGTTGGTTCATTAAAATAAAACCAATCATTTGCTCCATCTGGGAATCTGCCTTTTGAAATATTTGCAGGTATCGAATCAGTAAAGATTTTATCAATCTCATTTCCTTCTGCATTTGAAAATATCAGGTATTCACCATCCGAGTCTAATTTAAAATTTGTATGAAGATTAGGAATTTGCAGGTTTAAAATTTCCGGTGAACCATTTGCATTCTCCGGTGTACTTTTCATTCCCAGTGTCAAAAAGGGAATAGCTGTCATATCTGATGAAGCTATATCTGAATTGTGAATTTCAATAGCAAGAACATTTTCGCCGGGAGTAAGTATTGAATCCAGATCATTGATGATATATTCTTCAGGGATTCCACCATTGTACATTGTCGCTTCACGATAACCGGTAGAAGTTTCATCGTAAGTCGGTGCTACACCTGCTGTTCCAATGTTTGCGCGGGCAATTTCTTTTCCATTTAAATACGCTACAAAGGCATCGTCATAATCTATATGAAGCAGCGCCATATTAATATTTTCAAGATCATCTAATGAAAAAGTTTTTCTTATATAAAGCGAAACAGTTTGTTCAACTATTGTTGCATCATCTGAATCTCCATAACCAAATCCACTGGGACCTTCAGACCAGGATGAGGCATCAAAATCGATTGAGTTCCAGTTAGCGGGAGGTGGACCGGATAATCCGTTGAAGTAATTCCAGCTATCACCCCAATTAATAATTGTCTCCCAATGTCTTATCACCTGACTATTATCGTTTCCTGAGGCTAGTACAATTAAAAAAGAATCGGGTTCAATTGTTACATCAGGAAAACGCCATTTATATATGTTTGATGTGTCATCGGATAAATAGTATCCATTTAAATTCAATATTGAATCACTGGAGTTATAAATCTCAATCCAGTCATAATATTCTCCATCTATATCCGGGAAAACAGTGTTATTAGAAGACATAAATTCGTTTATCACAACTGATTGAGAAAAAAGGAATGTGTTAAATAGAAAAGTAAGACAGAATAGTTTTATATAAGAGAGTTTCATTTTAGAATTTGAGTATTTTGCAATAGTTCAAGCCTCATCAATTATACCATAATTATGTTAAAAATCATAACTAAAAACTCTTATTTTAATCCAATTATTGATTATTTTTATAAACTAATTTCTTTGTTATTAGAGTTCGTGTCTTAAAAAGAAGCAGCTTTAATCTCTTTGTTTCTAAATCAGTTTTCCTCACCATTTAACAAATTAAAAAGAGAATCATTTCAAGGAAAACAATAAAATTGCTTAGCGTATCAACAACATTTTTTTAACTGCATGGAAATTATCTCCTGCTTGCAGAGAATAGAAATAAACTCCTGTGGCAAGATTGTTAGCATTAAAATAAACCGAATACCAATTAGCTTCCTGGTAATTATTTACAAGTGTTTTAATTTCTTGTCCTAAGGTATTGTAAATCTTAAGTGTAACATGATTTCCTTCCGGAATTGCATAAGAAATTCGTGTCCTTGGATTAAAAGGATTCGGGTAATTCTGTGATAGTATAAAATTGTCCGGTATTGTTTTATTATTTTCTTCAACTAAAGTCGCTACTTCATCATCTTTACCGGGTGAACCGTGTATGTTTGTTGATGAACGCCAGTTTTCCGGATCATTTTCATCGCCGGTTGGATTAAAATCTTTCGTTACAAGTGAAAACCCCAAACCATCAGCTGATTTCGGCCAGGGTGCTTTGTCATTATACCGAACTGAAATGACTGTGTCCTGCAGTATATTTGTCAAAACAATTCGTTCACCTGAATTATCAAGTGAACCCTGGTATTCACCAAAAGGGATAAAATTATACCGCATAGTGAAATAATATTGATTCGATGCAAGCACAATAAATCTATTAGTATCTATAATACTTCCCTGAGGAAATGAAAAAGAAATCCCTTCGATAAATTGAACACCGGTTAAATCGATTGGAGAAGAGCCGATGTTCTTTAATTCAATAAATTCGAAATTGTCACCGTCGATTGTATCTTGCGCTAAAGGATTATAATGTATTTCTGTTATCTTCAGGTTATTCAGGTCAGATGATAAAACGAATATTTTTTCATTTAATGCACTCCATGTATTTTCCTGTTTAATTCTTGCTTTAATTTGGATACTGTGTGTTATTTCAATCGGTTCATAATATACCAGAGCATTGGGAGATACTGTTCCATTAATTAATGGATCTGTGTAATCAGTTGTATAATAAATTGTTCCTGAAGTGGAAGACATTGATAGTACATCACCCGAATCAACATAGTTATCAATTTTTGGTTGCCCATTAATTAAAAATTGGGGTGCGTCTATATCTGGAAATAAACCAGCTTCTCTTAATTGTTTAATAAACTCGTTAGTTCTATCTGGAAAATAATCCCGGATAAGAAAAGCTTGTTCAGTCAACCAGTGTTGTTTTGTATAAAGATCGAATGGTCCGCTTTCATAATATTGGTGAACATCCCTTCTGTAATCTCCCCACCTTGCTGATTCAGCAATAATCGCAAGATCAATTTCGTTTGCTCGCTTCATCCATCTTTTTATTGATGCTTCAGGGGTTAAGACTCCGCCATTATAACAGTGTAACTGAACACGATCGGCAAACAACCGGCGGAAATCTTCATTTTCACGTAATTTTTGGAATAACCCGCTTGGACGATTATCATTATTTAAATTCAAAATATTAGATGAAACATTCTCCAGGATATGCTCTGCATCCCAGCTGAAAAATTTAAATCCTTTACCGGGATTGTTCCTGTTTCTGACCGCTATCCAGTTATGATGATCCCAATCCCAGTTGGTTCCGTAAAAGTTTATTATCATATAATCAATAAAGTTAACGACATCCAAATATGCTTCATAATCTGGATTGTAGGAGCCATCAGGATTTTTACCCTGAATAAATTGATAATTAGTATTGTCGGCTAAACCATTTGCTGCAATATTCATCATTTCGTTCCATGCGTTAGTATTCCCGTCTACAACTTCAACATAATCTTTAATAACGTCGTAATCTTCTTCATTGCCTCCAAAATAAGTTTCGGCAAAATCTTTATCTATTCTCTCGGTAGGATTATATACTCCCCAGTATATTCCATTTATATAGAGGTTGACGAAAATCCCATGCCCGGAAGGATATCCCATTTCAAACTGGGTGTCTTTGGCCCATAAATCACGAATGAGTTGAGCATGATTTCTTTCACCTGAACTCATGTGAAGCCAGGTATTTCCGTAAGTTGCACGTAGAACAAGTGAATTAAATGAAGACGGATTTTCATCACCAAAGAGAGGGTAATTTAATTTTGATGCTCCGTATTCACTTCTGAAGACAATCCGAAATGAATGTTTAGGAGTTTTTTCTGATCGTCTGCTATGCCCACCATGAATTCTTAAACCACAATCTATCTGAAATTCTTCTGAACCATCAGCATTAAAATATTCTACCGAAGCGGGACGTTCCCAGCCATTTCCAATTTCATAACCTCCATCATTTGCAGGGGCGCCGGTATAAATATAAATACCACCGGAATCCGGATCTGAACTATGAGAGAATAAATTATTTTTATCAGTGACAATTGAAATAATTGGTAATGAAAGCAGAGCATCTTTTATTTGATTAAAATATAATGTACTCTGGGTTACGTCAGGATCCATTTCGTAATCGGCAATAGATGTACCTGCTATTGCTGTGTAATTTCCCCACTCAGAAGGATAACCTGGAGGATTATTGGACTGGATTATAATATCACCCAGGAATAGAAAACTTTCAGTCGCAATCTTGCTAGAATTATTTCCCTCGACTGTAACTGCTCTTACGATGGTTGTTTTATCAATTAAAATTGAAATTGTGTATTCTGAACCATTATTTATATTCGGTTCACTACCGTCAGTTGTATAGAAAATTTTGATGTTATTCATTCCATAAATCGAGTTATCAACATTCATTTCTAAACTAAAAGGAGTATTATAAAATCCTCCCGAATGATTAAATATAGGTTTTGGTAAAATGTCTCCTTCATTAATTTGATTCTCTGCACCTGGTGTTGGTGTTGTGAACGACAAATAATATCCATCAATATATCCATAAGAAACATCGGTTTGCTGTTCAGGATAAGGATTAAATTCGGAAACCGGGTTTCCTTCCGGATCAGACAAAGCGAGATATTCACCTTCTGCAGCTAATTTAAAGTTTGTGTGTAATTCTGTCTGTGGATTAGTATGATTTTTCCCTGATGCAAACACGATTAAATATTCATTAGAATTAATTACGATAGAAGGGAAAATCCATTTTAAAGTATCACTTATATCATCTGTTAATGACCAACCCGATAAATTCACATTATTAGATGTGGGATTATAAATTTCTATCCAGTCGGAAAAATCACCATCTTTATCAGTTAGAACTGTAGAGTTGGAAGCCATAAACTCGTTTATCAAAACGGACTGAGGAAGAATATTAATACTGAAAAGAGATATTAATAAGAATAATTTAATTGGATTTGTAAACAGTAATTTTATCGCCGGCAGTTTTGAAATTCTGCTCATAATCTTCGGTATATTTTCAACTTCCCTGTTTAATAATTGCATGCTTTTTCAAAAATACTAAAAAATTATGCATCTCGAATGCCAGAAATAAATACTTTAGATTTTAGTGGATTTACTTCTTAAATTGAAACTATTATGTACAAAAATAAAGAAAATATATCACAATGATTCGTAAACTAATTTTTGCATCTGTTTTTTATACAACGTTATTCTGTAGTTATGCACAAACCATTGCAACTTTTAAAGTAGAATTTCAAAAGGGAATAAATAAGTTCGATGTTCCCGTTAGCATCAATCTTGATGAAGTAACATTTCTTCCTGATACAGCTATTAATTTGTTCAAAGTTCAAGATAATTATAAGTCTCCCATTCCATTTCAAATCGAAAATGGAGAACATAGAACTCTAAACTGGATTATTAAAAAGGGAAGGAATCAACTAGCCAAATATGTTTTCGAACTGGTAAAAGGTTTCCCTGAAAAATCGGAAGAAATAAAAGCCATAAAGAACAATGGAAAATTGATAATTCATTCGAATAATAAAAATTTATTGTGTTATAACTTTAAAACTGTGTATCCGCCTGAAGGAATAGATACTGCATATAAAAGAAGCGGGTTTATTCACCCACTCTGGTCTCCACACAGCCAGGTTTTAACTCGTATTCAACCACCCGATCATTATCATCATTATGGTATCTGGAATCCATGGACACATGTTTTGTTTGAAGGTGATACGGTTGACTTCTGGAATCTTGGAGATAAAGAGGGTACAGTTCGTTTTTCGAGTTTTATTTCCATTACGAATGGACCTGTTTTTGCCGAATATGAAGCGCTTCATAAACATTTTGTTTTTAAAAAAGACGAAATCGAAAAAGTTGCTCTAAATGAATTGCAATCTGTCAGAATATACAAACCTGA
>Ga0307442_1001328_pt1 | contig 12265 bp, 13 predicted proteins | sample SalMarWE160430MG_FD_202143 | JGI IMG/M metagenome (GOLD analysis project Ga0307442, IMG submission 202143) | Salt marsh sediment microbial communities from the Plum Island Ecosystem LTER, Massachusetts, United States - WE1604-30 | ecosystem: Environmental > Aquatic > Marine > Intertidal zone >... | reverse complement strand
CTTTAATACAACATACTAGAAACACCTAAAATTGCATTAAAAGAGAGAGGGGAGAGTATCATTTCTGTTATCAGAGTATTCTATCCTCTAGGAAAAATCAGAGTGGGGTGAAAAAATTGAGGAAGAAAAATTGCAATAGCACAAAAGTTAAGGTAACCTGTTTAACTTCTCTGCTTGTTTCAGTATTAATTTTATCTGCGTTGGCTGGAGTACAGTTTATTGAGGAAGTGGCTGCTCTTGAATACACTGAGTATACTGGCACATTGGATGATGCGGATTTTGTGCTTCGCATGCCTGACCCATGGAATGGAATGCTGGTGATTATCTGCCGAGGATACACCAGTACAGCCGTAAATCCGGTAATTTGGTTGAGTTTCGGCAGTTCTATGCTGAACGAAGGATTTGCAATTGCAGCATCTGACTTTGGAGCAGTTGGTCAATGCGTTTCGAAGGGAGTGGACAGCGCCTACAATTTAACCATGTATATTATCGACAACTATAATGTCACGGGAAAAGTTTTCCTCTATGGAATATCGATGGGTGGAGCCATAGCCTTGTTGCTCGGAGAGAAATACCCTGACGTCTACAGTGGCGTTCTCGACCTAGCTGGTCCAAAGGACTATAAAGAACATTACGCTCATAAGGATAGTTGGGCTAATCTGAGCGAGGTTGAGCTTGAAGCAGAATTAACTGCGTTGGGTGCGGGTGTACCGCCCTATATGTATTCATCACTGGAATCATTCCAAGATTCCTTGGTGACTGGTGAAATTGAACTTGAGCTCGAAACAGGCGGTACTCCTGCGACCCACTCACAAGCATACGAAGACATTTCCCCGGCGTACCACGCAAACATAACGATACCTGTGATAACTATTCATGGAACAAGCGACGCAGAGGTGCTTTTTGACCAGTCTATTATGTATCAAGCTGCGGTTGCCAATGCGGGGCGCTCGAACCTATATCGCCTGTACAATGTAACGGGCGGCGAACATATGCATTCTAGCGTAATGGCTGAAGTACCTGCACGCTTTGATGAACTCGTAGCATGGTCAGATGTAATTCCAGAGGGCTCAACCATCGGCGTAATGTTGCTGCTCTCAACTGTTGCAGCCATAGTCGGCATACGCATTCTGCAGAAGCGACCAAAACGGAAAAGATGGTGACTAAAGAAACCACAGAAAACGCAAATAACCATCCCTCTTTTTTTCTTAAACATAAGTCTGGATGGTTACAGTATCCTCCAGAATTTCGGGGGCGCCTCAGCTTTTAGGCGTTTGTTAGTTGTGTGGTGAAATCCACGAGATTTTGATTATGTTGCGTTTCTCCAGCCGCCTCATCGCCTCGAGGAACTCGCTCTTCTGTTTTCCGCTCAACTCGAAATCCTGCATCATATCCTTCACCGGAGTTTGAGCAGACCCGCACCTTTGAAGCCGACGCTGCAAGTAATTTACGACACGCCGCTCGATCTTTCCGCACTTCCAAGTTGTGTTTCTGAGGAGAGTGGCAATGGACATAAGCATCTTCTGGGCTTCTAGCCCTCTTCGCCTAACCAGAGTCTTTCACCCCAACACTATTTTACATATCGATTACGTGCCTATAATTATTTGTTGCTGTTTTTCTACCCAAAAATTTATATATTCCACTTAACACGCAGCTGCCCCAAAAAGGCTAGCGGCTTTAAACCGTTCACCGACTGAACGAAAGAGGCTGAACTACGGCTACTCTAGTTTTCCATGTTTTGCTTCAAAATTGGCGTTACAGCCTATTTTGCCTTTTTCATCGTTTACGCATTTGATTCCTTCCTGAAAAGTGACGCCTGTCAATCGCCTAAATGCTTTGCCGAAATCGTCATATCGGTCATCAAACCAGCACAGAACGTATCTGTCAGCTTTTCCTTCTTCGCTAGATATGCAGTCAATGTCTCCCATGAGAGGAAAGAAATCCTGAAGGGTACACCCAAGTTTGTTGCCCCCATCGTTTCTCGATACGGTAAGTCTCCGTGCTTTAACCACCAGAAACGCTTCTCTCTCAGGCTTTCCAAACCTCTCCCGGTAAAAGGTGATTACTGGCTTCTCCCAAACAGACTCCAAAATCTATCACACCCCCACTTAAATAAGGGTGCCAAAAACTTAAGAGTTGTCCCTATTTCCATGGCGGAGCATGATTTGTGGCTTCAAGCAAGTTTTTCAGCTTTCTTTGTAGGGTATGAGACAGAGAAACTTCACAGGTTTTTCGCTGCTGTTTTTCAGCTGATGCTTCTCGTTTGGAGGAATGAAGATGGCGTCTCCGGCTTTGAACTTCTTTTCTTCTTTTCCGCAGACAGCAAGCCCCTCTCCTTCCAGTATGAAGACCTCGTGTTCCCAGCTGTGAGTGTGGAGGGGGCTGTTTCCTCCTGCTTCCATCTCGAATAGTCTCATGGCAAAGTTTTTGGCTCCAGTCTCCTTGGTTATGAGCCATCTGACTTTCAGTTTTCTGCTTCCGCCTTCAGCGTCTTTTGCTTCGACGTCGGTGTAATGGAAGATTTTCATCTTGTGTTACCTCTCTGAATTTAGTGTCCAATCGGGGATATTAGTTGTGTGTCTGGCATGTGAGTTTTTGTGTTGGGGACGTATACCGCAAGATTTATTAGTAAATTTTTACTATGTTTTGGTAAACATATACCGAGGGATAAAATACGGGGCTACTCTCAACCCACGAATCAATCGTGTGGAAAAAATTTCACAGCGGAAAACCCACCAGCGACATCGCAGACGAAAGCGAGGAAGAGTGGACCCCATCTTACGTGTCGCGGGTTCTCAACAGAACAAGAAAAAAGATTGCAAAAGCACTTGAGGAACACGCAAAAAGTCACCGCCTCGACATTGAAACCCTCTTAGACTACAAGGGACTGCTGATCGGATTTGACTATCAGGCGAACGCCCAGGTGTACATCATGTTCACGGAGAAACTTGGAATCATAGTTTGGTACAAGCACGACTCCTACGCAGGTAAACTGTGTCCTGATTGCCCAAAGGAATCCGAGTGCAGAGAAATTTTGGACACCATCCTAGAAGAGTACAGCATCACCCTGAGGCCAGATGAGGAGGAGCTTCTCATGACTCAGCAATCGATTGCAATTCTCAACAAGCTCGCGGCAAAACAGGTTCCCCGGTATAAAAGAAAAAAGGAAGAAGGTGATTAAGTTTGGAAAAGGACGTTAGAGAAAAGGTCATCAAGCCTCCGATTAAGAGAGTGACTAGCGGAAAAATCTTCAAGCCGTCAAAGGCGTTTCTGCACAAGAACTTGCTTCAGCCCGTAGTTTTGGCGGTCACTATTTGGCTGATTGTTGTCATCTGTTTCGTAGGCGGATCGTTTATAGGTGCTGCAGTGGAGCCGGAAGAGATTACAAGCGCCACTCAACACATCACCACCTGGATTGTTCCAGTTAGCTTCTGGACAACAGTCGTCAATCTGGTTTGGTTGATACCCCTCTTGATTTACATTCCTTTCGAATTCAGGAGCATCGAGTACTCGGTGAAGGCGGAGACCGGAGAAACAATGCCTGAAATCTACGTGAAACGAGGCGTCGCCACCGTCACCCGCAAGCATGTGCCCTTCAGAACCATCACGAACATATCCAGCAAGGCAGGCGTTTTTGATCGGCTGTTCAACATTGGCTCAGTTCACATCGAAACCGCAGGCTACTCTGGCAGCCATCAGGCAGGACCCGAAGTCAAGCTTGAAGGCATCGTATTCTATGAGGAAGTTCGAGACTTCATCCTGAATGAGCTGAGAAAATTCAAGGCACCCTACGTAACTGGAACCGAAGTGGTCCCCCGAACCGAAGAGTCTATACCAAGAACGGAGGGCTTGGACGACGAGATACTGATTACCCTACGGGAGATACGCGACATACTGAAGAACCAAAAGACGCAAAAATGACAACATATACAGGAAAACATGATTTCCCGTCTTTGGTGGAGACAACAGCCGCAAACCCATTTTTAGTTTTAATTTTTGTCGTAGGGTAAACCTTTTTATATGGGGGATGCTTGTTGGGTTGTATCGTCACATTAACTCATGCTTACCTCGAGAGGCTTTTTTGAAGACTTTTGAAGACCGCGTGCAAAAATTTTGTGACAGGAGGAATAAACACATGCAAATAGAAAACTTCGAAGACTTGCCTTTAACTCCAGAAGTAATGAAAGGGATAGAGGAGCTTGGATTCACTAATCTTTTTCCAATTCAGGCTCAAGCAATGATCCCCTTACTGGAAGGAAAAGATGTAATTGGGCAAGCACAAACAGGAACGGGCAAAACCGCAGCCTTCGGAATTCCGATGGTTGAACGCGTAAACCCGAACATAAAAAAAGTACAAGGCTTAGTTCTGGCGCCAACACGCGAACTTGCAATACAGGTTGCGGAGCGCATAAGCCAATTCAGCAGATACTCAAGTTTGAAGGTTCTGCCAGTTTACGGTGGAGAATCCATCAACAAGCAAATTCGTGCACTGGAAAGAGGTGTACACATTGTTGTTGGTACGCCAGGCAGACTGATAGACCATCTGAAAAGAGGAACATTGAATCTGTCGTTAACAAAGAATGTGGTTCTTGACGAAGCTGACAGAATGCTGGACATGGGATTCGTAGACGACATAAACTACATACTCTCAAGAGTGCCCGAGGACAGGCAGTTAAGCCTATTCTCGGCGACAATAGACCAATCAGTGATGAACGTGTGCCACAGATACATGAAGAACCCTGAAAAAATACTGGTAAGCAAAGACGAGATAGCACTCACACAAATGAACCAGTACTACATGGTGGTAAATTCAAGAGACAAAATTGACTATTTACTGGACATACTGAAACGTAACAACATGGGAAAAGCAATCATATTCTGTAACACCCGCAGAGGAACAGACTGGCTGGCACACAAACTAAACAGATACGGATACGATGCTAGATCGCTACATGGCGGTTTCACACAGTCACAAAGAGACCACGTCACCAACGCTTTCAGAAACGGAAAACTAAAACTGCTTATCGCAACCGACGTTGCCGCAAGAGGTCTGGACATCCAAGGGATAACCCACATAATAAACTATGATGTGCCATTAGATGCGCTAGTATATTTCCATAGAATCGGAAGAACCGCCAGAATGGGAAACGACGGAACAGCCATAACCCTTGTAGGCTACGGAGAAATCCCGGACCTGAACAAAATAAAAACCTTGACTAAAACCAACATAGAAGAACTGCAAGCAACGAATCTACAGTACTGCTAGAAATCTTTAAGGTACAAGATGCGCTGAATAAGCGTATCAACCCACATTTTTGTTAAAAACAGGTTTGAATTCTTTTAGGCGAAGCCAGATGTTTTAATTACACGTTTTTTGAACCCAAAAAAGCGTTTTATCTATAAGAAACAGCAGTAACCGTTAAGTAACGTTATTCCATAAAACTGAACTTGGAAGGAAGTTTTGATGGATTTTTTGGCACTGGCGCCTGATCTGGTGAAGATGACTGTTGCATTGTTTATTGTAGTTAATCCTCTTGGGAATGTTCCAATTTTTGTTGGTCTAACAAAGGACATGGATAAGTCGCAAAGAAAAAAAACTTACCAGTTGGCTACAATCACAGGTTTAATACTTTTAACAGTTTTCTCTTTGGTTGGACAAAACATCCTTGTCCTGTTTGGAATATCCTTGAGTAGTTTCATGATTGCTGGCGGCATTTTGCTTCTGGTAGTGGCTGTTAGACTTCTAATTATTGGAGGTTGGAGCGAACAACCAACCGCATCCGAATCAGTAGGCGCTGTTCCTATAGGTTGCCCCCTTCTTGTAGGCCCCGGAGCAATAACAACATCAATTTTGAACATTCAATCCTATGGAATATTGGCTACATTACTTTCGGTGTTGCTGACATTCATTATTGTATGGCTAATTCTCCGATTTATCGACCCAATATACCGCGTCTTAGGCAAGAACGGCTCACTAGTAATTACCCGAGTTATGGCACTGCTGATAGCATCAATTGCCGTGCAGTACATGCTAGAAGGAATAAAAAGCGGTCTTCTATAAGAGCAAACAGCCAGGATACGCGCACGGTCTTGGGTGCCAAAAGATGAACTTTCGTTATTTATGAGAAGCTAGTAACCGTTAAATAACGCTTCTCTACACAACAGAACTGGCTCTCCACTGTTCAACCTGCCAAAAGAGTAACTGAAACGGTGAAAAAAATATGAAGATAGCTGTGTTGGTTTACGAGTATCCTCCCAAAATTGTTGGCGGCTTAGGAACCTATGCTGCAGAGATAACGCGGAAGTTCGTTCTGCTTGGTCACGACGTTACCGTCTTCACCATGAATGATGATGAGGGAAGTCTGCCTACAAGAGAGCTTCTGCGCGGCATAGAGATTCATCGTCCAGTCCACATCGATGTGTCTGACTCCCTGCCGGATGTGATTGCGGAAGACATTAAGAAGTGGGGCAGGGGGATTCAGTTTTTCTCAAAAATTCTCATGTACAATTATCTAAGCGCCTCAAAGATGGTAAACGAACTTGTTAGATCCGAGGACTTCAAATTTGATCTGGTTGTAGCCCATGACTGGCTCTCAATTATCGCTGGCATATCCATAAAAAAAGAGTTAGGGATACCCTTGGTATTTCATGTGCACTCCAACGAGAGGGGACGGACATTAGGCAACGGCTCAGGCGTGGTCAGCAACATAGAGAACCGAGGGGGACAGATGGCTGACATGGTCATAACGGTTTCTTACGCGATGCAGGATGAGCTGATACAGGCGGGCTTTCCTGCAGAAAAAATCCGAGTTTGCTACAATGGCGTGGACCCAAAGAAGTATAGTCCTGACCAAGTAAGTCAAAAAAGAATCGATGCTGTTAGACAGCGATACGGACTTGACAATGAGGACATAATGATACTCTTCGTTGGGAGACTCGTGTGGATCAAGGGGGTAGACAAGCTCATCAGAGCCATGCCCAATGTCTTACAGAATGTTCCCAACGCAAAACTGGTGATTGTTGGTCTCGGCGACATGCGAGACTATCTGGAGGGACTCGTCCGTAACCTACACCTTGAAGACATTGTTAAATTCCGTTTCGAATTCATACCCGAGGAAGAGCGAATCGCCCACTACGCAGCGTGTGATGTTGCAGCTTACCCAAGCCTCTATGAGCCCTTCGGAATCGTCACCCTAGAGGCTATGAGCATGGAGAAACCCGTGGTTGTTGGAGCAGCAGGCACCAGCGGAATGAGAGAAATCGTCAGCATCACTGGCTCAGATAAATGCGGCTTCCACATCAACCCAAACGACCCAGCGGACATCGCTTGGGGAATCGTCAGCGCCATCAAAGATCCGGAGAAAAGGGTTCAATTGGGACGCAACGGCAGAAAACGGGTTCTGGAACTCTTTACTTGGGACGCAGCTGCAAAGTCAACCGTTCAACTTTATTCTGAGCTCTTAGAAACAAAAAAAGCGCAGGATTCTTCTGCCTAAACAGGTTCGTTAGCTGGAAGAAAGAATGGCAAGTAATGAAGTTCGAAAAGATTATTTGCTGAACCGATGGGTTGTCATCGCCAAGGAACGCAAAAAGAGACCCACCGATTTTGTTAAAAAGGCGGTTGAAAAGGAGGAGGGGGTTTGTCCGCTATGCCCAGGCAACGAGCATATGACTCCTCCAGCGGTGCTAGTGTATCTTTCTTCTAATGGGGAGATCAGAAAGGAAAGTGATCAGAACGGTTTCCGCCATAAAGACTGGCTGGTGAGGGTTATACCAAACTTGTACCCTGCATTCACTCCGCCAGACGAAAAACCTGTGATGGTCAAAGAAAGTTCTGTTCTCGCAAGAGCCGTAGGTCATCACGAAGTCATCATAGAATCTCCATTTCACAATGAACACCCCGGAGCAGCACGAGTTTCCCAGCTGGTTCATGTGATAAACGCGTATCTGGATCGCCTAACAGACCTTTCTGGAAAATCCTACGTGAAGCATGTAACCATTTTCAGGAACCATGGACGCGAAGCAGGAGCATCCCTCTCGCACGCTCACACCCAGCTGATTACAACTCCCTTTATTCCCAGAATTCTGGAAGATGAATTGGAGGCAAGCAAAAGTTTCTGGACAAAAAACCATGCGTGCCTGCTTTGTAACGTTTTAGCCAAAGAACGGGAGAGTCCACGTTTCATTTGGGAGAACAACAGTTTCGTGGTTTTTGCCCCTTGGGCAAGCGTTAACCCCTTAGAGTTTTGGGTTCTGCCTAAGCGTCACCAGTCAAACATGCTGGCTATGTCTGGGGGCGAGGCTGAAGATTTGGCTGAAACCATGCGGGTTTGTTTGGGTGGATTACGGTCTTTGCTAAATGACCCGCCATACAATTTCGGTTTCCACACGCTGCTAAAGAAAGATGCAAGGGAGTGTTACCATTGGCATCTGGAAGTTTACCCGCGGTTGGCGGTATGGGCTGGGTTCGAAAAGAGCACGGGGATGTTCATTAATACAATTTCGCCTGAGGACGCTGCCGCGGAACTTAGGGAAGCTGTTAAAGCAGAGAAGAAGGGTTTGCAGTAACCGTTAGGATGTTAGCTGTATAGGCTCAGCACTTTTCTGATGCCGTCGACTGTAAGATGGTATTTTTCGGTTTCGTCTGAGCGAAATGAATGCGCGTAGCCCAGTTCAATCAGTTTTTTTAGGTGAGTCTGCAGTTCCGGAGCCTCCATTCTGGTCCACTCTGAAATCTGTTTGATAGTCAACGATTTGGATGATTCAGTTGCACCTATGTTGTGGAGCATAATCAGAAGGCGCAGTTGATTGGGCTGCTCATCAGGTTGTGAACGGAAAGAATTATTCTCGCCCAAAATTATTCCACCACCTTTCTGTAAACTTCCACAGTCTTCATAGCAACCGCTTCCCAACTATAAGCGTTGTGGAGCTTTTCTTTTGCGTTTTCAGTCAACCATTTAGCATGATCTGGATCAGACAAAACTCTGTCAATCCCCCATGCGATAGATGCGGGATTCTTCGGGTACACGAAAAGTCCTGTGCGGTCATGTTCTATCACCTCAGCTAATCCGCCCACTTTGCTGGCTACCACAGGAACGCCAGTAGCCATTCCCTCTAGGGCAACTATGCCGAAAGGCTCGTAGACTGAAGGAACCACCAAGACGTCTGCGCTGGTCATGAGGTTGATAACTTCTTGATCAGACGCAAAACCTGTAAACTGGATCTTTCTGTTCTGTCCGCTGGCTTGGGCTTCAGCTTCTAGAATGTCCCTTGACCAGCCTTCTCCGACAATAACGAATTTTGCTTCTGGGTAACGTTTGGCTATGCTGGGTATTGCTCGGATGAAGTATTCTATCCCCTTTTGGGGAACTAGGCGTCCCACGCAGAGAATCAGTTTTTCGCCGTAGCCCACTCCGTAGCGCTGTCTAACTGCTCCGCGGTCAACAGAAATTTGGTATTTTGTTGTGTCTATTGCGTTCGGAATCACGTCAACCTTTTCCCATGGCAGATTAAAGTGGTCGCAGATTTCGTTTTTCATGGATTGGCTGCACACGATGACTCTGTCCGCTTCGTACATTGCCCACCATTCTATCCCGTTTATGGAAAATGAGTCAGGGCTGTGGAGACCCTGTGCTCTTCCAACCTCGGTGCTGTGCACTGTCAGAACCATCGGTTTTTTCATGTAATGCTTGAATGAGATGCCTGAGAAAGCAGCTAGCCAGTCATGAACATGCATAACATCAAAGTCAACGGAGTTAGTTACATCCGCCATTCTCTTTGTTAGAAAGTGGTTGAACATGAGAACCCATGTGAGAAAGTTGGGGTGCCCCAGCTCTGTTGAGGCTCGGTATACTTTGACTCCGTCCATTTCTTCGTAGTTTGGTGAGCCGGGAAAGTCCAGCGTGAAAAGGTGAACCTCGTGGTTTTGCTGAACTAGGGCTTTGGCTAAGCCTTCGCAGTGGCGGGCTATTCCACCCACCACTCTTGGCGGGAACTCCCAAGTTAGTGTGCCCACTTTCATCTTTTTGCTCACCAGCCTTATGTTATGGTAAATTGAATTAATATGTTATTAAGTTGATTCTATGAATTGAAAGCCAATATTTAGTTTATTGAATCTGTAATATGACCACAGGATATAAGTTTCTTTGTACGTCACAAACCTAAAGAAGGTCTATGAAGTTAATGCGCGTACAGGGATATGGGGATTCGTTGACTCCTGTTCCGTCTGCAAAACAGTAGAGTCGAAAGCTGGCAGATTTATATTTAGTTAAGAAGATAGATAAACTAACTTTCAGAGGAGGATGCATTTTGTCTGAAGAGGAAGAGGAGTTTGATGTAATTATTGTGGGTGGCGGTCCTGCAGGACTCAATGCAGCGATCATGTGTGACACGAGGCATCTGAAGGTTCTTCTCTTGGAAAAGGACAAACTGGGCGGTCTTCTTGCAAGCTTGTATCCCACAAAGACGATTCCGAACTACCCGGGTTTTCCGGAGATAACTGCCATAGAGTTAGTGAGGAATTGGTTGGCAAATTTGAGGTTCAGCGGCGTTACCGTGAAGAAAGAAACGGCTCTCAGCATGACTAATGATCGGGTGTTGACCACAAACCGGAAAACGTACCGAACGAAAGTTGTGGTCATTGCCACGGGGGCTAAACCTCGGCGGCTGGGTTTGCCGAATGAGGAAAGGTTCAGCATAGACGACAAGGGTGTATATTATTTTCCGTCTCATAAGGAAGCGTTTTTGGGTAAACGCGTTGTGGTGGCGGGTGGGGGAGACACAGCTATTGACGCCACACTTGAGATGCTGAATTTGGCTAAAGAGATAACATTGGTTCATAGAAAAGAGGGGTTCCGCGCCTTTGAAATGAACGTGGACACGGTGAAGAGAAGCGGGTTGGTCGATTTTGTTATGAGGGGCGAGGTGAAGGCGATAGAGGGAAAAGACAGGGTTGAGGGCGTTGTTATTCAACAGCAGCAGAAAGTGTTCAGAAAAGATGCTGACGCAGTTATAATTTCGATAGGTCTTGTGCCTGAGGACTCGTTTTTCAAGAACCTCGAAATAAAAACTGATAGAGGCGGTTTCATTCTGACAGACCGCGCCCAGAGAACCAGTGTTGAAGGCGTGTTTGCGATAGGCGATGTTGTTCAGGGAGGGCTCAGGTTAATCACGGTTGCGGCAGCGCATGGAGCCATAGCCAGCCACTACATATATTCGTATGTGAAACGCCCATACTGGACAAGAGAGAAATGGCCTCAGATATAGTCGAGCACTCCAACAGTTGTTTATTTCCCAAGGATGATAACCAGAGGAATGCTGATGTTTATTAGGCAGTATCGAATTTGGGTTTCTAAACTTGCGATGGGTGCCCCTCAGTGAAGGTGTTGTTTGTCTGCACAGGGAATGCTTGCCGAAGTCCGTTAGCGGATGCGCTGCTGAAGAAGCTTAGGCCAGACGTTGATGTTGATTCTGCCGGAACCTACGCTTACTATAAGGTTGTGGACTCGACGAGACGGTATGCTGAGCAGGAAGGAGCCGGCGGATTCTTAAAGACTGTTCCTGACGGGTTGGAATCGAAGAATCTCTGCGTTTACGATCTGATAGTAGCCATGGAAAGGCGGCATGAACAGGCTATTCTTGATCGGGCACCAGACTGCGCCGACAAAATTGTGGTGTGGCACATCAAAGACCCATACCAGCTATCCGACAAGCAAGCCTCACACGAGTTTGACAAAATAAAAAGCAAAGTCGCACACCTAGCAAAAACACTATAAACTGTACTTCAGTGAAAAAGCACGCGTTTTTGAGAGCTAAAATTTTTGAACCGAAGCCGAAAGCTCGGGCAATCCACGTTTTATATCTTTTTCGGTTATATGTAACCAGATGGAAGTTGCCTTTTTAGTGGCTTTCAGAACTTGTTATCTTGTTCCTTTTGATGACACGAACGGTCATTTTGCATGGAGGAAAAGCAGAAAATGGGAAAGTCGCACGCGGATTCTATCAGGGACAGGGTTAATCCTGTAAGACAACTAATTAATTCAAACAAAATCGTTTTGAAAAAGGTTGTACACAACTTTTCTTTTCCAGAACATTGGGTTACAAGGTTCCTTGCAGCTGGGTTAGATTATTTCGCACTGTTTTTTGTAACTGTACTCGTGAAAGATTTCGTTTTCGCTGATTGGAGTTTTTCTTTGATTAACTTTTTCTTGATGATGGGAGCGATATCCTTTCTTTACTTTGTAATTGCTGAATCCGTTTTTGGGTA
>Ga0307442_1001325_pt1 | contig 12277 bp, 10 predicted proteins | sample SalMarWE160430MG_FD_202143 | JGI IMG/M metagenome (GOLD analysis project Ga0307442, IMG submission 202143) | Salt marsh sediment microbial communities from the Plum Island Ecosystem LTER, Massachusetts, United States - WE1604-30 | ecosystem: Environmental > Aquatic > Marine > Intertidal zone >... | reverse complement strand
AAGTTTGCCATCATCAGCCCCCACCCGCTATTCTATATATCACGCCGCTAATTTCCTCCCTCTGCCTCTATCGAAACCGCACTATTCCTCGGCTGCCCGGTGATGCAGGCTGCTCTAAACAAACCTAAAGCGACTAATCTTAACGAGAGGTAAGGAATCGTATGGGAGCCAGTTCAGCTCAAGAAATCTGGAAAGCCGCTTTGGGGGAACTACAGGTTCAGGTCACCCGCTCATATTACCGCACTTGGCTGGAAAAGACCACCGGCCTCAGCTACGAAGACTATCAGTTCGTCGTCGGCGTGCCCAACGCCTTCGTCGCCGAATACCTCAACCAGAACCAGCGCTCCCTTATCGAAAAGACCCTCATCGGGCTCACCCGCCCCGATATCAAGGTCCTCTTTCGGGTAGCCTCGGCACGAGAGACCACGGCCTCCGCCCCCACCGCCCGACCCGCGGGCAAAGCCCGCTACACCTTCGATTCCTTCGTGGTCAGCAACAACAACCGCCTGGCTTACGCCGCCGCCCTGGGCGCCGCCGAAAACCCCGGGCGTGGCTACAACCCGCTCTTCCTCTACGGCGGGGTGGGGCTGGGCAAGACCCACCTGCTGCACGCCGTCTACCACGCCGCCCGCGCTAACAATTTCCGCGCCCTCTACGTCAGCGCCGAGCAGTTCACCAACGAGTTCGTCAGCGCCATCCGGGATAAGAGCACCGAGGAGTTCCGCAGCAAGTTCCGCACTGTTGATATATTGTTGATAGATGACATCCAGTTCATCAGCGGCAAGGAGCAGACCGAGGAGAGCTTCTTCCACACCTTCAACGAGCTGCACGATGCCAACCGCCAGATTGTCATGACCAGCGACTGCCCGCCCAAGTCCATGCCCCGCCTCGGCGCCCGCCTCTGCTCCCGCTTCGAGTGGGGTCTGGTGGCCGACATCCAACCCCCCGACTTCGAAACCCGCCTGTCTATCCTGCGGGCTAAGGCCGAGCAGGAAAAGACCGAGGTGCCCCGGGACGTGCTCGAGTTCATCGCCCAGCGCATCCGGCAGAACATCAGAGAATTAGAAGGCTCTCTGCACCGCGCCATCGCCTACGCCCGCCTCTTCCGGGCTCTGCTCACCCCGGAACTGGCCGCCCGGGCGCTGGAGGACATCGCCGGCAAGGGGCCCAAGAGCGCCCCAGTCACCCCCGACAGGGTAATAAAGGCCGTGGCTCAGAGCTTCCAACTCACCCCCGACGACCTCAAGGGCCGCAAGCGCGACCGCACCACCGCCCTGGCTCGTCAGCTAGCCATGTACCTGCTCAAAGAAGGCACCAGCTGCTCGCTGGCCCAGATCGGGCTGGAGTTCGGCAAACGCGACCACTCCACAGTCACCCACGCCGTCCAGAAGATAGCCACCGAAATGGATAACGACCCTTACTTAAGACGCAAGGTCTTCGACATCCAGCAGGGCATATCCCCCACGAAATAACCACCTCCCCACCGCTAATCCACCGTCGGTAAACAGACCCCCTGGTTAGAAAAATGGCTTTGGTGGATAAATTCTTCGTTTTGGGCAAACCTCCCCCACCCCCCAGCTTCAATTTCGCCCCTTTTTCGCCCAACCCGGCAACCAAGGCTTCCCACCAGCTATTAAGTGGTATTATAATTAGTGTTATTAACCATAGATATCTATTACTTAAAGAGGTAATCTTAATAAGACGGGTAAGGTGTTGATAAATCTTTTGAGGACTGAGCCGTGTTTGACCGCACCGAAATAGTGGTTAAGGCGGGAGACGGAGGTGATGGCATCGTTAGCTTCCGCCACGAAAAATTTGTCCCCTTCGGCGGCCCCGATGGTGGTGACGGCGGTGACGGTGGCGATGTCGTTGTCGTAGCCGAACGGTCGGCATCGAGCCTGAGGGCATTTCAGAGGAAGCGGCATTTCAAGGCGGCTAACGGCCGGAAGGGCGGGGGCAAAGACAAGCACGGCCGGAAGGGGGAAAGCCTGACCCTGACCGTGCCCGTGGGTACTGTGGTCAGCTACAAGTCACAGATTGGCGGCGACAGCCTTATCGCCGACCTGGACCAGCCCGGCCAGTCGTTGGTAGTCGCCAGGGGGGGAAAAGGGGGACGGGGCAACGCCCGCTTCGCCACCTCGGCTAACCAGGCGCCCCAGACCGCCGAGGAGGGGACGGAGGGGGAGGAGCAATCCCTAATCTTAGAGCTCAAGCTTATTGCCGATGTCGGCGTTATCGGCTATCCTAATGTGGGCAAGTCGACGCTGCTGGCGGCGGTCTCGGCGGCCAAGCCCCGGATAGCCAGCTACCCCTTTACCACGCTGGAGCCGGTACTGGGGATGGTCGAGGTCGAGCGGCAGAGCTTTGTCCTGGCCGAGATTCCCGGGCTTATCGAGGGCGCTCACCTGGGCAAGGGACTGGGGCACGACTTCCTGCGCCACATTGTGCGCACGCGGGTGCTTATCCACCTGCTCGACGGCGGCTCGCCCTCGCCCGCAGAGGACATGGCTCAGGTGAACACCGAGCTCAGCCTCTTCGACTCGGCGCTGGCGAGGAAGCCGCAGCTGGTGGCGGTCAATAAGCTCGACCTGCCCCAGGTCAAGGCCCGGCGGGACGAACTTGAAGAAAGCTTTAGCGCTATCGCCACTCCTGTCTTTTTCGTCTCGGCGGTCAGCGGCGAGGGCATCCCCGAGCTGATGGCGGCGACGGCCAAGATACTCCGGTCGGCGCCCGGACCCGAGCCGGCCAAGAGAAAGAAGATCTTCCGGCCTCAACCTAAGCCTTAACTATAGAGGGGGATATTAGCGTTATGAATATCGGGGTATTGGGGGGCACCTTCGACCCCATCCATATCGGGCACCTCAAAGTGGCTGAGGAGGCCGTGGCCAGGTTAGACCTGCCCCGTATATTGTTCATGCCCGCGGGCCAGCCCTGGCTCAAGCTCAATAACGCCAACGCCATCTCACCAGTCCAGCACAGGCTGGAGATGGTGCGCTTGGGGATTAGCGGCAACCCCCGCTTTAAGCTCTCCACCATGGAGATAGAGCGCACCGGCCCCACCTATACCGTCGATACTATCGCCCAGCTTCAGTCCCAGCTCGGCGAGGGCGACGAGATATTCTTTATCCTGGGCTGGGATAATCTAAGCCAGCTCCCCCGGTGGCACCAGCCAGCGCGGCTGATAGAGATGTGCCGCCTGGCGGCGGTCCCCCGCGTCGATTTTCCCCTCCCAGACCTCCCTTCCCTGGAAAAGGAGCTGCCGGGCATAACGGAAAGGGTTATCCTATTCGATAAGCCGAGAATAGACATCAACGCCTCACAAATAAGGCAGCGTGTGGCGGCGGGCCAGTCCATCGGCGATTTTGTCCCCGAGCCGGTGGAGAGGTATATCAAGGAGCACGGGTTGTATGTCGGGGCAAAAACCTAAATATCCAAATTCTTGACGCTCTTGGCGTGCGCCTGGATAAAGGCTTTACGCGGCGGCACCTCGTCCCCCATCAATACGTGGAAGATGTGGTCGGCCTTGGCGGTGTCCTCCACCTCTACCTGGAGCAGGGTGCGGGTTTCGGGGTTCATGGTGGTGTCCCAGAGCTGCTCGGCGCTCATCTCGCCCAGGCCCTTATAGCGTTGGACCTCCACCTTCTTGCTGTCTTTAAGTCCCGCCAGCACTCCCTCCTTCTCCGGGTCGGAATAAACCCACTGGTGTTGCTTGCCCGCCTTAATCCGGTAGAGCGGCGGCTGGGCGATGTAGAGGTGCCCATTATTGATGAGCTCGGCCATGTGGCGGAAGAAGAAGGTGAGCAGCAGGGTGCGGATGTGAGAGCCGTCGACGTCGGCGTCCGTCATCAGTATAACGCGGTGGTAGCGCAGCCGTGACAGGTCGAACTCGTCGTCGATGCCCGCCCCCAGCGCGGTGATGATAGCCCTGATTTCTTCGTGGGAGAGCATCTTGTCCGGCGGCGCCTTCTCCACGTTGAGGATTTTACCCCGCAGCGGCAGGATGGCCTGAAAGCGGCGGTTCCTCCCCTCTTTAGCCGAGCCCCCCGCCGAGGGCCCCTCCACGATATAGAGCTCGCAGTGGGCCGGCTCCTTCTCCGAGCAGTCGGCGAGCTTGCCGGGCAGGGTGGCCGTCTCCAGGCTGCCCCTCTTGACGATTAGGTCCCGGGCTTTACGGGCGGCTTCCCGCCCCTTGGCGGCGAGCAGGCACTTCTCGATGATTTTCTTGGCGTCGTCGGGGTGCTCTTCGAGGTGTAAGGCTAAACCCTCCCCCACGGCGCTCTCCACGTGGCTCTTTGTCTCGGGATTGCCCAGCTTGCCCTTGGTCTGCCCCTCGAACTGGGGCTCGGCCAGCTTGACGCTGATAATGGCGGTAAGCCCTTCTCTGACATCCTCCCCGATGAGGTTGGCGTCATCGTCCTTGAGAAACTTGTTCTTGCGGGCGTAGTCGTTTAAGACACGGGTCAGCGCCGAGCGAAAGCCGGTGAGGTGAGTGCCGCCGTCGACGGTATTGACGCAGTTGGCAAAGCTGAAAGAAGACTCGGAAAAGCCGTCGTTATACTGCAGGGCGGCTTCGACGATGGTGCCGTTAACGGTTTTGAAAATATAGATAGGTAGGCGGTGGCGCACCACCCGGTTACGGTTAAGGTGGCGGACAAAGCCGGTGATGCCCCCCTCGAAGTAGAATGTCCTCTCCTCGTCCCGCCTCTCGTCGCGGATGCATATCTCCAGCCCTTTATTTAAGTAAGCCAGTTCGCGCAGGTGCTCGCTGACGGTATTAAAATCGCACTTCGCCTCGCCGAATATGGCCTTGTCGGGGAGGAAGGTAATGGTGGTACCGGTATTGCTGGCTTTACCCACCACCTCCACCGCCCCGCTGGGTATGCCCTTCTTGTATTCCTGCTGGTACTGCTTGCCGTCGCGCCGGACGCTGGCGGTAAGCCAGGAAGAGAGGGCGTTGACCACCGAGGCGCCCACCCCGTGAAGCCCGCCCGAAACCACGTAGGTATGCCCGCCGAACTTGGCGCCGGCGTGGAGGACGGTCATGACCGTCTCCAGGGCGGTGAGCTTGGTCGAGGGGTGAATGTCCACGGGAATGCCCCGCCCGTTATCCTCCACCTTTATAGTATCATCCCGGCAGAAGGTAACCCAGATGTTGGTACAAAAGCCGGCCATGGCTTCGTCGATGCTGTTGTAGGTTATTTCGTATACCAGGTGGTGCAGCCCGCGCTGGTCGGTGCTGCCGATGTACATACCGGGACGGCGGCGCACCGCCTCTCGTCCCTCCAGGACCTGGATGTCCTTGGCCTGATAGTCATTATTTTTGGGCTTGGCTCGTGATGGCTTATCCTGTGTCATAGACGTTCTTTGCTCCGTTATCGGTAGTCGGGGAATATGGCAAAACCTGAGTAGCTTACAAAAGAAGAGAGGGCTACCCAACTGCAGGCGATTGCTGATGATTGTAAGGCAGCCATATATAGTAATTATAGCATAATTTGGCTGTGGAGTGAAGCTGTTGACAATCGGCTCGGCCGGTGGTAATTTTGGGGCAGGAGGCGTAAAGTGAATAGATTAATTTTGCTATTCTGTCTAGTGCTGGTGGTATTTCCGTTGGTGATGGCGGGCTGTGGCGTGGCTAACTCCGACTACGAGGCGGTGGTGGCCGAGAGGGATACGCTGCAAGCCGAGAAGGACACGCTGCAAGCTGATATAGACGAGCTGGAGACCGATATAGACGCGCTGGAAACCGAGCTGGACGCCACCAAATCCGACTTGGCGTCCCTTGTTGCCGAGCTGGAGAAGAAGCAGGTAGCCTTGGTCATGATTAACGGCTATTTCGCTGACGCTTTGTACTACATTGCTGGCGAGATGAGTGAGTATGAGGCCACGGAGGCTTTGGCGACCTTTGTGGCTAACTTCGGTAACGTTATTTATGACGTGGGTAACGAGGAGCTCTCCCAGCTGTGGGATAACGCCGAGGCCGCTTCGGCGCTGGGAAGTGTTGAAGGGTTCGTCTCTAATGTGGCGGCGATAATGGCCCTGCTCGCAGACCTGATTGACGCTGATATGGCGGCAATAGAGGCGAGGTTGAGTTAGGGCTTTTTACTAAGTAGCAATTCTAATAGCTGGATAACGGGCATAGTCTTCTGCTCGGCGCTGGTCATATCGCGCAGCGTTACAGTGCCCGCTTTGACCTCCTCCTCCCCGATAATCACGGCGTAGCGCACGCCCAGTTTGTTAGCCTGCTTTAGCTGCGCCTTGAGGCTCTTATCCCCCATAGCTAAGATTACCCCCACCCCCGCCCCCCTCAGCTCGGCGGCCAGCTTTGTTGCCGCCTCTTTGGCTTCATCGCCCAGGCAGGCGATAAATACCCGGGGCTGGGGCAAAGGCGGTATGGCTACGTTCTGCTCTTTAAGGTTAAGGATGAGCCGTTCCATGCCCGCGGCGAAGCCGATGGCCGGGGTGGGCTTACCCCCCAACTCCTCGATGAGGTCGTCGTAGCGTCCCCCGCCGGCCAGCGTGCTCTGGGCGCCGCCGCCTTCGGGCTGAATCTCGAAGACGGTGCGGGTGTAGTAGTCCAGCCCCCGCACCAGGTGGTGGTTGACGGCAAAAGGTAATTTAAGCAGTTCCAGGTATCTCTTCAGCTGATTAAAGTGGTCGGCGCACTCGTTACAGAGATAGTCCACGCTCTTGGGCGCGGCGTCGGCCACCTTCTGGCAACCGGCCTGCTTGCAGTCGAGCAGCCGTAGCGGGTTGCGCTTTAATCTGGTCTGGCACTCGGGGCAGAGCTCCAGGGCGTGCCCCACGTAGTAGCTCTTTAACTCCTCAACGTAGTTGGGGCGGCACTTTTTGCAGCCGATGCTGTTCAGCTGCAGCGTCAGCCGGCTTAAGCGCATGTCGGCGAAAAACCGCCAGGCCATGTCGATGACCTCGCCGTCGAGGGCGGGGTCGCCGTCGCCGATAGCCTCGTAGCCGAACTGGTAGTGCTGGCGGAAACGGCCCGCCTGGGGCCTCTCGTACCTGAAGATAGAGGCGATGTAATAGAGCTTCACCGGCTGGGGCTGGTTGTGCAGGCCGTGCTCCAGGTAGGCGCGGCCGACCGAGGCCGTGCCTTCGGGTCTCAGCGTTAGCGAGCTGCCCCCGCGGTCTTCAAAGGTGTACATCTCCTTGGTGACGATGTCGGTGTCCTCGCCGACGCTGCGGGTAAAGAGCTTGGTATCCTCGAAGGCGGGGGTGTCGATGCGCTCGTAGCCGAAGAGCTGGGCGCTTATCTCTACCTTCCGCTCGATGAAGCGCCAGTAGGCTTGCTCATCGGGCAGGATATCCGAGGTCCCGCGCGGTGCCTGATACAACATTTTCTCAAGGGTAGAATACAGTATTAACTTTAGGTTGTAAAGGGAGCGTTGTCTGCCCCACCCCTTTGTCATTCCTGTGAAGACAGGAATCCAGTCTCCTTCCCCGCCCCGCCTTGTTTAGCGGAGGTGTCATTGTCCCACCCTGCCCACCCTTAGAGGGGATTCTCCCTCTAGAATTCCTTCCGGGTTACGCTCTCCCCACCCCGATTATATCTATTCCCGCCCACCGCCCTTTAAGGTAAAGAGGGGGCAAAGCCCCCTCTTAAACACCCCAACAAGAGGAAATCCCTCTTAATCCCTCTTTATCAAAGGGGGAGGCGGAGTGGGGGCGTACCCCCCAATAAGGAGTTTATAGAGGTCTAACCTCTATAGGGTGGGTATTGGGTGGGAAATTTCCACCTACGCTAACAAGGTGGGGTGGGGCATCAAACGCACGCCAGATAATGTGGGGATGCGTGGTGTCCCCTTTATTTCCCTCCTCTTTTTTGCACCCCTCGTCCCCTTGCGCTATACTTTAACCATGAGTCTGGCCGATCTTATAGAGAAGGCGAAAAAATACCTGCCGCCGGAGAAGCTGCCCCTGGTGGAAGACGCCTATGCCTTCGCTGCCAAGGCGCACGAAGGGCAGGTGCGCAAGTCGGGCGACGCCTATATCGAGCACCCACTGCAGGTGGCGCTTATCCTGGCCGACCAGCAGTTCGACGCCAGCACACTGGCGGCGGCGCTGCTCCACGACGTCCCCGAAAACTGCGACGTATCCCTCGACGAGATTAAAACCCGCTTCGGCCCCGAGGTCGCCAAACTGGTCGACGGTACCACCAAGCTGGGCAAGCTCTCCCTGCATGCCCCCCGCACCGCCAACCGGGCCTCGCATGCCGAAAGCCTTAGAAAAATGCTGGTGGCGATGGCGGAAGACCTGCGGGTGGTCTTTATCAAGCTGGCCGACCGCCTGCACAATATGCGCACGCTAAAGGCGCTGACGCCGGAGATGCAGCGCAGCATTGCCCAGGAAACGCTGGAAATCTATACCCCCCTCGCCCACCGCCTGGGGATATGGGGATTGAAATGGAACCTGGAGGACCTGTCCTTCCGCTACCTGGAGCCGGAGAAGTACCGCCATGTAGCCAAGCTCATTGCCGCCCGACGCGGCCAGCGCGAGGAATACATCGCCCGCATCATCAAGGTCCTGGAAAAAGAGCTAAAGAAGGTGGGGCTGCGCGCCGAGATATCGGGCCGCCCCAAGCATATCTACAGCATCTACCAGAAGATGGAAAGATACGCCAAGCTGGGCAAGGACTTCGACGATATCTACGACCTGCTCGCCCTGCGTATACTGGTGGGCACGGTAGCCGACTGTTACAACGTCCTCGGCGTCATCCACAGCCTCTGGCGCCCCCTGTCCGGTCAGTTCGACGACTTTATCGCCAACCCCAAGCCCAACGGCTACCAGGCGCTGCATACGGCGGTGATGTCGCTGGGCAACATGCCCCTGGAGGTGCAGATTCGCACCCGCGAGATGCACCATGTCGCCGAATACGGCGTGGCCGCCCACTGGCGCTATAAAGAGGGCGAGGAAAAAGACCTCCACTTCGAGGAGAAGATATCCTGGCTGCGCCAGCTTGTCGACTGGCACCGCGAGCTCAGTGGTGCCGAGGAGTTTCTGGAATCGGTCAAGACCGACATCTTTATCGACCAGGTCTTCGTCTATACCCCCAAGGGGGAGATAATAGACCTGCCCAAGGGGGCGACCCCGCTTGACTTTGCCTACCGCGTCCACACCGAGCTGGGCAACCGCTGCATCGGGGCCAAGGTCAACGGCAAGCTGGTGCCCCTCAACTACCAGCTCGGCAACGGCGACGTCGTCGATATTGTCGCCTCCAAGGGGGCCAAGGGCCCCAGCCGCGACTGGCTCAACCCCCACCTCAACTATACCAAGACCTCCCACGCCCGCACCAAGATACGCCAGTGGTTCAGCCGCCAGGAGCGGGCGGAGAACATCGAGCGCGGCCGGGAGATGCTGGACAAGGAGATGCGCCACCTGGGCATAAGGCCCACCGAGCGCGAGGCACTGGCCAAGATGTTCAAGTACGACAGCCTCGACGACTTTCTGGCGGCTATCGGCTACGGCGGCGTTTCCACCCACCAGATTGCCCTCAAACTCTCCGCCGAGCAGCCCCCGCCGGCGGCCAAGCCCGAAGCCGCCCCGCCCAAGCCCCCCCAGTCGGCGATAAAGGTGCTGGGGGTGGGGAACCTGGTCACCCATCTCGCCCGCTGCTGCCATCCGGTGCCCGGCGATAGGATCATCGGCTACGTCACCCGCAGCCGGGGGGTGACTATTCACCGCAAAGACTGCTACAATATAGTCCACGAGGATGAGAAGGAACGGCTTATCGCCGTGGAGTGGGAGCCGACCGATGCCCTCTTCCAGGTCAACATCATGGTCGAATCCTGGGACCGGGTGGGGCTCATCCGGGATATAACCACCATCGTGGCCGAGGAGGGGTTAAACATTACCTCGATGACGGTGACCCCCCAGGACGGCAACAAGGTGGCGCAAAACTTTAGCCTGCAGGCCAGGGACCTGGCCCAGTTAAGTCGACTCATGGCTAAAATCGATGGAATTCGAGGGGTGATCGGCGTTTCCCGCATCGGCGACGAAGCCACCACCAAGCCAAAAACCTAGAGCTCAAGGAGGAAGAGATTGCCAAACATCAAATCAGCGGAAAAAAGGGTACGGGTAACGGAAAGAAAGCGGCTGCGCAACAAGTCGGTGCGCACTATGTGCAAGACCAACGTCACCAAGGCGGAGAGGCTTATCTTCATGGGCGATGTGAATGCCGCCCAGGAGGCGGTGGCGGTGGCTATTACCTCTCTGGATAAAGCCGCCGAGAAGGGGATTATCCACGCCAATAACGCCGCCCGCCGCAAGTCGCGCCTGATGAAGAAGTTCAACCAGATACAGGCGCAGGCGCCGACTCCGGCCGTAACCAAGCCCAAAGCGGCTAAGGCCAAGCCCAAGGCAGCTAAACCCAAACCGAAAGCGAAACCCAAGGCTAAGTCCAAGACGGCGGAAGCCAAGGCCAAGGCAAAACCGAAGGCGACCAAGGCTAAACCGAAAGCGGCCAAGCCAAAAGCCAAAGCGACTAAGGCCAAGCCCGAGAAAGCTAAAAAAGAAAAGGCCCCGGAAAAACTTGACTCAGAGGGCTAAAGAGGTTTATGCTCCGAAGACGACGTAGAGAGGAAGCATGATTCTATCCCAGTTTCAGACGGTGGGCCACGACCTCTTCACCAAAGGGCTGGTTTCCTCCCACAGCGGAAACCTGAGCATCAGGCTGGGGGAGCGCATTATTATTACCCGCCGCGGCAGCCGGCTGGGCTGTCTGGATGAGAACGACCTCATTGAAACCGGACTGACCAAAAACGACCGCAACACCCCGCTGGCGTCGGTGGAACTGGCTGTCCACCGCGCCATCTATCGGGAAACCCCGGCAGTGGCTATCGTTCACGCCCACCCCCCCCACGCCGTCGCTCTGTCGCTGACCGAGACCGAGATTGTGCCCATCGATACCGAAGGACAGTCCATAATGGAGCAGGTGCCGGTGCTGGGCTGGAACACGAAGGTCAAACCCGGGAGCTTGGGTGATGAGATCGCTCAGGCGCTAAAACAAAGCAGGGTGGTCATGGTTCACGGCCACGGCACCTTCGCCATCGGCCAGCTCCTGGAAGAAGCCCATAACTACACCACCACGCTGGAAGAAAGCTGCCAGGTAATCTGCCTGCTCAAGTCGCTGCAGGGGGAGAGCGCCCCCAAGAAGGGCGTGTCCCGGCAGTAGTTTACTTTTTATAAACAGGCGTGCACCAGTCAAGGTATTTGGGATTATCGCCCCGTATTACCTCGGAGTAGAGTTGCTGTAGCTTTTTGGTTACCCCGCCGATTTCGCCGTCGCCTATCTTGCGGCGGTCTATCTCGGCTACGGGGGTGATGTGGGCGGCGGTGCCGGTGAGGAAACACTCCTCGGCACTGAAGAGCTCGTCGAGCTCAATCGGCCTCTCGACGGTTTCCATACCCAGCTCATCCTTCGCCAGCTTTATGGCCGTATCGCGAGTAATGCCCTTCAGGATGTGGTTGTCGACGGCGGGTGTAACCAGTTTACCCTTGGTCACCAGGAAGAGGTTCTCGCCGCTGCCCTCGGAGACATGGCCGTCGGGGGTGAGCATGATGGCTTCGTCAAAGCCCTTCTCGGTGACCTCCGTCCGGGCAAAGGCGTTGTTGACATAGAGCCCGCAAATCTTGGCGCTGGGCGGAATTACGTTATATTCGGGCCGCCGCCAGGAAGAGATGCCGCACCTGACCTTATCCATATCCAGGTAGGGCCCCCAGGGGAAGGCGAAGACCAGGAAATCGCTCTCCAGGTCGTGGAGGCGTACGCCCAGCGACTCCGAGCTCTTGTAGGCCAGGGGGCGGATATAGACATCCTCCTCAAAACGGCACATCTTCACCAGCTTAACCGTTATCCGGCAAAGCTCGTCGATGCTGTGGGGCAGTTTCATCTTGAGGACGCTGGCGCCGTTCTCCAGCCGCTCATAATGCTCCTTGAGGCGGAAGATATAAATCTGCTTCTGCTGGCTGTTCCAGTTGCCCCGGATGCCCTCGAAGACGGCGGTGCCGTAGTGCAGGAAGTTGGTCATAACCCCTAGCTTGGCTTCGGCCAGGGGGACGAACTTCTGGTCAATATAGGCGTATGACGGCATTTAATTTACTCCTCTTTAGATAGCGTCCATTATAGCTTTTAGTGGGCGGGAACACAAGGGGAAAAATAAAGGAGGGGGCAAAGCCCCTCCCCGAGGTTTTCTTCCCGCCCAATACCCACCCTACAGAGGTGTAACCTCTATAGACTTCCCAGCCCCACCCCCCGATTTTATCT
>Ga0307442_1001319_pt1 | contig 12295 bp, 10 predicted proteins | sample SalMarWE160430MG_FD_202143 | JGI IMG/M metagenome (GOLD analysis project Ga0307442, IMG submission 202143) | Salt marsh sediment microbial communities from the Plum Island Ecosystem LTER, Massachusetts, United States - WE1604-30 | ecosystem: Environmental > Aquatic > Marine > Intertidal zone >... | reverse complement strand
TCTACGACATCGACTCCATGCAGCTGATCTACATGGTCAAGCAGATGCGGGATGAGAAGATCTTTCAGTGCGGAGAAGAAATCCGCAACGGAAAAAAAGCCGAGATCCGCGAGCCCAGATTCTTCATCGGGGCGGCGGCCAATCCCTTTGCCGATCCTCTGGAGTGGCGGGCCAGCCGTCTGGCAAAGAAAGCAGCCGCCGGGGTGGACTTTGTGCAAACCCAATGCGTGTACGACATGGACTGCTTTCGCCGCTGGATGGAGGAGGTGGTGGCCCGGGAACTTCATAAAAAGGTCAAGATCCTGGCCGGAATCACCCCGATCCGCTCCCTCGGTATGCTGCGCTACATGAAGTCGAGCGTGGCCGGCATCTCGATTCCCGACTCCCTGATCGAACGATTCGAGAACACCGTGGATATCAAGGAGGAGGGAAAGGCCTTCGCCCTGGAACAGATCGAACAGTTCCGTCAGATGGAGGGTGTGGCGGGAGTCCACATCATGGCCATCGAGGCGGAAAAGACGGTCCGGGGAATCGTGCAGGACGCCGGTTTGCTCCCCAGACCGGAGGCGGCCTGATGGCGCTTGAAAGAAAATTAAACCTATTGGAGGAACACGGTGGCTGACATCGTAATGACAGAGCTGGACAAAGATTTCAAATACGAGGTGGCATCCCGGCCGGGAGCGAGCTTTTTCAAACGCTGCTTTTCCTGCGGCACCTGCACCGCTTCCTGCCCCGTTTCTGAGATAGACGAACGCTTCAACCCGCGCCTGTTCATACGCCAGGCGCTGCTGGGAGAGAAGAAGAGGCTGCTGTCCTCAGAGCTGCTGTGGTACTGCACCCAGTGCTACACCTGTTTCGCCCGTTGTCCCCAGGACGTGCGCTTCACCGACGTCATGGCGGTGCTACGGGAAATGGCCGTGGAGCAGGGCTACGTACCCAAAGACATGGTGGAGCGGATCAAACAGGTGGACGTGATGGCCCAGGAGATCCGCCACGGGCTGGCCGAGGTGCTGTGGAACACGGTCAAGAAGAAGGATCCCGCTGAGATCGAGAAAACCGTAAAGAGCAACGTCAGCAAGGCTTTGAAGGAGATCCAGCAGTCATGAGTCAAAACGGCAGCGGTTCGGTTCTGGTTGTCGGCGGCGGCATCGCCGGGATCCAGTCATCCCTCGACCTGGCTGATGCGGGTTTTCGGGTCAACCTGGTCGAATCCTCCCCCACGATCGGCGGCGTCATGGCCCAGCTGGACAAGACCTTTCCCACCAATGACTGCTCGATGTGCATCATGAGCCCCAAGCTGGTCGATTGTGCCCGCCACCTGAACATCAACCTGATGACCCTCTCAGAGGTTAAATCCGTACACGGTAAACCGGGAGATTTCACGGTCAAGGTCCACCGCCGGGCCCGCTACGTGGACGAGGACAAATGCACGGGCTGTGGGGAGTGCGAGAAGTACTGCCCGGTTCCCCTGGCCAGTGAGTTCGACGAAAAGCTGGGGACCCGCCACGCCATCTACCGTCCCTTTCCCCAGGCTGCCCCCAATGTATTCGCCATCGAGAAGCGGGGAAAGAGCCCCTGCAGCGCCGCCTGCCCGGCGGAGTGCAACGCCCATGGTTACGTTTCCCTGATCCGGGAGCGAAAGTTCAAGGAAGCCCTGGAACTGATCCGGGAGCGCATCCCCCTGCCCGCGGTGTGCGGAAGGGTCTGCGGCCTGTGCGAAGATGAGTGCAACCGTAACAACCTGGACCAGGCCGTGGAGATCCGCGCCCTGAAGCGCTTCGCCTCGGATTGGGAGATGAGTCATCAGGAGGAGATCGCCGAGTATCTGGAGGCGGCCAAACCGAAGGGGAAGAGGAAGGCCAAGGTGGCGATCATCGGCGCCGGACCCGCCGGTCTGACCGCTGCCTACGATCTGGCCAGGCAGGGCTATCAACCTGTGGTTTTCGAAGCCCTGCCGAAAACGGGGGGAATGCTCCGCTACGGCATCCCCCAGTATCGCCTGCCCGACGACGTCCTGGATTACGAAGTGGATGTGATCGAACGGGCGGGGGTGGAGATCAAGATCGGTGTCGCCTTCGGCGCAAGCAAGAGCGTAAGCAAGGGCGGGGGACTGACCCTGCAGAGCCTGAAGAAAGAGGGTTTCAGGGCCGTATTCCTGGCCGCTGGAACCCAGAAGAGCCGTAAGTTGTTTATCGAGGGGGAGGATCTCGAGGGCGTGCTGCCCGCATTGGATTTCCTCCGAACCGCCAACAACGGGAAATCCAGCGCCGCGGTCAAGGGCAAAGTCGTGGCTGTGATCGGCGGAGGCAACACGGCCATCGATTCGGTGCGCACCGCCCGCCGCCTGGGCGCCAAAGAGGCGCTGTTGATCTACCGGCGCACCAAGGCCGAAATGCCGGCCCAGAGCGAAGAGGTGGAGGCCGCCGAGGAGGAGGGGATCAAGCTGCACTTCCTCCTGGCTCCTCAAAAGATCGTGGGCAAGAGCGGAAAGGTGAACGAACTGGTCTGTTCCCGCATGCGCCTGGGACCGCCGGACGCTTCGGATAGACGTAGACCGATCCCCGTTCCCGGCCAAAGCGAAACCATCCCCGTGGATGTAATCATCTCCGCACTCGGCCAGGAGGTGGACAGCGAGTTCATCGACGCCGAGGGCGGGAAGATCGATATGGTGAAGGGTCTGATCAAAGCGGACCCGCTGACCCTGGAGACCAGCGTGCCCGGCGTTTTCGCCGGAGGCGATGTGGCCGGTGCCGGCGGGTACGTGGTCCACGCCATCGCCCACGGTCATGCCGCGGCCGAGTCCATCGATCGCTATCTGAACAAGAAGGATCTACGCGAGGGCCGCACCGCCGAACAAGCCCTGGCCGCTCCCATGCCGGAAGAGTTCCACGAGAAAAAAGCCCGGGTGCCCATCCCCATGCTGGATGCGGCGGGGCGGGTCGGCAGCTTTGCCGAGGTGGAGCTAGCATTCAGTGAAGAGCAGGCAGTGGAGGAGGCCGGCCGCTGCCTGAACTGCGGCGTGTGCTGCGAGTGTCTGCAGTGCGTAGCCCACTGCGAGGCCGATGCCATCGATCATACCCAGAAGGATCAGGAGCTGGAGCTCAAAGTAGGGGCTATCCTGGTGGCCGCGGGCTGTGAGAAGTACGATCCCAGAGCCATGTACCACCTGGGTTACGGGAAATACCCCGACGTGGTGACCAGCATCCAGTTCGAGCGTATCCTGTCGGCCTCCGGGCCCTTCGGCGGTCATATTCAACGACCCTCCGACGGGGCGCTACCCAGGAAAGTGGCCTTTATCCAGTGTGTAGGCTCTCGAGACCCGGTGGCGGGGAACGACCACTGCTCCTCGGTGTGCTGCATGTACGCCATCAAAGAGGCGGTGATCGCCAAGGAGCACGAGCACGAGATCGAGCCCAATATCTTCTACATGGACATCCGTGCTCACGGCAAGGATTTCGACCGCTACGTGGAGCGGGCCAAGAACGAGTACGGTATCAAGTTTACCAGGGCCCGGGTTGCCGGAGTGGTGCGGGACGAGACGACCGGTAAACTGCTGGTTGAATACGAGGATGAAGCGGATCGGGTCGCTCACGAGGAGTTCGACCTGGTGGTGCTGTCCATCGGCTTCCAGGCCGGAGACAGCCTGAGAGAGCTGGGCCGGAACCTCGGATTACCCCTGAACCGCCAGGGCTTCATCGCCACCGAAGCGTTCAATCCGGTGGAGACGAAGGTACCCGGGATCTTCGTATGCGGTCCCGCTCAGGAACCCAAGGATATCCCGGAGACGGTCATGCAGGCCTCAGCCGGAGCGGCGGCCGCCGCTGAGATCCTGGCCGACAGCCGCTTCACCGAAGTGATTGAGAAGAGCTACCCGGAGGAGCGGGACGTCAGCCAGGAACCTCTGAAGGTGGGCGTGTTCGTCTGCCACTGCGGAATCAACATCGCAGCCACGGTGCAGGTTCCCGAGGTGGTGGAATACGCCAAGACGCTGCCCGGCGTTGCCTACGCCGAAGCCAACCTCTACACCTGTTCCCAGGACACCCAGGGCCACATCCGCGATATGATCGAGGAGCACGGTTTGAACCGGGTCATCGTAGCCTCCTGCACGCCCCGGACCCACGAGCCCCTGTTTCAGGAAACGATCCGGGAGGCGGGTTTGAACCGTCACCTCTTCGAGATGGCCAATATCCGGGATCAATGCTCGTGGATCCACATGGGCCTGCCAGCAGAAGCCACGCAGAAGGCCAAAGACCTGCTGCGCATGTCCGTGGCCAAGGTCCGCCTGGTCGAGGCGTTGCCGACCATTCCTCTGGACGTCACCCAGAGCGCCATGGTGCTCGGAGGTGGTCCCGCGGGAATGTCGGCAGCCCTGTCCCTGGCCGATCAGGGATTTCCGGTGCATATCATCGAAAGGCAGAGCCGGCTGGGCGGTAACCTCAACAAGGTGCTGTCCACCGTCGACGGCCGGGATACATCGGTGCTGCTGGGAAAGCTGCGCAGCCGGATCGAAGAGCATAAGAACATCACCGTACACCTGGGAAGCGGAATCGAAACCGTGGAAGGGTTTGTCGGCCAGTTTAAGACCAAGATCAACGGTAACGGCAGCGGTGCTCAGGAGATAGAGCATGGAGTGGTGATCGTGGCCACCGGAGCCCAGGAATCCAAGCCTGACGAGTATCTGTACGGCAAGGACAAGCGGGTGCTGACCGGTCAGGAGTTCGAGGAGCTCCTGCACAACGGGCCGGCAGAGAAACTCCCCAAGCGGGCCGTGTTCATTCAGTGCGTAGGTTCGCGCGAAGAGGGTCACCAGTACTGCAGCCGGGTCTGCTGCCGGGAGAGCGTGAAAAACGCCCTGGCGTTGAAAAAAAAGCAGCCCGAGGCGGAGATTTACATCCTTTTCCGGGATATCCGCACCTACGGTTTCGCCGAGCGCTACTACCAGGAAGCCCGGGACGCCGGAGTGATCTTCCTGCGCTACGAGCCGGAAGCCAAGCCGGTTGTCGAAAAACAGGGCGACAGGCTCACCGTCTCAGTGAAGGACATCCAAAGCGGGGAAACGATTCGCATCGCCGATCCCGATGCCCTGATACTGGCCGCCAGGATCGATGCCGAGGCGGGAAATGAGGCGGTCTCCCAGATCTTCAAGGTTCCTCTGAACCAGGACGGATTCTTTCTGGAGGCCCACGTCAAGCTGCGCCCCGTGGATTTCGCCACGGAAGGGGTATTCCTGGCCGGCATGGCTCACAACCCGAAAACCATAGAAGAATCAATAGTACAGGGGCGCGCGGCTGCCGCGCGCGCAACCACCATCATCGCCAAGGACAAGTACCTGGCCGAGGCAACGATCGCCGCGGTGAACGAAGACCTGTGCGACGGCTGCGGCATCTGCGTGGGCGTGTGCGAGTACAACGCCCTGGAGATCGAAGAAAAGCCCGACGGGACGAAGATCGTGAAGCTCAACGAAGCAGCCTGCAAAGGCTGCGGCTGCTGCGTGGCCGCCTGTCCGAGCGGGGCGATGGAACAGAAGGGATACAAGAACGATCAGATTATGGCGGAGATCGATGCCGCACTACAGTAGAGGAGAATCATGAGCGAGAGTTTTACACCGAAAATCCTGATATTCTGCTGCAACTGGTGCGCCTACGCCGGAGCGGACCTCGCAGGGGTGAGCAGGCTGAAGATTAGCCCCCACTTCCGGGTGATCCGAACCCTCTGTTCCGCCCGGGTCGACCCCGAGTTTATCCTCCACGCCTTCAAGCAGGGTGCGGACGGGGTCATGGTACTCGGCTGCCATCCCGGTGACTGCCACTACATCGGTGGCAACTACCGGACCCGCAGGCGCATGGCTCTGCTCAAGGTGATGCTCCTGCAGTTTGGCCTGAATAAGGATCGTTTTCACCTGGAATGGGTATCCGCCGCCGAGGGTGAGAAGTTCGCCCAGGTGGTGAACGGCTTTGTTGAAAGGGTCACCCGGCTCGGTCCCAGCCCGTTCCGTGAGATAAAAGAGGAAAAACAGAGGGAAACGATTGCAGCCGCTGCTCAGGCAGCAGCCGCCCAATAGGAAGGACACATAGATCATGGCTGAAAAAATCACCATAGCGTTGAAACGAGGAGCCTCCTGCGTTGGCTGTGACATCGCCATCGTCAACTTCAACGAAGAGCTGTTCACCCTGCTCGAAATCGCGGACATCGTTTTCGCACCGACCCTCATCGATGTGAAGTACGACGCTTTGAGGAAGATGCCGGACAAGTCCATCACCATCGGTTTTTATCACGGCGCGGTCCGCAACTCGGACAACGAGGAGTTCGCCCATATCATGCGGCAGAAGTGCCAGATCCTCATCGCCTATGGAGCCTGCGCCCATATGGGCGGGATTCCCGGATTGGCCAACGTGACGACGAAGCAGGCGATCCTCAACAAGGTCTACAAAGAGACCTTTTCCGCGGTGAATCCGGAGGGCACCCTACCCCAGGAGATTTCGAAGGATGAGGTCGGACACGAGTTGACCCTGCCGAAATTCTACGATCACGTTCTTGCCCTGGACGACGTGGTGGACGTGGATTACTTCGTACCGGCCTGTCCACCGACCCCGGATATGAACATGCAGATCCTGGGCGTGGTCAAGGCCTTCGTGACCGAAGGAAAACCGCTGCCGCCGAAGGGCACGGTGATCGCCTCCGAGAAGACCCTCTGCGACGAGTGCAAACGGGAACGGGGGGAGAAGGTTGCGGTGGACCGGCTGTACCGGGTGCACGAGAAGGAGTTCGATCCGGAGAAGTGCTTCCTGGACCAGGGGATTCTCTGCCTGGGACCGGCTACCCGGGCCGGCTGCGGCGCGGTATGCACGGAGACCAACATGCCCTGCCGCGGCTGCATGGGACCGACCGCCGCAGTGACTGAGCAGGGCGCTTCGATGCTCTCCGCTCTGGCTTCCGTGTACGGCTTGACCGACAGAGAGAGTGAGATGAGTGAAGAGGAGATCGACAAGTTGATGAGTAATATCCTCGATCCTCTGGGCTGTTTCTACAGATTCAGTCTGCCGAAATCCCAGCTCGGACGAGTCGTGAGCGACACGAAAGGATAAATGCATGCCACAGATCTGGGACGAAACCCATAAAACAGACCAGCGGGTCATTCATATCGAGCCGGTCACCCGGCTGGAGGGTCACGCCAAAATCGATATCTTCCTGGACGAGAAGGGCGACGTCGAGCAGACCTACTTCCAGGTCGTAGAGCTGAGGGGGTTCGAGGAGTTCTGCAAGGGACGCCCCGCAGAAGAGATGCCCCGCATCGTCACCCGCCTCTGCGGAGTCTGCCCCTGGCCGCACCACCTGGCCTCCAGCCGCGTTCTGGATGTGCTCTTCGCTGCGCCTCCGCCTCCCACGGCCCACAAGATTCGGGAGATGGGCTACTGCGCCCACATGCTGGAAAGCCACCTGGAACACGTGTACGCCCTGGGCCCGGCCCCGGATTTCGTACTCGGCCCGGCGGCGGACCCGATGAAGCGAAATGTCATCGGCGTGATCGAAGCGGTCGGCATGGAGGTAGGCAGCTCGGTGATCAGGCACCGCGGATACGCCGTTGAGATCGAGAACATCGTGGGGGGCAAATCGACCCACCCGGTGTTCAGCCTCCCCGGCGGTGTGTCCCGACCCATGACCCAGGAGCAGATCGACCGGATCCGGGAACTGGCGGACAAGCTGGTGGAGTTCACCGAGTTCACCCTAACCGTGGTGGATGACGTGATCCTGTCCAACAAGGAGTACGTGGACATCATCCTGAACAAGGACCTGTACTACCACAATTCCTACCACATGGGCATGGTGGACGAAAACGGCAAACTGGCCTTCTACGGCGGCAAGATGCGCATCATGGACCCGAACGGAAAGATCGTCGACAACTTCACGGAGAACGATTATCTCGATTACGTGGCTGAGCATACCGTACCCTGGTCCTACCTGAAGTTCCCTTATCTTAAAAAGGTGGGCTGGAAAGGACTTACAGATGGAGTGGATTCCGGCCTGTACCGGGTCGCACCCCTGTCTCGGTTGAATGTAGCGGACGGCATGGCCACACCCAAGGCCCAGACAGCCTACGACCGCTTCTTCGAAACCCTGGGACAAAAACCGGTACAGAACTCCCTGTCCTTTCACTGGGCGCGGGCGATCGAATGCGTGTACGCAGCGGAGCGGCTGCAGCAATTGGCCAACGATCCGGAGGTCCTGGGCAAAGACTACCGTACGATCAGCGACAGAGTTGCCGGCGAGGGCATCGGCATCGTGGAAGCACCCAGGGGGACCCTCTTCCACCACTACAAGAGCGACGAGAAGGGATTGATCACCGACGTGAACCTGGTCGTTGCCAGCGCCCAGAACTACGGTGCCATGAATCTGGACATCCGCAATGTGGCCAAGACCCTGATCAAAGGCGGACAGATCTCAAATGGCATTCTCAACATGGTGGAGATGGGTTTTCGTTCCTACGATCCCTGTTTCTCCTGCGCCACCCATGCGGCTATCGGCCAGATGCCGATGGAGCTGGTGATCCACGACAACACGGGCGAGGAGATCCGCCGCATTCGCCGCTAGGCCGGGCCGACACCAGGTGGCATCGACCCTGATCCTCTACATGGGAAACCCGATCGTGAAAAACGACCAGGTCGGTCTGATCGTAGGGTCCCAGATAGCCGCCTTCTACTCGAGCCGCCCCAACGTGGATGTAAAGGAGTTCGGCGGCTCACCCCTGGATCTGGTGTCCGACATCCAAGGCTACGATCGTTTGATTCTCATCGATTCGATCTCCACCGGACAGCACCCGATCGGCTCGGTAACCCTGTTCGGGGAGGAGGAGATCCTTGCCGGCGGAGGGGATGTGTATCTGCACGGGATGAACCTCTCCGAAGCGCTCAAGCTCTGCCGGCGCATGCAGCTGCCCTTCCCGGAGGAGCTGCACCTGATCGGCATAGAGGCGGGGGTGATATACGAGTTCGATGAGAACTTGTCGGCTGAGCTCAGGGACGAGCTTCCCTGGACAACGCTTGAGGTTCGAAAGATAATCGAGGATTTGATTCGCTAGCCTGCCCGACGGGCCGCCCTAATTCTCCCTCATGACTTCGTTGTCGTACTCAACCTCGAAACGCAGCTTGTGCTTGGCCTCTTCCTGGGCCAGGTTCAGGAAGGTGTTCTTCAGATCGTCACTCGGCGCGCTGGCGGCCAGATCCGTGTACAGCTTGAAGGAGGCCTTCTCCTTCTTCATGGCCAGTATGAGCGCCTTCTGATAGGTCATATCAGCGGTCGGCTCATCCGCCACCAGGTAGTCGCTCATCCGCAGATCCAGGACCTGTTTTTCCGCCGGCAGCAACTGCTTGCCCTGTTTCACGCCCTGGAGCTTGGCTTTGTGGCCCTTCTCCTCCTCGGCGAACTGCTTGAAAAGGGTTTTCATATCCGGTCTCTCTATCTTCGCGGCAAGATCCATGTAGAAATCAAAGGCCTCTTCCTCGCGCTCTATGGCAAAATCCAATACGCCGTCTGCTGATTGAAAAGATTCCATGAAGTCCTCCTGTAGGGTGTGGCTTCATCTTAGTACATTTTTTCGAGTCGGACTACCGATTGTAAGAATATGAACGAATCACCTGCCCCGGCAGCAGCTTTTCTGCCACCTGCTGCTCAAAGAGATGCTTCGGAAAGCGTAAAAAACCCTTTACAACCCCCCTCCCATCTGCTATGCTTTGTGCCGACCACCCTGGGAGGGGAACATGGACAACAACAAGGAAGAATTACTCAAGAAAGCAATGGCATTGCACGGCAGGATCGAGCCTACCCGCACGCACCGATCCTTCGAGGAGTGTTTCACCACCGAAGATTCCAAACTGATCTTCTGGTTCAACGACGAAACCGGGACGACCAAGGTGCTCGTCCAGGAGCAGTAAACTGCGCTCTAGGCGTTCTCTCCCCGTCTCACGAACACCCGGTAAACGACGCTGAGGACGATTCCCAGCCCTACGTAATACCAGACCCAGAGGGGCAAACCGACCAGACGCAGAGGCTCGCGATTCCAGGCCCAGAAATCGTTGCCCAGGATGAACAGCAGGCCGAAAACCACCACCCATTGCCAGATACCCGGCCGGATCGGAAACACGATGGCGGTGTTTTCCCCCGGTTTCCTGCTCAGGGAGCCGACCAATACAAATACAACAGCGGTGACGGCAAGGATGGGGACGACCGGAAGGATCCCCGGAACGTTCAGGATCTTGAAGTAGAAGGCCAATACCATCCCCTCCCCGACTACGATGCTGGCCGCCGCCGCGTAGCGGTTGGCCCGCTTCCAGTACAAGCCGCCGATCACAGTCGGAGCCAACACTGCCAGGCCGTTGAAGGTGGTCTTGCTGATGAAATCCAGGATCGTCTGCGGCGGTCGCACCGCTATCAGAAACCCCAACATACCGAGCAGGACGATCACCGCTTTCTCCTTGAGCACCTCCCTCTTCTTGAAGCGAACGAAGTCAACGGTAATCAGGGAGGTCAAGGTGAGCAGCTGGGAATCCATCGTGGACATCAAGGCGGCCAGGGAACCGGTAATCAGCAGGGTGCTGAGGAACACCCCGGCGTAGCGCTGCAGCAGCAGGGGGAAGACGGCGTCCGATTCGGCGGCGGACAGATTGGGAAAGGTGTGCCTGCCCAACACCCCGATAGACACGGTGAGGAAGAAGAGAAAGGTCGTGATCAGGGGATAGAGCACCACCGTGGTGTTCAGGGATTTGTGATCCCGGGCGGCGATGAAGCGCTGGAAGAGTTGGGGGAACATGGGATCAGCAAAAAACCAGAGGAAGAGGTAGCCGAACCAGATCCCGAACAGCATCGAACCGTCCTGGCCCGGGCGGGAGAACAGAGCCGGGAAGGAACTGTATACCTCATCGTGGGTAGGGACGAATCCTCCGCTCCCCCGGATAATGATGAAGAAGGCGGTCAGGGTGAAACCGATCATCATCAGGGCCTGGATCAGATCGGTCCAGACGATGGAGCGCAATCCCCCCAGGGCAACGTAGACCACGATGAACGCCGTGATCAGCAGGGCCCCGGAAAGGTAAGGAATGCCGACCAGGGTGTTGAGGGATTTGCCGCTGGCAATGGCCTGAATGGCGATGTACGGCAGGGTGAACACGATCATCACGGCGGAGAACAGTTTCTTCAGCCAGGGAGCCCCATAACGATCGGCGATGAAATCCGAAGGCGTGATATAGCCCCGCTCCTTGGAAAGCGACAGGATCGGCTTTCCGATGAGCAGGAAGGAAAGGGCCATGAACCCGGTGCCGAAGCCCATGACCGGGTAAAAGGCGTATCCGATCCGGTAGCCCGCACCGGACAGCCCGAAGATGGTGAAGGCGCTGAAGTTGGTGGCCGCCATGGTGAAGAACAGCAGCAGCCTTCCCACGCCCCTGCCGGCCAGGAAGAACTCGACCTTGCTCGTAGACGCCTGCTTGCGGAAGACGATGCCGATGACCAGGGTGATCACCAGGTAGGCGAGTATGATGCTCAACCGCTGCCACATAGTCCCCTCCCCGTGGTACGGGTCTGGATGGCTACCTCGTGAGCCTAAGGCATAACCCGGGATTCGTATTGAATTGCAGCCAGTATAGTGGCTTGCCGGAGGGCTGACAAGCTGCGTTGTGCCTCATCTACTGCAGCGGGGTTCAAAAAACTGACCTCCTTCAAAGTTGTACATAATGTACAAATTGCAGGGCCGCGTTTTTTTTGACAGATTCACATCGCTCATGGTACATATATGGACCATGGACTGGAAAAGCTACATCGATGAGCAAGTACACCGGCACTACTGGGATCACGACGATACCTGTGCCTTCACCACCCTATCCATCGTATCCGAGCTGTTCGCCATCCCCCTCGAATCGCAGGTCATGGATTCCGCCTTGGGCATGTGGGGAGCCGGTGGGCACCGTGCTCAGTGCGGCCTGGTGGAGGGAGCCCTGATGTTCATCGGGATTCTGGGCAGCCGCCGCGGCCTGAACCGTAATCAGGTTTCGGGACTTTGCAAGAGCTTTGCCCGGGGATTCGAGAAACGGTTCGGCAGCCTGGTCTGCCGGGAGCTGCGTCCCGAAGGCTTTGGGCCCGACAACCCGCCCCATATCTGCGAGGATCTATCCAAGCGGGCAATCCATCATACCACCGGCTTCCTTGCCGACGCTTTTCAGCTGGAACCGATTCCGCCGGGCGCGAAGCCCTAGAACGACCCTGATATACCCAGGTACACCCCCACTGAGTGAAAGCTGATATCCAG
>Ga0307442_1001318_pt1 | contig 12295 bp, 8 predicted proteins | sample SalMarWE160430MG_FD_202143 | JGI IMG/M metagenome (GOLD analysis project Ga0307442, IMG submission 202143) | Salt marsh sediment microbial communities from the Plum Island Ecosystem LTER, Massachusetts, United States - WE1604-30 | ecosystem: Environmental > Aquatic > Marine > Intertidal zone >... | reverse complement strand
CCGCACATTTCGGACTGCAGAGTTCCTTCTTTAGAATATATGACGCAGCAATATGGGGAACGGAGTATGAATTCAGTTGGAACGATTCTATCCCCGGCGGTTCGGATTACCAGACCACTTATTCTAATTTATATTATCTCTCAAATGAAGGCAGAATGTTCAACTTTTCACGCGGTAACGACGGAGGGTGCCCAAACTTTATGTATTCCGATGACGGCGGAGATAGGTGGGCTTATGGTGGCCAATTAGCAGCCGGCACTCCGGGTGTTGGTGGTTATGGTAAAGGTTACTACAAATACTGGGGAAACGGCATAGATCGTATAGATTTTATATGTACAGAAACTCATCCCCGTAATTACAATACAAGCATTTACCATGCTTACATACAAAATGGTAAAGTGTACGACTCTTTTGGCAGTGAGGTAGACTCTTCTATATACGATAAATCATTTATTCCAACCACAAATAATTTTACAACCGTTTTCGCTACAAATACAGAATTAAAAGGATATACAATGAGTCACTGCTGGAATATGGATGTGCAGACATATGAAGATGAAACGATCGCTACAATAATCTCGGCAAGAACCGGCGGCAGTTCGAGCAATCCCGACCATGCCTTCATTTATTGTCGTTTTAACGGTTCGGACTGGACACCAACATATTTATGTAAAGCCGGCAAGAAAATGTACAGCTCTGAAGAGGATTATGTTGGCCTAGCTGCAATACATCCGAGCGATCCGAATATTATTTACGTTTCAACAACCTATGACCCGCGAAACGACACCACATTCTTAGGCGTACATGAAATTTTCAAAGGAGTCAGCTCAAATAATGGAGTAAGCTGGGAATGGACTCCTATAACTGAAAATTCTGAACGTGATAACTTCCGACCTATAATTCCTAAATGGAATGAAGATGATTTAGCTTTACTATGGTTCAGGGGAACCTACTTTAGAGCACAGGAATATGACGCCGCCATCGTAGGAATAATCGAACATTCATCGGATTCTACCGTACTGATAACTTATGTGGACGCAACGATGGAAAACACATTTCTCGCAGATGGTTCATCTCTAAGCCCAACCGGGCCGGATGACAATCCGGGTGCGGCGGATAACCAGTGGCACATAAGAACCTCTTACGGAAACGGCAATTCGGTATTAACATCCGCAGAGACAGAATTCGAAGATGCACCCGTTATAAAAACACAAGCGACCGGTATCGAAGAAGGAACTTATGACGTCTGGGCTAACTTCTGGGCAAACCCCAATGATGACTGGAGGATCGAAGCGGGATTAGAACAAGAAAACATGCAAATATTCAGGCAAATGGCCTGTAAACAGGTAATAAACGGCGATCACAACAGTGAACTTGTATTGACAGGCGAAGGCAATACATTTCTCTATCAGGCTTACCTGGGAAGAGTAATAATCGAAGCTGACGATACCCTTAACGTTTTCATCGACGATGAAGCGATTATGGTTGGGACAGAAGGGTTGGAAGTAGGTGACATATGCCGCACATGGTATGACGGGATAAGCTATTCTCACCCCGGACGCCATCCGGGGGATTTAAGTATTGTCGAATATGATGAACAGAAAAAATCTCAGCTTGATTTTGCCATGAAACAAAACTATCCGAATCCATTCAGTTCTATTACGAATATAAGTTACACAATCTTAGAACCTTCTCAAGTAAATTTATCCGTATATAACATGCTGGGACAGGAAGTGGCGAAACTGGTAAATGAAAAAATGAGTACGGGCTCTCACAGCATAGAATGGAACGCCGGAAATATACCTTCAGGCATTTATTTCTTAAAAATGAAAGTCGGAAATAACTCGATTACAAAAAAAACAATGTTAGTAAAATAGTGTAATATTCTTCTCAGAGCGTCTAAGTTTAACTTAGGATACTTAAAAAATCCTGATTTAATCTTACATTTAAAATTGGCATTGTATATCGTAACGCACTTGACAGAATGATGAATTCACATTACTTTGTAAAAAAGTAATGGTGGAAATAAAATGATTGAAAATATTATAAATAAGAGAAAAACATATGGGTTTTTTAGACGATAATTACCTGTTAGAAAACACAACTGCAAGTGAACTCTATAATAGAGTCAAAGATTTGCCTATTATTGACCTTCACAGTCATATAGATTTAGAAGAAATACTTAAAAACAAACCGGTAAAAGATATCTGGCAAGCGGAAGGCGCAACAGATCATTACGTCTGGGAATTGATGCGAAGAAGAGGCATAACGGAAGAAAAAATCACCGGAAAAGCTACAAACCTGGAAAAATGGCATGCATTAGCTGAAGTTTTCCCGGATTTTGTAGGTAATCCAACCTATGAATGGATACATCTCGACCTGAGAAGAAGATTCGGCATAAATGAATTAATATCAAAACAAACCGCAGAAGATATATGGGATAAAACTTCCGCTCTCTTGGAAGATGAAACCATGAGTCCCCAAAACCTGCTGAAATACATGCGAGTAGAGTTGATTTGTACTACCGACGAACCCACTTCCGATTTAAAACTTCACGAAAAAATAAAAGATGAATTGGATAAGCCTTTAATATTACCTACCTGGCGTCCGGATAAAGTAATGCATATAGAAAACAAAATCTGGAAAGATTTTATCGAAGAATTGGGAAACAAAACAGGAGAAGATATAAGTAAATTAGAAGGACTTATCTCCGCTTTAGAAAAAAGACACACATATTTCCATGAACACAGATGTATATCCAGTGATCACGGCATGGAAAAACCGTATTCTTATCCAATATCTCTCAAAATTGCCGCCGATATACATAGCAGGGCTTTCCACGGAGAAAAACTTAAAAGTAAAGAAATAAAATCCTATAAAGCATTTATATTTAATGAATTAGGAAAACTGAACAAGAAAAAAAACTGGATAACACAACTCCATATAGGCGGAGTAAGAGATTACAGACATAAAATATTCAAAACTCTCGGTGAGGCTTCAGGAGGAGATATATCCACTCAAAACGTCGACTTCGCAAAAGGACTGCAATATTTCTTAAATGAATTCGCAGAAGATTTAAATATTGTAATTTACTGTCTTGATCCTACTCATCTGCCCACCGTAACAACAATTGCCAGAGTATACCCCAACGTAATTATAGGTGCTCCATGGTGGTTTAACGATAGTCCCTTTGGTATTGAACACCACTTAAAATATACCGCGTCGGTAGATCTTATATCCAACTTTGGCGGTATGGTAAGTGATTCCCGTAAAATTTTATCCTATGGTTCCAGAACGGAAATGTTCAGAAGAGTTTTATGCAACGTAATAGGTAAAAAGGTTGAACTGGGACAAATTCCTAAAATAGAAGCTCAGCAACTCGTGGAAAATATAGCTTACTATAGAGTAAAAAATCTTGTGCAATCAAAAATAGAAAAAAATAAGTCTTAATTTTTAATGCGGATCGATTATACACAGGAGTAAACAATATGGATTCATCGCAAATGTTTAATATAAAAGGAAAAGTGGCTGTAATTAGCGGCGGGGCAGGCGTCCTTTGTTCCGAAATGGCAAAAGCTATTGGCGAACACGGAGCGAAAGTCGTTATCCTGGATGTTTCCGAAGAAAACATGAAAGCTTTAAGCGAACATTTAAGTAAAAAAGAAATAGAACATCTCGCAATAAAAACAAATGTACTCGATAAAAAAAACCTCGAAGAAGCAGCAAAAAAAACCTTAAATAAATTCGGAGCAATCGATATATTGATAAATGGAGCTGGAGGAAATAAAGCCGAAGCCACTACAGGACCCGATCTATCATTTTTCGACTTGCCTGAAGAAGCCGCAAAATGGGTGTTCGATTTGAATTTTATGGGAACTTTTTTAACCTCTCAGGCTTTCGGAAAACATATCACAAATAAAGGAGAAGGTGTTATTATAAATATTTCTTCAATGGCAGCGCTATCCGCCATGACGAAGGTCCCGGCTTACTCAGCGGCAAAAGCTGCAGTAAGCAACTTTACAAAGTGGCTTGCTGTACACATGTCTAAAAACTATTCAGATAAAATAAGAGTTAATGCGATAGCACCCGGATTTTTACTCACGGAACAAAACCGTTATTTACTAATGAATAAAGATAATAAAACTTTCACACAAAGAGGAAAAACCGTCATAGAACAAACACCTATGAAAAGATTTGGCAGACCTGCCGACCTTATATCCACGGTTCTCTGGCTAATCTCACCCGGAGCCGGATTTGTTCATGGCGCAATTATACCTGTAGACGGAGGATTTTCGGCATTCAGCGGAGTCTAAATACTAAAATTAATGCAATTATTTTAGATTAAGAACTTGCGCCAGCATTAATTTTTTTTATGTTATATTTAATTAAATTAACCTAATAGAATTATGATTTGTTTAAAAAAATAGCCTGAAGGAAGGATGAAAATGGAAAAACAAGAACTAGGTATAGTTGGGTTAGGTGTAATGGGACAGAGCCTTGCCCTAAATATGGAACGTAATGGTTTTAAAATAGCCGGATTCGACTTAGACTCAAAAAAAAGAGAACAAGCAAATAAACATTTTACCGGTAAAAATATTGTGCTTTCTTCTTCAATAAAAGAACTGATTGATACACTTGAATCTCCTAAAAAGATTCTAATGATGGTTCCAGCCGGGAAAGCAGTAGATTCAGTAATTAACGACATCACCCCATACCTATCAGAGAACGATATAATAATAGATGCAGGAAATACTTTTTTCAAACATACCGAAAAAAGAGCAAAAAAAGCGGAAGAAAAAGGGTTTCTCTATATAGGAACCGGTGTAAGCGGAGGCGAGGAAGGTGCGCTCAAAGGACCTTCTATTATGCCGGGAGGGCACAAAAAAGCTTATGATACTATCGCTCCCATACTGACAAAAATCGCAGCTAAAGTAGGTTCGGACCCCTGTTGCGAATACATGGGAAAAGGAGGAGCGGGGCATTACGTCAAAATGGTTCACAATGGGATCGAATACGCAATTATGCAAACCATTGTAGAAGCATATGATTTAATGAAAGACGTGCTGCACCTAAGCGCAAAAGAACAATCCTTACTTTTCTCAAAATGGAACGACGATGTTCTGGGTTCATACTTAATCGAAATCACAGGAAAAATTTTAGCTAAAGTAGATGAAGAAACCAATAAAACTCTCATTGATCTGATTCTCGACGAAGCATCCCATAAAGGAACCGGAAAATGGACATCTCAGAACGCAATGGATTTAGGCGTACCTATTCCTTCGATAGACGCGGCTGTGCAGGCAAGGTTTATTTCGGCTTATAAATCCGAAAGAGTAAAAGCCTCTAAAAAACTTATAGGACCTTCTATTGAATTCGCCGGAAATAAAGATAATTTCATACAAAAAATACACGAAGCCCTTTACGCGTCGGAGATTATCGCTTACGCTCAGGGTTTTACATTGTTAAGTAAAGCCTCTAAAAATTACGGTTTCGACCTGAATCTGGCAAATATCGCGAAGATTTGGAGAGGCGGCTGTATAATTCGATCCAAAATACTGGAAAATATAGCATCGGCTTACGAACACAATTCCGAACTAACAAACATATTATTCGAGAAACATTTCAGTGGAGTCCTTAATCTGAGACAAGATGACTTACGTAAAGTCGTTCAGATGGCAAACAAATGTGGAGTTCCCTGTCTTGTAATCAGCGCCTCGCTCGCATACTATGACAGTTACAAAAAAGAACGTCTTCCCGCGAATCTAATTCAAGCACAGAGGGATTATTTCGGAGCTCACACTTATAAAAGAATAGATAAAGAAGGAACATTTCATACTGAATGGTAATTGGTAAAGGATTAGACACAGGTTATCTCTCTTCTGAAGAAGTAACGGACATTTCCTTAAGAGCTTTTTCCAATATAGATTTCACCGGTAAAAAAGTGCTCGTTATAATACCCGATCATACACGCACTGCTCCGGTTAATCTTTTCTTTAAAACAATATTCGACCTGATAGGAAAAAAAACTGTAAAATTAGACTATCTGGTCGCACTTGGCACCCATCCCCCAATGACAAAGGAACATATTCTAAAACATATCGGCATTTCAGAAAAAGAAAAGAAAGAAAAATACTCATCTATCGATTTTTTCAATCATAAATGGAATGATCCGAATTCTCTTATAACAATCGGTACGATATCGGCGGATAAAATCGAAGAAGTTTCTGATGGACTACTAAAAGAAAACGTCGCGGTACAGATTAACAAAATGGTCTTAAGTTATGACATTCTGATTATAGTAGGTCCAGTTTTCCCTCACGAAGTCGTAGGTTTTTCCGGAGGAAATAAATACTTCTTCCCCGGCATTTCAGGTCCCGAGGTGTTACATTTTTTCCACTGGCTTGGGGCTTTGATAACCAACCCACAGATCAACGGCACAAAAGACACTCCTGTCCGAAAAGTTATCGACATTGCATCATCTTTCATAAAGAAAACAAAAATTTGCTTCAGTCTCGTTGTTAAAGATAAAAAATTAAGCGGTCTTTTTATAGGTACACCTGAAGAAGCCTGGAGGGAGGCGGCAGACCTCTCGCAAAAACTACACATAGTTTATAAGGATAGAAAATTTAAAAAAGTGCTTGGTATTGCTCCAAAAATGTACGATGACTTATGGACAGCAGGTAAGGTTATGTACAAACTTGAAAACATAGTAGAAGACGGAGGAGAACTTATAATTTACGCTCCTCATATAACCGAAATCTCCTATACACACGGGAAAACTCTGGATAAAATCGGATATCACGTAAGGGATTATTTCCTGGTACAGAAGGAAAAATTCTCCTGGGTACCGGGAGGAATAAAAGCGCATTCCACCCACGTAAAAGGAATAGGCATCTACGAAAACGGAATAGAAAAACCAAGAATAAATGTAGTTCTCGCCACAAAAATACCCGAAGAACGATGCAAAAAAATAAATCTAGGCTACAAAGATTATAAGTCTATCGATATATCGAATTGGGAAGACAAAGAAAACGAAGGAATCCTTCTTGTCCGTAACGCGGGAGAAACCCTTTACCGTTTAAGATAAAAAATATGCGAGGTTGAAAGTGAGTGAAAATAAAAATGTAGTTGTAGCACAATCAGGCGGTCCTACCCCGGTTATAAATAATTCGCTACGAGGAGTAATAGAAGCCTGTAAAAAAATGCCGGAAACCTTCGGCAAAATTTATGCCGGATTCCACGGTATTGAGGGAGTGTTAAAAGAAGAATTACTGAATATTAGCGCTCAAGACGAGAAAGAAATAGAACTTCTCAAAAACACACCGGCTGCCGGTTCAATAGGGACTTGTCGTTATAAGCTAAAAAGCAATCAACAAGAGGATTTTGAGCGTATCGTAGAAGTTTTTAAAGCTCATGGAATAGGATATTTCTTCTACATCGGGGGCAACGATTCTATGGATACAGCTAATAAAGTAGGTATCCTCTCCAAAGAAAAAGGGCTTGATTTAGTCGCAACGGGAATACCAAAAACAATAGATAACGATGTCGGTGATTCTGAATTTAAATCGATAGATCACACTCCGGGATATGGAAGCGTCGCCAGGTACTGGGCTCTATATACACAAAACGCCAATGAGGAAAATATGGGTTCATCTCCAAGTGATCCGGTACTCGTAATTCAGGCTATGGGCAGAAAAATCGGTTTTATACCCGCAGCCGCGCGTCTTGCGGACCCGGGGAGAAAGATTCCTCTACAGATATACCTTACAGAAAGCGGACTTAATCTCTCTGAACTTGCCGACAATGTCAACGACCAGTTAAAAAGGGATGGACGAGCAATAGTTGTAGTAAGTGAAGGTTTTCCTGTCGGCGATCTGGGAGAGAAAAAAGACCTTTTCGGACATACAGAATATTCATCGAGTGAAATTACAGTCGGTCAGATTGTAACAAACTTCTTGAATAAAGTGGGGCTTAAAGTTAACGGCGCCGCGAGAGGGCAGGTTCCGGGCACAGACCAGCGAAACGCTATTGTTTATGCTTCTAATGTCGACCTCGAAGAAGCATATAAAGTAGGAGAAAAAGCCGCTTCTATCGCCGCGGAAGGGAAATCGGGCTACATGGCAACAATCCTCCGAAAAAAGAGCAGTAATTACGAAGTTTATTACGATAAAGTACCTTTAGAAAAAGTCGCCAACTCAGAAAGGTCTTTCCCGGCAAACTGGATTTCAAAGAGTAGGATCGACGTAACGGATGATTTTATAGACTATGCAAGACCTTTAATCGGTGAAGACTGGGCCAAGATTCCAATAGAAAAAGGTATTATGCGTTTCGCTAGATTCAAACCCATATTCGCGGAGAAAAAACTAACGAAATACACCCCGGAAGCTTATAGATAACAACATAAAGTGGAGAGAAATAAATCGTTAGGACGTTAGGTGGTTAGATCGTTAGGTCGTTTAAAAAAAATCCGAACCAACGATCCAACGAGCCAACTAAAAAAATGACTATTATATTAGGGAGGATAAATGATTAGTGAATCTCAGAAAGCATTAATAGAATTCAAACCGAAAACTGACTTTTTCGTAGGAATAGATTCGGATGGCTGTGTATTCGATACAATGGGAATAAAACAGAGAGAATGTTTTTGTCCATGGTTAATTGGATACTTCAACCTTCAAGGAGTAGCTCTCGCGGCAAGAGAATGTAAAGATTTTGCAGATCTTTTCTCTAAAACCAGAGGAGCCAACAGACACATAACAGCAAAACGTATAATAAATGAACTCCTGCCAACCCATCCGATGGTAAAAATGCGGAATTTTGAAGTACCTCAATATCCTCATTATTTCAAATGGGTTGATAATCCAGATAGCCTTCTAAGTAATGAAGGTTTAAAAATGGCCATTGAGAAAGCCGAAAACGATGAAGAAAAAAAGGAATTGGAACACGCTTTGGCATGGAGCGAAAAAGTTAACGAAAGCGTAAAAGAAATAGTAAAAAACATACCCCCTTTTCCCTTTGTACGTGAGTCTCTTGAAAAACTTTCCGGAAAAGTAGATATGATAGTCGTATCATCTACACCAACCGAAGCCCTGCAGAGGGAATGGGAAGAACATGATGTCGCCAGGTACATGAGTGTTATCGCAGGACAGGAAATGGGAAAAAAGAAAGAACATCTTCAAATGGCGGCAAACGGAAAATATCCTGAGGACCACATATTAATGATCGGCGATGCGCCCGGAGATATGAAAGCCGCAAAAGCTAACAATGCTCTGTTTTATCCGATTATACCGGGCAAAGAAGAAAAAGCCTGGGAGAGATTTTATAATGAGGGTATCGATAAATTCTTAAACGGAGAATATAAAGGAAATTACGAACAGGAGCTTATCGATGAATTCGATAAATCTCTCCCTGAGAATCCACCATGGAGTTAAAAAACTAATTCTCACACAGAGCCACAGAGTTTTTTTGCTGTCAGCCTACAGCGGTCAGCTCTCAGCCTTAAACTATTCCTCCCTGCTCACTATCACCTGATCATAATCATTTTCTTTTGTAATTCTTTCTCTCCTATTCTTAAGACCCCGAAATATAAGCCGGAACTTAAGGTTTCGCCTGAATCACCCATACCATCCCAGGAAAGTCTAATCTGTGAAGAACCGGTATTTATATTAGAAAAAGATTTAACCAGCCTTCCGCTAACATTATAGATTGAAAAATCTATATTCTTTCCCCTACTATCGGCAGGTACATTTAAGACAAGTTGTGTACTTCTATTGAAGGGATTAGGATTAACTTTCAAATTAAGAACTTGCGGATTATCCGACAGCTCCTCCACCCCAGCTCCTTCGTCCTGAAGCACCCAAATAGTTCCATCCTTATAACAACTAACGTATATCCTACCTGTCTCGGGATTTACGCAAATACCATATGGCCAATTGCCAACTTCGATAGTCGTAATCACCGAATCCTTGGCACCATCAATTACACTTACGTCGTCGTACCAATCGGTCGTTACAAATATATGATTTAGTTCCGAATTAACAGCTATTGCGCTCGGACCATGCACAGGTGAAATAGTATCAATAACAGAATCTACTTCTCCGTCAATTATGTTAACACTAATCTCATTTGCCACATATATTTTGTTTGTTTCCGTATTTACACAAATCTCAGAAGGCCACGGCTCAACTCCGATAGTTTTAACCACAGAGTCGGTATTACCGTCAATTACACTAACACTCGAATCCCTATTATTCGCTACATATATTCTATTTATCTCTGGATTTACACAAACACCTTCTGGGCAAAATCCAACCTTAATATTTGTAATAACCGAATCAGTTATACCATCAATCACACTGACATTTGTATCTGCAAAATTTGTTACGTATAATTTGTTTGTAACATTATTTACGCAAATTTCACTTAACTCATCTCCAACCTCAAAAGTTTTAACTACCGAATCGGTTACTCCATCAATTACACTAATATTCTCATCACCCCAGTTTGAAACATATATCTTGTTACTCTCGGGATTTACACAAATTCTTCCGGGAGATTTTCCAACTTCAACGGTCGCAATTACTGAATTAGTTATCTCATCAATTACACTAATATTATCACCTCTAGAATTTGTTACATACAACCGGTTTGCCTCCGAATTAACGCAGGCTCCCATTGGCGCAACCCCAACTACAATAGTTTCAATCACCGAATTAGTCGCCCCATCGATTACACTAATATTACTTCTACCTTTATTCGCCACATATATCCGGTTTGTAGCTGGGTTTACCGAAATCCCTCTGGGTTCATCTCCAACGTTAATAACAGCAACAACAGAATCATTTTCTCCATCAATTACACTTACATTATCACTGTATTGATGGGCTGCGTAAATAAAGTTTGTTTCAGAGTTTACACAAATCGAAGTAGGATAATCTACAACTCCGATAGTGTCAACCTCCGTATTGGTCGTACCATCAACCACACTGACAATCGTATCTCCAAGACTCGCAACATATATTCGGTCTGTTTCAGGATTTACACATATTCCTACGGGGTAGACCACGACTTCGATAGTATCAATTATTGAATCAGTTGCTCCATTAATTACACTTATATAATCATCAATTCCATCTACAACATAAATGAGATTTTTTTCCTGATTTAAATCAATCGCATACGGATAGTATCCTACCCCAATTTTACCAATCTCCGAATAGGTAGCTCCGTCAATAACACAAACGCTATCTTCACCAAATCTTATCACATAAATTTTGTTCGTATTCGGATTTACGCAAATTCCATTAGGGCCGGACCCAATCCCAATTTCCGCGATTATCGAATCAGTTGCGCCGTCAATCACACTGACATTATCACGCGGTAAATTTGCCACATATATCCGGTTTCTCAGCGAATCAACCGCAACTCCGCATAGATAATCAAGCATAGTTCCTCCCTCACCAAACCAGACAATCCCAGTAACCGAATCAGTACTACCGTCGATTACAGAAACATTGTTAGTTCCTGAATTTAACACATATATACGGTCTGTCTGGGAGTTTACGGCAATTGCATTTGGGCTCAATCCATTGCCTGCTTTTGGACCAAGATAAATCGTATCAATAACCGAAATCTGACCAAACGTTGAAATCGTAATAAACACTATTAAAATAAACAATAAATTTTTTCGTAGAATATTCATATCTCCTCCTTAATGCTTAATATTAGTATAACGATATCTGACTGATACGTCAAGGATTTTTGTCTTCTATGTTTATTCTTCCTCTGCGGCCTCTGTGGTATTTTTTATAAAAAATTCGTGATATTCGTGTGATTTGTTGTTCCTCTATGGTGGGTTGAGGGGAGTTTTATAAAACAAAATTTAAGTTTTTTCCTCCGTGTTCTCTGTGTGTTTGTTTTTCTCTGTGCCCTCTGTGGTAAAAAATTAGGGGTTGGGTGGGGATTCGGTCTTGACACAAATGAAATTCTCATTAAAGTATATAGACTAAAGGAAAAGGAGGTTTCAAAAATGAAAAGAGTACTAATATGTTTTTTTAGTCTAATTGTTATCTTAATGGGTATAATGAATACCGGCTGCGGCAAGAAATCGGAAACTCCGACTTTCATACTCGTTCCAAAATCAGTCGGGCATCCTTACTGGGCAGAAGTAGAAAAAGGCATGAACGCTATGGCAAAGGAACTGGGAGTAAAAGCTATATTCAACGGTCCGCCGACAGCGAGCAGCGCTCTGCAAATAGCCATCATAGAAGGAGCTATTGCGAGCAAAGTAGCCGGA